>OJIY01000171.1_pt1 | contig 35843 bp, 31 predicted proteins | sample 1596061 | NCBI WGS metagenome assembly OJIY01 (sample SAMEA4350111, study PRJEB24818) | metagenome | biome: human; feature: gut; material: faeces | place: Denmark | collected 2013-09 | reverse complement strand
ACCTTGCGCACGCCTTCAATGCCGTCGGCAGGCACCAGCATTTTCAGCACGCTCTTGTTTTCCGAGCCCGCGCCCTTGGGGGCCAGGCGCAGGCGCAGGCTGTCGCCGGGCACGATGCGGGTATGGATGACCGCGGGAGTGTTGTCCCTGGTGTTCTTGCGCTCGAACAGGGGTTCGGCCACGCAGGATTTGCGCAGATAGCCGTCCACATAGCCCCGGCGCACGCCTTCGTTGACGGCGTCCTCAAAACCGCCGCCCACAATGCGCGCGTCCTGTCCCACTTCGGCGAAGACCACGGCCAGACCTGTGTCCTGGCAGATGGGCATTTCCTCGCGCGCGGCGATATCCGCGTTTTCCAGCAACTGATCCAGAATGTTGCGGCCCACCGCCGAAGGCTCCTGCGCGCAGGCCGCGCGCAGGCCTTCAAGCATGTCGCCGGGCAGGCGGCAACAGGCTTGCACGGCCAGCGCGGCCACGGCCTCGCTGACGGCAGTGACGTGAATTTCCTTCATGTTCGCTTCTCCCGGCAGCCTACGGATGGAAGGGCCAGATCATGGGAATGAGCAGCCAGCACATCAGCAGCGTGATCAACTGCAGGGGCCAACCGGCCTTGACGTAATCCAGGAAGCTGTACTTGCCCGGCCCGAGCACGATGGTGTTGGGCGGGGTGGCGATGGGCGTCAGGAAGCAGGCCGAGGCCGACATGGCGATGCCCATGGTGATGGGCAGGGGCGAAATGCCGCTGGCCAGGGCGATGGGCAAGGCCAGCGGAGCCATGAGCGCCGCCGTGGCCGTATTGGACATGAAGTTGGTGATCAGGGCCGTAAGAGCGCAGCAGACCAGCATGAGCATCCAGGGGTCGGAAACCATGCTCACTACGGCGTTGGCCACAATGGCCGCCGCGCCGGACTTGGCCATGGCCGCGGACATGGAAAGCATGCCTGCGAAAAGAAAGATGGTGGTCCAGTCCACGCTGCGGAAGGCTTCGCGCATGGTCATACAGCCGGTGATGACCATCAGGCAGGCGCCCAGGATGGCGGCGGTGGTCAGGGGCATGAGCTCACTGGCCATCATGAAGACCACAAAGGCGAAAATAAGGATGGAATGGTACATCTTGTTTTCGCGGCGGGTCTGGCCCTCGGTGACAATATCGTCGTCCATCTGGCGGCCTTCGGGCAGAAAGCGGTGGCCGATGAGGCCGTAGTACACCAGGCCCGCCACCAGCAGCGGCACGCCGATCAGGCCGAACTCGAAGAAGCTGAACGGCGCCTGGCCGGTCTGGGCCAGCATGGAGTTGATGATGCCGTTGGGCGGCGTGCCCACCAGGGTCACGGTGCCGCCCAGGGAGGAGGCGAAAGCCACGGGCATGAGTACCTTGCCCGGCGCCAGCTTGGCCTTGATGCACATGCCGAGGATCATGGGCACGGCCACCACGGTGGTGCCGGTGTTGGAAAGCACGGTGGAGAGCAGACCCACGGCGGCCATGGTGTAGACCAGCAGCAGAACCGTATTGCCCTTGGAAAGCCGCACGGCCAGCGCGCCGACCTTGTCCGCGAAACCGGTGATGAACGTGGCTTCGCCCACGATGAACATGGCCATGAACAGAATGACCGTGGGATCGCCGAAGTAACTGAACGCCACCTTGGAGGTGATGACCTTGGTCAGGGAAAGAGCCACCGGCACCAGCAGGGCGGTGATGGGCAGAGGAACGATTTCGGTGAAGAACATGATGGCCGCCACCACCAGGATGCCCAGGGTGATATAGGCCTTGGTGGGATCTTCAGGCAGTTTTATGCCCATACCCGTGCCGGCGAGAGCGTCCTGCCCCACCAGCACAGCCGACAGAACCAGCAGCAAGACTGCAGGGAACAAAAACCGTTTCATCCGTCAACCTCCAAAGTTTCAGAGTTGAAGGCGTCCCCGCGCGCGTGCCGTAAACGGGGTTCCACACGGCTTCCGGCACACTGCGGGCCGGAAAGACTATAGAAAGATGGAAAAGCATTACATATGGCAACAATACTGACAACCGCCATTTGTTGAATGACTGCTCAATTTTCACATTTTTTTCAAACATCTCGCACGGGAAGGTGAAAAAATTTTATAAATCCATAGGTTGCGTAAAAAATCACAATTCGTCTCCACGCTTAATACAGTTGATACCAATTTATCAGAGACTTTGGTATCAAAAGTAAAGTCATCCTTGTCTACGGAAGCATACACGGGCCTTGTGAAAACATTCCGCCACAGTCATCTTGGAAAAAAACGCGCTGAAAAATTGGCGGCTTCCGGACGCAAAAAGCCCGGCCGGAAAATTCCGGCCGGGCTCAGCGCAATCTTCAGAAGACGATTAAAAATGTAAATTACGGGCGTTCGCCGCGCGCCAGACGCGCGTTGATCACATCAACCAGAGCGGGCAGATCCACGATGCTGGAAATCACGTAGTGCGCGCCCGCCTCGCGGAAGGCGCGGCCCAGTTCTTCCTCGCGACGGCACAGCTCGTCGGCGGGCAAAGCCGCCGCTTCCTCGGCGGTCAGGCCCAGGGCGTTGCTGGTGCGAGTCACGCCCACGCTCCAGTGCCCGGCGTTGATGCCTTCCTCCACGTCGGCCAGGGTGTCGCCGGCCTTGACCACCGCTTCCGGCGGATGCACGCCCAGGCGCATGCAGTTGAGGTAGCACATCCACGGCCAGGGGCGGCCTTGGGGAACCTCGTCAGCCGTGACCACGGCGTCGGGCTTGTAGCCCGCCGCCTCGGCGCGCGGCATGAGCCGCACCATCATGTCCCGGCTGTAGCCGGTGCAGGAGCCGATCTTGACGCCCTTGGCCCTCAGGGCCGCGATGGCTTCCACGCAGCCCGGCACGGGCGTGGCGTAGTCGGCCAGGGTTTCAGGCATCAGTTCCTGCACGGCGGCAAAAATCGCGTCCGTGGCGGCCTCGTCGGGTTCGCCGCCGTGCCCTTCCCGCCAGAGCCCGGACAGACGCGGCATAGCCAGCATGGTCTGCACGTGTTCGCGCTTTTCCCGGCCCATGGGCGCGCGCACCTCGGCCACCTCGGGCGTGATGCCGTGGCGCTCAAAGGCGCGCGAAAAAACAGCCACCGGCCCCCGACAACCGTGGTCCACCGCCGTACCGGCCCAATCCAGAATAACGGCCTGCACCGGCCCTGTATATGCCGTGCGGCGCAAAAAAGGCTTCATAGACTGCTCCCTTTCGAGTGCGAAAAAAAAGCGCGGGGAAATCCCCCGCGCCACGGTGACCCTCCCCGCCGGAAAAACCGGCGGGGAGGCATTCAGTCAACAGTCACTTATTTGGGGAAGTACTTCTTGTCCAGCTTTTCGTACTTGGGCAGGAAGCGGGTGGGCAGCGCCAGAGCGTCGCGACGGAAGGGCGGCGCAAGGCGGGTGCCGTCGGTCATGATTTCGATGACGGCCGGACGGCGGTTCTTGTGGGCGGTCTCCAGGGCGTTGGCCAGGTCGGCCTGGGTATTGACGGTGTAGCCGTCGGCGCCCATGGATTCGGCGATCTTGGCGTAGGACTTGGACCAGATGTCCGCGCCCACGAAACGGTTGTTGTAGAAGTCCACCTGGTTCTTCTTTTCCGCGCACCAGGCGCCGTTGTTGTACACGGTGGCGATGACCGGCAGGTTGAACTGGCAGGCGGTGGGCACTTCAAACAGGCTCATGCCCCAGGCGCCGTCGCCGGCGATGGAGACGACCGGCTTGTCCGGGCAGGCAAGCTGCGCGCCCAGAGCGGCCTGATAGGCAAAACCGGTGTTGCCGAAGGTCAACGTGGCGATGTCGCGTTTCGGATTGCGGAAACGCAGGTAGCTGTTGGCCGTGGAGGAGGTGTTGCCGATGTCGGTGGTAGCGATGGCGTCGTTGTCGTACACGAACTTGCCGACCACTTCCAGGGCCTTGCGGGGATGCATGCGGCCTTCCATCACCGGCTCGTTGGCGATCTCGTCGATTTCCTTCTGCCAGATGGCCAGTTCTTCCTTGACCTTGTTGGCGACGGCGGTGATGTCCTTCTTGGGCATGGCGTCACGCAGCTGCTTGTACAGCTCTTCGGAAGCGTCCTTGGCATCGGCGCACAGGCCCACGGTGATGGGGTGGGTCTTGGCGATGTGCATGGGGTTGATGTCGATCTGGACGATCTTGGCCGTCTTGGGGAAGTAGTTGATGCCGTCCTGGGGCAGGGTGCCGAAGTAGGACAGGCGGCTGCCGATGGCCAGGATGACGTCGGCCTTTTCCATGAGGCGCATGGCCGCATGGGAACCCATGTAGCCGATGGGGCCGCACCACAGCGGATGGTCGGCCGGGAAGGCGTCGTTATGCAGGTAGCTGCAGGCCACCGGCGCGCCGATGTGCTCGGCCAGGGCTTTCACGGTCTCCACGCAGTCGGCGTCGACCACGCCGCGACCGGCCACGATCACGGGATTCTTGGCGGCCTTGAGCACTTCAACGGCGTGCTTGAACATTTCCGGGTTGCCGATGCCGCCGGGGGCGACACGGTACTGGGAGGGTTTCAGAATTTCTTCATTCAGTTCGCCGTAGAAGTAGTCGCGGGGCACGTCCACCAGCACGGGGCCGCGCATGGCGTAGGCGGCGCGGAAGGCGGTGCGCAGGATGTCACCGGCGCGGTTGGGATGAGGCACGCGCAGGGAGGCTTTGGTGATGGGTTTGAACAGGTTCCACGTGTCGCATTCCTGGAAGCCGTCCCAGCCCACGGAGGCGGAACCGGCGCTGGGCGAAATGATGATCATGGGGGTGTGGGCCATGTTGGCGGTGGCCACGGCGGTCACATAGTTGGTGATGCCGGGGCCGTTCTGGCCGATGACCACGCCGGCTTTGCCGGTCATGCGGCAGAAGGCGTCTTCCATGTGACCGGCGGTCTGCTCATGACGCACGGAGATGAAGTCGATGCCCGCGGCCGGGAAAAGGTCCAGCAGGTCCATGTAGGCGGAACCGAGAATACCGCTGACGTGTTTAACGCCTTCTTCCACCAGGACTTCGGCCATGGCCTCACTGGGAGTCATTTTAGGCATAGTTGCTCCTTTGCTTTCGCGCTGTTTGAATGCTTGCAATCCGCAACCGTCTGTCCCTCTTGTCCGCCTCCGTGGCACGTCGGAGAAAGCGGGAGAGGAGAAAGAACGGTCAGCGGGACCTGAGAACACCCGAAATTTGTGACATAAGTAGCAAATTGCGTGCCGGACGGATTCCGTCTGTATCCGCCTTGATTTCATCATTCTTTCTGCGGGGCCGCACGGCGGGGCTGCGTTTTGATCAAAAAACTGTCCGAAAATTCAAACAGTGTCCGTCAAAAGTGTTCAGAAAGTCGGACAGTCCGGACAGTTTCCGGCATCGCAAAAATAAAGCGCGCCGCCGGAGTCGCGACGGCGGCGCGCTTCCTTCGGCCCGGACCCCGATGGCCCGGACCAAATTTCAATGTGACCGTGCCGCGTCCCCGATCCGCGCGGAAACCGGGCGCGGCGTGAGCGCGCCGGAAAAGACCGCCGCGGGCACGGACCGGCAGCGCGGGAGCAACCCGCCCTCTTCTTCCTGCAAATGCCGCAAACATTGCCCGGCCGTGGCGAAATCACGCCGCAAGCGCTGGTAATCCGGCACCTGACGGGCGCGGCCGTGGTTGTAGAGAATCAGACCGCCGGCAAAGGCGTCCACATCGTCGGGGTCATGGGTGATGATCACGGCGGGGATGGTCAGATCGGCCAGCAGTTCCAGCAGTTCCTCCCGCAGGCGCTCGCGCAGCAACGGGTCCAGGGCGGAAAAAGGCTCGTCCAGCAGCAGCAGTTGCGGATCGGCGTTGAGGGCGCGGGCCAGAGCCGCGCGCTGACGCTGGCCGCCCGAGAGCTGGACGGGCAGATGCCGGGCCAGATGCCCGATGCCGAAGCGCTCCAGCATGGCCTGGGCCTTGGCCCGCTCCGCCGCGCAAATCCGCCAGGGCCAGCAGCCGGTGCGGGCATAGGCCACATTCTGAAGCACGCTCAGATGCGGGAAGAGCGCGTAATCCTGAAACATGAAGCCGATGCGGCGGCGGCGGGCGGGCACGCAGACCCTGGCCGCGCCGTCGTACAAGACGCGTTCGTCCAGACGAATGTATCCGGAATCCGGACGGGTAAGCCCGACCAGGCATTGCAGCGTCAGGCTTTTGCCCGAACCGGAAGGACCGAAAAGCACCACATGCTTCTGGCTGCCGCCGATCTCATAGGCCACATCCAGGCTGAAGGGCGTGTCCGTATTCCGAAAGGTTTTCCGCAGGCGCAGGGAAATCATCGGGACCGCCTTTTCCATTTCAGTTTCAGGAGCAATTCCGCCGCCATCAGCAGGCTGACGCAGACAGCGGAGGTGATCACCACCAGCCAGACGGCCTGAGCGTCGTTGCCGGCCTGAAAGGCGTCGTAAATGGCCAGGGCCAGGGTCTGGGTCTTGCCGGGAATGTTGCCCGCGATCATCAGCGTGGCCCCGAACTCGCCCATGCCGCGCGCAAAGGCCAGCATCAGCCCGGCGAAAATGCCCTTCCAGGCCAGGGGCAGGGACACGCTCACAAAAACCCGCCATTCCGAAGAGCCCAAGGTGCGGGCCGCGTTCTCCAAATGAGGGTCCACCTGCTCCAGGGCCGCGCGCGCGGATTTGTAAATCAGGGGAAAGACCACCACCGTGGCCGCCACCACCGCCCCCTGCCAGGAAAAAATCAAATTGATGCCCACATCGGCCAGCCACTGGCCGAGCAGACCGCGCCGCCCCACCAGCAGGATCAGATAATAGCCCAGCACCGTGGGGGGCAGTACCAGCGGCAAGGTGCAGACCGCATCCAGCAGCGCGGGCAGGGAGCCCCTCTTCCGCGCCAGCAGCCAGGCCATGAGCGTGGCCGCCACAAAGGAAATCAGGGTCGCCAGGCCCGCCACCCGCAGGGAAAGCTCCAGCGGACTCAGAATGGAAATTTGATCAAAATCCATGTGACCGCCACCCTGCGTGCTGAGCAACATGACACCGCGGTATTCTTAGTTGAAAAAGCAAACCGAAGCGTTTTCCATCATGCAACGCTCCAGAGGTCTTGCCCACCATCCCGGCAAACCGAGGAGTTTTGCCTTCCGGCAAGGAAAACGTATTTTTTGCGACGGGAGTGTAGTCTTATCCTACTCGACCGGAGCAAAAAACGCGCTTTGACGCAGCCGGAAGGCAAAAGAACCGGTTTGCCCTTATGGTTTGGAGAAGCCGTATCTGGAAAGCACCGCCTGCCCTTCCGGCGACAGCACGAAGTCCAGGAAGGCCTGGCCCATCTTGGGATTCTTGCCCGTTGTAGCCACGGCGATGGGATAGAGCACGGGCGTGTGGCCCGGCACAACCATAACCACGTCCACCTTGGCGGCCTGCTGTTTGGCGTCCGTGCCGTAAACAAAACCCGCGTCCACTTCGCCGCGCGCCACGTAGTCCAGCACCTGGCGCACGCTGGCGCCCTGGATCACCTGGGGCTGGAGGACGTCCCAGAGCTTGGCGGTGGTCAGGGCCTCACGGGCGTAACGACCGGCGGGCACGGAGTCGGGATTGCCCACGGCGATGCGCTTGAAATTCTTGAGATCGGCCAGATCAGCGGGCTTCTTGCCGCCCGCAGGCACGATGAGCACGAGGTCGTTGAGGGCGAAATCCCTGCGCGTGGCCGGGTCCACCACCTTGGAGGCCACGGCCTTGTCCATGGTGGCCTGATCGGCGGAGGCGAAGACGTCCACGGGCGCGCCTTCCTGAATCTGTTTCAGCAGCGGATTGGAGGCCGCGAAATTGACGTGCGCCGTCAGGCCGGGATGCTGTTTCTCAAACAGGCCCTTGAGCTCCGTAAAGGCGTTGGTCAGGCTGGCCGCCCCGGAAATGGTCATTTCAGCGGCTTTGGCGGGCGCGGCCAACAGGCCGACGCAGGCCAGGGTCAGAAGGATGCGGGAAAGGAACGGCGTTTTCATGTCTGTTTCCTCCATGTTGGTGTCACTCTACCCCAGCGGCGCGGGCAGGCAAGACGCTCACGTTTTACGGCAAAAACGTGAACACTGTACAAAGCCGACGATCTGCCTGTATAAGGAGGAAAAAATGCGGAAAAAGCATGGATAAAACACTAAAGCGTGAAGAACTGGCGACGCTCCTGCGCTCGCTCTCCGCCGCCGACATGGCCTGGCTGCGCCAGCGCCTGCTGCGCCGGGATTCCGCGGCACTGCTGCAGGATACCGGCCGGATCAGCCCGCAGGAACTGCTGAGCGCGGAATCCTGGCTCTGGGAGCGGGCCGCGGCAGCGCGCGGACCGCGTGAGAAGCGCCCCCGCCTGCGCATGTGGCTGATTTTCATGCTGCTGCGCTACGCGGCTCTGCGTCTGGTGGAGATCTTCGCCCTGGACTCGCCGGATCTGGATTTACAGGAGGGGGTCATCCGGGTGAAGGGGCCGTGCGCCCGCACAGTGCCCCTGCCCCTGGCCGTAAGCCGCCGTCTGCGGCGGGTGCTGGAAGACCCCGGCCTGTTCCCGGCAGGGCGGGAGCCGATGCGCTGCGACGCCAGCTACGTGCGGCGCAGCCTGCAAGAGTGCGGCGCGGCCTGCGGCCTGCCCAAGGGCCTGCTCAGCGCGCGCAGCCTGCGCCACAGCCGGGCTCTGGAACTGGGCCGTCAGGGCCTGCCCCTGCCGGTGGTGGATATTTTTCTGGGGCGGCGCGCCGGGCCCGGCCAAAGCGGCATTGTGCGCTACGATCCGCAGGGGGCGCAACGCCTGCTACGCGAACAACTGCAAAGGGAGCGACCCATGAAAACCAGCGCCCGCAACGTCTTCCAGGGGCGGATCGTCTCGCTGCGCCAGTCCGGCCTGCTGGTGGAGGTCATCCTGAGCACCGCCGGGGGCCTGCGCGTGGCGTCTCTGATTACGGATGAAAGCTACCGCAGCCTGACCCTGGAGGAAGGCAAACTGGTCAACGCCAGCGTCAAGGCCCCCTGGGTGATGGTCGAAACGGGCGCGCCGGCCGCCGCCTCCGGCGCGGAAAACCGCTTCACCGCCGTGGTGGAGCGGGTGCGCGAGGACGGAATGGTCATGGAAATCCTGGCCGCCCTGCCCGAAGGAAGCCAGATCTGCGCCCTGCAAAGCAAAAACCCGGACACGAACGCGCCCCTGCGCGCCGGAGACACGATCACGGTATCCTTCAAGGCGTTCTCGGTAATTCTGAGCCTGGATTAAGGCCTGTTAACACTATAACCTTTTTGCCCGCCCGCTTACGCTAAAACTCCTGCGGCGTAGCGGCTGAAGCCAGATTTCACCTGCTTTTCCGGTCGAGTACCAGATCTCTGCTGTCCTCATCCGTAAGCAGTTTCGCTGCAACGGCTGCGGCAAGAGTATACTTCCTCAAATCTGGCTTATCTTCCTTGCAGGCAAATAAAAATGCTACACTCGGAAATCATCAACACGAACGTCCCTTTCCCATAATGTAAAAGGCTTGCGAACTTATCGCAGGCCTTTTACATTACTACTCGCACACCGCCAAGGCGGCTTGCTGATAGCTATTCGTTTTTTATAACTTCACTCATGTTCACCGTTGTCTGGCCGCAAGACCCCAGCGTGCCGCGAGGCCCGCCATCTGCACGGCCAGGGGCAACAGACTCGCCGTCGCCTTGTCACGGCGACGCAACGAAGTCCAGATCAGACCGGCCAGAAATGCTACACCAGCGGCGCGCAGGGGTCTTCTTTTGACAAAGCCCAAGGGATCGAACTGAGCCGAAACCAGACGCAAACGCTGTTTGGCCTCCCCTACGGGGTCTGTTTTTTCCCGGGAAGCGACATCCATAACAAGCCTCCGGCAATGCCCGCACAGACTATTCCCATAATGCACAGCACCCAGGCCGGGTCCAGGACATATGAGAGAGCGTTGTACAGCGCCGCCACAAAAAAAGCCAACCCCGCCGCGCCGAAGAGCAACCCCAGCGCAAACAGCAGCGCCATGCGCAAGGTGCGCAGGACATTGCGCTGCAGGAGCTGCCCTTCGGCCTCAAGCAGGTCAAAGAAACTGATGATGAGTTCAGCCAGACCCTTCACGCCGGAGCTTACCTGTACTGGCGGAACAGCCAGGAAATCACGCAGCCCGCGCCAAAGGCGGCAAGCAGGCTTGCCACGGGATTACGGCGCACCTGCTCGCCCACCTGTTCAATGCCCGCGCTTCCGGCTTCATACGCCTTGTGCATCTTGTCGGCAGCCAGTTTCCGGTAATGCTCCAGCTCTTTCTCCAGCTTGGCGACCATATCCGAAGAGGCTTCCTCGCCCTTTTCGCCGAGAGATTTCACCAGCGTTTCCATCTGATTGCGCAGTGTGTTCAGTTCATCCCGCAACGCGTCGATGCTTTCTTCATTTTTTTCAGCCATGAGAATATCTCCTGTTCGGGCAGCGCCCTTTCGTTTAATGTAGGGGACAGAGCATTTCTGATCCATCCGTCTTTATGGGTATCCCATTACCGGAAAGATGACAATTCGCAGGCCGACGGCATTCCGTAAATTTACCCCGTATAAAAGCCGGATGACCGCTCATTCAGGAGTGTTTCGCTGATTTCCAGCCACAAAAAAAGGCTTACGATACGCTCGTAAGCCTTTTTTATTTTAAATCAGGGGAGAAAAGGCAGGCAAACCTACTTCACGGAAGGCAGCACCGCTCCCGCGTATTTCTTTTTCATAAAGGCGGCCACTTCGGGGCTGGTGAGGGCCTTGTACAGGGCCTGAAGCTCGGGACGCTTCTCGTCGCCCGCGCGGATGGCCAGGATATTGGCGTAGGTGGCGGCGGCCATGGAGTCGGCGGCTTCCACGGCCAGGGCGTCGGCCACTTTCAGGCCGCCGAGAATGGCGTAGTTGCCGTTGACGATGGCGATGTCCACATCGGGCAGGGAGCGCACCAGCTGGGCGGCCTCGATCTCCTCGATCTTGAGCTTTTTGGGATTCTCCACGATGTCGCGCCGAGTGGCGGTCAGACCGGCGTCCTTCTTCAGCTTGACAAGGCCTTCGTCCTGCATGAGCAGCAGGGCGCGGCCCTCGTTGGTGGCGTCGTTGGGCACAGCCACCAGCGCGCCGTTCTTGAGGTCCTTGAGGCTCTTGCTCTTGCCCGCATAGATGCCGAAGGGCTCATAGTGCACCGGCCCCATGGAGCCAAGTCTGGTGCCTTTCTGGGCGTTGAAGTCGTCCAGATAGGGCTTGTGCTGGAAGTAGTTGGCGTCCAGTTCCTTGCTGTCCAGAGCCACATTGGGCTGCACGTAGTCGGAATATTCCACGATTTTGAGCTCATAGCCCTGCGGTTTGAGCAGCTTGGCGGCCTCGGCAAGGATTTCGGCGTGGGGCGTGGGGGAAGCCCCCACCGTAATGACGCCCGCGGCCTGGGCGTTGCAGACCAGCGAAACCGTGCCCAGCAGGGCGGCAAAAACCAGAAGCAGTTTTTTCATGGGTTCTGTCCTCGTGTAAAAGGTTGATGCGAGGCTGTGAAGCCGTGCCGGGGCGGGCTCTACGAACCGCGCTTGTCGCTGCGGCGCGTGGCCCAGTTGCCGAAACTCTGAAAGGCCTGCACGATGATGATCAGCAGCACCACCGTGATGACCATGATATCGGTCTGATAGCGGTTGTAGCCGTACATGATGGCCAGCTTGCCCAGCCCGCCGCCGCCCACGGCCCCGGACATGGCCGAATAGCCGAGGATGGTGATGGCGGACACGGCGCTGCCGTTGATCAGCGAGGGCCGCGCCTCGGGCAGCAGCACCTTGACGATGATCTGCCAGGTGCTTGCCCCCATGCTCTGGGCGGCCTCCACCACGCCGTGGTCCACCTCCAGCAGGGAGGATTCCACCAGGCGGGCCACAAAGGGCGCGGCGGCCAGCACCAGCGGCACCACGGTGGCGTTGTTGCCGATGGTGGTGCCCACCAGAAAGCGCGTGAAGGGGATGACCGCGATCATCAGAATCAGAAAGGGGAAGGAGCGGGTGAGATTCACCACCACGTCCAGCACGTTGTAGACGAGCGCGTTGGGCCGGATGCCGTCCCTGCGGCAGACGACCAGCACCACGCCCATAATCATGCCGAAGACATAGGAAAAGAAGGTGGCCACGACGGTCATGTAGAGCGTGTCCCACACGCCCACGAGCAGCATTTCAACGGTCTGCTGGTCAAACATGCTTCATTTCCTCCAGCATGATGGAATGCGCCCTGGCGTAGGCCATGATCCGCGTGCGGGATTCCTCCCGCTCGGGCAGTTGCAGCACCATCTGGCCGAACGCCACGCCGTTGATGTCCCGGGTGTCGGCGTACATGATGTTCACCGGGCAGCCGCATTCCAGCACCATGTTGGCGATGACCGGCTCCAGGGAGGAGCGGCCGTTGAAGATCAGACGGTACAGGTTGGGCTGCGGCAGTTTGCGGAGGGCGTCGGGCAGGACCAGACGGCGGGCCGCCTCGGTTTGCGGATGGAAAAAGACCTCTTCCACCAGGCCCTGTTCGACGATTTTGCCCTTGCTGATGATGCCCACATGGCTGCAGATCTTTTCAATCACGCTCATCTCGTGGGTGATGACCACGGCCGTGATGCCGAGCTGGACATTGATGTCCTTGATCAGGGCCAGAATGGAATCCGTGGTGGCCGGGTCCAGAGCGGAGGTGGCCTCGTCGCAGAGCAGCACGCGCGGCTTGGTGGCCAAGGCGCGGGCAATGGCCACGCGCTGCTTCTGGCCGCCGGACAGCTGCGAGGGATAGGCGTCCATACGGTTGGCAAGGCCCACCATGTCCAGCAGTTCTTCGGCCCGCTTGCGGGTCTCGTCTCTGGGCGCGCCCGCCAGTTCCAGGGGAAAGCAGACATTTTGCAGGGCTGTGCGCTGCATGAGCAGGTTGAACTGCTGAAAAATCATGCCCATGGCGCGCCGCGCCTCGCGCAGCGCGACTTCGGGCAGACGGCAGAGGTCCCTGCCTTCAAAAAAGACGCTGCCGCCCGTGGGGCGCTCCAGCATGTTGATGCAGCGCACCAGGGTTGACTTGCCCGCGCCGCTCTTGCCGATGATGCCGAAAATGTCCCCCCGGCCGATGGCAAGGTCAATGCCGCGCAGGGCGAATACATCGGTATTCTTGCCGGAAAAGCGTTTTTCCAGCCCTTCGATACTGATAATGGGACCGTCAGCCATAGTGCCTCCGCCGTGGCGCTGCCGTTCCGGAAAGGTGGAGCGCCCAGGCCCCCGCCGGAATGGAGGCAGTATGATAGCATATTTTGCCGCAGGCGCAAAGAGGCGGCGGGGCGCTTTCCGGCGGCCCCGCCGCGCCTCTCCGGCAAAAAGAAAGCCCGTCCCCCTACCTCTCCCGCACCAGTTCCCCGGCCTCGCGGGTCAGCGGGATCAGATCGTCCGGCCCCAGCAGATTCACGTCAAACTTGCGGTTCAGGGCCGCGAAATGGCGCAGGCCCATGGCAATGCGGTTGAGGTAAGAGAACACGCCGACGGCCCCGCTGGAAAAACTGTCCGCTTGCTTGCCGTACAAATGCCTGAGATCGGGCAGGTCGGCGAAAAGCGTTTCCCTGCTGTCCCCGAACTTCCTGAGATGCGCGGGAATGTTGCCCGCCTCGATCTGCTCGCTCACCTTTTTGGCGCTGTTGGCGGCGGCCATGGCCGCGCGGCAGAGGCCCACGGCCTGGAAATACGGCGCGCCCAGAGCCAGGGCCTTGAAGACCTGATCCTCCGTGGCGAAGCCTCCGGCAATGACCAGGGAGGGCAGTTCCAGGCCTTCCCGGCCCAGCCGGCGGGCGATGCTGCAAACCACGCTTTGCAGGGGCACGGTGGGCAGGCCCCACTCGTTCATCATCTTACAGGGGCTGTAGCCCGATCCGCCGCCCGCGCCGTCAAAGGTGACCACATCCACTTCGGCGGCCGAGGCAATACGCAGCACACGCTCGATATCCACAGGGTCAAAACCGGTCATCTTGAAATAGACGTTCTTCAGGCCCATGTCCCGAAGCCGGGCGATGCGCGGGATCAGATAATCCTCGTCCCACATGGGCAGGCGGCCGTAGGCGTAAAAATTGGGCGCTTCGCCCCGCTCCGCAGCGGCCCGGACGGCCGGGTCCGCCGGGTCCGGATACACCAGGGCCCCGGCCTCTTTCTTTTGCAGCGCGGCCGCATAGTCCTTGAGCCGGGTCACAGGCTGAGTGCCCTTGGCGGACTGGCCGAACTTGAATTCAATGGCCTCGGCCCCGCAGTTGCTGACAGCGTATTCGGGCAGGCCCTGGGCGTCCTCCTCGAAATTGGCCTGCGGGACGATCTGCCCATAGCCCCGGTAATAGCGGCGGAAGGCGTCCATGATTTCGTTCAGATAGGGAAATTCCGCAATTTTCCCGTTCCGCATCTTCAGCGCGGGATCCTTGGAGGGCGAACCCTCGCCGATGACGCAGCACACCCCGGCCATGGCGGCCCCGGCGAAATAATCCTGCCAGTTCATCTTCAGCAGGGCGGGCAGAAGCACGGGCAGGGCGATTTTGACCGGATGCCGCCGTCCCAGCGTGCGCTCAAGCCTGACGTTGAAAATGGCCGCCTGATCCGCTTCCGCCGGGACGCCCCGCGCCCCGAAGACGCGGCCGTTGATGTTGAAGTGGGAGTAGTCCAGCGGATAATCCTTCTCCGAGGCGATCTGATTGTTGCCCGTGGTGGTGGGATAGACGCTCTGCGCGCCCAGCACGGCGGACAACCCGATCTCACAGGTACCGGGGCAGTCGGCGGCGCAGAAGGCGCACATGCCGCTCTGCGGCGACAGGCTGTGGCTGCGGGTTTTGGTTTCGTTGAAACTGGAAGCGATGCCGGGATGAAAAGACATGGCGCGTCTCCTTGCGGTTGGAAGGAAGGAAAATGCGGATCACGACGTTGGTCGCAGCATACGCTATCTTTTCCTTACAGGAAACTGTGGTTTTAGCGTGACCCGTCGGACGATCTTTCTCCTCCGGCTATTTCTTTTCCCGCTTGGGCGGCTTGCCCGCCCCACGTCCCGGCGGATGGGGACCGGCGCCCATCTCGGCCTCAATCAGGCGCACCAGTTCCGCCGCCTCCATGCGCAGGGCCGAGGCGATATGCACTATGGCGGTCAGCGAGCCGCACTGGATGCCGCGCTCCATGCCGGAGATATAGTCTTCGGAAAGCCCGGCCAGTCCGGCCAGCTGCCCCTGTGAAAGCCCGGCCCTGCGCCGCAGCCGGTGGACTACGGCTGCCACTGCCCAGTGCAATGTGGGAATTTTTTCCATAGCTAAACCATAGCGCGGCCCTTGACATGATATCCGTATATTTATACGGATATCTGGCAAGCGAACATGTGCCGCAAACATGCGCCTGCCGGTAATGAATCCGGAACAGAAGAAGAGAGACGCGACGGGCAGGGCCGCCGGGAGAAAAAACGACCGGGAAACAGCAAACGCAGGATCCGCCCGGCCCGCTCCGGAGACCGGGCCGCGGAACGGGAAGGTTCAGCGCAGGCCCGCGCCCTTGCAGGCCGCCGGGTTGCCGCATTGCTGCCGGTCCCGTTCGGCATGGGGTTCAGTGCGGGATTCCGGGCAAGCCGGGGTTCCGCAGAGGGCCATCTCGATCAGGTCCACGATGCGCGACGCGGGCATCTGCAGCCCCTGGGCAATACAGATGAGGGTTTCCACACGCACGCCGGAGCGGCCCTGTTCAAAGCGACGCAGCCAGGAACAGTCCACCCCGGCCCGTTTGGCCAGGGCGTAACGGCTCATGAGTCTCTCTTCTCTGAGAGCGGCCACAATGCGGCCCATGATCTGCTTGGCCTGTTCCGATTCCATTTCCGCCATTAAAACATGAACATCCCGGCTTGCATAAAGGACTAAAGTCTTATATCGGACAGCAGATATACACATCTGAAAGGAATTGCCGGGAAAGACGGCGTGGCGCGCCCTCCGCGCAAAGCCCCGGTCCGCCGGAAACAGAAAACCGCAACAAAGGGGTTCCATGTCCACGCATCCGGCCACGTGCCTCATCCCGCTCACCTCCAGCGAACCACTCTGGGAATGGGACATCGTCTCGGACACTCTTTTTCTGAGCCTGGGCGCGTGCAGCCTCCTGCGGCTGCCCGAACCGCCCACGCGCATGGCGGATTTTCTCGGGCATATTCCGCCCCACGCCCTGCCCCGGCTCAACGAGTTGCGCGAAGGCGTGCTCAGCGGCATGACCGGTTCCAGCCTGGAATGCGATTATCCTTTCAGCAATCTCTGGCTTCAGGAACAACTGCTGGTTCTGGCCCGCTGTGAAAACGGCCGGGCCACCAGGGTCATGGGCCGGTACACTGTTGCCCCGGCTCCGGCGGACAAAGCCGATGCGGCCGCCGGAGCGCGGCAAAACGGCCTGCCGGATGTGGGCGTCTGGATTTATTCCATTACCAGCAAAAGCGTCTGGCGGGACAGCACCTGCGCGGCCCTGCTGGGCGCTCCCGCGCCGGAAGGCTGTTCCATCGGCTATGACAGCCGCCTGTCGAACATTCACCCGGCGGACAAAAAAGCCCTGGCCCAGCGCTATCGCCTGCTGATTGAGCAGAAATCGCAGGGCGACACCCGGGACGACATCATCAAGGTCCTGCTCGGCAACGGCCGGTATGCGCGCATGCTTCTGCGCGGCTCCGTGCTGGAACGCGACGATCTCGGCCGGGCCACACTGCTGGCCGGCACCCTGCAACGCGCGGAAAGCGCGCAACCTTTCGCGGCCCGCATCCCCCGGGACGGACGCCTGTATTACGCCCTGGACGCCGTGGGCGACGGCCTGTGGGACTGGGACCTGCAAAACGATCTGATGTATTACAGCCCCCGTTATCTAACCATGCTCGGCTATACGCAGGAGGAATTTCCCCCCACAGTCGACTCCTGGAAGGAAAAAATCCATCCGGACGATTACGAAAAGATCATCAACAGCCATCTGACCGTGATCGCTTCGCCGCGCTACGGCGATTCCATTGAATGCACCTATCGCATGCGGCGCGCCAACGGCGGCTGGGCCTGGCTTTTCGGACGCGGCTGCGTGACCCAGCGGGACGCCGACGGCCGGGCGCGGCATCTGGTGGGCTTCATCACCAATATAACCACGGTTCAGAACGAGCGGGACAAGCTGGAGGAACTGGTCAAAAACGACGTGCTTACCGGCCTGCGCAGCCGGGCCTACTGCAACCTGGAGGCCGAACGCATTGAGCGGAACGGCATCCGCCCGGTCTGCGTGATTTCCGGCGACATCACCGGCCTGAAGATGATCAACGACAATCTGGGGCACGCCGCCGGCGACGAAGTGCTGGCCGAGGCCGCCGCGCTGCTGCGCAAGCCCCTGCGGCTCACGGACTGCGTGGCGCGTATGGGCGGGGACGAATTTGTGGTGCTGCTGCCGGGCTGCACGCCGGACAAGGGCCGGGAACGGCTCGAAGCCATTGAGGCCTGTTTCGCCGACCGTAACCGCCGGTCCGACCGCCTGCCGATTCTGGCGGCCTTTGGTCTGGCCTTCAGCGAAAGTCCGGACGTGCCTCTGGCCAAAGTCATGGTGCAGGCGGATACCCTCATGCTCCGCCGGAAAAAGGCGCGGCGCAAAGCCGCGCAACGGGAAATCAAAATCTGGATCGAAGCCCGCACGGGCGAGAACGTCGGCGCCGACGACCGCCTTCCCGGCAACTGAGCCGTTCTTTCACGCCGTCCCCTCCGACGCCGGGGCGGGTCTTCTTGACAACACGCTTCTCCGGCAGCCACAATGACAACGGGCGGCGCTTTTGCAGCGGAACGCCCGCCGCTTATTATTATGGCACACAAGGACGCCCTTCTTTCCATCCGCGGCAAAACCCAACGCCTGGGAAAATCTTTTCGCTTCATTTACCGACGCGGCGGCAAAAGGCCTGCCGGGTCCGCGTTGAAACCTCCGGTCGGCGCAACAGCTTGACCGTCGGAGCGCTCCAATAAATAACCCCGTCCGGCACACCGGCGGCGGGCGGTATGGGCCGGGCCTGAGCCCGCCCTCAAAACAGAAGTGAGGCGTTTATGAGCATTCGTCGTATTCTGATGTCCCTGAGCACGGGTCTGGCCGTGCTGGCCCTCAGCCTGACCCCGGCGGGTCCGGCCCGGTCGGCCGGATCTGCGGCCGACGGCGCGCGTATGGACCTGCCCGCGCCGGATAAAAAAGGCGGCATGCCCCTGATGCAGGCCTTGGCTGAACGGCGCTCCACCAAAAGCGGCTATACCGGAGCGCCCCTGTCCGCCCAGGAGCTGAGCAATCTGCTTTGGGCCACCTGGGGCATGAACCGGCCCGACGGCCGCCGCACGGCCCCCTCGGCCATGAACCGCCAGGAAGTGGCGGTCTACGCAGTATTGGAGAACGGCGTCTGGCGCTATGACGCGGCCGGTCATGCCCTGATCCGCGTACTGGACGGCGACCATCGCCGCGCCGCGGGCGGCGGTTCGCTGGTGCTGCTCTACGCCGCGCCCGAGGACCGCTGGTCCGGCATGCATGTGGGCTCGCTCTACCAGAATGCCGGGCTCTATTGCGCCTCCGCCGGACTGGGCAATTACGTGCACGCTTCAGGCGTGAGCGCACTGGACGGCAAACTGCCCCTGCCCGACGGCTGGCGTGTGCTCATCGCGCAGACCGTGGGCCTCACAAAATAAAATCAAAGCGGCGCGGATGCGAAAACTCCGCGCCGCTTTTTTTCCGCCCCGCTCAGGCCCGCAGCAGCAGGCGGGCGCACAGGCCCCCGCCCTCTCTGTTGAACAGGGCGAGGTCGCCGTTATTCAGCCGTGCCATGGCCCCGGCAATGGACAGGCCCAAGCCGCAGCCGCCGGTATGACGGGCGCGCGCCGGGTCCAGCCGGTAGAACGGCTCCAAAACACGCTGCAATTCCGCCTCGGGTATGCCCGGTCCCCGGTCCAGCACATCAATGCGCAGCCCGTCCGGCTGACGCTCAAGGTATATTTCCGCGCCGCCCGCATGGCGCAAGGCATTATCCAGTAAATTCTCCAGGCAGCGGCGCAGGGCCTTTTCCCTGATGGGAAAAGGCTCAGCGCACTGGCCGGAAAAACGCACATCCTGCCCCATGTCCTGGCGATCCGCAGCCATGCTTTCCAGAAAAGCGGCCATATCCGTGGGCACGGCCGCTTCCCGCACCGCCACGTCGCCGGTGAGCTCCGCGCTGCTGGCCATGATGGCGCCCAGGGCGTCCAGATCCGCCAGCAGCTTGCCCCGCAATTCCGCCGCACGCACCTGCTCCACCCGCAGGCGCAGGCGGGTCAGGGGCGTGCGCAGATCGTGCGCCACAGAGGCCAGCATGCGCTCATGCTGGGCCATGGCCGCGCGCACCCGCTCCCGCATGCGGTTGAAGGCCCTGGCCGCTTCGCGGACCTCCTCGGGACCTTCCTCCGGCAGGGGCTCGCGGCATTCCACATCGCGTCCGAAGCGCTCGGCGGCGAAGGCCAGCGTGCGCAGGGGACGCACCAGACGGTGCACCAGCCACAACGCCAGCGAAACCATGACCAGCGACCCCGCGCTGAGCGTCAACAGCGCAATGTGCAGGGACGGCCCGACGGCCACGCTGGTCTGGATGAGGGAATACCAGACGCCGTCGTGCAGGCGCACGGCCACATGGCTCTGGTAGATCATGCCGCCCCGCGCTTCAGGATTGACGGCCCCGTCCGCGCCGCGCGAAGCGGGGATGCGCCGCACGCTGGTCCGCAGATGCCCGGCCTGAAAAGGCAGCCCGTACAGATTGGCCAGACTGTCCAGCAAGCGGGACCGCAAATACAGCGAAAGATCGTCCCGGCTCTGCGTCTCCGGCTCCGGGCCGGGCGTCAGGCGGATATTCAGGGTGTCCAGACGCTCCAGGCGATGCACGAGTTCAGCCCGCGCCGCCTGCTCCCGCACATGGTCCAGAAGCCGCAGGCACAGCGCCAGAGACCCCGCCTGATCCGCCACTTCGTTGCGGGCGGCCTGGCGGTCCGTAAAGAAACGCACTGTGAGCAGGGTAACCAGATGCAGGATGAGGAAGGCGGCCACCAGGAGCAGCGCCAGCCGCCCGAAAAGCCCGCCGGGCAGACGCCGCGCCGTCAATGCGCCTCCCCGCCATACTCCGGCAGGGAAGCCGGAAAGACGTCCGCAGCCAGCACATAGCCGTCGCCCCTGACCGTCTTGATGATCCGGGCTTCGCGCCCGTTGTCCCGCAGGCGGACCCGCAGACGGCTGACCTGCACGTCTATGCTGCGGTCAAAAGCCGTGGCGTCGCGCCCCTGGGTGCGCTCCAGCAATTCGTCGCGGCTGAGCACCTGCTGGGGGTGCTCCAGAAAAACCCGCAACAGGCGCAGTTCCGCGCCGCTCAAATGCACCACGACGCCGTCCGGCGCGACCAGCTTCCGGGCCGCGCGGTCCAGCAGCCAGCCCGCGAAGCGCAAGGCCCTGGCCGTGGACGTGCCGCTTCCGCCGGGCGCGCCCGCGCGCCGCAGCACAGTCCGGATGCGCGCCAGCAGTTCGCGCGGCTCAAAGGGTTTGGCCAGATAGTCGTCCGCCCCCAGTTCCAGGCCGACCACCCGGTTGGTGATGTCGCCCAGCGCCGTGAGAAAGATGACCGGCACGGCGGAAAACGCGCGCAGCCGCCTGAACGTCTCATAGCCGTCCGCGCCGGGCAGCATGATGTCCAGCACCACCAGGTCGCAGGGCGTGCCGGGCAGCAGGCGGAAAAACTCGCGGGCGTCCCCCGCCGAGGACGCCGCGAAACCGTGGCGGCGCAGATAGTCGGACAAAAGCTCCCGGATGTCCGGATCGTCGTCCACCACAAAGATGTGCTGTTCTCGGGTCATAATTTAACAACGCGGCATGGGGGGAATAGAATTTTTGTCAGCATAGCAGGGCCGCCGGGCAAAGGCGAGTCCCTCTTCTGTAACAAAGTGTTGCGGGATTTCACATCCGTAACACTTTGTTGCCGTTTTCCATGCCGCCCACATATTTCCGGCCGTGCGCCGTGCTAGCTTCATTCCCGAAAAGGACCGCAAGGGTCCGCCACAGGGAGGAGCAATGCTGACAAAAGTGAAGAACTACGTGCGGGACCGCTGGCCCTTCGGCCATGACCTGGATATTCCCCCGGCCTCGCTGGTGCGCCTGATGAGCGCTTCCGGAGCCGAGCCCTGGCATCTGTATGCCATTCAGAGCCGGAAATGGCGGCGGCACGTCTGCGCCGCCTGCGCCTGGCTGGACGAGGCCCTGCCCAGAAACGCCCTGATCTTTGAGCCGGGCTGCGGCAGCGGGGCCAATCTGCTCTGGCTGGCGGAACGCGGCTTCCGCCGTTTACAGGGCAGCGATCTGAGCCTGGAGGCCCTGTGCCTGTGCCGCGATCTCGCGGAACTTCAGGGGCGCGAACTGGAAGTCTGGCGGGACGACGGCATGCGGCCGCTACGCCCCCCGAAAGAGGCGGACGCCATCATTTCGGTCAACTGGCTCTATCATGTGCCCGGCGCGGGCCTGGCGGGCTTTCTCGCCACCTACCGGCCCACCCTGCGCGCCGGCGGGCTGATCGCCTGCGATGTGGTGGACAAGGCCTACGACAATGTCCCCGGCAACCGTTACCACAGCTCCGACCTGCATTTGCCCGAAGCGCGCCGCCGCCCCTCCGAATACACCTTCCGCCTGGACGCGGCGGAAGTGGAAGGCATTGCGCGGGCGGAAGGTTTCCGGGTGCTGCGCTCCGCCCGCTTTACCCTGGGGCGTCCCCCCCGCGCGGTCTACCTCCTGCAACGCGTGGAGCGGGCTTCCACAATCCATTAGAGCAACGTAACTTTAAACATTGCTCACGGAGGCGTGAAACTTACGGGTCAGAACATCGTGTCCCGGTCCTGTATAATCTTAATGTTAATTCGCCCTAGGACCGCTCCCCGGCGCGGCCCCTGGTCTGCCGCCACAAAATCTCGAACAGCTTCCTCGGCTCGATGGGTTTGGCGATATGGGCGTCCATACCCGCGTCCAGGCAGCGCTGCACGTCCCCGGCGAAGGCGTTGGCCGTCATGGCGATGATGGGGATGGCCGCCGCGCGGGGATGGCCGCTGTGCCGCATGGCGCGGGCGGCGTCGTAGCCGTCCATGACCGGCATCTGGACATCCATGAACACGGCGTCAAACGCGTCCGGCGCGCTGTTTTCAAAAAGCTCGCAGCCTTCTTTGCCGTTGGCGGCAATGCTGACCGTGACCCCTTCGCTTTCAAGAATCCGCTGCGCCACCAGTTGGTTGACTTCATTGTCCTCCACCACCAACACGCGCAGACCGGCAACGTCCAGACCAACGCCGGGGCTCTTCTCCTCATCCGGCGGCGGGATGTCGGAAGAGCTTGCAAAGTGCAGCGGCAGGTCCACGATAAAGCGCGTGCCCCGGCCCGGTTCGCTCTCCACCCTGATGGAACCGCCCTTGTAGTCCACAATGTTCTTGACGATGGAAAGCCCCAGACCCGTGCCTTCCGTCTGCCCGGCGCGGGAATTCTGCACCCGGAAAAACAGCTCGAAAATGTGCGGGATATCCTCTTTGGCGATGCCGGAGCCGCTGTCCTCGACCACAAAACGGTACCAGCCGATCTGCTCGTTCTTCTGCGGCAGTTCCGTGACCGTGAGGGAGACGCGCCCGCCCGCGGGCGTGAATTTGACGGCGTTGCTGATCAGGTTTTCAAGAACCTGGTGAAGGCGCAGACTGTCTCCGACGCACATGTCGTGGCGGACCTCGAAAGAATAGCTGAAGGCAAGGCCCTTCTTCTCAGCCAGCGCGTTGGCGCGGGTCACGACTTTCCGCACTTCCTCCCGCTGGCTGAACAACTCACTGGCCAGGACCATCCGGCCGCTCTCAATGCGGCTCATGTCCAGAATGTCATTGATCAGACGGAGCAGATGTTCCGAGGCGGTCTTGATGACGCCGAGACTTTCGTCAATCTGGGCGGGATCGTCGCGCCGGGCCAGGGCAAGCTCGGTCATGCCGACAATGGCGTTCATGGGCGTGCGTATGTCGTGGCTCATGGAGGAGAGAAAATCGGTCTTGGCCTGGCTGGCTTCCTGGGCGATGATCAGCGCGTTTTTCAGATGTTCCCTGGCCTGCTGGTCGGCCAGCAGCACGTCGGTCACGTCGGCCCGCACCAGACAGATGGTCTGGTGGTTTTCCCCGCCCCAGAGGACGCTGATCTGCTTGTGGCAGAGTCCCGAGGCGGAACGGCAGGGAAAGGTGAACTCATAGCCGCCCGGTTTTTCAGCCAGCCGTTCCAGCATGGCCGCCACGGAAAACTGCCCGCGCACCTCTTCCGCCTCTTCATCTCCATCGCTGTGGCGGATGAATTTCTCCACCATCTGATCGAAACTCTCCGCCGTATACGGGGCGAGATTCCGGAGCACGGTTTCCCGCGTGTGCATAACGCAACCGCCGGTGGTCACGTTGATGAAACCGACCAGCTCAAAGGTATAGGCCAGCATGTTCAGCAGCGCCTTCTGTTCCCGCACCGATTCCGTAATATCCGTGCGGGAAAGGCAGACCCGGTTCAGGCGCCTGTCTATGGAAAAGACGACCATGCTTTTGGTGAAGATTTCGCCGTTTCCGTCCATCAGGGAATAGTGGAAGGAGTAGGCCTCTTCCTTTTCCAGCCGCCGCCGCATGTACTCCAGGTCGAGCATTTTCGCGCAGATCTCCCTGTCCTTGGGCGCCACCAAAGACTGGAGAAAGCGGGCGGCCTCTTCGCTGTAGACGCCCCGGGCCAGCGGAAGCGCGTCGGCCTGCCGCTTGAAGGAAAGGATCCGGTAACGGTCGTGCGTCAGGTCCACGTCCGCCAGAAAATCGTAGCTGGCGTGGGCCAGCCGGTTCAGGATCTGCTCGGAAACCTTCTGCTCGGTCACGTCCAGAACGGAGAGCACGCCGATGAGGTCGCCGCTGTCCGGTGCGACCACCAGCTTGACGATGACCCGGACATAGCGTCCCTGCGCCTCAAACGGCAGTTTGACGAAGCACTCCAGCTCATGCCTGAGCTCGCCCCGCTCAAAGGCCGCGCGCAACGGCGGCGCGAGAAAACGCTCCAGAAAGGCGCGGCGCTCGTCCTCATCCACGACCAGACCGGCCAAGCCCTCGAAAAAAGGCTCGCGCGCGTGGCCGAAGGTTTCCAGCAGACGGCTGTTGGTCTGGTCCGTGATTTCAATGATCACGTTGCCCGTGATGTTGCAGTGGCCCGTGATGATCTCGCCGCGCACAAAACCCCTGTGGTGCTGCATGAGCATGTCGTTGTAGCGACGGCTCAGATCGGCCCGCTCGGCCACCTCGTCGCTGACATCGCTGAACATGGCGTAAATCCGGAGGGTTCCATCCTCGTCCAGAATCAGGGCGGACCTGTTTTTCACCCAGATATAGTCGTGTTCGCCCTTGCGCAGGCGGTAGACCGTCTCACAGGAATCCAGGCCCGTGTCCATCTGCCTGCGAATCCGGGACAACGCGTAGCCCGCGTCGTCGGGATGCACGCCGGCGCCCGCGTCGTGGCCATACAGCGCGTACACCTGTTCAAGCGTCATGCCGGTCATGGCCGCAAAGCCGTCCGAAATGAATTCCGGCACCAGGGCGCCGTCCGCATCGCGGCGCAGCACCATGATGCCGCCGGGCAGATGCCGGATCAGGGTCTGGTAATAGCGTTCCAGGCGTTCCCTTTCCCTGTCGGCATGCGCTTTCACCGTAATATCAGTCAGATACATGACATAGGCCGGAATGCCGTCCCAGTCGGTTTCCCGGATCGCTGTGGCATATATCTTGTCCGAAGCGGGGATCAGCATTTCCCGGTTCTTGCCGTCCTCTCCGTCCAAGGGACAGAATTCACAGGGCTCCCGCCTGCCGTGCAGGGCGACATAGCACTTCCGGCCCACGACCGGAACGCCGGAATCCACAAAGAGATTGATCCGCTCGTTGACGTAAAGCAGGCTGTAATCCTTTTTGCCGATGACGTAGATGCCGTCCGCCGCCTCGCCGGCAATGCGCTGGTGGAGCTTTGTCTCCGCCGACATGCCGGTGAGGACGGCGTAAAAGGTCGTCGCCCCGGAGGGGGCGTCCACGCGCCTGCCGTTCAGATGCACCCAGACCTGACGTCCGTCCTTGTGGCGGGCGCGGTAGGAAAGCTCCACCGACCCGCCGCTCTGCACGGCGCTGAAAATCGCCGCCTTCACCTTGGGCCGGTCCTCGTCGCACACCGCCCGCAAGACGTCGTTGCCCAGCAGGGTCAGGTATTCCTCTTGCGTATGGCCGGACAGCGCCGCTGCGCCGCCGGAACAGAAGACGGGAGTCAGGAGGCCGTCCGCCACGGCACAGACCAGAATGCCGCCGGGGATATTTTCGAGTATGGAACGCACATCCGGCGTCCAGGCCGCGCCGGGCTCGGGGGTCGGCGTGTTCTCGCCCATGTGCGGTCTGTCAGTGGATGGAACTGTATTCTTCCGCATGCCTTGATCGACTCCTTCCCGCGCGTTACGCGCTGTCCGGGTCGAGCCCCGCCGCACGCCGCGGCAAAGGCCCCGTTGTTGCCTCCGGCGTGCTCGCGGAGCGCCCGGAATATTTCACAGACAGAATTATTATCTCGCCGCCGCGCGGGGGGCGCGGCTCAGAGGCTCCCCTCCAGGCGCAGTAGACATTCCTTGACCGGCAGCCCGCCGCCGTAGCCCACCAGAGCGCCGTCGGCTCCGATGACCCGGTGGCAGGGGATCACAATGGAGATGGGATTGCGGTTGTTGGCCATGCCCACGGCCCGGCAGCCCCTGGGGCAGTCCACAGCCTCGGCGATCTGCTTGTAGCTGCGCGTCTCGCCGTAGGGAATGCGGGTCAGAGCCCGCCAGACCTTTAGCTGAAACGGCGTGCCCCGTGGAGCCAGGGGCAGGTCGAAATCCCGCAGGCGGCCTGCCAGATAAGCCTCAAGCTGGCGGTGGGCTTCGCGCAGCAGGGGCGTTTCCTCACGAGCGGCATCCGCCGCCAGCGGACCGGATTTGACGCCGCCGTCCTTGCGGATCAGGTCCAGGGCCAGAATGCGGCCGTCCTCCTCCACCAGAGACACGCCGCCGATCAGGGACAGGTCATACTGTTGCGTGTATTTCATGCGGCGGCTCCCCGCGCCGGGACGGGCGCTTTGGAGGAGGAAAGCAGAAAGGCGAACAGCATGCCCAGCAGAGCCACCAGGCCCAGGCACTGGATGGCGCGCGGCAGGCCGTAATTGTCGGCGATCCAGCCCAGGCAGGGGGCGGCCATGCCGCCCATGCTGGTGGCCAGGCCCAGGGTCACGCCCGAGGCGAAACCGATGTTGCGGGCCAGCAGCTTCTGCCCCAGCACCACCAGCGAACTGAAGGGCGCGTAAAGCACAAAACCCAGAAAGGGCAGCAGGGCGTAGGCCGCGTAAAGATTGCCCGCCAGGCTAAAGGCGAAAACCACCGGAGCCATGAGCACAAAGGCCAGGCGGATGATCTTGATGCAGCCGTAACGGTCGGACAGCAGGCCGCCAATGATGTTGCTGATCACCCCGCAGGTGCAGAACACGGTGAGCGCCACGGCCCCGGCGGCCTTGGACTGTCCGAAGGCGTTGACCCAGTACAGCGGAATAAAGGTGTTGAAACCCACAAAAAGCGTGGAACGGGCCACAATGGACACGGTCAGCTTGGAAAACTCCCGCCAGTTGTTGGAGCCGGGAATTTCGGCCTCGTCGTCCGCGCTGTCCGCCACGGCGGCGGGCGCGCCAGCCGGAGCGGCGGACACCGGGGCGGGCGGCACAGCCGCATCGGCAACGGATTTTTTAAAGCCGGTCATGTGCGCGATCTGCCAGAGCAGGATGGAGGCCATGCACACGGCGATGCAGGCGAAAACCGCCGTGCCGCTCATGCCCCAAAAGCCCACGCAGCCCGTGACCAGCAACGGCCCCAGCACAAAACCGCTGTTGCCGCCGATGGAAAAGATGCTCAGACCGATGCCCTTGCTCCGGCCGGAAACCTTGTTGGCGAAGCGCGCGCCCTCGGGGTGGAAGAGCGCCGCTCCGATGCCGCTGAGCGTGATGGCCGCGAAAATGGCCCAGTAGTGGCTCATGAAGCCCACGGTCGCCAGACCGCAACCTGCCAGCAACACGCCCAGAGGAATGAACCAGGGCTTGGAGAAACGGTCCGCCAGCCAGCCGAACAGGGGCTGAATAATGGACGACAGGCAGGAAAAGGCGAACATCAGACCGCCGGTGGCCTGATAACTCAGGCCGTAGCTGGCCCTCACAAACGGCAGCAGGGCGGGCAGCGCCCCGCCGTTTACGTCACAGGAGAGATGTCCCAGCGAAAGAAGAAGAATTTTCTTTTTGTCCATGTCCGGACGCTACACCAAAGACCGGGCAAATCCAAGATGCGGACAGGGCGCGGCGGAGGGAGGGCGGTCAGGCCCGCAAAGGCCTCAGCGCCAGACCGCCCCGCAGGACTTGCAGCGCATGCGGCGGCGCGCAAATGGCAACGGGATGCCGAGAGCGAGGGAGAGCGCCGCCAGCGGGCCGGATCGCGTACATTCCAGATCGTTGCCGCCGCAATGCGGACAAATCCCGGTGTCTTGCTCCTCTTCCCGCGCGTTATCCGCGGGGACGGGAAACGCGGCGCGCAACACGTCCAGCGCGTCCGTTGCCCGCTCCGCCGGAACCTGCACCTCCACCCCGCCCATGGTTCCGGCATGCCACTGAAGCCCGACCAGATGCTCGTTGCTGAGGAAGACGGAAATACCCGCCTGCTCCAGCAGGCTTTTAATGACGTGGGCCTCGGGCGCGGCGTCGAACGCGGCCACGGTGACGAAATCCGCCATGTGGGAAGCCTCCGGTCTGTCGTAAGTGCAACGCGCATTTTTCGCGCCTTCCACAGCAGTAGGTATGAAGATATTCTCCACAAAAATTGCAGCGAATGGAAGATGTAGTCTCCGCATGGCCGGGCCGTCCGCGCGGCCTTCGTTTTCCGAGGGTTGTTTTAGTTACAGCGCTCGAACAGTTTCCGATTGCCGGACAGGCGTGAAATCCGCGCCCACGGAACAGATCTTGAGCCGAGAAGCAAAATAAGCATTAGGCTATGATTACAGAGTGTATGTATGAAATGTCCGTATTCCATACCTATCTCTTAAAAGTGTTGATGTTCACAGGCAGAGCTGGTCATACCAAATTATACTGGCGATTTCACTGCTGTTAATATTGTTCTTATTTTAATTCTTCATGTCTCATTTATTGTTCATATATTATCTTATTTTGCTGTTAATTTATTGTTGTTTTCACACGTACTGCTGCATTTATTGTTTACACTTCCCTTGCTACCGTGCGACATATTGCTGCGGCATGAGCATATGCCTCAGGTCATATCCATAATCTAAGAATGCACTTGGGCTGCCGTCAGGCACAGACTCAAAGCGAGTAACAGTCTTTTCATCATGCTCCGTCCTGTTAAGATTTCTCTTGCCTATCGGGCCAGCGGCGTGTGCTTGGTTTTGGTATTAACCGATAGATTATTTCTAAGCCATAGCTTAGGGGGACCTTCAGCCCTCACGTAGCGCAAACGGTTACATTGTGCGATCAAGCTTTTTCGTATAGCATCCGGGCACGTCAATTTCGCTTTTGGTGAAAAATCTGCACTCTCTTACCCACTGGGGCGCCCAGTGAATGGGAAAACCTTGTTACACAGCACAGCCTAACCTTCCAATAGGGTCAAGCAGCTCATGACAGAACAACAAATCGAACAAGAGCTGATAAAGAATCTGACTGACCTCAAGTATGTTCACCGTCAGGACATCCGCGATCGTGCCGCGCTGGAGGTCAACTTCCGGGAGAAATTTGAAGCTCTGAACCGGGTACGCCTGACAGACGGTGAATTTTCACGCCTGCTGGAACAAATTATTACCCCAGACGTGTTCAGCGCTGCCCGCCTGTTGCGTGAGCGTAACAGCTTTGAGCGTGATGACGGCACTCCGCTCTTCTACACACTGGTCGATATCAAGGATTGGTGCAAGAACACCTTTGAGGTCATTAACCAACTCCGCATCAATACAGATTACAGCCATCACCGCTATGATGTCATATTGCTCATCAATGGCGTCCCTGTGGTGCAGATTGAGTTGAAAACGCTGGCCATCAGCCCCCGCCGGGCCATGCAGCAGATTGTCGATTACAAACACGATCCCGGCAATGGCTACGGCAAAACCCTGCTTTGCTTTCTGCAACTTTTCATTGTCAGCAATATGAGTGACACTTGGTATTTTGCCAACAATAACAGCCGTCATTTCAGTTTTGACGCGGACGAACGTTTTTTGCCGTTGTATCAGTTTGCAGGAGACGACAACAAAAAAATTACCCAGCTCGACCGCTTTGCCGAACATTTTCTTGCCAAATGCACCTTGGGAGAGATGATTAGCCGCTATATGGTATTGGTGGCCAGCGAGCAAAAGCTCATGGTTATGCGGCCCTATCAAATCTATGCCGCGCAGGCCATTGTGGAGTGTATCGCGCAAAATTGCGGCAACGGATACATCTGGCACACTACAGGCAGCGGCAAAACGCTGACTTCTTTCAAGGCATCGACACTGCTGAAAGACAACCCCGCCATTGAAAAATGTCTGTTCGTGGTGGATCGCAAAGACCTTGACCGCCAGACGCGTGAGGAGTTCAACCGCTTTCAGGAAGGTTGCGTTGAGGAAAATACCAACACGGCAGCCTTGGTGCGACGCCTCCTCTCTGACGACTATGCCGACAAGGTCATCGTCACCACCATTCAGAAACTGGGGCTTGCTCTCGACCCCACCAATGCCCGCAATTATAAGGAACGTCTGGAGCCGCTGCGCCAAAAGCGCATGGTGTTTATTTTTGACGAATGCCATCGTTCGCAGTTTGGTGATAACCACAAGGCAATCAAAGAATTCTTTCCCAATGCCCAGCTTTTTGGCTTCACCGGAACCCCGATTTTTGAAGAAAACGCCACCTATACCCAATTTGAAGGCGAGCAAGGCTCGTACAAGACCACCGCAGATATTTTTCAGCGCGAGCTGCACGCTTATACCATTACTCACGCCATTGAAGACCGCAATGTGCTGCGTTTTCTCGTCGAATATTACAAGCCTGAAGGCAAAAACATTCCCAAGCCCGGCGAGCCGCTGCTTAAGCGTGCCGTTGTGGACGCCATACTGGATAAGCACAATGCTTCCACCGCGCAGCGCAAGTTCAACGCACTTTTTGCCACGGCGGGCATTCCTCACGCCATAGAGTATTACCAGCTCTTTAAAGAGGTGCAGGCCGAACGCATGGCTGCGGACAGCAACTATGAGCCGCTGAATATCGCCTGTGTGTTTTCGCCCCCCGCAGAAGGCAACAAGGATGTTCAGCAGATTCAGGAAGACCTGCCGCAGGAAAAGCACGATAATGCCGAAGCTCCCGAAGAAAAAAAGGCTGCTCTCAAGGCCATTATTGCTGACTATAATGCCCACTATGGCACCAACCACAGCATTTATGAATTTGACCTGTACTATCAGGATATACAAAAACGCATCAAGGATCAGCAATACCCCAACGAAGACTTGCCCCACGCGAAAAAAATTGATGTGACAATTGTGGTGGATATGCTGCTCACGGGTTTTGATTCTAAATTCCTCAATACGCTGTATGTGGACAAAAACCTCAAACATCATGGGCTGATTCAAGCCTTTTCGCGAACCAACCGCGTGCTGAACGACACCAAACCCTATGGCAAGATTCTGGACTTTCGCCAGCAGGAAAAGGCCGTTGACGCTGCCATAGCCATGTTTTCTGGTGAAAAGTCCGACGCCGCCCGCGAAATATGGCTTGTTGACCCCGCCCCCGCTGTTATCACCAAGTTGGAAGCCGCCGTCATGCAACTGGACGCCTTCATGCACTCGCAAGGCCTCACCCGTGCCCCGGAAGACGTGCATAACCTGAAAGGTGACGAAGCCCGCTGCCAATTCATCAATCTGTTTAAAGATGTGCAACGTCTCAAAACCCAGCTCGACCAGTATACTGATCTGACGCAGGAAAATGTGGCAAGTATAGAGGCCGCACTGCCTCCAGACCAGTTGCAAGGTTTGCGCGGGGCGTACCTTGAAACAGCCCAGCGACTGAAAGCCCAGCAGGAAAAGAAGGATGGTAAGAGCGACGCCGCCAGTGATGCCGTGCAGCAATTAGAGTTTGAATTTGTGCTTTTTGCCTCCGCCGTCATTGACTATGACTACATCATGAAGCTCATTGCGGGCTATACGCAGGCGGTACCGGGTAAGCAAAGCATGACCCGCGACGAGCTTATCGGCCTTATCCAGTCTGACGCCAAATTTGTGGATGAGCGCGACGACATCGCCGCCTATATCAAGACCCTGAGCACCGAAAAGGGAATGAGCGAAACCGCCATCCGTGAAGGTTATGAGCAGTTCAAGGTCGAAAAAAATGCTCGCGAGCTGACGGAAGTCGCCGCAAAGCACGGTCTTGAAGCGGCCTCTCTGCAAAAGTTTGTGGACAACGTCCTGCAACGCATGATCTTTGACGGCGAGCAACTCAGTGATTTGCTGGCCCCCTTGGGCCTGGGCTGGAAAGCACGAACCCAAAAAGAGCTGGCCCTCATGGAAGACGTGGCCCCCATGCTGCACAAACTCGCCCACGGGCGGGATATTTCAGGACTGAGCGCGTATGAGGAATGAGGCAAAAATAATGAGCGGAAAAGATGGAAAAAGGCGTCTTCTGACGCCGCGCCTGCGCTTTCCTGAATTTCGGGAAGAATGGTGCAGTCAGGCACTGGGTGCAATGGCTTCCATTATCAAAGAAAAAGCAGGTGACAAAAAGTGTACTTTAATGAGTATTATGACAGGAGTCGGGCTCATTTCGCAAGTTGATAAATTTGGGAAAGAAATTGCTGGAGACCAATATAAAAATTATATTGTTATACGTAATAATGATTTTGCATACAATAAAAGCGCAACCAAGGATTATCCTCAAGGTTTCATTGCTCTATACTCAGGAACTGAAATTGCCGCAGTACCCAATAGCATATTTACTTGCTTCAAAATTCAAGCAGAAAAAATTGTTCCGGTATATTTAAACTATTTGTTCTTGTGTAATTTTCATGGAAGATGGCTAAAAAAATATATTACTGTTGGAGCGCGGGCGCATGGTGCCTTAAGCATAGATGATGATGACTTGCTGTCATTGCCAGTTCCTTACCCCAAAGGCGTTTCGCCCTCAGATGAGCAACAAAAAATAGCTGACTGCCTTTCCTCCCTCGACGAGAGCATTACCGCCGAAACCAACAAGCTCGACGCCCTCAAGGCTCATAAAAACGGACTGCTCAAACAGCTTTTTCCGTTAGAAGGCGAAACGCTGCCCGCTTTGCGTTTTCCTGAGTTTCGGGATGCGGGGGAGTGGGAGGAAAAACCACTGATGGCGGTTGCTGACTACGAGAATGGAAAAGCATACGAGCCACATATCGTCGAAGGTGGGAAATATATCGTAGTGAACTCTCGCTTTATCTCCACAGACGGTGCTATAAAAAAATACTCGAATGAGCCAATGTGTGTTGCCAAGAGTGGTGACATTCTAATGGTTTTGAGTGATCTTCCTAATGGCCGTGCGCTGGCAAAGACGTACTATGTAGATACTGATGATCTATACGCTGTGAACCAACGGGTGTGCCGCCTTGAGCCACATAGCGCTAATGGGAAATTTCTCTGCCTCCTGCTGAGTCGACATCCAAAGCTATTGGCTTTTGACGATGGAAAAAACCAAACACACCTTAAGAAAGATAGTGTACTTCAATGTCTTCTGAGGCTGCCTCTTAGTTTTGATGAGCAACAAAAAATTGCTGACTGCCTTTCCTCCCTCGATGAACTCATTACCGCCCAGACCCAAAAAATCGAACTGCTCACATCCCACAAGAAAGGGCTTATGCAGCAACTCTTCCCAGTGCTTGACGAGGCGAAGGCATGAGCGACACACCGAAGATATGGGAATATCCCTCTCTGCCCAAGCTAGTGACACGCTTGCGAGATGACTTGCGCAGCAATGACTGTGTACTGCTTTTCGCCTACAACGGCACGGGCAAGACTCGGCTTTCAATGGACTTTAAAAATGCCGGCAAGAAAGGCAGCTTCAGTGACACGCTCTATTTTAATGCCTATACCGAAGACCTCTTTCACTGGGACAACGACCTAGAAGGAGACGCGGAACGATATTTACGCCTCAACACCGCATCCAAGTTTTTTTCCGGGTTCAAAGAGCTGGCATTGGAAGATAAAATATTTTCGTTCCTTGAACGCTATGCGGATTTTGATTTCAAGATAGACTATGAACAGTGGTTAATTTCTTTTTCGCGTGGCGAAGAAGAAAATATCAAGATTTCTCGCGGCGAAGAGAATATTTTCATCTGGTGTATCTTTCTTGCCGTCTGCTCGCTCGTTATTGAAGGACACGAATCCTATGCGTGGGTACACTATATCTACATCGACGACCCTATATCATCGCTGGATGACAATAACGCCATTGCTGTGGCAACTGACCTCATCAATACGCTGAAAAGCCCAGAAAATAAGACAAAATGTGTCATTTCATCACATCATGGTTTGTTTTTCAATGTGCTGTGGAACGAATTCAAACGCTCACGCTTAAAATACACCACCTATTTCTTTTACCGCTCGACACAAGGCGGAAAATATTCTTTGCAAAAATCAGATGAAGCTCCTTTCTTTCATCATGTGGCTATGCTCAGTGAGTTGCAGCAAGCCGTACAGAACAACCAAATCTACACGCACCATTTCAATGCCCTGCGCAGTGTTATGGAGAAAACAGCGGTATTCTTTGGCTATAAAGACTTTTCATCGTGTATTCATGGTGTGGATGACGAAGTTCTGTATACGCGAGCCCTCAACCTCTTAAGCCATGGCAAATACTCTATCTATACCCCGCGAGAGATGGTTGACGACACTAAAGAGCTTTTCAAAAAAATTTTCACGGCTTTTTTAAGCCGCTACCAATTTGAAATTCCTCAATTCACCAAAGAACTTGTAAACACCCCCAACCCCCCGGACAAGCCATGACCGAACAAAATCAAAAGCAACTGGGTGCTGTCCTCTGGAGCATTGCCGATACCCTGCGCGGAGCCATGGACGCCGACGACTTTCGCGACTACATGCTGGCCCTGCTTTTTTTGCGCTATCTGTCTGACAATTACGAAGCGGCGGCCCAAAAGGAACTGGGTGAAGAATACCCTGATAATAGCGACCAGCCCGGCACCACGCCTTTGCAACTGTGGTGCCAAGACAATCAGGATGATACAGAAGAGTTTGAAAGGCTCATGCGTCGCCGGGTGCATTATGTCATCAAGCCGCAGCACCTTTGGACAAACATTGCTGAAATGGCCCGCACGCAGGACGCTGAACTGCTGAAAACCCTGCAAGACGGCTTCAAATATATTGAAAATGAGTCTTTTGAGAGCACCTTTTCAGGTCTGTTCTCAGAAATCAACCTGACTTCGGAAAAGCTCGGCAAGCACTACACTGAGCGCAATGCCAAGCTCTGTACCATTATCAAGACCATTGCAGAGGGGTTATCCGACTTTTCCAAAGAAGGCGACACCCTAGGTGATGCCTATGAATACCTGATAGACAAATTCGCGGCCGGCTCCGGCAAAAAAGCGGGCGAATTCTATACGCCACATGAGATATCAAGCATTCTTTCGGGCATTGTGACCCTCGATAGCCAAGAGCCAGCCACTGGCCCCAAAAAACACCTTGCCAGCGTGCTCGACTTTGCCTGTGGTTCCGGCTCCCTGCTGCTCAATGTGCGGGGCCGCATGGGAAGCACCGGCATCGGCAAAATCTTTGGGCAGGAGAAAAACGTCACCACCTACAACCTTGCCCGTATGAACATGCTGTTGCATGGGGTAAAGGATTCAGAATTTGAGATTTTTCACGGCGACACCCTGACCAACGATTGGGACATGCTTCGAGAGGCCAACCCCGCAAAAAAGCCGACATTTGATGCCGTGGTGGCTAATCCGCCCTTCAGCTATCGTTGGAATCCCAGCGAGGCGCTGAGCGAAGACGTGCGCTTCAAAAATTACGGTCTGGCCCCCAAGTCCGCTGCGGACTTTGCCTTTTTGCTACACGGTTTCCATTACCTGAAGCAGGAAGGAACCATGGCCATCGTTTTGCCGCATGGCGTGCTGTTCCGTGGCGGCGCGGAGGAACGCATCCGCCGCAAACTGCTGGAAGACGGCAACATAGACACAATTATCGGCCTGCCCGCTAACTTGTTTTATTCAACAGGCATCCCTGTCTGCATTTTGGTGCTGAAAAAATGCAAAAAGCCTGATGATGTGCTCTTTATCAATGCCTCTGAACAGTTTGACAAGGGCAAGCGGCAAAACAGACTCTCTACGGAACACATAAAGAAAATTGTAGATACCTATCAGTTCCGCACAGAAGAAGAACGGTATTCCAGATGTGTCGGCATGGACGAAATTTCCGAAAACGGCTATAATCTGAATATTTCCAGATACGTCAGCACAGCAATGCCGGAAAAGGAAGTTGACCTTGCCGATGTTCATAAAAAAATGATGGCGGTGGACGCGCAAATCAAAGCCGCCACGGAAAAACACAATGCGTTTTTGAAAGAGCTGGGTCTGCCCCCCTTGCCCTAGATAGTGTCGTCACGAGATTTTCTAAACTATGATTTTGTGGAATACTTCGCTTGGAACCAACTACAAGCGAGGAATCAATGTTGCCAGCCGCGCATAGACGACATGACATCTCAGATGCCGTTTGGAAAAAGTTAGAGCCACTTTTGC
>OJIY01000170.1_pt1 | contig 36016 bp, 24 predicted proteins | sample 1596061 | NCBI WGS metagenome assembly OJIY01 (sample SAMEA4350111, study PRJEB24818) | metagenome | biome: human; feature: gut; material: faeces | place: Denmark | collected 2013-09 | reverse complement strand
ATAGGCGTCGGCACCGATGGCGTCGGCGAACGCCTGAGTCACGGCCGCGCCGCCCACCATGACCTTGATGGGCAGGTCGCGCTCCCGGATCAGCCGGATGGTGTCCTCCATGCGGACCATGGTGGTGGTCATCAGCGCGGAGAGGCCGATGATACGCGCGTTATGCTCGAAGGCGCAAGCCACAATGGCCTCGGCGGGCACGTCCTTGCCCGCGTCCACCACGTCAAAACCGTGGTTGCCCAGCAGCAGGGCCACGATGTTCTTACCGATGTCGTGGATGTCGCCCTCCACCGTGGCCATGACGATGACCGGGCGTTCCTTCTGGCCGCGATTGGCCTCCAGCCGGGGTTTGAGGTGGGCGAAGGCTGTCTGCATGGTTTCAGCGGCGCGGATGAGCTGGGGCAGAAAATACTCCCGCCGCTCGTAACGCGCCCCCACTTCGGTGATGGCCGGAATCAGCGTGTCCTGCACCAGAACAAAAGGATCGGCCCCGGCCTCCAGTTCCGCGTCCAACAGGGGAAGCACGTTTTCCTTGTCGCCGTTCAGCACGGCCTCACCCAGGTTTTTGGCGGCCCCGCCCCCGCCGTCCCGCCGCAGTACCGCGCCGCCCGCCGGTTTCCATTCGGCATAGGAGGCGATGAAGGATTCGGCGTGCGGATCATGAGCGCCGAGCACGCGCATGGCGTCCACAGCCTCACGCAGACGCGTGGCCGAGGGATTGGCGATGCAGGAGGTCAGGCCCGCGCCCACGGCCATGCTCAGAAATGTGGCGTTGAGCAGTTCGCGGGCGGGCAGGCCGAAGGAGATATTGGAGAGGCCCAGCGTTGTGGGCAGGCCCTGCGACCGGCACCAGCGCGCCATTTGCAGACACTGGCGGCCGCCCTCGGCCTTGGAGGACACGGCCAGGGCCAGGATGTCCACCATCACCAGACGGCGGGGAATGCCCAATGCGGCGGCCCGCTCCAGCAGGTGTTCCACAATGCGGATGCGCTCGGCGGCCCGCACCGGCAGCTTCGCCCCCTGCAAGGGCAGGAGGATGAAGGGCGCGCCGTAATCCCGGCAGAGCGGGCCGAGAACGTCCATGCGGTCGGCTTCGCCGCTGATGGAATTGACCAGGAAAGAACCGGGGCAGTACGGCAGGGCCTTGGCGATGGCCTCGGCGTTGGAGGAATCCAGCGAGAGCGGCAGGGTCAGCCGCCCGGCCAGACGCTGGACCAGATCGGGCAGCAAAACGGTTTCATCCACCAAGGATGCGCCCACGTTGACGTCCAACACTCCGGCCCCGGCCTCCACCTGCTGATCGGCCAGTTGCAGGGCCGTGTCGAAACGGCCTTCCTGCAATTCCTGGGTCAGCGCCTTTTTGCCTGTGGGATTGATGCGCTCGCCGATGACGACCAGGGGTTCGTCCACGCCGATACGCACCAGTTGCGAACGGCTGGTCAGGCAGATGCCGTCCCGGCGCGGTGTTTCCGGCAGTGCGCATTCCATGCCGCGCAGGGTCCGGGACAGGGCCGCCAGGTGTTGCGGCGTAGTGCCGCAGCAGCCGCCCAGGATGCGCGCGCCCAGCCCGGCAAAGGCGGCCGTTTTCCGGGCGAACTCCTCAGGTCCCAGCGGAAAGACCGTCACGTTGCCGCGCAGCTCGGGCAGACCGGCGTTGGGTTCAGCCATGACCGGGCAGGCGCAGGCCGACAGCAGTTCCCGGAGCACCGGCAGCATCTGGTCCGGCCCCAGACTGCAATTGGTGCCCACCACGTCCACGCCCAGATTCTGCATGGTTTCGGCGAAAATGGCCGGGCTGGAGCCGGTCAGGCTGACGCCCTGCTCAAAGGTCATGGAGACCATGACCGGCAGGTCGCATTCCTGGCGGGCCGCCACCACGGCGGCACGGGCCTCGGCCAGATCGAACTGGGTTTCCACAAAAATCAGGTCCGCCCCACCGGCCACCAGGCCACGGATCTGGGCGGCAAAAGCGGCGATGAGATCGCGCGGTTCCACCGGCCCCAGCGGCTTGGCGAACTGACCGCTGGGGCCCACATTGCCGGCCACGAAAACGGGCCGTCCGGCGTCGCGCGCCGCTTCGCGGGCCACTTCGGCCATGCGCCTGTTGAAGGCGAAGACATCCAGATTTTTCGGCAGTTTGAAGGGATTGCCGCCGAAGGTGCAGGTGGTCAACAGGTCCGCCCCGGCGTCCAGGTAGGCCTTGTGAATGCCCCGCAGCACCTGGGGGCTTTCCATGCAGTATTGTTCCGGGCTCATGCCCACGGGAAGACCCGAAGCCTGCAGCATGGTGCCCATGGCCCCGTCCAGCAGCAGCGGCCGCCCAAGGTTCAGGGCCTGTCTGAATGTCATGTCAGCCATTTCGTCCACTCTTTGTCGTTAGGGCGGACGCGGACGCACGGACCGCCCGCGCGGAACGGGGTCCGGCGTTTTTTGATCTCCGCCGATGATAACTGTATAAGAAGTTGAGCAACAAGCGCCCGGCGCTTTTCAGCCCCTCCAGCCGGGAAAGCCTTCCGGAGAGCGGCTGGGTTTTTAGTACTGAAAAACATTGAAAAGGACAAACCAAAACTATAGCATAAAACATTGCCGCCTGTTCCGAGCGGCAATGACTGAGTATGAATAAAATGAAAAAAAATAATAAGATAGCCCCTTCCACGCGGCATAAGAGTGGAAAAGACAAGACAGCCTCCAAAAAAATCGCGCCTGAAATCGAAGTCCTTGAGGCTCCGCGCGACGACAAGGAGGATGAAGACCGGAATCTGGAAACGCTGGATATCCTGGACGGCGAAGAGCTGGCGGCAGGTGAAATTCTGGATGTGGACGACGACAAGGACAGCCTGGACGCGGAGCCGGAACTTGCCCTGGAAGAAGACCACGACGCTCCCCTACCCGCGCCGAGCCTGCCCCGCCTGCCCTCCCCGACCGGCACGCGCGACAGTCTGCACCTCTATTTGCGCGAGGTGAGCCGCTTTCCCATGCTCCAACCCGAAGAGGAACATGAGCTGGCTCTGCGCGTGCGTGACCACAACGATCCGGACGCGGCCTTCCGGCTGGTATCCTCCCATCTGCGGCTGGTGGTGCGCATCGCCATGGACTTCCAGCGCCGCTGGATGCAGAACGTGCTGGATCTGGTGCAGGAAGGCAACGTGGGTCTGATGCGCGCGGTGAACAAGTTTGATCCGGACAAGGGCATCAAGTTCTCCTATTACGCCTCGTTCTGGATCAAGGCTTACATCCTCAAGTTCATCATGGACAACTGGCGGATGGTCAAGATCGGCACGACCCAGGTCCAGCGCAAGCTGTTCTACAATCTGAACCGCGAGCGCCAGAAGCTGATCGCCCAGGGCTATGATCCGGACGCCGCCATGCTCTCCGAGCATCTGGGCGTGACCGAGGATCAGATCAATGAAATGGACCAGCGTCTGGCCTCCACGGACCTTTCGCTCAACGTCCAGGTGGGCGAAGATTCCGGCGGGGCCACCCGCATGGACTTTCTGCCCGCTCTGGGGCCCGGCATCGAGGACAGCCTGGCCACGGACGAAATCGCGGGACTGGTGCGCTCGCGCCTGAAAACCATCATGCCCAAGCTCAACGAGAAGGAAGTCTACATTCTGCAGAACCGCCTGCTCACCGACGAGCCCGTCACCTTGCGTGAGATAGGCGAACGGTATAACGTCACGCGGGAACGCGTCCGCCAGCTTGAGGCCCGGCTTCTGGAGAAGATCCGCCAACACCTCACGCTGGATATCAAGGACTTTTCAGACGCATGGATACAATCATAAATGAAACGTAAGACCATAGCGCTGCTCTGCGCGTTGACGCTGGCCGCCACGGCTCCGCTTTCCCTTCTCGGCTGCGGCGGTTGTGCCGGCAACAAGCCGCAAACCGGCCAGACCTCCGACCGGACAGGCGAAGAATCCGCAGCCGGGGAGAAGTCCGCGCTCGCGCGCGGGGAGTCTGCCTCTCTCCAAAGCCTGCCCGTGCGGCCGGTGGAGAAGGAGCTTTCGCCCGATGCGCAGAGCACCTATGCTTATCTGCTCTATACCCAGGCGCTGCTGGACGAGGACGAGGCAGCCTTGCTGCAGGCCGCATCCCTGCTCAAGACGTCTCCGGTTCCGGCCAAGGTCTGGATGGAGGGCGGGGTCTGGCTGATGAGCCGCAAGTCCCCCAATGCCGTAATCCTGCTGGAGCAAGCCCTGAGCGTCTGGCCCGAGGACATGTCGCTCAATCTGCTCTATGCCGAAGCGCTTCTGGAGCACGGCATGCCCGAGCGCGGCGTGGAACTGATGCGCGCCTACCTGCAAAAGCATCCGGATTCCCTGGACGCCCGTCTGGAGCTGGCCCTGCTGCTGGTCAAAAGCAAGCAGTTCACGGAAGCCGAAAAACTGCTCAACAGCGTGACGGCCAAACAGCGCTCCCCTCTGGTGGATTATTATCACGCCAGAGCGCTGATCGGCATGGAGCGCCGCAACGAGGCCATCCCTTATCTTCAGAAGGCCATCAGGGAAATGCCGGACTTTGTGGAGGCCCTGGCCGAGCTGGCCTTCATTTACGAGCAGCGCGGAGATCTGCGCGAAGCCCGCAATGTCTATGAAAAACTGATCAAGCTCAATTTTTCCACCCAAGATGTGGCTCTCAGGCTGGTGAACATCTCCCTGCGCCTGAAGCAGCCCGAAAAAGCCCTCCAGTATATGCGTCTGGGTCCGGCCACCGTGCCCTTCAAACTGACGGTAGCCAGCATGTTCATGGATTCGCGCCACTATCTGCAGGCCGAAAGCCTGCTCAAGCAGATCGTGGCCGACGGCGGCGCGCCCGGCGATGTCTATCTGCTGCTGGCGGATCTGGCCTACGAGCAGCGCCGTGATCTGGCCATGGCCCTGTCCTGGCTGGATAAAATGCCGTCCACCAGCAAAAGCTCCGGACGCGCCCGCCTGTTGCGCGCCCAACTCCTGGCCGAGGCCGGGCAGAACGACAACGCCCTCAAGGTGGTGCGCCAGGGGCGGAAAGATTTTGCCGAGATTCCCGACTTTCAGGAGTTTGAAATCCGCCTGCTGGCCCGTCAGAAACAGATGACGGACGCCCTCAAGGTGGCCCGCGAGGCGGTGAAAACATGGCCGGACAATACGGACCTGGCCTTTCTGCTGGGTTCCCTGCTGGATGAGACCGGCGACAAGAAGGGCGCTTTTACGGTCATGGAAGGCATCCTGACGAACCATCCGGACAACTATCAGGCGCTCAACTATGTGGGCTACACTCTGGCCGAGGAAAACCGCGATCTGGAGCGGGCCGTCAAACTGCTGGTCAGGGCCAACGAGCTTTCGCCTGATCAGGCTTATATTGTGGACTCCCTGGCCTGGGCTTTGTTCAAATCCGGCCGCCTGGAAGAGGCCCTGAGCGAAATCCGCCGGGCCGTGAAGCTGGGCAATCAGGTGGACCCCTCCATCTGGGAGCATTACGGCGACATCGCCCAGCGCATGGGCCTCAAGGATGAGGCCCGCAAGGCCTATCAGAAGGCTCTGGACCTCAAACCCGCCAATGCCGAAACCTTGCGGCAGCGGCTTTCAACACTATGAAAAAACTCGTCCTTCTCTGTTGCTTTCTGCTGGCCTGCGCCTGTGCCAAACAGCCTTCCACCCTGGATTCGGGTCCGGAGGCGCAAGCCCGTCTGGAAAGCCGCTGGCAGAAGTTTACAGCCGTCAGCGAGGCCGCGCCGCGCGCGCCCTATCGCCTGCAAATGAGCCTGCGCTTCGGCGCCGAAGGCGATACCCGCCGGGTCACGGCCCTGTTCTGGGGCAACAGCGAACGCCGGTTGCGTCTGGACGTCATGGCCGGCGTGGGCGCGGTGATCGCCAAAATTCTTGAAGACGGCCAACATTTTCTGGTCTACAGCCCAAGTGAAAACAAAGCCTATTTCTACCAGGGCGCGGCCAAGCCGCTGCTCAAAGTGGGCGTGCCCGTGCCCTTTGATCTGGAGCATCTGGCCGCCCTGCTCAACGGCCGCTACGCGGCGGTCTTCGGAGATGAGCACAGCGCCGCCGCGGAACTGCCCGATGGCTTGGCGCGCTATGAGCTGAGCGGCAAACCCGGGGGCAGCGTGACCCTCAACGCCGAAGGTCTGCCCGTGGCCTGGCGCGAAGCCCCGCAGGGCGGCAAAGGCTGGAGCATGGACATCGCCTATGACGACGCAGTGCCGCCCCTGCCCCGCCGCCTGACCCTGACCCACAGCAACGGCAACCGCGCCATCCTGTTGGTTAAAGAGCGGGAAAAACCGGCCGGGGCCTTTACCACGGAGCAGATGAGCCTTACCTTGCCTGAAGGCGCGCCTCTGCTGCCGCTTTCGCAGTACAGAGCGCAGTAGTCCCCTATTTTCTCTGCAAGGAGCAGATATGCAACGCATCCACCTGGCATCGGACCACGCCGGATTTGACCTGAAGGCTACCCTGGCCCAGCAGCTGACCGGACTCGGCTACGAGGTTGTCGACGACGGAACCCATTCCAGGGAAAGTTGCGACTATCCCGTCTTTGCCCACAAACTCTGCGAAGCTGTGGAGCGTGAGCACTGCCTCGGCATCCTGGTCTGCGGCACGGGCATCGGCATGTCCCTGGCCGCCAACCGCCACCCCGGCATCCGGGCCGCGCTCTGCGCCACCGAACTGCACGCCCGCCTGAGCCGCCGCCACAACAACGCCAACGTGCTTTGCCTGGGTTCGCGCGTCACGGGCGTGGAACTGGCTCTGGCCATCATGGGGGCTTTTCTGGAAAGTCAGTTTGAAGGGGGCCGCCATCAGCGCCGCCTGGATCAGCTCAACGCCCCGGCCTGAGGCGTGGCAACGGCGAGACTTGCGCTTTTTTCGGCAGGCATGCACGCATCTCGCGCCGGAAGCCCTTTTGAGAGCAGATTGCCTTTGGAAGGCTATGCTTGTTCAAAGAGAATCTGCTCGATAACGACCACATAACTATACTGAATTCTGCCTTTTTCCGTAAGGTTCGCAAATTTGCGCCGACGGTTGAAGCGGGGACAGGTCAGCAACAGCCCCTAAAGGATTGCCATGCAGCTCTACAACACTCTGGGCCGTCAAAAAGAAGAATTCATTCCGGTCCGGCCGGGCAAAGTTCATATGTACGTCTGCGGCATCACCGCCTATGACTACTGCCACATCGGCCACGCCCGTTCCGCCCTGGTGTTTGACGCTCTGGTCCGCCATTTGCGCCATCTGGGCCTGGAGGTCAGCTTCGTGCGCAACTTTACGGACGTGGACGACAAGATCATCAACCGCGCCAACAGCGAAGGCCGCGACTGGCGGGAAGTGGCCCAGACCTATATCGACGCCTTCCATGAAGACATGGACCGCCTGGGCGTGCTGCGCGCGGACTCCGAACCGCGCGCCACGGAATATATTCCCCAGATCCAGGATCTCTGCGCCAAACTGATCGACGAGGGCAAGGCCTACGCCACGCCTTCGGGCGACGTCTACTTCCGGGTGCGCTCCTACCCGCCCTACGGCAAACTTTCCGGCCGCAGTCTGGACGAACTGCTCTCGGGCGCACGCGTGGCGCCGGGCGAGGAAAAGGAAGATCCGCTGGACTTCGCCCTCTGGAAGGCCGCCAAGCCCGGCGAGCCCTCCTGGGACAGCCCCTGGGGCAAAGGCCGCCCCGGCTGGCATATCGAATGCTCGGCGATGAGCGGTCCCTATCTGCCACTGGATATCCACGGCGGCGGCCAGGACCTGATCTTCCCCCACCATGAGAACGAAATCGCCCAGTCAGAGGCCGTCTGCCGTTGCGAACTGGCCCGCTACTGGGTGCACAACGGCTTTGTGCAGGTCAATGCGGAAAAGATGTCCAAATCGCTGGGCAACTTTAAAACCATCCGCGACATTCTTGAAAGCTACCATCCTGAAACTCTGCGCTTTTTCCTGCTGGGCAAGCACTACCGCAGTCCCATTGATTTCACCGCCGAAGGCATGGACGAGTCGGAAAAAGCCCAGCACCGGGCCTATTCCTCCCTGCTGGAAGCCCGCAAGGCTCTGGAGCGCGCCTCCTGGAAAAAAACGCCCCTGCCCGCCGAACTGCGGGAAGAATGGACAGCCCTGCCCACGGCCTTTGAAGCCGCGCTGGACGACGATCTGAACACGGCCCAGGCCCTGGGCCAGATTTTCTCCCAAGTGCGCATCGTCAACCGCCTGCTGGAGGAAAAAAGCCTGCGCGCGGCTGAAGGCACGCGGGAACTGCTGGAGGAATTCCTGGCCCGCGCCCGTGACTGGGACGCGCAACTGGGCCTGTTCGGCAGGGATCCCGCCGAATTTCTCTCTGAACTGCGCGCCATGCGCGTTGCCCGCAAAAACCTGGATATGGATCATGTGGAAAACCTGCTGCGCCAGCGTCGGGAAGCCCGCATGCAAAAGGATTTCGCCCGCTCCGACGCCCTGCGTGAGGAACTGCTCGGCTTGGGCGTGAGCGTGCGGGATACGCCGGACGGACAGGACTGGGATCTGGAATAGCCCCGCTTTCCGGCCCCGGCCTGGAACAGATTAACGTTACGAATTTAAATCCGTAACGTTTAAAGACGTCTACTTCGGCGCTTAACAGCGCAAATACATTGCGCTTACGCCTTCGTGGCTGGCGGTTGCTCTCGCAACCGCCAGAGCAATTTCAAACTGGAGTTATGTTATCAAGATAATACATTGAAATATATTTAAAAAATATTTTAAGAAAGTATTTCTACTAACTATAATACCAACATTCTTTCTGGCTTTCAGAGGACTGTATCAGCCTTCAACAGCCAGTCTCCAGATGCCGGGCAGGTCGAACGCCTCCCGGCATTCTCATTTACCGTAGGTCTGTCATGCCACCTTGCGAGGCATCAGATTCCCGCCGCAATCCTGCACCATAGCAGCGTAAAAGCCAAAGAATCGGATACGCCAAACTATGTCAAGAGAAAAAATGAACTTTTTTGCCTTACATATAATACTTGGTTAGACGTATGCGGATTTTTTCGGTCGCGGGATATTCATCATACAAGGCGTCAGCTTAAAAACCCGTGATATGCTGTGCGGAATCAGCATTGTCGAAATCAAAACGCATTCCGGCAATGTTCCTTCTTTACCGGAGAACCGCACATGGCCCGTCACTATCTCTCTACTCGTTCAGCAGCCTCTTCCTCTACACAGACCATCGATTCCGGCAGACATACAAAAAATCTCGACGCCTTTGTCTCAAATGTTTATCTGCCGCATGTCCGTTTACGCAAGCGGAGCTGGCGCGTGGATGAGCGCATTGCTCGGCAGCATCTTTCACCGACGTTCGGAGCGCGGGAACTTGCCAACATACAAACGCCACGAAGTGGAGGACTGGCTGCACGGTCTGTCATCAGGCGGGCTGGCCCCGGCCACCTGCAACCGCATTCTGGCGGTGCTCAAGACCATCTGTTCTCTGGCTGAAATGCGTGGCCTTCTGCCTGCCGGGCAATCACCATGCGCGGGCGTGTCTTCCTTCAAAATCCACACGCAACGGGAGCGCTATCTCACGCGGGATGAGGCGCAACGGCTTATGCGGGCGCTGGAAAAAAGCGACCGCCCGGAAGCCTTTGCCATCCGCCTGCTTCTGCTGACCGGCGCGCGCAAGAGCGAAGTCCTCAAGGCCCGCTGGGAAAACGTCCGTCTGGATTTACGGCTGCTGATCGTGCCGCTGTCCAAGTCCGGCAAGCCGCGCCATATTCCGCTGTCCGACGAGGCCATAGCGGTCATCCGTTCCATTCAGCGCCAGCCGGGCAACCCGTGGCTGTTCCCCGGCCATGCGCCGGGAAAGCCGCTTTCCGATCTCTATCTGTTCTGGAACAAGCTCCGTCGGGAATTGGGACTTTCCGATGTACGCATTCACGATTTACGGCATACCTTCGCTTCGTTTCTGGTCAATGCCGGGCACTCGCTCTACGAAGTGCAAAAACTGCTGGGCCACAGCGATCCCCGAACTACCATGAGGTATGCCCATCTGGAGCAGGCATCATTACTGGCGGCGGCTGAGACCGTGAGCGACTTTTTCACTTCGTCCAAATGCGGCGACGGAATACAGGGTATTTTTCCTCCGCCCGTCTGGGGACGGATACACCTGCCTGAGCGCGTAAGGAATGAGAGCGGGAACACGGGACGGCGCGTCCCGTGAAAAAATAGCCAACCACAAACGAGAAAGGAGGGATAAAGACTTTTCTGACCGGCTTTGGATGCCTTCGGACTTGCCGGGCTGTCTTCGGACGCGTGCGGACTGCTCATCGACAGACACACTGTCGGTGAATCCTTGAAAAATAATACATCAAAGTGCGCTTACTGGCAATATCAGCTTTTGGAGAAATTTTTTTCTGTCTTTTTTATTTGAAAAAACTCCCGCCAATTCATCAGGTTGCATATTTCCGTTTTTGTCTTTGCCCGCAAAAAATTGACAGTGTGTCTGTTAATTTTTCCTTGAATTTGGATGAGCTACCGACAGTGTGTCTGTCAATTCCGGCAGCAGCCTCGTTCCATGTCCAAATACCTGGAGAAATGGATACGCCGCCTGGTGTTGCCGTATCAGTGAACGACTTTGGAGAAATGCCGCATGAGCGCCACCCAAAAGGAAAGACTGGATGAACTGGGCTTTGCCGCAGCCGTACTGCGTCAGGAGGCGCATGCCCTGACGTTGCTGGCGCGCGGACTGAATGCCACGTTCTGCGAGGTGGTGGCTTGCCTGCACGGCATAAAGGGGCGCATCGCGGTCACGGGCATGGGCAAAAGCGGGCATGTGGCCCGCAAGGTGGCGGCCACTCTAGCCTCCACGGGGTCCCCGGCGTATTTCATCCATCCCGGCGAAGCCAGCCACGGCGACCTGGGCATGCTTGCCTCCGGTGACGCGGTTCTGGCCTTTTCCAATTCCGGCAATACGGCGGAACTCTCGGACATTGTACTGTACGCCGCGCGAAGAAGCATTCCCCTGATAGGCGTAACGCGCAACGCGGACAGTCTGCTGGGCAAACATGCCACACATATCCTGCCGCTGCCGCTCGTGCCGGAGGCCGACCCGCTGGACTGCGCGCCCACCACATCCACCACCCTGCAAATGGCCTTGGGCGACGCGCTGGCCCTGACGCTGATGCGCCGTCGCGGCTGTTCCCCGGAAGAATTTTATCGCTGGCATCCGGGCGGATCGCTTGGCCGCAAGCTGCTGACGGTCAGGGAAATCATGCACACGGGCGAGGACATGCCCCTGCTTCCGGCCTCCGCTCTCATGTCGGATGTGCTGATGCTGATGACGGGCAAGGGCTTTGGCGTGGCGGGCATTCTCGACAAAAACCGGCTTGCGGGCATCATTACCGACGGCGACCTGCGCCGTCATATGGGGCCTTCGCTCATGGCCAAAAAGGCAAAACAGGTCATGCACCCCGATCCTGTCGTGGTGAGCGAGGACACGCTGGCTGTGGCCGCGTTGCGGCTCATGCAGGAAAACAGGATTACCTCGCTGTTCATCATCAATGAAGGAAAGCCTGTCGGCATTCTCAATGTTCATGACTGCCTGCGCGCGGGGGTGGAATAATGAAGCTGCAAAATTTCACTGTTCTTCCGGTCCTCTGTGCCTCCTTTTTCCTGCTGTCCGGCTGTGCAGCGCGTGAATCCGTCTCTCCGGCAGCTTCCGTTCCGGAGGCGGCTCCCGCCGTTTTGCCGTTCAATGAACAGGTGGCCGCGCTGCCGGAAGGCTCCACCCAATACTTTGCTGAAAGTCCCTTCGGTCCGGCCACCATTGAGGCGGGGCCGCTCTATCTTTCCGGCCTGGGCAACGAATGCCGTTCGGCCCGCGTCACGCGTGGAACCATGAACCACAGATTCGCGCTCTGCAAGGAGGAAAACGGCAGATGGCGTTTCATTCCCACAATTTTTGAGAGCATGCCGCGATGAACGCCGCCGCCTTTCCGGTTCCCTCGGTTTCTTCCGCCCTGACCGTGCAGGGAAGGGTGATTGCCGCCCTTATCCTGCGGGAAGTGCATACGCTGTACGGCAATACCCGGCTCGGCTACCTCTGGGCAATTATCCAGACGGCGTTCAATATAGCGGTATTCTGGCTGTTTCGTGAGTTTCTCGGCGCGCACGCTCCCCACGGCATGGGCATCGCCGTATTCCTGCTCTGCGGCTTTATCCCCTGGTATATGTTCAGCAGTACAGTTGCCCGTTGCATGAGCGCCGTAAGCGCCAATCAGGCCCTGCTGACCTTTCCCCAGGTGACGGAGCTGGATCTGATGCTCGCGCGGGTCATTGTGATCTGGGGAACGCAGCTTGTCTGCGCCATAGTCATCCTTTCCCTTGCCGCCGTTCTGGGCCAGCCGATGGAACTGCGCCATCCCGACACGCTTGTCGCCACCTTGTTCTTTGCGCCCTTGCTGGGCCTGGGCATGGGGCTTGTCTTCGCGTCTCTGGCCCGCCTCTGGCCCACGCTGGAACGGCTTGTTCCCATTCTGATGCGTTTCCTGTTTTTTGCGTCCGGGGTGTTTTTTCAGGTTTCCGAACTGCCCGCCCGTTTTTCCACTCCACTGCTGCTGAATCCCGTGGCCCAGATCATTGAGTGGCAGCGCTACGGCTTTTCCGCGTCATCCGCGGCCCCCCTGTACAGCACAGGTTATGTGGCCGCGTGGTGCCTGATTGCGCTCTGCCTCGGTCTGTTGCTGGAGCGCTATGCGCGCGGGAGGGTAATCCGGTGATCGAACTTTCCCGCATCAACAAGTCCTACCGTCTGCCGCACGGAAAACACAAGGATGTCCTGCATGATGTCAGCATCACTTTCCGGCCCGGCGTGAACATGGGGATTCTGGGGCTGAACGGTCAGGGCAAGTCCACGCTCATCCGCATTATCAGCGGGGCGGAACGCCCGGACAGCGGAACTGTAACCCGCAAGGGGCGGGTTTCCTGGCCCATCGGCTTTGCCGGTGGCTTCAACGGCAGTCTGACCGGACGGGAAAACCTGCGTTTCACCAGCCGCATTTACGGCGCGGACATCAATGAAGTGACGGAGTTTGTGGAGGAATTCTCTGAACTCGGCCCATATATGGACATGCCCGTAAAAACCTATTCAGCGGGCATGCGCTCCAAGCTGGCGTTCGGCCTGAGCATGTCCATTGGTTTTGACTTCTATCTCATTGATGAAGCCTATTCCGTGGGTGACGCCTCCTTCCGGGCCAAGGCGGAAAAGCTCTTTGAGGCGCGCAAGGCGCAGGCGACGCTGGTCGTGGTGTCGCACAGCGTGGCAACCATCCGCAAGAACTGCGACAGCGCGGCGGTGCTGCATAATGGCCTACTGACAGTATACGACAAACTCAATGACGCTCTGCGCGTCTATACGGGGATTTGCCATGCCGGATAACAGGACAGGCATTCCCGTAACGCAGCCCTCCGAGGCCAAGGCATCCGCGCCCCAACAGTCCGCGACGGAAAAGCCTTCTTCTCCCGTCGCGCCCTCGCCTTCCCTAAACAAGACATCTCCGGCCCAGCCTTCTCCTGCCGCGTCTCCGAAAGCAAAAGCGCAGGCAACGCCGCCCGCTCCACCAAAAGAGACATCCCGGGCGCAAACGCCGCCTCAGGGAGGCTCTCCCACCGTGCCATCAAAGACGGAAAGTAAAAACACGGACCAACCCGCTTCTCCCAAGGCGCAACCGCCTGTTCCGGTCAAAGCGGCCTCCGCGCCGCCCCAAACAGACGGGGGTTCAAAGCCCGCAGTGCCGCCGACTGCACCCGCGCCCACTGAACAGCCCGCGCCTCCGGTCATTCCCGATTTGGTGTTGGCAGCACACCCTGTCGCCACGACGCTGGGCAGGATACGCTCCCACCTTTCTCCGGCCATGAAGGCGCTGCTGCTTGCCGTGTTGCTGCCTGCCTTCCTGTCCTTGCTGTATTTTGGCCTGTGGGCGTCACCCATGTACATCGCCGAGGCCCGTTTCGCCGTGCGCGGCGCGGAAGCCGGCGGCGCGGCCGGCGGCCTTGCCGCCCTGTTGCTGTCTTCCGGCGCGTCCGTGGGCGCGGACGCGCATATCGTGGCCGAGTACATCCAGTCCCCGGATATCATGGAGGCCATTGACGGAGAAATGCGTATCTTCAGCCATTTCTCCAGCCGCGAGTACGATATCATCAGCCGTCTCGCCGCCGATGCCACGCGGGATGAACGCCTTTCCTATTGGCAATGGGCGGTGAAGCCGTCCTTTGACCCGGAAACCGGCATCATCGCCCTGAGCGTCAAAGCCTATGACCCGACCACGGCCCAAAAGCTGGCCGAGTCCGTGCTGGCCAAAAGCGAGGCGCTGGTCAACGCCATGAGCCGGAGGGCGCAGGATGACGCCATCGCCCTGGCCATGGCCGAGGTAAAGACAGCGGAAAAGCGGGTGAGCGCCGCGCAGGAAGCCCTGCGGGAATTCCGCAACAGAAGCGGCATGCTGGACCCGGCCAGCACGGCGGGCGGACTGCAGGGCATCGTCAGCCAACTGGAAAGCGAGGCCGTGAAAATCCGCGCTGAGATCGCGGAAGCCTCCACCTATATGAGCAAGGATGCTCCGGCCCTGGTGGGATTGCGCGCCCGTCTGGAGGCGGTGGAAAAGCAGCTTGCCTCGGAAAAGCTGCGTCTGGCCGGGGAAGCGGCCCGCACGGACAGCCTGACCTCCTTTGCCGGGGAATACGAAGCCTTGCAGACCGAAAACGAGTTTGCCCGCCAACAGCTTGTCTCGGCCATGACCTCGCTGGAAACGGCCCGCGTGAAAGCGGAAGCCAAGTCCCGCTATGTGGTGGCTTTTCAGATTCCGGCCCTGCCGGACGAATCCCTGTATCCCCGTCCTTTTCTGTTTGCGGCCTATGTTCTTGTCGGCGCTCTGGTGCTGGCGGGCCTGTGTTCCCTGATTATCGCCGCCGTGCGTGAACACGCGGGGTTTTAGGATAAATGATGAACGCAAGATGGTTGAAAAAGCGGGACTCCGTCCCGCACCATGCCGGGGGAGATTATCTCCCCCGGACCCCCATATTTAAATGGGCTTTTCTAATGTTGTTCCTTGCCTTGACCCTTTCCGTCCATACGTCCGCTGACGCGGCGGAAGAACTGCGTCAGAACGGTTCCACGTACGGCGGCAGTCTGGGCAAATCGGGCAATCCCAGCCCCGGCGGCAGCGGCGGCATTCAGGGCACGCCCGCGACCCGGCCTCCGTCCTATCTGCCGGGCGGCTATCAGCGGGAAGCCATTTTTCAGCAGGCCATGTATGGACAGGAATCTTCCTGGCAACGGGAAGAACAACAGCGTCAGTCCCTGCCGGGCCTGCCCGCCTGGGCGCTGGAGAACTACCGCCCGGACATGACGCAGGGCCTGGAACCTTTCGGCGCGAACCTGTTCCGGGGCAATTTCGCGGGCACCTACGGCAGCGGCATGAACGACGATTACGTCATTCTGCCGGGCGACAGGATTACTGTGCGCGTCTGGGGCGCGCGCAGCTACGACGATGTGCTCTTTGTGGACCAGCAGGGCAACATTTTTCTGCCGGAAGTGGGGCCGGTGAAGGTGGCCGGGCTGCGGCAGTCCGAACTGCCCAGTGCGGTACGGGCTGAACTGGCCTCGGTCTTTCCCGAAAACGTGAACATCTATGTGAACCTGCAAAGCGCTCAGCCCGTGGCCGTCTATGTGGCCGGGAACGTGCCCAATCCGGGCCGTTACGCGGGCGGGCCGCAGGATTCCGTCATGTCCTACCTGGACCGGGCCGGAGGCATTCTGCCGGAACAGGGCAGTTACCGGAATATCAGGATACTGCGCGGCAAGCGGACCATCGGCCGGGTGGATCTCTACAATTACATACTGCGGGGTGAGCTGCCCGCCATCCGCCTGCAAGACGGGGACACCATTCTGGTGGAACCTTTCGGCATGTCCGTGGCCGCTTACGGCATGTTGCGGCAGGCGGCCCGCTACGAGTTCAGGAACGCGGCCAGCGGCGGGGAGCTTCTGACCTATGCCCTGCCCATGAACGGCGTTTCCCACGTCAGCGTGGGCGGCATACGCAACGGCGAGCCGTTCAATGTCTATGTAACCCTGGATGATTTCCGCAATCTGCGTCTTGAGGACGGGGACCGGGTGGAATTTGTGGCCGACACGCGGGGCAAGACCATCATGGTGGCCGCGTCCGGGGCCATTCACGGCGCGTCGCGTTTTCCGGTGCTCAAGCGGACCAAATTGAAGACGCTGCTGGAATACGTGGCAGTGGAGCCGGAGCTTGCGGACATCAAGTCCATCTACATCCGCCGCAGAAGCGTAGCCGCCGAACAGAAGGTGATTCTCTCCGATGCGTTGCGCCGTCTGGAGCAAAGCGCATTGACCGCCACGTCCGCTTCCGTGGACGAGGCCAGCATCCGGGTAAAGGAAGCCGAGCTGATCCAGAATTTCGTGCAACGGGCCTCGCAACTGGAACCGGACGGCGTGCTGGTGGTGTCCCGCGAGGGCAGAATTTCCGATGTGCTGCTGGAAGAAGGGGACGAAATTATCATTCCCCGGAAAACAGACGTTGTTCACGTCTCCGGCGAAGTGCTCATCCCCACCGCCGTCACCTGGGAAAAGGGCCTTTCCCTGAAAGGCTATCTCAGCGGCGCGGGCGGCCTGTCCGACCGGGCCGACGCGGGCAACATCCTGATTGTGGGACTCAACGGGGAAGTATCCCGCGCCCGTGGGCAGAAGATTGAACCCGGCGACCGCATTCTGGTCATGCCCAAGTTTGATTCCAAGAATCTGCAACTGGTCAAGGACGTGACCCAGGTGCTCTACCAGATGGCCGTGGCCGTCAAGGTCGCCGTGGGCCTGTAGGGGGAAGCTGTGGGATTTTCCTTTGAGTTTCAGGGCAAAACCTTCGGGCCGGTGGACAATAGCGCGCCCCTGTGCTGCATTGCCGGGCCGTGCGCGCTGGAGAGCCGCGCCCACGCGCTGGAAGTTTCCGCCGCGCTGAAAGAAATCTTCGCGGCGGCGGGCGTGTCTTTCCTCTACAAGTCCAGTTTCGACAAGGCCAACCGCTCTTCCGGTGCGTCGTTTCGCGGCGTGGGCATGAACGAAGGGCTGTCCATTCTGGCCGAGGTGCGGGAACGCGTGGGCGTGCCCGTGCTGACCGATGTGCATACGCCGGAACAGGCCGCGCCTGTGGCCGAAGTGGCGGACATGCTCCAGACTCCGGCCTTTCTCTGCCGTCAGACCGATTTGATTGTGGCCGTGGCCGCCACGGGCAAGCCCGTGAACATCAAGAAAGGCCAGTTCCTCGCCCCGTGGGAAATGGACAACGTGCTGCAAAAGGCCAGAACAACAGGCAACGACCGCATCTGTTTGTGCGAACGCGGCGCCAGCTTCGGCTACGGCAGCCTGGTGGTGGACATGCGCGGGCTGGAAATCATGAAGCGTACCGGCGCGCCCGTCATCTTTGACGCCACGCATTCCGTGCAGCTTCCCGGCGCATTGGGGGACCGCAGCGGAGGACAGCGGGAGTTCGTGCCCGTGCTGGCCCGCGCCGCCGTGGCCGTGGGCGTGGCCGGTCTGTTCCTGGAAGTGCATCCCGATCCGGACAAGGCTCCCTGCGACGGTCCCAACATGCTGGCGCTGCGCGATCTGCCGTCGCTGCTGGAACAGCTCACGGCACTGGATGCCGTGAGCAAGGGGGCTGCCGCATGAAGGTACTGGCTGTCATCCCCGCCCGCTATGCCTCCACCCGTCTGCCGGGCAAGCCCTTGCTGGACATTTGCGGCAAGCCGCTCATTCAGCGCGTCTGGGAGATCGTGTCCCGTGCGCGCGGGCTGGATGGAGTCGTGGTGGCCACGGACGACGCCCGAATCGCTGATGCCGTTCAAGCCTTCGGTGGCAAGGTGTGTATGACTTCTCCGGAGTGCCAGTCCGGTTCCGACAGGGTGCGCGAGGTTGCCGACTCTCTTACCGCTGACGTGTACGTCAATGTACAGGGCGACGAGCCCTTGCTGGAGCCTTCAGCCATCGAAGCGCTGCTGGCCGTCTTCAGGCAGGACGACAGCGTTCAAGTAGCGACGCTGTGCAGCCCCATCAGCGAAGAACAGGCCCGTTCCCCGCATCAGGTCAAGGTCGTCCGCGACCACGCGGGAAACGCGCTGTATTTCAGCCGCGCGCTGCTTCCCTTTGTTCGCGAGAGTGACGAATCAGCCGTCTATTTAGGGCATATAGGCATGTACGCCTACAGGGCCGATGCTTTGCGCTGTTTTGCCTCTCTGCCTCCTTCTCCTCTGGAACAGGCGGAAAAGCTGGAACAGCTCCGCTTCCTTCAGGACGGTATTTCCATCCGCGTGCTGGAAGTTCCGCTTATGGGCGCGGGCGTGGACACACTGGAGGACCTAGAGCGGGTACGCGCAATCATCAACGGGAGAGAACATGCCAACACTGCAAATGCTGGAACCATGGCTGTGGGGGATTTGCGGCAGTCTGTTTCTGTTCTGCCTGTGGTCGCCGCACGACTGAATCCCAAACTGGCATGCAAACTGCGCAACATCAAACTGGTTGTCACCGATGTGGACGGCGTGCTCACGGACGGCGGGCTGTATTACGGGCCTGACGGCGAATGTCTAAAACGCTTTCATGCCCGTGACGGTCTGGGCGTCAGGATGTTGCAACAGGCCGGGATACAGGTGGCCGTGCTCTCCGGGCGGGACTGCCCGGCTCTGCGCAGACGGCTTGCGGATTTGGGCATTGCCGAGGCTGTGCTGGGACAGGTGGACAAGCGGGCGGCGCTGTCGGGCATCATGGAGCGCTGCGGTGTTGCAGCTGAAGAAGTCGCCTTTATCGGGGACGACATCCCGGACATGGAGGTCTTTAACCAGTGCGGGATGTCCGTGACGGTGGGAGATGCGCCGGATTATGTGAAGGCCAGGGCTGACCTCGTGCTGGAATGCGGTGGCGGGCTGGGGGCGTTCAGAGAGCTGGCGGATGAAATTTTGGAGAAGAAAGCAATCTTCGAGGGGGACGCATGAAAATCTCTGTCATCGTTCCCATATACAATATGGAGAAATTCATTGCGCGGGCAATTTCCTGCCTGAAGGCTCAGGATGAGCCGAACATAGAGTTTATTCTCGTCAATGACGGCTCCACTGATACCACATTGAGCATTTTAGAACAGCTCTGTGCTAGAGACGCGCGTTTCCATATCTTCAACATGAAAAATAGAGGATATGGGCATGCCTGCAATTTCGGAATCAAACAGGTCACAGGCGATTTCTGGGCCATTTATGAGCCTGATGACTGTATAGCGCCTGATTTTTATTCGACCCTTCGCGACACCGCAGAACGATACAGCCAGGCTGATGTCATCAGGTATAATGGCATATACCGCCATGAAAATGGCCAGTCCCGCACACTCTATCACTGGAAACAGAATTTTACGGGAAGAATTCTTGATAAATATGCCCTGAAGAGATTCTGGCGCTCGCATCCTTCAGTCTTCAACGGCATATATCGAAAAGATTTCATGTTGCAAAAGTCTGTTTCCTTTTGTGAAACCCCCGGCGCTTCCTTCCAGGATGCCATGTTCATAGTATCTCTATTTTATGCCAATCCATCAATATATATAATAGATGATATAAAATATACATATACAATTCACGATATGCAATCAATACAATTTGTTGATGATAAAATTGATTTTGTTATTGCATCCTGGGAAAGAGAGGCAAAATGGATATCCAGAAATGGATTTAGTGATCATGATTTCTTTTTATATAAAGTATTTACACAAATGAACAGCCTTTTAAAAAAAGTCACTCCTGAAAATAGAGAAAAGCTTACGCAAAAATTCAGAAAGTTGAACAAAGGCAAGATATATCTCGACAGCGATATTCCAACAATAACGCAAAAAATCAAGTACGCTTTAGCATAAGAAACAATATTTCATTATCCCATACAGTATGGATGAGGTTGATTGTATGGATATATTTCAATTTGTGGACAGGCTGTCTTCGGAACCCTGCCTGATGAATGATGAGTTGTACATTGCGGAGGGGAAATGGTTTCGATGGGAGCATATCCAACTCTCCCCTCTGGATGTTGCCTCCCTGAAAAAATGTTATGGCGACCGCTTTTCTCTGTCGTTGAATTTCGTCGGAAAACTTTTGGTCAAGGCTGGAGTTAGGGCTGAAGGGAAATCCTTTATCTGGTGTGGAGAAAAAACAGTTGAGACCCGCAGGCCCGGTAAGGGCGTATGCGAAATAGATCTGGGCAAGATTCAGGCGGGTACGCTGGAAATCAGTCTGCATGCACTGGAAGAAAGCGTTGTCTTTGACGACAGCCCCATCGCCGTTGAGAAAACCATCCGCCCTGAGCATGTACTGTATGATTTTCTGTCGCCCACATATGAATTGTGTTGTGAAGAGCCGTTATATTACCGATTTGTCGGAGAGCGTGCCTACTACTCCTTTGAGGACAAAACTGTTCATCTGAAGAAAGACTCTTCCGTGGACCTGCTGACCTACTTCAACGGATTCAGTGCCTTGAAGTGGAAGAAATATACAAACGTCGAAGATCTGTCGATATATCTTGATTTTGCAGGCGAAGCCATAGCCGAGGCTATTTACATCAGTGAGAAGGGAAAAAGCGTTCTTGCCGCATGGAAATTGAAAGCGGGCCGCCGTACCACACTGGAATTGCCGCTTGGCGCTTATCCCGATACCGGCATCATCGGCCTGCGCATCCATGCCGAGCGGGAGAGCGAGCTGTACGGTGGCGGGTACCTGACGGATACCCCGGAAACCCAGCCCGTGCGCCTGGGTATCGGCATCACCACCTTTCACCGGGAGGATGCGGTCAAGGCATCTGTGGCCCGGCTTGGCAAAGCCATTGCCGAACATCCGCTTTATCACGATACCATCAATATTACAGTGGTTGATAACGGGCAGACGCTTGCCCCTGAAGATGTACCCGCCGCTACTCTGATTCCGAACAGAAATCTCGGTGGGACGGGCGGCTTTATGCGCAGCCTCATCCATTATCAGGATGAAGGGAAATATACCCACTGTCTGTTTATGGATGACGATGCCAGTTGCGAAGCCGGTTCGCTCTTTCGCAGTATGTCCTTTATGCGACATGCAAAAGATATATCCGTTGCTGTCAGTGGGGCTATGTTATCGGAAAATGTGCAATTTATCCAATGGGAAAATGGCGCATACTTCGATAAATGCTGTCATCCTATGCACTGTAATTATGATTTACGAGATTCAAATATACTTGTACTAAATGAGAAAGAAGATGCTCAACAGCCTACATACGGCGCATGGTGGTTCTTCATGTTCCCCATAAACAAAGTTGAAACATACTCTTTTCCGTTCTTTGTACGCGGTGATGATATAGAGTTTTCATATACAAACAAGTTTAATATTGTTCACATGAACGGTATAGGTGTATGGCAGGAAGATTTCAAAATTAAAGAATCACCCATGACACTGTACCTTGATGTCCGTTCCCATGTGATCCACCATCTTGTTTTGGAACACATCGATCATGGTTCTGCCCAGATACTGAAAATGGTATGGGCATTTTTCCATCGTTTCAACTGGGCTTACCAGTATGATACGGCCAATGCAATCGCCAAGTCGTTTTCCGATATGCTGGAAGGCCCGAAATACTGGCTGGATAACATAGATACCAGCAAAATCAGGGCAAAAATCAAGAAAAGATATACGCAGGAGGCCCCACGTCCCCTGCGCCGTGGCTATCAGGATATACCTGAAGCAAGGGAAAATATTCGCCTACCCTTCTGTACTAAATTTATCCGAAAAGTATCCTTGAATGGTCACCTGTTACCTAGCTGTATGGTGCGCAAGGGGATGAGCCGCCTAGGTAAATATCAAGTGCCGTTCGTCAATCGCGTCTTTCTGCGTGATGAAGTCCTCGTACACAATGAAATAAATGAGACGGAAATAGTACTGAAACGCAATCCATGGTATTTTATGAAGAATATGTGCCTGATGACTGTCAGTTCTCTTCGTTTTATCATGAATTACAAGATGCTAAAGTATAAATATCGCACATTTCTTGCAGGTTTGAAGCAGGACAACTTCTGGCGGAACACTTTCAATAAGTAAAAAGAGGAAACTCATGGCCGATATTATGGAACAGAAATTCGATACATGCATTGTTGGCATGTGGTATGGCATTAACTATGGTTCTGTACTCACGGCCTATGCTTTATATAAAACTGTCAAAGACCTCGGCTACAGCGCAATCATGGCGAATAAGCCGAAGCAGCTTTGGAATGATTATTTTTATGCGGAAAACAGTCTTGCCAACAGATTTGCCAGAAAGCATCTGGTGACAGCCCCGGTGTTCGACAATTACGCCGATAACGAAAAGCTGAACAACCTGAGCAATACGTTTATCGTTGGTTGTGATACGTTGTGGCATTATCCTCTTGTCAGAACTGTTCCGACATTCTTTTTCCTGGACTTTGCCAGAGATGGTAAAAAGAAGATATCCTATGCGTCGTCTTTCGGGCGTGGTTTTGATGGGCCGGATTATGTGCAGGAAAAGGTCAGGTACTATCTGGGCAGGTTCGATGCAATTTCTTCCCGTGAGAAGGAAGGCGTTGACACGTGCAGAGACTTGTTCAATGTGGAAGCTATACAGGTAGTTGACCCGGTATTTCTGGTTGACAAAAATCATTACAGCGAACTTGCGAGCACGTCAAAGCGCAGCAAGAATAAGAATTACGTTCTGACGTACATTCTTGACCCCAATCCCGACAAGATTAACGCCATTAAGTGGATCTGTGAGAAGTTTGGATATGAGAACATCAATATCGTTGACCCCAACAATGAAGTTAAGGCAAGTGAACGGCTGACACTTCCTGTTGAACGTAACCTTGACGTTGAAGACTGGCTCAAGTTGTTTGAGGAAGCGGACTTTGTCATTACCGACTCGTATCACGGGCTGTGTTTCTCTCTGATTTTTGGTAAGGATTTTATTTGCTTCGGTAATAAGGCGCGTGGTCTCGCACGTTTTACCTCTTTGCTGAATCTTGTAGGTCTGGATTACCGTATCTGCTTTGATTACAACGATGTCATTGGCAAAGCGGAAGAACTGCTCGCTCCCATTGACTATACTGTTGTTCGACAGATTTTTGACAAGGAATCCAGTCGCTGCAGGGAATGGCTTGCCAGCGCTCTGAAAATGCAGAAAAGGAGCATAGATGACTCTATCGTACAACTTGAGCGTGAACTGTGCTCCGGCTGCGGTGCGTGTGAGGGCGTTTGTCCTACGCATGCCATTTCCATGCGCAAGGACGAATTCGGTTTTCTGCGTCCCAAGGTTGATGGAAATTTTTGCGTGAACTGCGGACTTTGCGCCAAGCGTTGTACTGTACTTAATCCTAGGTATAGAAATATCGAACGTCCCGCCTGCTATGCTGTCATGGCCGATGAAGCAACCCGCAAGGTGAGCTCTTCCGGCGGAATGTTTACGCTTGCGGCGGAATATGTGCTTCAGCAGGGAGGTTATGTCTGTGGAGCTGCCTACAAGGATAATTTCGAAGTCGAGCATATCCTTGTAAATAAGTCTTCAGAACTTGGTCGCATCCGTGGCTCAAAGTACATGCAGAGCGAGGCTGGCCCCGTTTATCCGAAAGTCAGGGAGCTGCTTGAACAGAACAAGCCGGTTCTTTTTACGGGGATGCCCTGCCAGGTGAGCGGACTGTATGCCTATCTGGGAAAGGATTATCCCGGTCTTTATACCATAGACGTGTTCTGCCACGGGATTACCTCCTCAAAGGTTTTCGAAAAATATCATCGCGATGTGCTGGACGGAAAGACACTGACCCGGCTGGAGTTCAAAGCCAAAGAGCCATGGGGCTGGCATGCAGGCGTGAATGCCTGGTTTGCTGATGGAACAAAATATTCCAAGCCGCTGGAAGCTGACCCCTATTTTAGGGCCTACCTTCAGAGCATTTCCAAGAATCTGGCATGCGGTACATGCAAGGTCAATCGTCTGCCTCGTCAGGGAGATCTTTCCATGGGAGATTTCTGGCGTGTCGAGGATTTTGACCGCAAGCTGAACGACGGCAGGGGGACCTCCGCCGTGCTGGTCAACAGCCCCAAGGGTGAAGAATTTTTTAAGGCCCTGCAGAGCAACATGACTGTCAGCCGGGAAGTTCCGCTTGATATCGCCATCAAAGGAAACAGGTGTATCATTCATCCTTATATGCTGCACAAGAACAGACTGCAATTCTTCAAGAATTTTGCAAAGCAGGCATTTGGAGCCCTTCAGGCCGGATGTTCCGGTAACCGTGTGTACGAGCAGGAGTATCTTGAACTCGTCAAGCGCGTACCCAGAGAAGATCATGAGCTGTATTTTATTGCCCGTTTTACGGCAGAACATGCGCGTGGCCGCCAGATTGTCACCTGGATACGCTCTGACCGTTTTGAGCGTATTCTTAAAAAATACTTTGGGCTTACGGTGGCCTTTGGTGTGTCGCAGCGTAGAGAAGCTCTTGTAAAGGGACGTGTCGAGGACTTTAATATTCTCCGGGGCAAACAGAACCAGTATTATCTGGTTTCCCTCCATCGCTCTTATGATGACGCCAGCTATAAACAGCTTCAGCAATTCGGATACAGACCTGAAGAAGACTTCATCTTCCGGCAGTTTAAACCTATTATATTGGAACATTTAGATTTATCTAAAGCTAATTATTATGATCATTTTGGAAATTCAATTGAAGGATTTGTATCAATAGTTGGAAAAATTGTAATTCGTGGATTTAATAACCACATTATGTTTGGTAAAAATGTGAATACAGGAAGATATCTTGATATAGATATCTGCTCTAATTCATATATAGATATAGGTGATAATACTAATTTTCTTGCACCTACAAAAATTGAATTTTTTGGAGATAGAGATGCATTTAGGCATTTAATAATAAAAAACAACTGCATCTTTAGTAAAGGTGCATCCTTTAGATTCTGGCATAAAGGTTCTATATTAATTAATGAATTTTGTACTTTTGCCTCATTTGTAGAAATGAGGTCAAATATGGGAAAACGTATAATCATTGGTAGAGATTGTATGTTTTCATATGATATAGAACTTCAAGCCGGAGATGGGCATCATATTTTTGATGTGGTAACATCTAAAACAATAAATCATAATTTATTAGAGTCTTTTGATCATAACGATCAAATTGTTATAGGTGAACATGTGTGGATAGGTAAAGAAGCATTTATTTTATCCGGTACGAATATTGGTACTGGCAGTATAATTGGTGCAAAAAGTGTAGTAAAGGGTATATTTCCTAATAATTGTACGGTTGTTGGTAATTCAGCAAGGAAGGTCAAAAATAATATTGCGTGGAGTAGAGATGGACTGGTAGCGGATATAAATAAATGTGGCAGACCTGAATATGTTGCACTCACCTCACATGCTTATGCTCCAATAAGCGGTCGTAAGGTGTTGGTTATTGGTGGCACCCGCTTTATGGGGATTCAGTTAGTCAAAGAGCTCTTAGCCCTTGGTAACGATGTTACTATTGCCACACGTGGATATACTAAAGATATTTTTGGTATGTATGTACATCGACTTATTCTCGATGTTTCCAATTCTGACAGTGTAAAAAATGCATTGAATGGAAAATATTTTGATATTGTTTTTGATAATCTTGCATTTTCTTCTTCTCATGTAGAAAATATACTTTAAAATATAAAATGTAGTAAATATATACAATTGTCATCTGTTGCTGTTTATAATATAAAAAAAGACAATAAAATAGAAGAATTATTTAATCCATTAAATTATAGGTTTAATACTGATGTTAATAATATTGAATATGGTAAATATACAAAATATTATAGCGAAGGTAAAAGAGCTTCTGAAGCGATTGTATATCAGAAATATAAGAATATACATTCTGTAACTGTAAGAATTCCGTATGTTACAAAGACTGATAGATTGTTATATTATTGTAAAAATATTTTAAATAATATACCTATGAATATTGATGATACATCGAGAGGGTTTGCATTTGTTCAAGATACAGAAGTTGGTAAATTTTTACCTTGGATTGCTGCCCAGAGCTTTACTGGACCTATCAATCTTTCCAGTGAAGGCATGGTTACTATTAGCATGATATTGGACTATATTGAAAGAAAGCTTGAGAAAAAAGCTGTAATTGATAGAATCCATGGAGAGAATTCTCCATTTCCTGTATTCAATGAAAAAACATTCTCTATGAATATGAAGAAGGCGCATCAGCTTGGTTACAAAACGTCACATATTAATGATTGGTTCTGGAAATTGATGGATGAATATATAACAAGAGCTCTGAAGTAATTCTTATAGATTAAGTATTTTTAGTCGGGAGAAATCCATGCCATACCTTGTTGTAGGTTCCGGTATCTGGGGAGCAGTTATAGCCGAGTGCATAGCCTCGGTCATGAAACAACCCGTGACCATCATTGACCGCCGTGATCATATCGGCGGCAACTGTCATTCCTCACTGGATGAGGAAACGGGGATTGAATGCCATCGTTACGGTTCGCATATTTTTCACACCTCGCTACCACAGGTATGGGAATACCTTTCCCAATTCTGCGAGTTCACCTCCTACCGGCACAAGGTACTCATCACGCATAGCGGCAAAGTCTACGCCATGCCTATCAACCTGTTTACCATCAATGCCTTTTACGGCAAAAACTTCACGCCTTCCGAGGCTGAAGCCTTCCTTGCCGCCGAGATTGCGCGCGATCACATGGAACAGCCAGCCAATCTTGAGGAAAAGGCTGTTTCTCTCATCGGGCATCCATTGTATGAGGCCTTCATCAAGAACTATACCCGCAAACAATGGGAGCGTGACCCCAAAGAGCTTCCCGCCTCCATTATCAATCGGCTGCCGTTCCGTACCTGCTATAATATGGATTATTTCAACGACACATGGCAGGGCGTACCCAAGGACGGTTACTTCAGTCTGTTCAAAAATATGCTGGCGCACCCGAACATCACGGTTCGCCTGAACTGCGATTACGCGAGTATCAAGGATGAAATTCCCTCAGACGCCACGGTTATTTATACCGGCATGCCTGACGAACTGTTCGACTATAAATACGGGGAACTGGAATGGCGCTCGCTCCGCTTTGAGTGGGAAACACGCGATGTCCGGGATTTTCAGGGGACGACGGTCATGAATTATGCCGATCTGGATGCCCCCTGGACCCGTATCCATGAGTTCAAGCATTACCACCCGGAAAGAACAGCCCCGTTCAATTTGAGGAAAACCGTCATCTGCCGGGAATATCCCGCGACTTGGAGTCGGGGGAAAGAAGCCTATTACCCGGTCAATGATGAACGCAACACAGCTTTGTACGCACGGTACGCGGAAGAGGCCGCCAAAACGCCCAATCTGATCCTGGGGGGGCGGCTGGGCGCATATCGCTATTGGGATATGGACAAAGCTGTTGCCGATGCGCTGCATGTTTTTGAAACGCGGATACGCCCGATGGGGGTGGACATATGAAGGTTCTCGTAACAGGCGGCGCTGGATATATCGGCAGTCATACCTGCAAGGCTTTGGCCGCAGCGGGGCATGAGGTGCTCGTCTATGACAACCTTTCCACGGGATTCCGCAAGCTGGTGAAATGGGGAGAATTTATCCGGGGAGATATTCTTGACGGAGAAAAACTGCGGACCTGCCTGCACAAGCACAAACCGGAGGGAATTATCCATTTTGCGGCCTTTTCCCAGGTGGGGGAATCTGTCTGTAATCCGGGCAAGTACATCCATAACAATGTGGGTGGAACGCTGAACATTCTGGAATCCATGCGAGATACGGGAGTTCGGAATATCGTGGTTTCCAGCACGGCTGCCGTATATGGCATCCCTGAACGTTGCCCCATAACGGAAGACATGCCCGCGCATCCCATCAATCCGTATGGAGAAACAAAGCTGTTCATGGAATGGATGCTGGCGGATTTCGCGCGGGCATACGGGATTTCATGGGCGGCACTGCGTTATTTCAATGCGGCGGGAGCCGACCCGGAAGGCGAGTGCGGCGAATGCCATAGCCCGGAAACACACCTCATTCCCCGCGCGCTTATGGCTGTTACCGGCGAACTGGAAGATTTTCGCGTCATGGGAAGCGACTATCCCACTCCAGACGGCACCTGCATACGGGACTACATCCATGTTTCCGATCTGGCTTCCGCGCATGTGCTTGCGATGGAACGCCTGCGCACCGGAGAGTCAGGCCAGGGAATTTCTCTCAATCTCGGTACTGGGACGGGGTTTTCCGTAAAAGAAATTCTGCATGCCGTGGAGCGGATCACAGAACGATGCCTGCCTCATACAACAGGCGAACGCAGGGCGGGCGATCCGCCGGTATTGGTGGCGGACGGAAGACATGCGCAGGAAATCCTGCGCTGGAAATCCTGCCAGTCGCGCGTGGACACCATTATTGAAGATGCCTGGAACTGGCATATGTCTGGAAGAAACATGGTTATCCAGGCGGATTGAAGACAGCTTATGTTCAAATATTTTTCTTCCGCCCTGAAACGCAATCAGTCTCTGGAAGCGTTTCTGACGCGGGAAATGCAATTTGCCAGCACGATGGTAGTAGGCTGGGGCCATAAGCCCACAGCGGACAAGGCCCGCCGCTACGCCGCTCAACACAACCTCCCGTACATCGCGCTTGAGGACGGCTTTCTGCGCTCCCTTGACCTGGGCTGCAAGGGCGCGCAACCGCTTTCTCTGGTGGTGGACCACTCGGGCATCTATTACGATGCAGGAGAACCGTCCGACTTGGAAAATCTCCTCAACTCCTCCGGTTGGGAAACGCTGGAGCTGTTGGATTCCGCCCGGCGCGCCATGCGGGACATCACCCGATATAACCTGAGCAAGTACAACCATGCTCCCCATGCGCCGGAATGGATATGGGGAGGCATAGCGGCCCCCCGTGTGCTGGTTCTTGATCAGACTGTGGGCGACGCCAGCGTCACGCTCGGCATGGCGCATGAAGGCTGCTTTGAGGCCATGTTGGAAGAAGCTCTGTCCGCATACCCGCTTTCTCATGTATGGGTAAAAACGCACCCGGATGTCATTGCCGGGAAAAAACGCGGCTATCTGGCGGACTATGCCGCCGGACGCTGCGTCAGGATCATCGCTGTGGACTGCGCGCCATTTTCCCTGCTGGCCGGTGCGGACGTGGTATACACAGTCACGTCGCAGATGGGTTTTGAGGCTCTCATGCTCGGCAAGGAGGTTCATTGCTTCGGCATGCCGTTTTATGCCGGATGGGGGCTGACCAGAGACAGGCAGACCTGCTCACGCCGCCAGCGGCAACGAAGCCTTGAGGAAGTCTTTGCCGCCGCCTACCAGCTGTATGCCCGCTATGTGAATCCCATTCGCGGTGTGCGCTGCGACATTCATGATACTATCGGCCTGCTGGCCGAACAATGCAGGCAGAACGAGCGCAACCGCCGCTTTCACGCCTGCGTGGGTTTTCGCTGGTGGAAACGGCCTTACGCAAAAGCCTATCTGCACTCCACCGGAGGAGAAACGGAATTTTTTCGGGACGGAAAACAGGCCGTCCTTGCGGCCTGGGCCAGGGGCGGCGAAATTGTGGCATGGTCCTCCAACGTGGATGCATCGCTGCAAAAGGAGTGTGACGACACGGGCGTGACGCTGGCGCGCATGGAGGACGGCTTCATTCGCTCCGTGGGCCTGGGGTCGGATTTCAACTGGCCTTACTCTCTGGTGGTGGACAGAAAGGGCATTTATTACGATCCCTCCCGGCCCAGCGAACTTGAAGATATTTGCAACGCCATGCCGCAACATCCCGACCGCACCGCGCTGCTGCAACGTGCCGCCGCTCTGCGCACGCTGATTCTGGACAAGGGACTGACCAAGTACAATACGGGATTCCGTGCCGCTCTGCCGCCAAAGCTGCCGGAAGGAAAAACCATCGTACTTGTGCCGGGGCAGGTGGAAGACGACGCCTCCGTACGCTGTGGCGGATTCGGCATGAGCAATCTGGATGTGCTGCGGGCCGCGCGGGAAGCCAGACCGGGCGCCTTCATCATCTACAAGCCGCATCCGGATGTGGAGCGCGGAAACCGACAAGGCGCGATTCCCGAGGCGACGGCCTTGCGCTACGCAGACAGCATACTGCGGGATTTTCCTATGGGCCGCCTTCTGCCTCTGGTTCATGAGGTCCATACCCTGACTTCCCAGACCGGATTTGAGGCATTGCTGCGCGGGGTCAGGGTGTTCACCTACGGCGGGCCGTTTTATGCGGGATGGGGGCTGACGCAAGACAGGCTGGCCTTTCCCCGCCGCAAGGCCCACCTGACTCTGGATGAACTGGTGGCCGGAGCCTTGCTGCTCTATCCCTCCTATTACGACTGGCAGACAGGGAATTTCTGCCGGGCCGAGGATGTCTGTTGCCGTCTGCTTCAGCCGGACGGCCAGATGCGGGGGCGTGTCTGGGCGCGGCTTGCCACTGTCGCACGCGGCTTCCTGCGGAGAATAGGACGATGAACACTCATCTCTTCCTTCAGGGGCCGCACGGTCCCTTTTTTCGGCGACTTGGGCGGGCGCTGGCCCGGCGGGGGGATGCGGTTATCCGCGTCAACTGCTGCGGCGGCGACGTGGTGGACTGGCCCTGGCCCCACACCCGCCTGTTCCGGAGAAAGGCCACGGGCTGGAGTGCATGGATCGCCCGGCTCATGGATGAAAAACAGGTGACCGACCTGCATGTCTTCGGGGACTGGCGGCCCCTGCACAGGGAAGCCGTCCTGTTGGCTAGGGTCCGGGGCATCCGGGTCTGGGCCTATGAGGAAGGGTATCTGCGACCGGACTACATCACAATGGAACAGGGCGGCGTGAACGGGCTTTCCTCCCTGCCGAATACCAGAGAAGGCATGGCGGAACTTGCCGCCCGATGCCCGGACGTTCCTGAAGCCCGGAAAGTCGGCAATCCTCAAACCGTCAAGACATGGCGGGCCATCGCCCATTATGCGGGCACCATCTTTCTCTGGCCGCTGTTCCGGCATTTTCAGACACACCGCCCGCAAAGCGCCAGCCGCGAGGTCTGGGGCTGGTTTCTGCGCGTGCTGAGCCGTTCCGCACGGAGAAGGCGTTCCTCTCAGGCCCTTCGGGCCGCGTACCGCTCCCATGCCCCGTACTTCCTCTTTCCCCTCCAGCTTGACGCCGATTCCCAGGTTCGCCGCTATTCGCCCTACAGCGGCATGAAGGAAGCCATTGCCTGCGTGCTTTCATCTTTTGCCCGAAGCGCCCCGGCGGATACCCATATCATTATCCGCAATCACCCGCTGGATAACGGCCTTATCGACTATACGGGCTTCATTGCCTCATTCGCCACGGCCTGTGGCATCAGCGACCGGGTACACTTTATCGAGGGTGGCAAGGCGTACCAGATGATGGACAAAAGTCTCGGTGTGGTGGTGCTGAACTCCACAATGGGGATTTCCGCCTTACGCCAGGGTAAGCCGGTCTACTGCGTGGGCACGTCCATCTACGTCATGCAGGGCCTGGCCGTGAACAGCGCGGAAATGCCGCTGGACGCCTTCTGGAATGCCCCGCGCGGACCGGAAGCGGCTGCGATTGCGGATTTCGAGCGCGTGCTCAAGGTTCATGCCCTGGTCAATGGGAATTTTTATACCCAAGAGGGCATCAGCACGGCCATTGACGGGATTGGGCAAAGGCTGAACGCTGATACCCGGTAAGCTGCCGATTCAGCGTAAACGAAACGCGCGACGTTCCAGTTGTGTGCTCTCCCGTTTCACTTCCTCGACCTCACGGTTGAACTTCTGAATCTGCTCCAGAGTCGGCTGGAAGGAGGCGATGTCGATGTCTCCGGCCACGCCGAAAGCTTGGCCGACAATCCGGTGCTCGTAGAAAAACTTGATGTTTTTCTCGCGTTGGGTGGACGGCGCGGGACTGTGTCTCGAAAGCTCTTTGGATACTTCGGCCTTCGTGTATCCGGCGCAACGCAGATACAGTGCTGTCATGTAGTCCAGGCGCGACCGCGCCAGTTTCACGTCCGCGAAGCGCCGTTTCACCATTTCCCGATAGGCCGGAAAGGGAGCGGTCAATGCGCCAGTTCTGGGAAACTCGAACGGCCTGACCCGCATGTCCGGCGCAATCCGCCGCCTGAATCGCCACAGATTAGCCAAACGTGGACTTCGTTTGCCGAGCCATTGCTTGAAGCGCCGGAGACGTTCCGCTTTTCCGGGCTGAGGCTGCCTGTCCCGCAACGCCGCTTTTTCTTCTCGTTCCTGTTCCTTCAGACAGTGCCGGGCAATGTTCAGTATGGGAAGTCCATGCGGGGCAAGACGGGCTGTAGCCGTTTCTCGGCGCTCCCGCTGCCGCCGTTTCAACTCCTCCCGCTCTTCCTTCTGTTGCTTTTGGGCATGGCGTTTTTCTTCCGCCAGTCTTCGCCGTTCCTTCTGATACTCCAGCCACTCCTCCCGGCAAACGTGGCTGACCGGCTCCGGGGCGGGCTTGCTGAAAGTTCGTCCGGAGTAATAACCGGGCTTGAACTCTCCAAGCCGTTTGGAAAGCCTGGACATGGAAAAATTTCTGTCCACACTGGACGCCTTGACCGCCGTGTCTCCCACGAAAATCACCGCGCCGGAGCCTTTGCGGACGAAACGCAGACCGACCGCATCCAGCCCGGCGTGAAGCTCTTCCCAGCAGGAGGCGTTCTGGATGACGGAACGGCCCTTTTCCTGCGCTATCCGCTGTGCGGATTTTTCGCCCGTGGCGTTCTCAAAATCCTCTGCTCTGGGGCACGGTTTGACCTGTTTCGGCAAACGGTTGCGGATAATTTTCCCTTTTTCGTTGACCCGGTAGCGTGCGTGTTCCTGACTGGTCCAGCCCTGTTTATGCTCGATTTCCGCCACGATTCTGTGCGCGGCCTCGATGTCGAATCCCCGATGCGGCTGAATTACTTTTTCCGTATACGGATGCGTGCGGTTCACGACTATGTGGATATGAAAATTGCCCGTGTTCACGTGAGCCGCCACCAGCGTTTGATGACCTTTCAGCCCCATGCGTTCCAGAAATATGTTTACGGCTTCCTGCACCTGCTCATAATCGGGTATCTCGTTTTCCTGCCAGGACATGGCCCAATGCGCGACCGGCATGCGGCTTTTGACGGATTCCTCGGACAGGGCGATCATTTCCTGTTTCCACGCCTCGGTGGTCCCGGTCAGGAAATTCATGCCGAAGGCGTAAAGCCGTTTCCGATTCCCTTCCTCATCCTTGTGGGCAAGCACATAGTCCACCAGTCCGCCGATCATGACGGCCTTGGTTTTCTGAAAATTGGTGCGTTTAAACTTTTTCAGAATCATGCCGTCTTGCTCAATACCTCAATGGTCTGCTGGATTGCCTGAAGTGTCCGGTCCATTTCTTCAAGGCTTTCCACTCCGTCCACTGCCCGGATGTCCGTAAAATGATGCTTGAGCAGGCCCCCAAGGCGTCGCAGTTCCCGGACGGTCTGGTCGTCCGTTCTGGCGATGATGGGTCTGCCACCGAAGAACAGCTGCCGCATATATTCGGAAACGGAGATTCCGGCGGTGACGGCCTGTCGGGTCAGTCTTTCGTCTTCCCCGGCGGTAAGCCTGAGCGTCCGCCGTTTCTGAAATCTGGTTGTCGCCTTCCGTTTTTCCATCTGCCTTTCCTGCCTTTTTGAGAGCGTGAGAAGCGCAGCGTCGAACGCTCCGGGGGAGTCCAGAGGCGAAGCCTTTGGCAGGATAGTAGCTGGCGTCAGACAGCTACCATCCTGTAAGGAAGAACACCCGACGCGGTTTGAAACCGCTTCATTTCTTTTTCCGGCGTGTATCCACACGCTTTCTTCTCTCTTTTGCGGTAAGCATAGCTGAAATTTTGTGCTGATTTCCAGAGAAAAAAGCAAAAAGACCATATTATATTTCTGTGAACAATCATCTTAAAATTTGTTATAGCTCAGTTTGGGAAGCAGTAATTGTCCATAATTGCATGATTTCGTAATCATGCGTTCAATAACGTCCACAGTAGTCCAGGATATGGCTCTGAATAGAAGTCCATACTCCTGTTGTGGAATGGGAAAGCTCTGCCCTTGAAAAGACTTCAGGAAGGATGGGAAATCTTCATGACAAAAGTGAAAGACTGTCCGAATGAAACGAACGGGGAACATCTGGAAACTTCGCATGCCCTGCCGTGTAAACAGTAGACAGGCTTACCTGAAAGAGGGCGGGAATGTATCGAAAAAGTCCGCGGGGCGTGGAAACAGGGCTTGCGGATTTCTCTCACCCGGATATGGACTTCAGCGGGAGCGCCATGACTCCCTGTCAGGTCAGTATGCCCGATTCGTGCGGTGCGCGACCGAGAATGGGCTCATGCAAGGCTCGTCGGAGGTCGCGCCTCCTTATGCTTTAAGGCTTTGGCGAAACAGCGGCTTCCGCGAAACGGAGGAAGCGGGAAACCGGACAGGACGAAAAAGCGGACGGCGAGGTCAAGAAAATTTCTCAACCCCGCCGTCAGATTTCAGGCTGTTCGATTTGCTGTTACGGGCGGAGAGTGGTTCGAAAACGGCCACGGATTCCGCACAGGCCGGATTCCCTTTCTACCCGTACCATGCCCGCATAATGTCCATGCCGTCATAACCGGCGGCTCGCAGCTTTTCCCGATATGCCTCGCTCCAGCCCGTATCCTTTTCCGTGATCTGGGCGCTCTCGTCTATCTTCCCGATGGCGACATTGGTGTTCATCTCTCCGAAAATGTCTTCCGTCTCGTCGGCCTGTTTTTCCGCTCCGGCACTGTCAGACGCGAATCGCAGTCTGTCGAGATAGTCGGCGTAGTCCTGAACCATGCGCCGCCGTTCCGGCAGGTACTCGGCATAATTGTACGCGGCGCGGACGCCGTTGCGTTCACAGTGGGCAAGCTGCCGTTCTATCCAGTCCGCGTTATACCCAAGCTCATTCAGGAGCGTGGATGCCATTGACCGAAAACCATGAAAGGTATGTTCGCCGGTGGCGCAGCCGATTTGCCGCAGGACACGCAACGGGCCGCCTCTGTACATGGGACCGTCGTTTCCCGCCCGGTTGCCCGGAAAGACAAATCGTCCCCCGCCGCTTTTCTTGTACAGTTCCCGGAAAATCGCCAGGGCCTGACGCGAGAGCGGCACGATATGGATTTGCTTCATCTTCATCCGTTCCGCCGGAATGCGCCATTCCGCCGCCTCAAGGTTGATTTCCATCCATTCCGCGCGAATCAACTCGTTGGCGCGAACGAAAACCAGCGGCGCAAGACGCAGGGCGCGGGAGATGAAAAAGTTCCCCTCATAGGCGTAAATTTTACGTAGCAGTTCACCCACGGCGGCGGGTTCGGTAATGGCCGCATGGTGGCCGTTGGCAGTGGGCGCGAGAGCGCCGCGCAAATCGGCGGCAATGTCATGTTCCGCCCTGCCGGTGACGACGGCGTAACGGAAGATCCGTCCGGTATCGCGCAGCGCCTTGTGGGCGATGGTCAACGCGCCCCGTTCCTCCACTCGTCGGATCGCGGCAAGCAGTTCTTTCGGCGTGATGGCATTGATAGGGCGCTTGCCGATGTGGGGGAAAAGATTTTCTTCCAGAATACGGATGACCGCCTGTTTGTAAGCGTTCGTCCATTGCCCTGCATACTTGGCGTGCCATTCCCGCGCCACATCCTCAAAGGAATTGCGGGCAGCTTCCGCCGCCGCTTCTCTGGCCTGCCGCCGTGCTTCGCTGGGGTCAATATGCTCTCTCAGCAGCTTTTTGGCGTCTTCCCGTTTTTCCCGCGCCTCGCGCAGGCTCACGGACGGATACGGTCCAAGAGAAATGAGCTTCTGCCTGCCCGCGAAGCGGTATGCCAGCCGCCATGACTTTTTGCCCGTGGGCGTGACATAGAGGAACAGTCCCCCACCGTCCGAGTGCTTCTGTACCTTGCCGTTGGCCGTGACATGCCGTATGAAGGTATCGGTCAGCTTCATCCCTCC
>OJIY01000168.1_pt1 | contig 36547 bp, 34 predicted proteins | sample 1596061 | NCBI WGS metagenome assembly OJIY01 (sample SAMEA4350111, study PRJEB24818) | metagenome | biome: human; feature: gut; material: faeces | place: Denmark | collected 2013-09 | reverse complement strand
TCCCTGGTGTACCGGTTTCTTTTCTCTTGCCATAATAAAAGGCCTCCTATGATTTTTTATTTTATCATAGAAGACCTTTGGCTAATACCTATTTACAGAAAAATTTTCATACACTCTGGTTAGCCGTCATCGGGCATGACGGCCACTCCTTCTCCCAATATCTTATCCGCAAAAACAGAGTCCCCTGTTTCTTCAATCAGAATAGCCTTACCATTTATTGGAGATTTTATTTCATGGATTTTATTGTGATTTTTATTTAACAATACCTTTCCTTCCTCCTGTCAATAGTGGTTCGCTTACATGAATCCGAAAATACTGTATCAATGGTCCGTTAAAAAATGCATTGCACACGGTTCCGATTCCTATAATGAGCCAGACGTTATTACCTGCCGCCAGACAGAATTCCACTCCAATCACAACGATTGTCACGTCTGTGATGACACGCGCATACTGAAAGGGGATTTTTCCTTTTGTGCCTTTTTCTATGATGAGCGCAACACTGTCATAAGGCGCAATCCCCATCTCGGCCGCCATATAGAACGCCACGCCTAAGCCTGCAAACAGGCATCCGATGGCCAGGGCTCCTATTCTCATAGGCAGGGACATGTGTATCCGCAGCGCCTCCTGTGCAAGCCAGCATATAAAATCAGCGCCATATCCCACGAAAACCATATTAACGATTGTCCCTGCGCCGATGCATTTCCTGACCGTTAAAAAGACTACAATCAGTATGCATCCATTCATGATAAGCTGCCATGTGCCGAAGCTCATTCCTAAGAAACCGCTGATTCCCAGATTCATACAGGTAAATGCGTCCACCCCGAATGCGCTGAGCCGGTAACATCCGACGCAGATGCTGATAAAAAGAATCCCTGTAAGCATCATCAGGCACCGCTTTATGAAATACTTCCGGGATGTGTCCATCACTCAATCCTCCTTTTCTCCGCCTTAAGGATATAAAGCCTGGATTCAAAGTCACGGCTCATTTTTTCGTCACCCTGCGCCTGCCCTGAGGAAATGTCCGTTGTAATCAGCCCCGCATACATCAGTTCATCCCCATAACAGGATTTTCCGCTTCCACTGACGGCGTATTTTGTTCCGGGATCCAGCCCCTTAAGCTTCAGCCTTGTAAATGGGAGATTGATGCCGTTCAATACCCTGTACCAGCCCACGATTGCTTCCTTTTTGTCACTGTCCACCACCATCCAGGCCGCAGTGTTATGGCTGAAGGGGCTTTCCAGCCTGTAGAAAGTCCCGAACTGAAGTAAATGCCGGTACTGCTTCATAAATGTGATTTCTTCCCGGACATCTTCCAGCTCTTCACTGGACAGCGCATTAAGATCCAGCTCATATCCAAATGTCCCAAAATACGCTACATTCGCCCTTGTGCTAAGCGGCGTGTCCCGGTTCACCTGCTGATTTGGCGCTACAGACACATGACTTCCCATACTACTGACAGGATAGCAGTAGCTGGTTCCATATTGGATTTTTAGCCGTTCCATGGCATCCGTATCATCACTTGTCCACCCCTGGGGTGCGTAATAGAGCATCCCGGGGTCAAACCTCCCGCCTCCGCTGGCGCAGGATTCAAAAAGTATCTGCGGAAACCTTCCTATCAGCCTTTCATATAATTCATATACCCCAAGAATATACCTGTGATATACTTCGCCTTGTCTGTCAGCCGGAAGAGTGTTGGAAAAACATTCCGTGATGCTGCGGTTCATGTCCCATTTGATATAGGATATGTCTGCATCAGATAATAACGTTTCCATCATGGAATAAATATAATCCACCACTTCTTTTCTTGAAAAATCAAGCACATATTGGAACCGGCCATGTGACTGCCTGCGCTCTGGCGCAGCGATAATCCAGTCCGGATGCTGACGGTAGAGGTCTGAGTCTTTGTTGACCATTTCTGGCTCAAACCAGAGTCCGAATTTCATTCCGATTTCCTCTATTTTTTTGGAAAGACCTGTAATTCCCTGGGGAAGTCTCTTGGTGTTGGCAAACCAATCCCCCAGACCGGCGTGTTCATTGCTCCTTTCACCGAACCAGCCATCATCCAGGACGAACAGTTCAACTCCGGTTTCTTTTGCTGTTCTCGCAATTTCCAGCAGTTTCTCCTCTGTAAAATCGAAACAGGTCGCTTCCCAGTTATTGATAAGAATCGGACGTTCCCTGTCCCTCCAGTACCCTCTTGCCAACCGTTTTTGATACAGCCTGTGGAAGGTCTGGCTCAGATGGTTGAGGCCTTGATCCGTATATACCATCACGGCCTCCGGAGTCTGGAAACTCTCACCCGCCTCAAGCTTCCAGTCAAAGCATGACGGGTGGATTCCCATAAGCACTCTCGTGGTGTCATAGGTATCCACTTCTGCCTGTGCGAGGAAATTCCCACTGTAGATAAGGCTGAAGCCAATTGCCTCTCCCTGGAATTCGTCTGTATCAGGTCGTTTCAGAATAACAAAGGGATTATGGTTGTGGGAGGAATTCCCGCGCATGCTGCCTACGGACAGGATTCCCTGTTCCAGCTGCCTTGTTTTTGGGTACCTCTCCCTGGCCCATGCGCCAGAGAACTGCATCCAGTCATAGCAGCAGTCAGGCAGATCCATGCACAGGCTCATAGCCGAGGTAAGATGCAGCGTCTCTCTTCCATGATTGGAAAACCGCGCACTTCTGGCAATGCTCCCTCCTTTTGCAAAGATGGTATAGAGGAGTTCCAGGCGGAGCCCCGTAACAGGGTCCTCAAGTCCGGTTATGAGCGTGGACGCCTCGCCGGCATTTTCCGTATACGTGGCAGGTAGCCCTTCCAGAATGGGCTTTCCGGATTCTATACGGTAGTCCCGGAAGCAGAATTCCGAAATCCTGCTCCCATTCTTCTGCACGACTTCCGTTGCAGGCGTCCTGTAATCACTGGTTCCGAAAACAGCATATTCCTGCCTCAAGTGCTCCATGGAGAACCTTTTGTCCACATCAAAGACACAAGATGACATAGGGCGCGTTGCTGTTTCCACTAAATGGGAATAATCTTCCCTTTCCCGTATCTTCTTTCCGAAGTAAACCTGCCCCAGCTGTCCGTTAGGGAGCACTGTCATGATATAACTGATATCATCATTATATAAGTGAAATGTATCTGCCGCCTTATTTACAACTATATTCATAAAATCTCTCCTATTGATATGTGCTTCCTGTTTTAGAGATCCATCCCGATTTCTCTTTTTGCCATATGCATTTCATTAACCCGGCATGTCACTTCTTCCATATGTACACCCTTCAGATTATAGAACCTCTTATAAATCAGGAAGCTGACCACTGCCAGTGCAATCGGAATTATAATCATGAGCACACGGATTCCATTGACAGTTGCCGCGCTCTGTACATCCAGTTTTGCATTATAGCCAACAATCTGCAGTCCTACGCCAGTAAGCCCGCCAGCAGCAGCCATGGCCGCTTTCATAAGAAAGGTTTGTGCGGAACAGGTAATACTTTCATTCCTGACCCCGAATTTTACCTCGCCATAGTCAATGACATCCGCCATACAGCAGGTGGTCACTCCAATGGACAACCCCGAGCCTAGGAACATCAGTCCACAGCACACAACGATGAGTATCCTGCTTTGCGGGGCTATATAGCCTATAGCCCCAAGGGCAGTAAGTCCTGAAATTACGAATCCGCAAGCAAGTGCATATACTTTCTCCCTGCTGATTCTGGATGCAATCTTTGGGAAAATAACAAGCCCTAGCATTTCAGCAACGATTGCAGACCCGAAAATAGAATAAAGATACTCATCCCCACATACGTTTTTAAAATAATACACTGCAAACCCCTTTGCAATCTGAGTGCATAGATTGAAGGTAAGAAGAAGTCCGATGAAGGCCAGAAGCTGGTCATTTTTTGTGATTACATTCAGTGCCTGACGGATGCTTGTTTTTTTTGTATCTGATTTTAATGTGGACTCCTCCTTTACGTTGGCGACGGTAATCCCAATTGTTACAATGAATATCACTGCAATTGCGATTGCAAAATACGTGTAACCCTGCTCTGCCAGAAGATTTTCATTTCCCGCCATCCTGTTGAACGCGTTAATGATATACAGGCCGAATGTTGCGACGCAGAACCCTGCAAGGCTGGCAAAAAATCTCGGGACTACGGAAATTTTTTCCCGCTCATGGGGGTCGTTGGTCAGATTAGGAAGCCATGACCAATAGGGAACATCCATGATTGTGTAAGTCATGCCATACAATATGTACATTATGGATACATACGCATAGAGGGCGGTCCCCTCCAGTCCGCAGCTTGTAAATAGTAAAACAAATACCACTGAATTAAGAAGTGTACCGACAATAAGCCAGATACGGAATTTCCCGTGCCGGGTCCTCGTGTTGTCAACAATCATTCCCATGAAAGGGTCGTTGACTGCATCCCAAATTCTTGCCACCAGGAATAAGATACCGACAAAGGCTGGGGCAAGATATAATGTATCTGTCAGATATAACATCAAAAATGAACCTACAAGATTTACAATTGCGTCTTTTCCGATTGCGCCAATCCCAAAACAGTATTTTTCTTTAGTGGAGACATGTTTATACTGAACATTAATAGTTTGTTTATCATCACCCATGACATTTCCTCCATAATCATTTCTGTGTGTTTAAGAAGATGCGCAGCCTCTTTATGATTTTATTATAAGTCAGATTTTGGTTTTCAACAGGTGCAGGTGTACCTAAAAACAGTCAAAATGTACGCTATTAAAAAACGCCCCTTGTTGTTAGAGGGCGTCCAGTGTTTCTTTTTTGGTGGCGAGTTCATTTTTCCGGCTGTCCCAGTTTTCCTTCCTGTACTGGGATGGTGTAATTCCGGTTTTATTCTTGAATAACTTGGAGAACGCAAGCGTGTCCATATAACCGCAGGACTGTGCGATTCCTTCTATTGGTAGTTCCGTAACGGACAATAGCTCCTTTGCCCTTGTAATACGGTAATTGATTAGATATTCCTGAGGGGACAGTTCTATATTTTTTGTGAACAGCGTATGCAGATATCCGCGGCTTACGCCCACGTATGCGGCTATATCCGAGACATGGATTCCATTGGAGTAGTTATTCTGGATATACTCCACGGCTCTCCGTATATACACGTTTTCTGTAGCATTTTCAGGCGCATTGCGGATTTCAATATCCCTGGCAAGGACTGCAAAAAAAGAATACAGAAAACTCTGGCGAAGAAATTCATTTTCTAAGGAATATGTATTCCTCTTCAGGATATTAACCAGCATGAGTTTCAGTTCCGGTAGATGAGAACAGCAAAACGTTTTCCGTCCATTTCCCAATCCAATCTCTTCCAGATATTCCTTTGCACGTGTGCCGGCAAAACCAATCCACAAGTAGGTCCATGGATTTTCCTTGTCCGCCTCATAAAAAGTCTGTACTTCCGGCTCTATAAGGAACCCTTGTCCGGCCTCTAATTCATAGCGGTTATTATCCTCGATATATTTTCCCTTACCTTCGAGGATGAGATGTATGAGATAATTGGGCCGGACCGCCGGTCCGAAATTATGCAGCGGCTCACATTTGGCATATCCGCAGTAACACAGATAGAAATCAGAAAAGTTCCTGTTCCTTAGCTGAAGTACATATGCGTCTTCCATATATAGTCCTCCTTAGAAAATCACAAAACCGTTACGCAGGGCTGTAAGCTGTGTCTATCTTTATTTTACAAAAAGAGAGTTTTTTTTCAAGTGATCTTTCGGTCTTTGACGATACTTTAGCAAAATAGAGTTTATCACCGGAAGTGATTATGATGAATAGAAAAGATTTACTGCATTGACATTTTTAAGTTAAATGGCATATGGCGTTATTAGAAAAAGATTGTTTATATCTGTAAAATAGTTTATAATATGATTAGCAGAAAGGTATGATGTATGAGAATATATTTGGATAATTGTTGTTACAATCAGATAGGTCAAGTCCAGGCTGGATAATTCCAGACTGGACTTGACCTGTTTTAAAATGCCGGCAGTGGTATTCCAAATCCCCTAATCTGCCTTATTAGCAGCTTTTTGATAACTGACGAGTGAGAGAATCAAGCTTCCAAATACCGCAATGATAATCAAAAGCCAAACCGGAGGCTCAATTGTGAGTGACAATACCAGAGGAACGAACAATGCAAACACCGCAGTTTTAGGCTGCTTCATGATATAGGATGCAAACGTCGCACCGAAAATCGCAGTTCCAGCGTATTTGGTCAACGCACTGACAATGAACTCTGGCAGAATTGCCACAACTGTAGCACCGGTAAACGCAGCCAATGTGGTAAAAAGCAGGTTGGTGATGATGGAACCACAGATGCTGATTGTTGAAACAATCTCTCCCTGTATGGAACCGGGCTCACTCTCTGTCGCCTCTAAAGCCAGGTTCGCACAAGGCAGACGCATATTGGCGATGTTTCCCACAGTAAATCCCAGATAGGTCCCTGAAATCCCTAAGGCCGCATAGTAGGATACAGGTTCCACAATACAGAATGCGCCAAATGCCAGCATAATTAAGCCGTATGCCTTCAGCACCAAGGCCACGCCAGGCCAGCAGTCATATGTTTCGCAGAGCCAGATAATGGGAATGAACGCTGTAATAGCGGTTAAAATAGTAGTGGGCGTGCCGATTTTGATGCACGATTTTTTCCACTGCGATAAAATATTATGATCCATTTAGGTACACTCCTTATATGTTGGTGAGTATTTTTTGTGGCAATCAAGCTACCACAGTGTCATAGATTAAACCGCAGAGCATTCCGACAAGCATCGCAATACCCAGAGCGTATTCCATGATTCTTGGTACCTTTGGGGCAAGAATTTTAGAAATCACAATCATACTTACCGCACCCGCAATGCCCGCAATCGAGCTGTTTACACCTTTAAGAATTTCATTCTGGTTCAGGTAACCAAAAATGCCACAGCCACAGGCCGTGCTGAAAACAGCGAGCCTTTTCGGGTCTCCGCGGCTTACTGTATCCTTCATCTTTTCCAGGGCAGGGGTGGCACATCCAATCAAAACCAAAGTCGTTGCACCATAGAGAGTCATGCCAAACCAGGAAACGGCCATGATGGCAGGCGTATAACCCTCTCCTCCCAATTCCACGCCTGCGGCTGTTGCGCCAAACGTAGCGTTTGAGAGCTCGGTTGCCGCAGAACCAATGATAGAGAGCCGCAGCCAGCTCAACGGCCCGCCAATCGAAGTCATAAGGCCTACCATGACAATGAACACGCCGAGTGCCGGTCCAATTGCAGAAACCAGGCCAATTCTCATGGCCCTGTTAGTTACCTCGGGAGCAAGACTGATTTGTTTAGCTGTTTTCTTGGCCAAACGCATGAAAAGCATGGCCTGTGCCAATACTACAACAAGTGTGATTCCGCATAAAGGCCATAAGATGGCAGAATTGGCTATTGATAATGTATTCACGTTGTAATCCTCCTAATAATTAATTGCAGCAGTGTGAATTTGGATATAACGGACGTGTGGGTGTCATGCCTGATGAAATGGCATTACAGCTCCGCCAGCAGCTTCAGGAGCACCTTATAAATCTCATCAAACGAATCCCGGTAAAGCATTTCGTCGCTGGAATGGTATTTTTCAATCCGCGGTCCGATGGTCACAATATCCATGTTCTCATCCATATGGCTCATAAAGCCGCACTCCAGGCCTCCGTGGTTAGCCAGAAGGCCAAGCTCCTTCCCCGTCACTGCGTGATATGCCTCTCCCAAGGCGTCTCTCAAGGGAGAATAATCCTGATAATCCCATCCAGGGGCCCTGGCCCCGATATGGCTCTGCCAATCAAAATAATCTGCCATGGTCAAGATTTCATCCATAATCACATCAATATGGATATCCAACGAACCTCGTACAAAAAATACAGCAGAAATCGTGTCTTCATTTGTATCAATGATACCAAGGTTACTGGAAGCAACCGTTAACCCTGTAACCTTGAGGCTTTGATGTCTAAACCCGTCCGGTAACATAAACAAGAAATCCAGCGTCCTGCGGCTGTCTTCAAGCGAAAACACCTGGTAATGCTCTTGGCAACATTCCACACACGCTTGAACGGACGGATCGCTCCATTTCAGTTCCTGCTGGATTGATTTGATGGTCGATTCCGTTATCGCACTTATACTGGCGGCATCCATATCCGACGCAAAAATCACATCACAATGATTGGGAATAACATTCACCTTTCCGGGACAGCTCATTTCCGCTAGCTGAATCCCCCCGGCTTTCTGCATCTGAAATAAAATGCGGGCAGCCAGTTTAATGGCATTTCCGCGCTCCAAATGAATTTCGGTCCCAGAATGTCCGCCCTGTAAACCGAAAACCTTTAATGAATAACAGGGCCAATGTGTTTCTGCTTTGGGGCTTGTATGGCAAATCTCAAGAGTCTGCGTGCCTCCGGCAGAAATATATGTAGTGCATCCACTCACATCGTCTAAACCCACCATTCTCCTTGCAGAGATGTCCTGCTTATCCAACACTGATGCGCCGATACAGCCAACCTCTTCCTGTACGGTAAACACGCACTCAAGCGGAGGATGCGCTATGGAGTCATCAGCCAAAATTGCCAACATATATGCAACACCAACGCCATCATCCGCACCCAGAGAGGTACCCCGTGCCCGTATTTTTCCATCTTCTACATACAGGTCCAACGGGTCTGTTTCAAAACAATGGCTGCTCCCAGGCACTTTTTCACAAACCATATCCATATGGGCTTGTAGCATGACTGGCGGATGCTGTTCATATCCCTCACTGGCATTCTTGTAAATAATCACATTGCCAATCGGGTATTGCTTATATCTTAAATTATGTTCCTGTGCAAACCTGACAATATAATTACTCAAGGGCGCTTCGTGATACGACCCATGTGGGTACTGCGAAATTTGTTGAAAGTAGTTCTCATGTAGTCCGTCTGGCTTAAAAATAGATTCCATAATTCTCCCCTCTAAGATGTTTTCGTTTTTCTTTTACATATCTTTTGCGGCTCTTAAGGCATTTTGTTGTCGATAACAATCTGCGTATTTTACCTCCTTCCGAATTATTTCACAAGCTGATGCCGCATCGGCTCCTGATTGCCAACTACCAATTATAAATCCACGCCACCTTAAAGCATTAAAGGCCAATAGCCCTATCTGTTCTCAGCTGGCATACGGTATATGGCCAATAAAGTATTAATACTTTTAATATAATATTTCATTTTTTAATTTATATTTAATATAATACAATTTTCTGCTCAAAAAGTCAATAATATGTTTCACTTTTTTAAAATATTATTCATTTTTCACAATTTATAAAAATATTTTTACCATTAATGACTAAGAACCAGGTTAATCTCCGAAAACAAGAAAATACTATCTGGGCTGATATATCTTAACTGCTACACAACAGAATCAATCGAACTGACTCATAGGTCACAGGTTTTTGTAAAGGACCCCTTGAAGATAATTTCTTCTGGGGTCCCTATGCTGCCGGAACGTTTGGAGTATGGATATTTAAAAAAGAAGGGAGGAATTTTGGAAAAAAATGTGGGAAGATTGTGGAGTATCTGTTCTGCCATGTCAAAGAGGAACTGGGAGAAAACTGGCAATCAGAGTAAAGGAGTTTAGAAAAATGATTATTCACATATATCAATTTGTCAGTATTAGGTATCGGCAATTTAGGTAGAAGAAAATTATGAACAAGCCTTTGCAGCATTATCATAGATTTGAGCTGCGGCTACTCTAAGGACAGGAGTGAAGGGAAGACATTGTTTTTCTTTCACTCCTGTCCTTTTTAACTTATCGCACGGCATAACCCAGAAGATTGGATAACTTGCGGCCGGAAGAGAGCACCATGCTGCTGATTTCCTCCTCCTCCTGGGATGTAAGGCTTGAGCCGCTGACGCTGATTGAACCGATGGGCCTGTTGGAGAAATCCATGATGACTGTACCTACACAGAACACATGGTACTCGTTTTCCTCCTTATCCAGGGCATATCCACGCTGGCGGGTCAGACCGATATCCTGGAGGAACATCTGCAGGTCCGTCAGTGTGTTTTCCGTAAGAGGCTGGATATTCATCTTTTCCCACTTTTCAATGATTTCACCGTTGGAATAGGTGGACAGGAGGGCCTTGCCCGCACTGGTGCTGTATAAGGGGGAACGGTGCCCCACACTGGTATATACGGAAAAGGACATGGCCTCCTTTCCGATGCTCTGCAGGCATAAAAGCTGGTTGTTATCCTCCACGGAAAACTGGGCAATACGGCCGCTTCTGCTATTTAAGTCCACCAGTGTGGATTTAATCAGGGACAGCTTGTCCAGATTCTGGACAGCGTTCAATCCCACCTCATATGTCTTGAGGGTCAGGGAGTAATCCCCATTCTTCTCATTCTTTGCAAGATAGCCATTCTGCACAAGGGTATATACAAGGCGTGAAAGGGATGCCTTGTTCACCTTTATTTCCTTATTCAGTTCTGCAAGGCTCATGCTGCTCGCACGCCCTATTGTTTCAAGAATCTGAAAGGCCCTGTCTACGGCCTGTATGGTTTCTATCTTAACTGCTCCGTCTGCCATTGTAAATCCTCCTTAAAAATGATAAGTATCATATTTTGATACGGTCGTTACAGTATTTATACTCTATTATAGGAGAAAGTTTATATATTTGCAAGCACAAAAAAAATAAATGAAATTTATTTGCAATAAAGTTAAAATAGTACTTGAAAAATAATTATAAAGATGATATTATGAAATTACAAAATAAAAAATGAAACGAAATAATAAAAAATGTAACAAAATAATAGGAGGTAGAAATGGCAAAAGCAAAAGCAACGGCAGATGTAAATCTCTGCAAAGGATGTCGTCTCTGCGTGGGTGCCTGTCCTGTTCAGGCGATTGAGCCACTTGGGGAGATTAACAAAAAGGGGTATGAAATCATTCGTATTAACGAGGATGCCTGCATTGGCTGCGGGCGCTGCTACACGATTTGTCCGGATTATGTATTTACCATTAGCACTGTAAATTAACAGGGGAGGAAAGAAGAGACATGGGTGAAAAATTTAGGCTTATGAAGGGGAATGAAGCGATTGCAGAGGCGGCGCTGAGAGCCGGCTGCCGCTTCTACGCAGGATATCCGATTACACCTCAGAGTGAGATACTGGAATATATGTCCGCTAACATGGCTGACCGGGGTGGTGTTTTTATTCAGGGTGAAAGTGAGATAGCCAGCATGAGCATGCTGTGGGGCGCGGCTGCCTGCGGGGAGAGGGTCATGACCAGTTCCTCAGGACCAGGATATGACTTAAAACAGGAGGGCATTTCCTATCTGGCATCCTATAACCTGCCTGCTGTTCTGGTTGATGTCATGAGATACGGAGTGGGCGACGGTGAGATTACCGAGGGCCAGGATTCCTACTGGGAGGCTGTGCGCGGAGGCGGACACGGTGACTCCAGGCAGATTGTACTGACACCTGCATCGGTGCAGGAGTGTGCAGACCTTACATATCTGGCCTTTGACCTGGCGGAGAAGTACCGGACGGTTGTCATCATCTTAAGCGATGGCGGCATAAGTCAGATGATTGAGAAGGTGGTCCTGCCGGAGGCAAAGGAGCATGACAAGGATAAGTTTGACTGGGCCATCAAGGGTTATAAGAAGCTTGATGAGACGAAGGTTAAAGTGACCAATCTGGACCGTTCCATGAATTATGCGGACTATGACCATATGGTCCAGACCAAGTTCAAGGAGATGCATGACAATGAACAGCGGTGGGAGGAATTCATGGTAGACGATGCAGACCTGGTCCTGGTGGCATACGGCATCTCATCCAGGATATGTAAGTCGGCAGTCCGCCGTGCAAGGTCACAGGGCCTTAAACTGGGTCTTATACGTCTTATCAGTGCGTGGCCGTATCCGGAAAGGGCATTTAAGAATTTACCGGCCAGCGTGAAGGCTCTTGTTTCGGTCGAGATGAGCCTGTCCGCACAGATGGGCCAGGATGTCTGTCTGGCCACCAGATTTACCCTGCCTGTATATGCCTATCTGACATCCAAGTATGTTCCGAAGACACAGGGAATCGTGGATTACTGCAAACGTGTACTCGAAGGAAAAGAAAAGGAACTGGAGGTTTACTAATATGGCTGTTAAGTTAACAAAACCGGAAATGATTAACCAGCAGGTAGGCTGGTGCGGCGGCTGTGGACATGGCATCATCCAGAGGCTGATTGCGGAATGTTGTGAGGAATTAGGAATCGTGGAGAAAACCGTGCAGGTAGTGGATATCGCCTGCGCTTACTGGTCTATCGACACTTTGAACTGTGACGGCATTGCAGGACCTCACGGACGTTGTGCTGCTGTTGCAACAGGAATCAAGAAGGTACGCCCGGAAGCCAATGTATATGTACATGCAGGTGACGGATGTTCCTATGTAATCGGGCTTTCAGAGACGTGTTTCGCCGCCCAGAGGAATGTTCCCATAACCATGATTGTGGTGAATAACGGAATCTTCGGCATGACAGGAGGCCAGATGTGCCTCGCCACCACTCTGGTGGGGGATAAGACTACCAGCAGCAAGAAGGGAAGGGACGACCGCGTTGCAGGCGAACCATTCGACATGCTTAACATCATCAGCCAGTATCCCATTGAATATGCTGCCCGCGGGGCCCTGTATGACCCCCAGCACATTAATGAGACAAAGAAGATGATAAAGAAGGGCTTTGAGAACCAGAGGGACAACAAGGGATTTTCCATTATTGAGGTCCTGTCGCCCTGTCCTACCAACTGGAAGATGACTCCGGTTGACGCAATGAAGAAACTGAAAGAGGAAAATGAAAAGGTATTTCCGGTAAAGGTGTACGTAGATCATACAAATAACGGGGGTGTGGCAAATGGCTGATATAATGTTTGCGGGAATCGGCGGTCAGGGCGTTTTGACAGCCGGAAAGGTTTTAATTCAGATTGCTGCTGAAAACGGGAAGAATGTGAGCTGGACCAGTGAGTATTCCGCAGAGATGCGCGGCGGTATCGCACTCTGCCGTGTGGTTGTTTCAGACGAGGAAATAGGCAGCCCTTATCCGGATACCCTGGATGTGCTGGTGTGTATGAATGAGGATGCATACAATACATATATTGACCAGGTGGCGGAAGGCGGAAAGGTCATTATCAACAGTTCGCTTTTTAGTGACAGGAAGTATCCGGAACATGTGGAGGTCATAGGAGTTGACGCCATGGGAATTTCTGCTGACCTGCACAACGCAAGAGGGGCCAACCTGGTCATGATGGGGGCTATGATTTCAGCTACCCGGATGATGGATAAGCAGCAGTTTTCCGATACCTTAAAGGACTATTTTGACCATAAGGGCATACCAAGTGAGGAGAATGTGCAGTGTTTTGAGGCGGGGTACGAGAAAGCGGGGAAGATTGGCTGATTAGGCAGTGCATAGATTATGGGAGGAAGGGTTTTGGCATGAATCTTAGAAAATTATTAAAACCGGGAACCATTGCGATTGTAGGCGCCAGTGAGAAGGCTGGTTTCGGCGGTGACACGACCAGGAACTATCTTAAGTTTTCGAGGAATTTAGATAAGCTTTATCTGGTGAATCCCGGAAGGGATACCATATTCGGACATAGAGCCTACCACTCCCTCTCTGAGATAGAGGGGGATGTGGACCTGGTCATCCTTTGCACGCCTCAGAAAACAATCATTCCTTTATTGGAGGAGGCAGCAGGTAAGAACTGCGGCGGGGCTGTGGTGTTTGCCAGCGGCTATAGTGAGGTGGGGCCAGAGGGCAGGGAGCGCCAGAAGGAACTGGTGGAGGCCGCGGACCGTCTCGGTATTGCGGTCATGGGACCCAACTGTGCAGGCTTTGCCAATTTTGTGGATGGAATCTTCGCCTTTGCATTCTTGGTGGAGGAGCGTGAGCGCCGGGGAAATATCGGCATGATTTCACAGAGCGGGCAGATTGTCCTTGGAGGTCTGGACAGCCCCAACATGGGTTTCAGCCATGTGATTTCATCCGGTAATTCCTGTAATGTGAAGGTGGAGGATTATCTGGATTTCCTGGTGGATGATGAGGACACCAAGGTGGTGGCTGCCTATATGGAGGGAGTCACCAGACCGGATAAGCTCTTGGCCGCCTTTCAGAAGGCAGCACTGAAAAAGAAGCCGGTGGTGGTATTAAAGACAGGCCGTTCCAGCAAGTCACAGGAGCTGGCGGCTTCCCATACCGGTTCCCTGTCAGGAGCCGACAAGGTGCTTCGGGCCGTGTTCAGACGGTACGGCGTGGTGGAAGCCAGCGATTTGGAGGAACTCATGAGCCTTGCAGCCGCATTTTCGTGGCTGGAGGAGCTGCCGAAGGGTGAACGTTGTGTATTCATGAATGTGTCAGGCGGTGAGGCCGGCGTGATGGCGGACCTGGCTGAAGAATACGGCATCACACTGGCAGAGATGGGACAGGAGACAAAGGACTATCTGCGTACATTGGTGCCTGATTACGGGTCCGTGAATAATCCCTTCGACATGACGGCAGGTATAGGCTACAATACCCCTGTCATGGTCCAGGCCATGGAGGCTATTTCAAAGGATGATAATGTGGATGCCATTGTGGTGGCTTATACCATCACTCCGGAGATTTGGGATGACACCATCTCCCACATGGTGGAGGCAGTTTCCATCGCACGCCGGGAAGAAGGGTTAAAACCGGTCTTCTGGATTCCGTTCATTGAGCACACAAGGCACCAGGGAAGTGCGGATGTTTTAAAGGCCTCAGGCACCCCATTGCTGCCCACTGGCCGGTATGGCTGCAATGCCCTTAAGAAGATACTGGACTTCGCAGTCCGTACATTTGAACCCATGACACCTGCTATTCCGGAGAAACGGCATAGTGTTTCCCACAGTCTGAGTGAGTTCGAGAGCCTGAATTATCTGATGGAACATGGTGTACCGATTCCCCCACAGGCAGTTGCGGCAACGGCTGACGCCGCAGTGGAGGCAGCCGGGAAGCTGGGATATCCCCTGTCCGTGAAGATTCACTCTAGGGATATACAACATAAGTCGGATGTGGGCGGGGTGAAGTTGAATATAAAGAATGAGGCAGAGCTGCGGGCAGCGTTTGACACAGTCATGGAGAATTGCGCTAAAAATGCTCCCAAGGCAAAGCTGGAAGGTGTCCTTTTAAAACCCATGCTGAAGCCAGGTACGGAAATGATTATCGGTGTCAACAATGACAAGGATTTCGGACCCATGATTATGGTAGGAATGGGCGGCGTGTTTGTAGAGCTGTTTAAAGATGTACAGCTTGCGCCGGCGCCTCTTACCCAGGGCCAGGCTGAGCGTATGATAGAGAATCTGGCCTCATATCCATTGTTAAACGGCTACCGGGGAGGTGCAGTCTGCGATAAGGCTGCGCTGGCAGAACTTCTTGTTAAAATAAGCCGGATGGCAGCAGAGTGTAAGGACACGGTAAAGGAGTTGGATATCAATCCTGTTTTCATAACGGAAGATGGTGCAGCCATCGCTGATGCCTTACTGGTCGTTTATGATGACTGATACGTATAACAATTAGTCCTGGAATTGGCTTTATGTGAATATGAATATGTAACCGGAAACAGGTATGCGCGAAGAAGTTTGTCGCGGATACCTGTTTTTGGTGTTGTTTTCTAAAAAAATCCGGGTTAAACAAAAAATATTGGACAATGTTGCTAAAAACATGAGCGCAGTTTGGATAAAATGAACAATATTTTAATAATACGAAACAAAATATTGACATTTTAAAATAAAACTGTATTATATTAAATATAGATATAAAAAATGAAACGATAAATAAAAAAATGAAACAAAGTAGAACGATGTGGAGGTAAGTTGAATGAAAACGAAACCAAAAGAACTGGTCAGCTTAGAGGCATCTCCGGCGTTAGGGCCATATTGCCATGGCCGTAAATATGGGGATATGATTATTACATCCGGTCAGATACCGCTTACAAAGGACGGGGAATATGTTTATGAGATTAAAGAGGCTACAACCCTGGTTCTAAAGAATCTGCTCAGCATTGTAGAGGCAGGCGGGGGATGCAGGGAGAGCGTTGCCAGGGTGGATGTTTATATTAAGGACCTGAAGGACTTTGACCAAATCAACGAGGCATACAGGGCGTTCTTCGGAGATCACAGACCTACCCGTGTCTGTGTGCAGGTGGCCGCACTTCCGGAGGGCGTTCCGTTAGAAGCTTCCATGATTGCGTTTGCAGAGGGGAACGCGAAGGAGTAGTAATGAAGGGAACAGCAAAAGAACTGGCAATACTGGCGGCAGGATGTATACTATATGTGGTATCTACTATTCTGATTAATCCGGTGGATATTGTTCCAGGAAGCGTCCTTGGGGTATCGGTAGTTGCACACAGCCTTCTGGGGGTGTCCATAGGAACCGTGAATTTGATTTGCAATGTCCCGATTATGATTTTCTGCACCATGTGTTTCGGGAAAAAGATACTTATTTATACAATCATGATTATAATCAGCACCTCTGTCATGATTGACTGGTGGCTTCCGTTTTTTCCATCTGTTCTTATACAGCACGGACTGCTGCTGGCAATCCTTGGGGGTGTTCTCATGGGAATCGGCGCAGGGCTGTTGATGCGGGCCGGCGGTACCATGGGAGGGACGACGGCTATTGGGAGAATACTTGAGAAAAGGAATCCGAAGCTGAATATGGGGAATGCATTGTTCATCATGGATACAGCCATCATTATTGTGGGTTCAATCCTGCTGAAAAGTTTTACAGGGTTGTTATATTCGGTGGTCTATACTCTGGTATGTTCCAAGGCAATCGGAATGATATATTCCTGTAAAAGGGTGCATTGACAATGTGATTATATAACAGGAGAGGTTATAAAACATGGATAATAAGACAAAGGATAGTCGAAAGATAAATAAATGGGCGTTCTGGCCGGCAATCGTCATTCTGCTGACCTTCATTTTAGCCGGTGTGCTGTGGACAGAACAGGTTGGAGCCGTCATGACAAAGCTGCTTTATGCAATGGCAGATTACTTCGGGGCATACATAAACCTGCTGTCACTAACATTCATCATTCTTGCTGTTGTATTTTTGGTTGGAAGATACGGCGATGTGATAATTGGCGGTGAGGATGCCAAACCGGAATACAGCATGGCTTCCTGGTGCGCCATGTCCATCTGTTCCGGCATCGGAACAGGGCTTCTGTTCTGGGCCATGGGAGAACCCATCTTCCACTATATGCTGACTCCGGCCGCCATCGGGGAGCCGGCCAGCAGGACCGCAGGCATCTTTGCCGTAGCCCAGGCCATGTGGGACTGGAGTTTTGTACAGTACTGCATGTACGCAATTTGTGGAGCTTCTTTTGCAATCATCTGCTACAACCGCAGGAAGAGCTTATCCTTTAATTCCATTGTGGAATGTGCCACAGGCAAAAAGAAACCATGGTTAAACACGCTGGTGACCGCTGTTGTTATCTTCTGCCTTATGGGGGCCACATCCAACTCCATGGGTGTGGGACTGATGCAGATTGGCGCAGGGCTTGAGGCGGCGTTAGGCATACCGCAGTCCGCAGTGACCTGGCTTTTTGCGGCGATTTTTGTCACCACGATGTTCATCCTTTCCTGTGTTTCCGGTATAGGAAAGGGACTTAAGCTGGTATCATCGGCCTGTATGTATTTCTTCTTTTTCCTGCTGGCCTATGTATTCATCTTCGGAAATACGGAATTTATCACAAAGATTACTTCGGAGTCAATCGGTTTTATCGTGGACCATTGGGGGACTCAGACCACTATGGCCAACGCCATGGCCGCCGGTGATAAGTGGTTTGCAGACTGGATTGTTCAGTACTGGGCCTCCTTTATCGTATATGCGCCTGTTATCGGAATGTTCCTTGCACGTATGGGAAAAGGCCGCAAGGTCCGTACCTTCATGCTGGTTCAGATTCTGGTCCCATCCATTTTCTGTATTCTGTGGATTGGCGTATTCGGCGGACAGACCATCTATCTGCAGACATCGGGTACTCTGGATGTTTGGGAAGCAGTAAACAAGTCCGGTATGCAGGCAACTGTGTTCCAGATTATAGGTACCCTTCCGTTCAGCAAAATCATCACTATTTTATTCCTTTGTACTGTGACTTTGAGCTTCTGTACACTGGCTGACCCCATGGCATCGGTTGCGGCAACCCTGTCGGTAAGCGGGCTTTCAGCCGAGGATGAGCCGCCAAAGAAGCAGAAGATATTAGTTGGATGTATACTGGGGGGGACCGCGTATACGCTGGTTGCTACCGGAGGCATCAATTCCGTTAAGGGTATGTTTACTCTGGTAGGCCTTTTACAGAGCATTGTGCTGATTATGTGTGCCGTTGTACTGTTCCGGTATGCCAAAAAATGTTATTTCCTGAAAAACTCCGGTTATATTGAGACTCCGGAAGATGTGGAGGAATGATTGCCTGATTGAGATTGATATTTATTAATATGCCAATAAAGAAATAGAAAACAAAAGGAGGAAGTAAAAATGAGTTTTAAGAGAGTGATTAATGTAGTAGAGACTCATGACGGGGAGCCGATGCGCGTTGTTACAGGCGGTGTCGGACATATCCCGGGCAACAGTGTATATGAGATGGAGGAGTATTTACGGCTGTATAACGACGGGCTGCGCAAGTTCCTGCTTCGTGAACCAAGAGGATACCCGCCCATGTGCTGTAATATCATCGTTCCGCCAAAGCATCCGGATGCAGCAGCAGGATTTATTATTATGGAGCAGACCGAATACCCCATGATGTCCGGCGGCAATGTGATTTCTGTGGCTACGGTTCTTCTGGAGACAGGAATGATTGAGATGAAGGAACCCTATACTGAGTTCCAATTGGAGGCTCCTGCCGGATTAATCGGCATCAAGGCAAAATGCGAGAATGGAAAGGTGACGGAAGTGACATTCAAGAACGTTCCTGCTTTTGCGGTATACACAGACACGGAAATCACGGTTCCCCATATCGGCCATGGTGTGGAGAAGGTGAAGGTGGATGTTGCCTGGGGCGGGATGTTCTATGCAATGGCGGATGTGCGCCAATTCCCATGGATTGAGCTTACACCTGATATGGGACGTGAGATTACCCGCGTATCCTCCCTCATTCTTAAGGCAGCCCAGGACCAGCTGCCGGTAGAACATCCGAACTATCCTGGTGTGGGAATCACCATCTCCCAGCTGTTCGGACCTACGGATGATCCAAAGGCAGATATCCGAAATGCAGTTACCGTTGCCAGCGGCGCCGTGGATTTTGACAATCCGTCCACTTGGATTGGCGCACTGGACCGCTGTCCATGTGGAACCGGCACATGTGCCAGAATGGCTGCCATGTATGCAAAGGGTGAGTTGAAATTGAACCAGCCATTCCGCCACCAGGGACTGCTGGGGGTTGTGTACAAGGGAGAGCTGGTTGAGGAGACAGAGATTGGCGGACATAAAGCGGTAATTCCCACCATCGCCGGAGAATCCTGGATTTATGGATATGGCAATCTTGTGCTGGATTCCACTGATCCGTTTACAGAAGGGTTTACAATTGGCGATATTTGGGCATAGAGATTCGTTGACTCACGTATCTTGTGCGCGAAAGCAGGAAAAAGCGTTATAAAGGAGAGATTATGAAAAAATATGCATTTCGGGGCGGACTGCTGATTGACGGGACAGGAGCGGCGGCAGTGGAGAACAGCCTGGTTCTTGTAGATGGTGATAAAATCACCTATGCTGGTGCGGACCAGGCCGTGCCGGACGGATATGAGGTATATAATATAAGCGGAAAGACAATCATGCCAGGTCTGATTGATGCCCATCTCCATTTTTCGGGAAACCTGACGGACAACGACACGGACTGGCCCACGGAGGATAACCTCCAGAAGGCGGTGGTTGCCGTTCAGCAGGCTCACGAATGCCTGGAGGCAGGACTGACAACGGTGGGAGAGGTCTCACTGTTTGGCATCCACATCCGAAATATGATTGAACAAAAAGTGATGAAAGGCCCGCGTGTGGTTGCAACGGGCCGCGGATTCTGTGCCACCTGTTCCCACGGAGATTCCCACAAGGTTTCTATCGAAAGGAACCGGGAAGGCCATCCATGGGGCGAGTGTGTGGACAGTCCATGGGATTTGAGAAAAGCCGTCCGGCGCAGGCTTCGCGAAAACCCTGACGCAATCAAAATCTGGGCAACCGGCGGAGGTATCTGGCGCTGGGAAACTGCCATGGACCAGCACTACACGATGGAAGAAGTGCAGGCTGTCGTGGACGAGTGTAAGATGCGCCATGTCCCGGTCTGGTCCCATTGCTTTGGCAGCGCTGCCAATTCCGTGAAGGCGGGCGTGGACTTAATCATCCACGGCCAGTCCCTGGATGACGGGACACTGGATTTGATGGCGGCAAAGGGAATCGCTCTCTGCCCTACCATCAATTTCATGCCTGCCTGGCTGACTACCTTCCCGCCGAAGTATGACCCGGCCCTTCATGACCAGTATCCGGGTGAAACGGTTGCGGAGAAGGATTTAAACCGCATTTACGCGAACCTGAAGAAGGCAAAGGAGAGGGGGATTCTTCTGACCACTGGTTCGGATTCCTTCAACTCCCAGATGACACCTTACGGGGAGACCACGGTAGGAGAGCTTCATGCCTTTGTGGAGTGCGCGGGAATCAGTGAAATGGACACCATTGTTGCCGCCACATTAAATGGCGCAAAAGTACTGCGCGTGGATGATATAACCGGTTCCCTTGAAGCAGGAAAGAGCGCCGACCTGCTGGTAGTCAACGGCAATCCTCTGAAAAACATCAGGGACCTTACGGTTGATACCATGGACGTTATCATGAAGGAAGGGGATTTCATAAGAAAGGATTTGTAGAGACAAAATTTTAAAAATATGATACCGCCTATCTTGTACAGGTACAAAGGTAAGCGGTATTATTGTGTGTATTTATACATACTTTGCGCCAGGGCGATGAAGTGTTTCACGGCGCTGTTTGAGTCCACCCTGTAACCCAGGCCAATGTCGATGGGGAAATCCATGGTTATATCCATGGGGAGAGACGCAAGAGATGGGAAACTTTTCCAGTACATGGAGTAATAAATCAGTATCTGTTTTTCTAATTCACATTTCAGAGGAAGGGAACTGCCATAGTGATGGATGTCGATAATCTGGACATCAGGGGCAACTGAAGTTATGTAAACCCTCAGTTGGTCATCTGCCCGGGTGATTCCTTTTGCATACATCATGATTTTCTGTCCATGCAAATCATGTATGGTGATGCGTTTTTTGACAGCAAGTGGATGCTTGGGGGACATTCCGCAGCAATGCCGGTCTTCCATCAGCTTTATGAAATTGTAACGGGAATCTTCAAATACATAACCACACATATATTCTGTGGTTATGTCAAAATTATCATTCAAAAAGTTTTTGAAATAACTTTCTAATGGATATTCGATGAACTGGAGGGTGACATTTGGATACTGGGCCGCAAATCTGCGGCAGATTTGCGGAAGAAGTTCTGCTGTAAAGTTCGGCAGGGTTCCTATTCGGATCGTTTCTCTGGATTTTTCTTCTAGTTCTTTACAACGCATCAATACTGTATTGGATGTGTGTATCATCTTTTTTGCTTCCCTATAAAAATATTCTCCGGCAGGTGTAAGGGTAACGCCCTTATTATGCCGTTCAAAAATTTGGAATCCCAGCTCTTTTTCCAATAGATTCATCTGCTGTATCAGTGCGGTACGGGAAATGAACAATTTGTCGGCGGCGGACGAGAAGCTGCCTGATTCAGCAATTACTATAAAAGAATCCAGATGTCTATCATACATAGGATTTCACCTCCTGCAGGGATGGCTGGATGTAAGGTTTTCCTTTACACGGACATAGCATATTAATTCTTCTTTCAGAGGGGAAAACGTGATATGATTCAAGTGTAAAGAAAATGTTAAAAATGCATAAAAATATCGTTTAAAACAAGCATATATATATAATGTTTTATTGTAGCCTAACCAGAAAAAGGAAGGAAAACATACTTTTTAATTATCATATTTTCGCGTCCATGTCAATAGCTGAAAAACTAAAATTTATTATCAAAAGACATATCATGAAAGAGATTTTATTCCACGGCCATGGAATCTAATTAATAAGCCAGTGCACGGTGATAAATTAAGAACGGACCTAACAAAAACCATGAAGCCTATCGTCGATGTATTTTAGGAGGAGGAAATGATTTATGCAGAAAACTGGAAAAGTTAAATTGCCGCCTGGAAAGAAAGTCGCTGTCAACCTCGGATGTGATTTTGATGCACAAAGTATATGGGATGGTTCCTATAACCTCCTTTCACCTGCCTATATGAGCCGCGGAGAATTTGGTGCAGAGGTAGGAGCTCCCCGCCTGTTGGAACTGTTTAAGAAATACAACATTAAGACCAGTTGGTTCATTCCGGGCCATACGGCCGACACCTTCCCGGATATCTGTAAGGAAGTCCTGGCCGCAGGCCATGAAGTGGGATGCCATGGCTATGTGCATGAGAATCCTACTAAGTCTGCTTACGAGCAGGAGAGCAAGGTATTACAGATGGCCCTGGAGTCCTTGGATAAGATTGGGGCCCCAAAGCCGGTCACCTACCGTTCCCCATACTGGGATTTCAGCCCAAACACCATCAGAATCCTGGAGGAGAATGGATTCCTGTATGACAGCAGCCTGATGGGGAATGACCTGCATCCCTATTACCCGAGGCCTGTGACTCCCCATTCGGACCGTGCCAATGAATTTGGCGAACCGTCCAAGATTCTGGAGCTGCCTGTGTCCTGGTTCCTGGATGACTTCCCGCAGACAGAATACCTGACAGGAGGACAGGAAGGACAACGTCCTGCTCAGGATATCTATGACAGATGGGCTTCCATTTTTGACTATGCCTGCAAGCTGGATGGGGCATGCTACATCCTGACGACACATCCACAGACAATCGGCCGTGCCCATATGATTCAGATGTATGAAAAGCTGATTAACTACATGGCGGAAAACGGAGCCTGGTTTGCTACTGCTGCGGAGATTGGTGCTAATTTTATGCCGGATTAGGGAGTGGAAAGTGAAAGGAGTGGAATTGTGTTAAATAAGGAATTATTTCCTATCATAATTGCTTCAGGTACGCCTTATGAAATTGGATTGACCCATGGGCGGGAAGCAAAAAAACAGGTGGAAATCAGCATCAATACATATAAGGCGATGTTCTGGGATTACTCCAATATCAAGTGGGAGGATGCATGTAATTATGCAAGAACCTTCATTCCCACCATCAATGAATACGACCCGGATTACATGGAGGAAATCAGGGGCATTGCAGAGGGCTCCGGTTATGGGACAGATGAAATACTGGCCCTTAATGTCCGAAGTGAGATTGTGCTGCAGGGCAGCCAGATTAACAGCAGCAACACTGACGGATGCACCACGTTCGTGTTTACTCCTATGGTCACGGAGACTGGGTCGACCCTGCTGGGCCAGAACTGGGACTGGAAAATGACGGAGCAGGCCGGCTGTATCATCATGCATATCAAACAGCAGAAAAAGCCTGACATAACAATGGTCACCGAGGCTGGAATCATAGGGAAGATTGGATATAACAGCGCGGGAGTCGGTGTTACCCTCAATGCGTTGTCATCCAGCCAGAAGGTGGAGGGAAAGGTCCTGCCCCTGCATATTGCCATGAGGGGAATGCTGGACAGCCAGTCCCTTTCGGACGTAATCCGTGCAACCACATGTATGAACTTATCCTGCTGCGCCCACTATATGATTGGCAGTTCCAAGGGAGAAGGAGTGAGCCTTGAGGTAGGACCTGGCGATTTTGACGCGTTGTATGCGGAGGAAGGGTGGCTTGCCCATACAAACCATTTTATTACCCCAAGACTCATGTATGTAAAAGATACCACAAGAGTCTCACTTCCGGATAGCTTCCTGCGTCTTGGAAGGATGAGGACTATGGTGCGTACGCTGGACCATAAGGTGAGGGTGTCGGACATCGAGAAAATGATGAGCGACCATACAAGCTATCCTGACAGTATCTGCCGCCATGAAGATGAACTGGAACCAGCAGGTAAACGTTTGGGAACCATTTTCAGCATCATTATGGATTTGGAACGTGAAGAAATGTATTTTGCGCCCGGCAATCCATGCAAGGCGGAGTATCATCTTATAAAGTTTTAGTCTAAAATAGCAGATAAAAGGGTGCGTCTCAAAAATCCTCTGGAGGAGAGGCGCATCCTTTTGTGTTCATGAAAATAAGAAAGTTGGGAGGGTATTGGAATGAATCCATTGCTAACAGTTTTTATAATCGGAGTGTTAGGCTATCTGTTAGGAAGCATCAAGGTAAAAGGGCTGTCTCTGGGAACCTCCGGTGTTCTGATTGTTGCCCTGCTGTTTGGCCATTATGGGATGGAAATCCCATCTGTCATACGTGAATTCGGCCTGATTTGTTTTGTCACGGCGGTAGGATTTATAGCGGGGCCTGTATTTTTCCGCAATTTTAAGAGCAAGGCATTGTCCTATGTGGTAATTGGCATCTTAATCATAATTGCCGGGGCGGGAAGCTGTATCCTGGTCATCACCCTTGCAGGGATTCCGACCCCTTTGGCAGTTGGAATGATGACAGGGGCACTGACAAGCACACCGGGGTTGGCTGCAGCCATCGATGCAACCGGGGATTCCATGGCCTCCATTGGCTACGGAATTGCATATCCATTCGGCGTTATTGGAGTGGTGCTGTTTGTACAGCTCATACCGAAGCTGTTAAGTGTCGATATACCGGAGGAAGTAAGAAAATTAAACCATTCCATGGAAAAGAACGTACATCATGATATATCTGAGAAAAAGCATATAGAGCTGGATGAATTTGGATTCTTCCCGTTTATGATAGCAACCATTGCCGGTATGATTATCGGCAGAATTGTCATCCCCCTTCCGGCAGGGGCCAGCTTTACCTTGGGAACCTCCGGGGGACCGCTGTTAGCTGGACTTGTAATGGGGCATTTCATGCACGTGGGTCCTGTATCCATATCTGTTCCGAAGCCGACACTGGAGACGCTGCGGGAGTTTGGGCTGGTGTTGTTTCTGATGGGTGCCGGAACCAATGCCGGTAAAGGATTTGTTGAAATATTAGCCCAGTATGGTGTTGCACTGTTCTTTTTAGGTGCATTGATGACTCTGCTTCCTATGGTGATTGGATACGTACTGGCAACCAGGATTTTCTCCATGGATATCCTGAACTCGCTGGGTTCCATATGTGGAGGCATGACCAGCACTCCAGCTCTTGGTACGCTGCTGGCAGTCACAAAGACAGAGGCAGTGGCAGCCTCCTATGCGGCCACCTATCCTGTTGCCCTTATCTTCGTTGTATTATCAGCACAGTTCATATCCATCTTTTTGATGTGAGCAGAACCAGGAGGCCCCTCATGTTTTCATTGATTGAAATGATACTTCCGGAGATGATTCATTTTATGGAACTGATTGGGATTGTAATTATTTTTATTGGCGCAACAAGGGCTTTCCTGCGCTATGCCGGTTCCTTTTTCCAGAGGGATAAGGGGTGTAACATTAAGCTGATGCTTGGGTCGTCCCTGGAGCAGGGGCTGGAATATAAGATGGGCGCGGAGATTCTGAAAACAGTTCTGATACGTGATATGAATGAGATACTGATACTGGGCTCCATCATAGTATTGAGGGCGCTGCTGTCATTCCTGATACATTATGAAATGAAGCATGAATCAGTTTATGTTACAGAGGAACAGTAAAAGATTGGCATCTATATACCGCAGCATGAACATGAGCTGCAGTATATAGATGTCACTTTTTTAGGAAGAGATGAGCCGGATACCGGAAAGCGTTTTATATACGGGCAACTCCGCTTTTTTTTGCCGCGTCAGCCACTGCCGCAGCCACTGCCTTTCCTACCCTTGCATCAAAAGCAGCAGGAATGATATAGTCTGCAGACAGTTCCTCATCTGAAATCAGGTTGGCCAACGCCTGGGCGGCAGCCATTTTCATTTCTTCATTGATGTCGCTGGCGCGGACATCGAAGGCGCCGCGGAAGATTCCGGGAAATGCCAGTACATTATTGATTTGGTTTGGAAAATCACTACGTCCGGTGGAGATAACTGCCGCCCCTCCTGCCTTTGCATCCTCCGGGAAAATCTCCGGTGTAGGATTCGCACAGGCAAAGATGATGGCATCGTGATTCATGGTATGCACCATCTCTGTGGTCACGGTGCCGGGACCGGATACACCGATAAACACATCTGCACCTTTCAGCATATCAGCCAGGGAACCGGCCTTTTTATCCGGATTCGTGATTTGGGCCATTTCTTCCTTAATCCAGTTAAGGCCATTACGTCCTGCATAAATGGCACCTTTGCGGTCACACATGGTTATATCCTTGAACCCCGCAGAAAGCAGCAGCCTTGTAATGGCTATGGCAGCAGCGCCGGCGCCGGAGGTGACGATTCTCACATCTTCCTTTTTCTTTCCAACGACTTTCATGGCATTGAGCAGACCGGCCAGGGTGATGACGGCAGTTCCATGCTGGTCGTCATGAAAGATGGGTATATCACACCGTTCCTTTAATTTTCTTTCAATTTCAAAACACCGGGGGGCAGCGATGTCCTCCAGATTGATTCCTCCGAAACTGCCGGATATCTGGTAGACAGTCTCTACAAATTTGTCCACATCCTGTGTTTTGATACACAGAGGAATGGCATCCACATCTCCGAAAGACTTAAAAAGGACACATTTTCCCTCCATGACAGGCATGCCTGCCTCAGGGCCTATATCCCCAAGTCCAAGAACGGCGGAACCGTCTGTGATGACCGCGCATAAATTGTGGCGGCGGGTCAATTCATAACTATTATTAATATCTTTTTGAATTGCCAGGCAGGGTTCTGCGACACCAGGGGTGTATGCCAGAGATAAATCTTCTTTTGTGGCCACGGGAACAGTGGCTATCATCTCAATTTTACCTTTCCATTCCCTGTGAAGCCGGAGGGATTCTTTTGCATAATCCATATTAGTTATTCCTTCTTTCTGTTAAGATTTTATTGCTTTATGGCTCCATCACCTTATGACTCCATGGTTCTGTTGTTTTGCAGCCTTATTATGACCACCCGATGGTCTGCAGGAGCATAATTGCAACAGCGCCAAACGCCATGAGGGTACATACATACGGTATGATATATTTCATCCATTTAATATAATTCACGTTTGCAATCATGAGTCCGGAAGCCAGGACCGTGGACATGGGAGTTATGAAGTTGGTCAGGCCGTCCCCTAACTGATAGCAGAGGGAAAGAATCTGGCGGCTGATTCCCAGAATATCCGCTACAGGTACAAACAGAGGCATCAGTACCGGAATCTTAGCCAGCCCATTGGGCATCAACAGGTTGAAAAGCGATGTAAATATGAACATGCCGACCGCAGAACCTGCCGTGCCAAAACGTCCGATGAGCTGGACCGCAGCATTTGAGATAGTATTGATAATACTGCTGTCAGAGAGCACCATCCCGGCCACCCGGCCACCCGGCCAAACCCTACCAGCATACATACAGCACCCATATCACCAGCGCCTGTCATGAAACGCCTTGCAAATTCATTGGGAGTCCATTTGTGGACCAGTGAGACGATGATTGCAGCTCCAAAGGAAAGCCCAATGAGATGTCCCAGACCGAATCCCATGGAGGCGGAGCCAATGGCATAAATCACAAATGGAAGAATCAGAAATAATACGGTAAGCACTGCCTTGACGCTGAGGTTTTTCTTCTGGGATAGGTCCAGTTCCTCACCCTCGGCCATATGCTCGGTTTCCCCCATAATACTCAAAGATGGATTTTTTGATATTTTCTTGCAATAGCGCATGGTATAGAAGATGCAGAATGAGGTGATAATAACCCACAAAATGGCACGTACAGCCAGGCCGGACATGACAGGCAGACCACACGCTTCCTGCGCCAATACGATGATACCGGTCGTAGGACCTACAGCCTGTCCGCTTATGTATGGGAGGTAGAAGATTGACATGGCTGCAATACGGTCCAGGTTCAGCCGCTTGACAAAAAGCAGTCCGACGATGATGAAGGTAATCATGGAATCATTGCCTGCCAGAGTGCCCATGAGGGAAATGAGTATCATGATGACTGGTATCAGTATCGTCATGCCCTTTTCCTGAAGGCGCCACAGGGCATAGTCTATGATTTCTTCTACGGAATTACTGGAAATAATCATGTAAATCATACCGCCAATGACCATAATTAGTGCAAACATGTTGCCGGACTGGGCAATTCCGTCGTATAGCATGAACAAGGCATTTAGAGGGCTGATTGGGTTTTGGTCCACATAATGGAATGACTCCGGCAATACAACCCCGGTTGCTGGGTCCACATCATATACACCAGCGGGAACAATATAGGACATAATACACAAAATCACAATTAGGCTTATCATGATAAGCAGTACATGGGGAAATGCCAATTGTCTTTTCTTCTTTGTACCGGCAGCAGTTTTATTCATAAGAAAAACCTCCTTCAAAATAAGTTTTATTGTAGATTATATGGTTGCCAGCAGTATCCCAAGTAACTGGGTGCGTTCCGTTAAGGTACGGGTCAGCATATGCTCATCCGTAGTGTGGATACTGTACATATAGGGGCCGAGTCCATCTACCACCGGGACGCCCAGTTCAGAAAAGAAACCGCAGTCCGCTGGATTGGAGGATTTTTCTTCAGGCAGTTCAAGTCCCATAAGTTCGCCGGCACGGCGGATTCGTTCATATAATTTTACGTTCTCATCATTACGGACCATTGCAGGGAATTCCATCTCAATGGAAGTTTCAATGGTGCAGCCAGGAACAATTCCCTGTTTTGGCAGGTACTCCAGCACATCCTTTTTGGTGCGTTCAAACACTTCCGGGGAATCAATCGGGACACAGAAGGATGCTTGTGCATAATCAGCCACCACAACCGTATTGCCACCGCCGGAAATGGGCGCCACATTATAGTTCATGCCGATACTTAAGTCAGAGCGGTCGGTAAGTTTGATAATCAGGTTCGCCAGTTCTCTGACGGCACTTGCACCTACGCCGCCATCAAGACCTGCGTGTGCGGCAATGCCGCGGACCACGATTTTTCCAAGAGCCAGGCCGCGCCGTACAGTAAGTATACCATTCTTGTTTCGGGCAGGTTCAAAGCAGATGGCCGCCTCCGCACCGGGTGCCTCCCTTTTGAAGATTTGTTTTCCTATGAGTGAACCCACTTCCTCATCGCAGTTAAAGATGATTACGATTTCTTTGTTAGGAAGCAATCCTGCTTCTTTCATGCTCTTTACCGCGTATAGGATAGTTACGACGCCGCCTTTACAGTCTGCAATCCCCAGGCCATAAGCGTATTCTCCGTCAATGCGGAAGGGATGGTCCTCCACACGGTCGTCGAAGAAGGCCGAATCCAAATGCGCATTTAGGATGACCTTGCCATCAGGGCTTTCCGGTTTTAGGCGTGCCACGATGTAGGTACCATATTCCTCAGAATCAATATGCTCAACATCAGCACCGATTTCCCTTAAAACCTGGTCCACCAATTCGACCACCTTTTTGTTTCCGGCCACGTTCCTGCTACCGCAGTTGATGCTGCAGAATTTCTGCAGTAACCCCATTTGTGCTTCAAAGCTTTTTTCTGCCCCGGCTTTTGCTGCTGCTACAATTTTCCCATAATCATGTTCCATAGTACATTCTCCTTTTTGTAATTTAGCTCACTGAGTCACTGGCTCACTTGTTCGCTATTTAATTATACGATATGCCATTGATATGTCAATAGGGAAAATAAAAAAACAACAAAAATCACAAAGCGACAGTGATTTTTTTGTGCAAGATTTACATAATTTTATTGCAGATAGCCCAAAGACAGACAAAAGTTGTCTTGACAAATAATTCACCTAATTTATAATTAATTATGAAGACATGATACAAGGAGCGTTTGCTGTGGAAAAAAATAAAAAGATAAAAAAGACGTCCGCACCAGAGTTGGTATGCGAGAGAATTCAGGAAATGATTACACAGGGAAACTGGTCCTATGACCAGAAAATCCTTTCTGAAAATGAGTTGGCTGAAAGTTTTGGGGTTAACCGCCTTACGGTGCGGATTGCGCTGCAGAAATTAAATACATTAGGTATCCTGGATACCAGGGTAGGAGATGGTACATATGTGAGGCGTTTTAATTTTGACCAGCATATTGAAGATATTGCAGAATTTTATATGACGCCAAAACTTTTGGATGATGTGTTTGAATTTCGTGTTATGATTGAGGTCGAGAGTGCCAGACTGGCCATTCAGAGATATACCCCGGAAGAACTGGAGGATTTAAGAAAGTATGCAGAACAGTTTGAGACAGCCTTTGATATGTTTTTCCAGCTCAGGACAAAGTCAAAAAATCTTCAGGAGATTCAGGATGCCTATTCCGCAGTGAATGATATGGACATTGCTTTTCATAGACAGATTTGTGTCATGTCCCATAACGATTTAATACTCCATGCCTTTTCTGTGGCAAGACCCGCCATCCGCACATATATGGAGAAGGTTGGGTGGGACAGGATACCTAACATTATGGATGGAACGGTGAACATGAGTGCCAGACATCATTGGGACATTTATTATGCAATAAAGAATAAAGATTTTAAGACATGCCGCAGGTTGTGTACGGATATGCTGGATTATCATATATTAGAGCCGCGGACACTTTAAGGACAGGAGTGAGGGGAAACCATTGGTTTTCTTTCGCTCCTGTCCTTTTTAACCTATCGCAGGACATGACCCGGAAGATTGGATGATTTGCGGCCGTAAGGGGGCGCTATGCCGCTGATTTACTCCACCTGGGATGTATGGCCTGAACCTGGCCAGAGGTTCCTATTTGTTTGCAGATAAGGATATAATTATCACGGCCCAAAATGCAACAGAATTGCAACAAATAAGCTAATTTTAGGCAGCAGATTCCCTGATTCAGGCTGCTCTCTGATAGAATGCATTCATAGCGCTATAACACTATAAGAGAAGGGAAGATATAGGTGTATGAAGGGTGAAACATTTAAAAAGTATTTTCTTTTAACCGTAGTTGCACTGGGGGCAGGGGTGATTTACAAAGTCACCTCCCTGAGAGAGGTGTTCTATGATGCAATGCTGGCTGGATTTCAGATAACCAATACACAGCTTGGGACGTTGAGTTCTATTTTTGGTACCGTATCTATGATTTGTTATCTGCCGGGAGGAATTTTGGCAGATAAGGTTTCCTATAAAAAATTGCTTGTTTTCTCATTTTTGGGCAGCGGGGTCCTGACACTGTGGTGCTCGACCATGCCGTCATTCAATATCCTTAAATTGATATTTGGCCTTTTGGGATTTACAACAATTCTTACTTTCTGGTCGGCATTTGTAAAGACAGTGCGGTCCCTTGGAAGCGATGAAGAACAGGGAAGGATGTTTGGTCTTGCAGAAGGTATCCGCGGAATCAGCGGAATTGTGGCGAGCTTTGTGGTAGCAGGAATCATTCATGTAGCCGCTACGGAAATCGGCGGAATGAAGGGAACCTTAATATTTTATGGAGCGCTGTATATTATGATAGGTATCCTTGCAGCGTTTCTTCTTCCAAATGCAGTACAGGCGAAAGAAGAAAAATCCTTTGCCATGGGTGACCTGGTTCTGGCATTTAAGAACAAAGGTACATGGCTGGTATGTGCTCTTGTTTTCTGCTGGTATATGGTTTACTGTGCCACAACCTATGCGATTCCATATCTGACAAACGTATATGGCGCCTCGTCCTCAGCCATTAGTATATTGAGTGTAATCAGGGCATATGGAATTGGAATCATAGCAGCTCCTGTGGCAGGTTTTCTGGGCGATAAGATGAAATCCTGCTCTAAGGCACTGAGCTACACTTCGGTTCTTGGAGTCATCATGATGATTATTTATCTGGTTGTACCTGCAAGGCAGGAATTGGTTGCTGTGCCTGTAATTCTTACTTTGACGTTCAGTTTCCTGGTCTTTGCGGCGCGCGGAATCTATCTCTCTCCCATGACAGAGGCAGGAATTCCCATGGCTCTTACAGGCGCTGCCTCCGGACTGATTTCTGTATTGGGATATGCACCGGATACCTTTGCCTATAGCGTTATGGGGTCCTGGCTTGATAAATATCCGGGAGCTCAGGGATATCATTATATATTTATTATGTCAGCGGTATTTTTGGTTCTGGCTACTGGCGTTGGACTTTATATTTTCGCCTACGGCAAGAAGTTAAACAGGGCAGAGAAGAATTGATGAACTACATAAAATAAAGGAGGATTCATTTATGGGACGCTATGATTTTGGAGCACAAAGGGACATGAGAGGTACAAACACATGGAAATGGGACGGGGAAGGGAAGGTGTGTAAGTATCCCTTCGGTTGTGCGGATACAGATTATATACCACCCCAGGAGGTAACGGATGCTGTTGTTAAAAAGGCCATGCAAGGCAACCTGGCATATGGTATATTGCCGCCGGAATTTGCCCAGTCTGTGTCCCACTGGTATAAGAAACGGTTTGATATGGATGTAACCCCAGAATGGGTTACCTACTCGCCGGGACTTATTGTGGCCATTAAGATGATGATGGATGCAATGACTCATGTGGGTGATAATGTAATAATTCAATCCCCTGTATATTTCAATTTCTCTTTGATAGTTAAAAGAAATGGAAGGAATTTGATAGAGAATTCCCTGATATATGAAGATGGCAGGTACCGCATTGACTTCGAGGATTTGGAGAATAAGGCTTCAGACCCAAGGACAACTATGATGATTTTCTGCAATCCCCACAATCCTGTTGCACATGATTGGAGCCAGGAAGATTTGGTAAGGGTGGCTGAAATATGTAACAGGAACCATGTGTTTGTACTGAGCGATGAGTGTCACAGCGATATACTGTTTAACGGGACTAAACATGTTCCGTACATTGCTATTAATGAGGAAACTGCCATGAACAGCGCAGTGATTAATGCCGGCGGAAAGACATTTAACATCAATGGATTATATGTGGCATATGCAATTATTCCCAATGAGCAGATACGCAAGGCATTTGAGATTGCGTATGCAAACCATCACTTTGATTTCAGTATGATTGGCGTTCCTGCATTAATTGCAGCATATGAACATGGGGATACATATGTAGATGAAATGAATGCATATATATGGGACAACATTATGTATCTGAAGGGTTTCCTGAAGGAGAGAATGCCTGAGGTAAAGATGGTGGAACCTGACTCTACATATTTGATGTGGCTGGATTTTCGTGCATGGGGAATGGATTGTGAGCAGATTGATGCATTTTTCCGCAGTGCTGGGGTCGCCCTGAATAAAGGGAGCACGTATGGGGAAGGCGCGGAAGGCTTCATGAGGATAAATGTGGCATGCACAAGAGAAGTTCTGGAAAGTGCCATGGAAGATGTATACAATAAGTATAAGGAAGTATTTTTGAAAAAGTAGTAATGGATTTTAAAATACGCAAGGATTCATGGGGATGGGATGAAGTAGTTCTATCCCCTCTTTTTGAAATTTGATATAATGGGAATGGAATTTTAAGAAAAGGGGTGAAATCATGAAGTCAATACTCATTATAGAAGATGACCTTCCCATAGCAAAAATGATTCGGACATATATTTCATTTGCGGGATATGAAGCCAGCATAGCGCCGGATGGAGAGCGGGCCCTGTTAATGCTGGGAGAAGAAAAATACAATTTAGTTATTTTAGATTTAATGCTTCCATATATGGATGGAGAAACAATATTGGAAACAATTCGAAAACTGGATATCCCTGTTATTGTGGTATCTGCCAAATCAAATTTGGTAGACCGGGTGCGTCTTCTCCGGGCAGGAGCCGATGACTATATAGTAAAACCATTTGAAAGCGCAGATTTAATTGCCAGAATTGAAGCGGTTTTAAGGCGTTCAGGGAAAACAAGCAAAGTTTTGGAATTTAAAGATATAGTAATGGATGTGGACCGCTATGTGGTACATAAGGGAAAGGAGCTTCTTGATATAACGCCAAAAGAGTTTGAGCTGTTCCGGTATTTTTTGGAGAACCAGAACAGGGTGTTGAAACGGGAGGAACTGTCTGCACATGTCTGGGGACAGGCTTATATTGACAGCAGCAGAACGGTGGAGGCCCATGTACAGCGGCTGAGGAAGAAGACTGGGCTTGGCAATGAACTTAGAACAGTAAGTAAGGTCGGTTATATACTGGAGGATACAAAGAACTGAAATGATTTATAAAATGAAGCTATGGCAAAAGATATTCATCAGTTCCCTGATTGCCAGCATCCTGCTGTTTGCTGTCTGCGGTATTATTGTTACGATTTCAGGCCATAAGAGAAATCTTCAATCTGAGAAGGCAGAGGCCTTCTGGATGGCAAAGCAAATGAAGAAATGTGTGCAGAAGGCTGATTGGGAGGGGGATGATATAGGTTATTGTCTTCAAAACCCCCTTGTTCCGGATAAGTTTTATTTTCAATTATATCAGGGTGATGTGTTAATTTATGATGACTTTTGTTTGCAGCCGGAAGCCCCCAGATATGACTTTGGGTATGAAATAAAAAAAGAACCACTGGAAATCAGGGATATAAATAAAGTAAGCTATGCGTTTCTGGAGGATGAGATTGTTCTGGGCGGTGAACAGGGGAGGTTTATACTGATTGAAGACTTTTCAGACGTATATGACAGATGCAATGCACAGCTTCAGACCCTTTTTCTGATATGCGGGATACTATCTATGGTATCTGCTTTTGTCATGCTTATAACATCCCTGATTATTACACTTCCCATAAAGAAGATAAATGAAGCGGTAAAGATAGTATCTAATAATCATTATGGGTACCGGCTGCCCATTACAGGTACGGACGAGTTGAATGAACTCTCAGGTAACTTTAACATTATGTGTGAGGCGATAGAAAATAATATTAAAAACTATAAATTTGCTATAGATAATTTTGTCCATGAGGTAAAGACACCGCTTACCTCCATTATTGGTTATGCGGAGATGATTCAGTCTTACCAGTGTACCGACGAGTGCAGAGAAGATGCGGTGAATTATATCTTAATGCAGTCGCGAAGACTAAATTCACTGGTCAGGAAAATTATGGGTTTTTTGATTGTGGAGTCCAAGCAGATTGAAAAGGAAATGATACAGTTGGATGATGTGGTAGGCATGGCCTGTATATCAGTTAAGATGCAGGCTGAAATTGAGGATATCCGGATTGAATACGAGAATAAGCCGGAGGTTTTCATGTATGGGGACAGAGAGTTGCTGGCCACCTTACTGGTAAATCTGCTTGACAATGCAATTAAAGCTTCAAAGGCACATTCGCGGATTATAATAGAGGCCGATGACAAGAATGGGGCAGTAGAAATGGTTTCTGTTAAGGATTTTGGAATAGGAATACCGGAAGATGAGATTGATAAACTGACGGAACCATTCTATATGGTCGATAAATCAAGAAGCCGCGCTAAAAATGGGGTTGGGCTGGGTCTTTCCATATGCATGTCCATTATCCGGGCACATGATGGAGATTTAAAAATAACAAGCAGGCCTGAAGAAGGGACAACAATTTGTATTTATTTCCCGTTCGAAGACTATCTGCATGTGAGACGGGCGCAGGGTGAACTTTTTGATAGAACGGAGTAGGGGAGGACTGGAGCATATGGACTGCAGCTTTAAGAAAATGAGTACCTTTTTAGCAGTTGTGTTGGGGTGGTCAATTATATTTGAACTCCCATATATCAGAAATAGTTTTTATATACCCATATGTCAAGCGCTTAATCTAACAAACAAGGAGTTTGGTGCTTTGTCCAGTATTTACTCCTGCGTGTGTGTGGCTGTGTATTTTATGGGAGGCATTCTTTCTGACAGGATTCACTCACGCTGGATTTTATTGCTGCCTTTTGTGGGGACAGGAATCCTTGGATTCTGGTTCTCCAGTTTTCCTGATTATGGAGAATTGAAGATTATTTTTGCACTTATGGGAGTTACGACCGTTATGACCTTTTTTTCTACGGCCATCCGTATTTTTATCAGTTTGGGAACACGATATGAGCAGGGCAGAATCTTGGGATTGGCAGAGGCTGGGAAAGGTGTATTTGCAGGGTTGACCTTTTTAATCATCCAAATCATGTTCAGAGCCCTTGGGGGGAGCCGGTTTGGTTTTGAATGGGTGATAAAATCATATGCTGTTCTTAATATCATCGTAGGAATCGGTATGGTACTGATTGTGCCGGATGAGTATCTGCATGTCAGGCAGACAATGACTCTGGGACAGGAGTTAAAAAAGGTAGTATTAAACTACAAGGGGTTCTTTCTGGACTTTGGGTATTACAAGAAAAAGTAGATACGAGAGTATCTACTTTTTCTTTACCTAATCACTTCTTATTTTTGGGTATTTATGGTATAATAGAGTTATCAAAAGATGAAAGAAG
>OJIY01000164.1_pt1 | contig 37136 bp, 40 predicted proteins | sample 1596061 | NCBI WGS metagenome assembly OJIY01 (sample SAMEA4350111, study PRJEB24818) | metagenome | biome: human; feature: gut; material: faeces | place: Denmark | collected 2013-09 | reverse complement strand
ATATGATTCTATATATGCTAAACATGTATTAAGACTAGCTAAGTTAAATGTTGCATCGTTAGATGGTAAACATTCGTTAAAAAAACTTTTGACTAAGATAAAACGATTAGTTGTCGGTGATGAATCATTAAAGCAAGAAAAAAAACATTTAGAAAAAGCTCTTAAACATAAAAAAGCATTAATTCAAAGCACTGAAAATAAAGAAAAACCGGCAAAGGAAGCTTGGCGTATATACCAGTCTTGGAAAAATGAGCAACCATTCGCAGTGGTATATGAATTTGAGAATCGTATCAAACGCGAATTCCCCAAATTAGCGGGCGAACAGCTCTTTATCACGTATATAAAGAACTTACCTAAAGTATAAATTACGTGTATTTCAAATACCGCCTTGAATGGCGGTATTTGTGTTTGTTTTAAAAATAAATCGCTCATTAATTGAGCTATTCACTTAAATATTTAATGGCCATTAGATATTTTTTCACTAAATATTTAATGTTTTATCAAACCGGTATCACAATAGCTCATTTTACAACCAATTAATTTCGTTATTTGTAATTAAATTCGACGTTTATTTCTGAACGAAACGTCCTTTTATAAATAAAAGGAGATGAGGCGTTGCTATCCCACGCCTCGCTCTCTAAAAAGAAATAACTAATGACTTCGCTTACAAGCGGTTTCACCGCTGTCGCTCAGATAAATTGTGTCAATAACAGAGAAATTGCACCCTAAGACGGGAATCCCGTCTAAGTCGCTGATACAGATATTCTACGAGCATTCGCTCTTGAATATCTCACAGCGTTAAAAGTGCAAAAAAGCATCATTAATGTTTTAAATTCAATGGCTCATCAGGGAAGGGGGGATAGTGCTTTCTAAATCGTCCTCAGTCGCATTTTCTATCATGGCTTACGCCATTCACTCAAATGCTCCGCTTCGGGGCGCTTGAGCTATTGTAGGCGTTTTTAGCTATATCTCGCCCCTTATCTTGGTGATTACGTCATTTTTCAGGTAGCCCAATAATCTGTTTTTATTCCTGGTTAATTTTACTTAATATATTGATTTTTAATAAATTATTATTTAGTAATAAATAAAAAAGCTTGATAAGTACCCTATAAGGTACTATAATGATTTTATTGAGAGCGGAACGGTTCCCTTTCTTCCAAAGCCCTCACAGGGCAGGAGCATAAAATGAATATTCAAGAAGCATTAAATATTTTTGGTTTATCTGGTCAATTAACAGAGCAAGATATTAAAAAGGCTTACAAAAAAGCCGCTTTAAAATATCACCCAGATCGTAATCCTTTAGGCATAGAACTCATGAAAGCCATAAATATAGCTTTTGATTTTTTAATGAATAACTTAGAAAACATCAATAAATTTCAAAGTAAGGATAAAAGTACCCATTACAATTTTACCGAAGAACTTGAAGAGGTTTTATTAACATTGTCTAGTTTAGCGGGGATTGTTTATGAAGTTATCGGTAATTGGATATGGATCAGCGGAAAAACTAAAGAACACAAAAACACACTAAAAGAAATTGGTTGTAAATGGGCAACGAAAAAGAAACAGTGGTTTTATCGCCCAGAAGAATATAAAAGCCGTAGAAATCGTAAAGAACATAGTATTGATGAAATTCGTACAATGTATGGAACGAAAGGACAAAGGACAGCAACAGGCTTGCAGAGAGTAGAAAATAGAGCATAACAGGCAGTGGGGGAAACCCCACTATTTCATTATAGGATATATAGAAATGAAAAATTTTAACGAAAGTTACCAATCTATTTTTGACATTGTTTGTCGTTGCTTAGGTGATAACTGGCGCATTAATTTGCTTAATAATGATAACTATCGAATTAAAATAACATCTAATCTATTTATGGAATTTTCAATCCATATTAGGGAAGAAAAAAATCGTTTTTCAATTATGGGTAGTTATGACTCACGCATTCATCGAGGAAAAATTTATAGCTGTACGGTTTCAAAAGATCGAAATCCAATACACATCGCAAATGATATTAAACGAAAAATTATTGCATTTGCTCAAAATGAGATCCGCGAAGCGAAAGAACGTAAAGAAAAAGAAAAAGAAAAAAAGGAACAAGAGCTAATTGTCAAAAATATGTTATCTCGCTTGTTTACGATACATAGCAATTGGCAAAATGGAGTAATAGGCTCGTTTAAGTCTGACAATGGTTTAAATGGGGTGATCAGAGAGACATCAAGCGGGTATAAAATTGAAATAGATAAGTTATCCGTTGATAATCTGATTAAACTAGCAGGTATGATCACAACGTTAGAAAGGGAGAAATATTAATTATGAATGTTTTCAGTCTTTGAGAGAATTAAACGATTGGATTAAATATTTGAAACAGTTATATGTTTTGATATTGAGTGGTATCGCGTTTGGTTCTATACAAATGATGTTTTGTTTTGGATAAAAACTTATGATTAAACTCAGTAAAGGCAGTAAAAATTACTATCTGACCCGTGAAAACGGGCAATTGGTTTTTTCTAAAAATATTAAAGTTAGAAATAAAAATGATGTTAAAGATGGAAATAAAACCGCAAAAAAACAAGTGTACAAAATCATTATTGGGATTGATTTGCTTCCCGATGAAGCAGACAACCTTATATTAAAAAATATGTTGCAACAATGGAAAAACGAATATGAATGAATTAAAACGACTTAGAGATAAGTTAGGGTTATCAAATAGCGAGCTTGCTGAACTTATGGGGTTATCAGAGCAAACAATAAAAAATAGAATAGCATCTGATTTTAATAAAAAAACAGCAAGTAAATTAGAAATTGAATTTTTAAAACTATTAGCAAATGAACACGAAAAATTTACAATTATAGATAAATAAATCTTGATAAGTACCCTATAAGGTACTATAATGATTTTATTGAAAGCGGAATAGTTCTCTTTCTTCCTAAGCCCTCACAGGGTAGGAGTATTTTAAATGCCAAGTAGTGAAGATGTTTATATTTACAATAATCATACTGCACCTAGATTAAAGGTTCTAACATGGATAAAAGAAAATTCTAATATTAAATATTTAGGAGATATTAATAGTTTAATGAAATTTTCAGATTTAAAGACGGATTTGTCTGGTTATAAAATAGTTGAAATTTTTGAATACAACGGATTTTACACATATCACATTTCAAAAAATGGCGAGTTAGATCAAGTTGTCGAATTTGACAGTGATGCAAATGTGACGAAAACATCATTTAAGAAAAATACAAAGGAGGAACACGAAGCAATAGAATTTATTAGGCGAGTAAGAAAAATGCTTATTTGTTCGGTAATTTAATGATTGAGTCTAAGGGGGGGCAACCCCTTAGACTCTGACACAAAAAAACTTACAAAGGATTTTATTATGTCTGAGAAAATGATAGCAGTAGCTAAAGAGTTTGCAAAGGGAAAAAAATGTACATTTCCTATAATGACTATCAAACAGCTAGATTTCTTTTTAAAAGAGGTTAGAACAGAAAGGAATAAATTAGCTAATCATTAATAAAAAAAAGGGGCTATATAGCCCCTTTTTTATTGAAAAAATAACTATTTTTTATTTTTAGGGTTTGACCCTGAAAATAAAAATCATGTTACCCACCGATTTTTTTGTGGGTTAGGTTCGCTATTCGCTACAACCCACCCATACGCGACAAACAAGCCAGCTTTTAAGGGCTGGCTTGTTTTGCTCAAAAAAATCCGTGGATAACATGAAAACAATCTGAATTTACTATGATATTTTATTTTCAATTTTAAGATCAATCAATCTCTATTCTTTTTATAACACCTTCTTTTATATTATTATAATGTGAAAAAATTTTCGAAGCGTAGTTATAACGATTTTTTATAATGTGATCTTTATTTCTCATACCTGCATTATACATACCTACGGAAATCCACTTTCTACCATACATATCAAAATTTCTTTTTAATAGCATACTACCAACAAAAATATTCAAACAGGGTTCATTTAATAACCTTTCTTTAGTTAAAGAAGGATATTCTTTTTTTATACTATTTAATGTTTTAGTATTAATTTGCATAATCCCAATGTCTAATGAGCCATCATAATTTTTATTAACTGCGTTAGTCTTAAAACGTGATTCTTGCCATGCAATAGCTCTTAAGTAGTCAGGATCAATTCTATAATACTGACCTGCATTATCAAAACAATCAGCTTTAGCTATTAAGCTAAAAGAAAAAAATGTGAAGAAAAATAATATATATCTCATTAATAGATTAGGCATACATTCGCCCTCGTGATGAATAAGAACCTTTATAGATTAAAGAGTATTTTACAAAAAAATCAAGAATAATCAGAGATGCTAAATTTAAAATATACACACCATACGCAAAATTGTTTTTGTTAGGCAAATATATGATAAATAAGCTTTTTATGTTTAAATGTTATCGTTTTGTTAATGAAATAAAGAATCATAAAAGAATCATTATTGAATCTATTTAGAGTCTAAACTTAATTATTTGATATATAATGAAATTGATTTTTTGATGCTATTATAAGCTAATTATATTATTGATTTAAAAGGTATTTTTATGAAGATTCTTTTTTGATTCATTTTAGATTCAAAAAAGAATCAATGATATTTTCTGTTTTTATTCTAATTTTCTGATATTTTTATGTAAATAAAAGTAAGTTTCATAAGGATTAAAAATGAGTGATGATGATTATGATGTTTGTACATACAATGTTCCTGAAAACAAAGGGAGAGTTTCTTTAAAAATCCCAAATCGAGTTTACAAAATTATAGAAGAAGTGATCAGTTATAGAATTGATAATAAAGAAGATGATTTACCAATTAATCGTTCAGCAGTTGCTATTGAAATGATGACTATTGGTGCTCAGGTTTTGAAAAAAAGCTTAAAGAATGATGGTAAAATAGAGAAAGCATACTCAAAAGAGTTTGAAACAGTTGTAACATTGTTATTAGGAATTGATTATTTCTCAAGAATTAATGCATCTGATGTGAAAAAAGAGGACTACCTTAAAAGTGACAGTCCTCTACTTAATGAATTAAGAACAGCTTTTGAAGCTAGAGCTAAAGAAATTCTTGAGTAATAAAATTATTCTTTAGATTACTTCTTCTCCATTCCAAAATTTGACAACAAAGAATGCAATCTTTGTTGTCTATTGGTTCCTCTGATATGCGATAGAAATTATAGAATAAACAGAAATATTCAGTTTTTTTTATTTCATTTTTTGGGGCAATGCCACAGATAATTAAATTATTTTCATCTAAAGCTAAACTAAAGGTATGAATGATTTTTTTAACATTTTCAACTGCTATTTTCTTTTTTATATTAGGAATATTGTTTTTAAGATCATCAATACTATTGTAAAAAGGCAAAAGCGCATACATTTGAGTAAATATTTGACCTTGACCTGTTGATAGCCATTCTGGATTCACTCCCAATCCAATAGCGATTTGATAAGAATAGAAAGATTTTTTAACGTTGTTAGCTACAATATGACTAATAGATTGTGCTGACACACCCGTTAAAGCGGAGACATCCACCTGTCTTATCCCCAATTCATCCATCACATATCTTAAACGCTCGCTGACGGTTTCCATTAAATTCCTACGTAAAAAATACAAAAATCTAATATTCACACTGTTTTCAATCTTTTTTAATACCTTAACTAATACTTTTTTGTTTATGTGATTTAGTGGTAATTTTTTATCAAATGGCTTGTTTACTTTTTCGTAAACATAAGTAAAATTACTGTTGTTTTATAAATTCAAAGCAATTTGTGTTATTGAAAACTAAATTTTTAAAAATATAGGAACTTGTTTCATGAAATCTCTTACTTTAAAAAATTTTTTTAGAAAAAATCCTTTAAGAAAAGAGGGAATAACTAATTTATCTTTATTTATATTAGGCTTAGCTATTCTTTTCTTCCCTAGTTTAAATGTTTATGCTGAGGATATTTTTAAGGCAGGTAGAACAGAAATATCAGATACATTCGGTAAAAACTCTACGGTCATTTTTATTTTATATCTCTTTGAAATTATTGTTGCTATTTACATTTATACTAAAAGCAAAAACTTAGGTGTTTTTGCTGGTATAGCAATAATTATGGTATTCGTTAATGTTGCATTTGGTGTTGTACCTAAATAAATTTGGCTACTAGCCTAAGTAGGCGTTATGGATGGAAAGAAAATTCGGTACATCTTTCCATCAACGCTTTCAAATGAAAAGCGTTGGTTTGGATTACCGACAGACGAATTTTGTATTTATTTACCTTTAATTTTAGCTACTATTTTTTCAAATCCTTTAATTTACGCTCCGATTCTAGCGATGTTTTTTTTCTTAATTAGGAGATTAAAAAAAGGAAAGGGAAGTAGTTACCTTTTAAATTTAATGTATTGGTTTTTACCAAAAATAGTTATGGATTTTTTTATCAGAGCATTACCAGCTTCATATCTTAGATTTTGGGTATAGAAAATGAATATAAACATAAAAAAATCGTATGAAAGAACGTTGTCTATAACAATTATTATTTTATTTCTTATGACTGCACTTTCAACGGGGTTGAGCTATAAACTTTATTCTGATAATCAAAGTTTAATAAATCATATTGTAAATAATAAACAAATTATTTTTATGCCAATGGTGAATAGTAATGAAGAGTTTTCATTTCAAGGAGAAAGGGGGGATGCTCGTTATTTACGTCTCATGGCTATGAGTTTTTTATCATTACGTTTAGATGTCACATCTCAAACAGTAGAACAAAGTCATGAAATTTTATCTGCTTATCTAGGCAATAATCTGAGAGAAAAACTTTTACCAATTTTGTCTCAAGAAAAACAAAGGTTAAAAACTAGTAATGGAAGTTCTGTTTTTTATTTAGGAGAAATAAAAGTTAGCCCATCAAATGGAGTTATAGATATTAAGGGGAAATTAAATTATAGCTACGGTATCAATTCTATTGATCCTATTGATAAACATTATCTACTTCGTATCGAAACTCGAAACGGACGATTAGAACTTACTGATTTCGTGGAAAAGTAAAATGAAAACAATTAATAACAGTGTAATAGCAATACCTTTGCTATTTTTATCAACATCTGTTTTAGCAGGTTCATTTTCTATTGATCCGATGCAAAAAATAGCTACATCAGTTAGTACAAGTGAACCCAATGTTATTGCTGTACATAATGATAAAATTACATCAATGACTGCGAATTCAGGAGCTATATTAAGTAGTAATAAAACTATTGATGGAAAAGTAGTATTTACAACATCAGCAAAAAAAAATTTTGATGTTGTTATTGAAACAGAAACCGGATTTACATTTACAGTCACATATCAACCCACTATAAATTCAAGTTCACCTACCATTATTTTTAATAAAATGGCAAAAGGTAGCGATGAAGCTATTACTTATGAAGAGGACAGTCAAAGTTACTCTAATTTAATTACTAAATCCTTAACAATGATTGTAAACAATAAAGTTCCTACTGGCTTTATCGAAACAAGAAATACGAATATTTCGCTACCTAAAGGTATTACAGAGCATTTAGATGTAAAAGGGATAAATAGTTGGAATGGATTTAATATCACAATACAGAAAGTATCTGTAAAGAATAAATCATTAAACACTATTGAATTAAATGAACGCTACCTATGGTTTAAAAATGTAATGGCCATTAGCTTTGTACCTAATGCTTTGCACTTACCACCTAACTATACGGTAGATGCATATATAGTAATTCGAGGTGAAAATTAATGGCCAATCTAAATTCAATTATACTTAATAATCAGCGTAAATTATTGATATTAATACTTATTATCATCCTTATCTTTGTTTCTGTTGTTTTTTTCCTTAATAGCAATAATGATGAGATACCCTCAGAAAATATATTTGTTGAAGATGAGTTATCACTAGAGCCAGATCTAACGGGTTCTATTACTAATACTTTTGATAATAAAGTTGATTCACAACTTCTTACCGATTCTCAGACAATGGCTAGAGATAATCAAAAAAAAGTTGATGAAATGACACGTTCTTATCAAGAGGTTAAAGAACAGTTACAGCAGAGAAATAGTGAGTATGAAGATCTAGTAAATAGATTAGAAGAGTTAGAAAAAAACAAAGGGATAACTAATACAAATAATGTTAATCCTGATAATTCTGATCCTGTTCCTGTTTTGGATAACACATCAACAATTGAGAGAATTGGCGGTAATAGCCAAAAATATTATGGAAATTCTCAACCTACTAGACAGTTGTCTTATTCGGCTTCTCAACCAATAACTGGATCATTAGAAACTAAAACATTTACGTATAAGCAGAAAGAATCTGCAAGCTCTAAATTTTATGTACCGTCAGGCTCCTTTTCAAATGCAATTATTTTAGAGGGTGCTGATGCAAATGCATCGGTTACAGCTAAAGAAACAGATACTACACCTATGCAATTTAAACTTACTGGTTTATTGCACATGCCTTCAAATAACAAAAGAGGGGATTTAGAGAATTGTTTCGTCACTGGTGCTGTATACGGTGATATTTCAAGTGAGAGGGGGGTTGTTAGAACACAACGCTTATCATGCATTATTAATGACAAGCACATTGATATGGCCGTTAAAGGGCATGTTGTGTTTTATGGAAAAAATGGCATTAAAGGTGTGCCGGTTATGCGGAACGGTCAGGTTTTAGGTTTGGCATTTACATCTGGTGCATTAAGTGGTTTGGGAAGTGCCATTTCTGAAATTGGTTCAACATCGGTAGGTATTGGAGCTGAACATCAAGTAACAGCAGGAGAAGTAGCAAGACAAGGAGCCGGTAAAGGTGTTCAAACTGCGACAAATAAATTGGCAGATTACTATATATCTCTAGCTGAACAGTATCATCCTATCATTCCAATTGGCTCTGCAAACAGAGTTGAAATTGTATTTCAAGAAGGATTTTGGGCTGAGTTTTTAGAAGATTTGGAACGTGAAAAAAATCAGCCTTTAGAAAATGATGAAATGCAAAAAAATAATGAATATTCAAATATTAATAACTCTGATTTACCTCCTGAGTTAGTAGATCAGTTAGGTCAAATTCGTGGTGGTCATTTAGATGAGTTTGTTACTCCTAATAAAGGAAAATAAATTATGAAAAAATTATGTATATCATTATTACCTTTCATTATTTCAGGCTGTGCTGGTATGAATAGTGATTTTGAATTTAGTAAACCAGCGAAAGACTCTGGTTATTGGATGCAACAAGCTGATGAAATGGTAGGTTATAACACTAGTAATAATCAAGAATCTAATTTCACAAAAAATAAATTAGAATTAGCAAAATATAAACTAATAAATTTAGATAAAATAATTTTACCAATTAAATTTGTTAATAATAAAGATAATGCTTCATTAAATCCAGCTGATATAAATACTAATATTTTGGGTTTCAATAAAATTATTGAACCAGAGGTTATATGTACTAAAAATCGTTGTTATCAAGAAGCCTCAGAGCCAAAAATAACTAATAATAAAATTCAGAGAGTCTGGTTGGCACCTTATGTATCTCCTGATAACAGTGTTCATGTGGGTGAAATAGTATATTTCTTTAGTGAACATTCTAATTGGTATGGGATGGAGTAATTAAAATGAAGTTTGATAGTTTAAATATAATAAAGCTAATATCTGATTTATTAGGTGAAAAAGATACAAGTAATGAAACGAATAATTTTTTAAAAGGGCTTGATTACCCTAATATATGTGATCTATTACCTATTGTCGGTTATGATAATAATTCTGAATTATTTTATAATCAGAATTCTTTAGGTTTTATTATTGAAGCTCAGCCATTAATTGGCGCTAATGAGTTAATTGTTGAAGGTTTAGATCGGATTTTTCAAAATAACATACCAAGAGATCAGCCAATTCAAGTATTAATGTTATCTAGTCAGGCTGTAAAAGAAAAAATTGAGTATGGATTAAAAGATTTCAGTTGGCAGGGATATAAATCAGAAGAATGTAATAACTTAACAAAATCATTTTATTTTGATGGTGCAAAAAATCAATTTAATAATAAAGCTGATCACTCGTTATCATTACGAGACTATCGTCTTTTCTTTATCTATGCATTACCGACTAAAAAAGTTAATGAAATTAGCTTGATGAAAGTTAAAGAAATTAGACGATCATTATTAAGCTCTTTAAATAGCAATAATATTTATTGTAATACAATGAATATTAACAAATTTTGCTCATTAATGAGAGAGATAATTAATTTTGAATATGGTCGGTTATCTGAATATTCAGATGAGTATCAAGATGATCAATACTTAAAAAAACAAGTTGTTGATCCTACCACTAGATATCTTATAAAACATAGTTATATTGAGATATCGACAGAAAATAGAAGCGGTGAATCTAAAAAAACTCGTTCAGTTTCAATGCATTTAGATTCAAATCCAGCTGAGCATTACTTGTGGCAAAATGGGAATATTATTGCTGATTTAATGAATCCTGATCGAGGTATTTCTTACCCGTTCATATTAACAATGACTATTTCAACAGATGAACAAACGAAAAGCGCAGGGGAAGCGAATGGTAAATATTGGGATTTATCTAAAAAAGCTAACTCATCATTTGCTAAATTTATTCCGTCAACTGTAAAAGAATTTGAAGAATGGACAAAATTAAGAACCAGTTTACAAACTGGTAATACAGCAATCAGCCAATATCACGTCGGCATTAGATTTTTTTGTCCAGATAACGATGATTTAATGTCGAGAGAAACTGAAAAAGTAAAGAAAGCATTTGAAAGCCAAGGTCTTAAGTTAGTTAGAAGCGACTTTATGCAACTGAGAGGTTTTTTTTCTACGGTGCCATTTGCTATCAATGATAATCCTAAATTGTGGAAAGATTTTATAACAACAGGATCTGTTCTAAGGTCTGAAACATTTCAAGCTGTTAATTTATTGCCCATTATTGGGGATAACAAGTTAAGTCGTTCTGGAATATTGTTACCGAGTTACCGTAATCAACTTGCATTCTTAGATATTTTTGATGAAAACCTACCTAATACTAATTTTAATTGGTTTGAATCAGGTACATCTGGTGCAGGAAAATCTGTCGTGTCTCAAGCTATTGGGCGTCAAGTATTAGATCGAAACGGGATATTATCAATTTTTGATATTGGTGATTCATACAAGGCATTTTGCCATAGTATGGGAGGAACATATATTAATGGTGAAACATTACGTTTTAACCCTTTTGCTAATATAGACGATATATCTTTAAATGCTGAGAGAATTAGAGATCAATTAAGTATTTTAGCTAGTCCAAACGGCTTACTCGATGAAGTACATGAATCACTAATTTTAGAATCTATCACAGAGCAATTTCCTACTTATCAGCAAGGGATGAGAATTGATCATGTAGTTTCATATCTTCAAAATCATAGAGGAAAAATTCAAGATCAAAAAGCAACAAAAATTACAGACAGAATTGATGAGATTGTTTATTTATTAAAAAAATACACCACAAAAGGTATCTATGGTGATTTCTTTAATTCTGATGAGCCTACTTTAAAAGATGAGAATCAATTTGTTGTTACTGAGCTAGGTGCATTACGCTCTAACGCTGATTTGTTAATGGCTGTTTTATTTACATTAATGATTTGGTCAGAAAATATGATGTATCGAACAGCTCGTAACCTTAGAAAAATGAATATCATAGATGAAGGATGGAAATTGCTAAGTGGTTCTAATCCTAAAATTCGTATGTTTATCGAGGAGGGTTATCGTACCGCAAGACGCCATAATGGATCATTTGGAACTGTAACTCAATCTATTAATGATAAAAACTTAAGTACAGCCTCATTAGCTGCCTATGATAATAGTAGCTTTAAATTTACCTTAATGCAGGATTCTAAGTCATTTCAAGCATTCAAAACAAAAGAGCCAGATATTTTTTCTGAGTTTGAATTTGAATTAGTAAAAAAATTCCCGCCAGCAAAATCCGTTGGTTATAGCTCATTATTAGTGAATGTTGGTGAATATAGTAGTTTTCATAGATTATTATTAGATCCAATTACTAATGCATTATTTTCATCCAAAGGTGAAGACTTTACATATAGAGAAAAAAGATTGAAGGAAGGAGCTGATATTAAAGATATTCTTTTTGAAATGGCAAGAAGAGATAATAAAAAATTCGTAGACTATTTAGAGAGTAATCATTATGAATAAACTAGAAAGAATTTTTTTAGGTATTATTTTGATAATATCAGTTATTAGTTCTTCCCTATCTGTTTATGGATATTTAAATACACCTAAAATAGTGACATTTGATTTTAAAAGTACAACTGATACTTTTTTAGAACAAGTTAGAAAGTTAAATTTATCAGAAGAACAACAACAAATTATTATAAAAAAATATGAATCTAATATTAATGAAGTGATTAAAGAAAATTATACTGATAAGAATATAACTGTTTTTGTTCAAGGCGCTGTGATTGGTAAGGTTGATGATGAAACAAGAAATATAAAGGCTTTATTATCTGAAAAAATGAAGAGAAATAATAATGAATAAAAAATTATTAAATATATTTTTACTCTTTATTTTATCAACCAATATTTCAGCTCAGGAACTTGGTGTGATAGGTAATGTTTGGAAAATAAAAGAAAGAAATCTCATTGAAGTCATGAAAGAGAGGCTTTCACAAAAATTTAATAACCAAACAGAAGAAGAAATTCAAAAAGAACTACAACAGCAGGTAGAAGAGAAAGCATTAAGACCTGATCCAGTAGTGGGAATTATTAAAGCTAAAGAAACGAGAATACGTTACTTTGATCCTTCTTTTACATTAACTAAAGACATTAGTGACAATAATGGTGTTGTTTTTGCTAGAAAAGGACAGGTTATCAATCCTTTTGATATTACAAATTTCACTCAAACATTAATCTTTATTGATGCTGATGATATGGAACAAATTAATTGGGTTAGAAGTTTTCAACCAAAAACTTTACGTTCAAAAGTAATTCTAGTAAATGGAAATATTAGAGATACGGAAATTTTACTAGATAAGCAAATATTCTTTGACCAAATGGGAGAGTTAACAGAAAGATTTGATATTAGGAAAGTACCTACAATAATTGAACAAGCAAATGGAGAAAAAAAATTAAAAATAACAGAGGTTGGGCTATGAAAAAACTTTTTTTATTTTTAACTTTAATTATGTTTAGTCAATCAATTAATGCTAAAGCATTAGAATGTGATGGGCGTTGGTTTAATCCAATTACTGATATTTGCTGGAATTGTATGTTTCCTATGAGTATAGGCAATGTAAAAGTGAGTATTGGTAGTTCTGGTTTACCCGATACTCCAAATCCAAGTTCTCCTATTCAATTATGTCCAGCACCGCCACCTTTATTTCAAAGGATAGGTATTGCAATAGGCTTTTGGGAGCCATTTGCAACAGTCGATGTTACTAGAGCACCAACTTGCATGGTTAATATGGGAGGTTTTCAGATCCCAATTACTAAAGTCGGTACTGGTAAAGCAACAAAAACAGCAGGTGATGCAACGGGTACATTTTATCATGTGCATTGGTATAAATACCCGTTAATCGCCTGGTTAAACATCATTGAAAGTGTTGCTTGCATGCAAGGTGGTGAATATGACATTGCGTATTTAACAGAATTAGATCCGATGTGGCAAGATGATGAATTAGCATTATTTACTAACCCAGAAGCGATTGTTTTTGGAAATCCCATTGCTCAATTAGCTTGTTCTGCTGATGCTATTTCGTCTGAGTTCGGTATGCCATTAGATCCTCTTTTCTGGTGTGCTGGCGCTCATGGTTCAATTTATCCATTTAGTGGAAGTATTAATCATGAAAGTAGCGGTTTAAATAGTTCTATTTTAATGGCTGAACGAATGAACTATAAATTACACCGCCAAGGATTGATCATGGATACTGTTGGAGCTAATCGAGCTGTATGTATGGAATATCCTCATCCTATTATTCCCAAAACGCGCTATCGCTATCAAATGGTTAATATGATACCTGATGCACGTCAGTGTCATCCCTATGGTCGCAGTGTTTTACGGTGGCAATTAGGTAAAGAATTGCCAACAACAACTAAAAATTATGGTTACGTAATCTGGAAAAAACGTAATTGTGTCATTTTATAAAAATGGGTATTTAAAATGAAAAAGTTTATTTTTCTATTTACGTTGTTTTTTTCATGGAATTGTATTGCAAATGAAATTTTTGAATCTCAAAGCATGGAAGAAAATAAATACGAAATTGCCTATTTTTTATCTGCATCAATACCTGAGAAAACGTTAGCATCATTGATGAAGTCTGCTGAGAATAAAAATATACCTATTTATTTTAATGGATTAATTGATGATAGTGTTGATAAAACAGCTAAATATATTTTGTATTTGGTTCAAAAATATAAAGTAAATGGCATTGAAATAGATCCTAATCGTTTTGAATATTACAATATCAAAGCTGTACCAGCTTTAATTAAACGTTGTGATAATAAATTTGATATTATTTATGGTTCTGGTTCTATTGAACAATCTCTTGATATCATTAAGTCAGAAGGAGATTGTAAAAATGAATAATAAAATAAAAAGTATGAATGTTTTTATTTTTTTTCTATGTTTTTCTTTCTCTATTTCAGCTATATCAAATGATATGAGAAATTCTTCAAAAGAAGGTAGTGATATAGGGCGAAATTCAATTGATGGCGTTCGATCATCAATAGCTGACTTCAATCCAGAAAAAGAGTTTAAAGGATTTACAGCTAATCCTGATGAAATAAAATTCAAAGATAATGGCGCTGGATTAAGTAACGCAGGTAACAAAGAATTGTCAGATTCTGAATTGGGGAAAATAGCTAGAGATAGTTTCATTAATAACCCAAAAGATAAAATATCATGGGATAGCGACTTGATACAAAATTCATTGAATATAAAAGATCAAGCTGATGGAATAGTCGGTGGAATGGGAGAGAACTGTGTAAAACAAGTAAAGAATGAAAGCTACTTTACTAATCATTTTTGCGAAAAAGAAGAAACTATAAAAGGTGAGTGTACAAGAACTGCAACAGTAAAGTTTGTTGAAGCTAAAACAGTAGAAATAAAAAAATATAAAATGTATTTGCCAACTGATTTTACATATAGCGGTTTCTCAGATAGTAACGGGGTATATAGATACGTAATAAAGCCTAATATATATGGAAGAGTTATATCTGCAAGTTATGAAAGAGAAAGTCAGAATCTTTGTGGCACCTGTCATTCTTCATGGTTTAGTTTTGTAGATTATCTTCATGTTGATTACAGATTAAAAGAATCTTCACCTTTAACAAAATTAGATAAGTTTCCTGAATTTTTTGATCAAAATACAAAATTAGTTTTTGAACACCCAAGTAAAGTGGGGCCAGTGACTGGCGGAATTAGAAAGTTTAGATTTTATTTTGATATAGAAGTAGAAACTAAAACAATTAAACCTGAAATAGTTTGGGTTGAAAACTGCCCCATAGATAAATCAGAAGCAGTTAAAACTAAAGAAATTTGTACACAAAAAGGAGAAAATAGAAAGTTTGTTAATAATGGAAAAACATTCGATGTATATAGTGATTGTTGGGGATATACAGAAGAATGGGTAATAAATGAATCTGATGATAACACATGCCAAAAATATGAAAATAATGTCAATTGTACTGTTGGTCAGCGAAGATGTTTATTAAAAGTTGGAAATACGTGTATTAGAAATGAAATCAAATACCAATGCCAACATACAACGAAAACAGAGGGTTATATCTGTGGAGGTAAATTTTATTGTGATGACGGTTCTTGTGTTGATGTAATAGGTAGTGAAAATAATGATTTTGGAGCAGTAGTTAGTCAATTGGCATCATTAGGACAAGCTGGTAAAGATGTCATGGGGTTAGATGAAGAAAACATGCGTGCTTTCTCAGGAAAAGCTATGCAGTGTAGAAAAGCAACAGCTGGTTTCAGTAATTGTTGTAAATCTAGTGGTTGGGGTAATGACATAGGATTAGCAAGTTGTAATTCAGAAGAAAAAGCAATTGGAGAAGCAAAAGAGAAGAATATAGTAATATCAATTGGAACTTATTGCTCTAAAAAGGTATTAGGTGTTTGCTTGCAAAAGAAAAGCTCTTATTGTGTATTCGATAATATGTTAGCAAGAATTGTTCAGGCTCAAGGTCGCGCTGGTCAGTTAGGTGTGGGATTTGGTAGTGCTAAAAGCCCTGATTGTCGTGGAATAACAATAAATGAATTGCAAAAAATACGATTTGATCATATTGATTTTTCAGATTTTTTTGATGAACTAAATAATAATATCTCTATACCAGACCAAGATAAATTATTAAATGAAGTTAATCGTAGAATGCAGGATAAATTTAATGATGGAAAAAAATAATATGAAAACTCTTTTACCTTTTATTTTTTTGTTGGTTATCAATCCATGTAAAGCCGATGTTAAAGGTATTGATTACGAAGATCCTGTTGGTTATCAGTTTTATAATTTACCAGAAAAAAAAGAGATTATTGAAGAAAAAAAAATAAAACCAGAAATTGAAATGTCACAGTCAGAAATTGCAATGATTCAAATGAAAGCAATACAAAAAAAATTAGATGAATCAAAAGCAAATGCAATTATGAATCCAACAACTGAAAATATTGCGATTTATAAAACGTATCAAGATTTTTTTACTGAAAAAGCAAGTGTTTTTTCATCTCAATGGGAGAAAACTTTATTAGAATATCCTCATTTAGATTATAACATCCAAAATTCACATTATAATGCGACCGCATCAATAAAAACAGCCAAGGAGAGACAAGAACAAGCTAATGCAGTAAAAATGGTTAATCAACAATATGGAATTTTCTTTTTTTATAGAGGGAGTGAACCACTTGATAATCATTTAGCCAAAGTTGTTAAAGAATTTAGTTTGCAATACGATTTAGCTATTGTAGCTATTAGTGTGGATGGAAGAATATCATCTGAATATCCAGAATCTAAAATAGATGAAGGGCAGTTTGATAAAATGAATGTGAAATATTTACCTGCAATATTTTTAGTTGAACCTCGAAAAGAAAATTTTAAACCGTTATCTTATGGTTTCATATCACAAGATGATCTTGCAAGAAGAATGCTAAACGTTGTTACTGATTTTAAACCAAGAATTTGATTGAATCATAAAAATTTACCATTAAAATAAAATCAAATGGCTTGTTTTTGAGGGTGATATGAAAAGTAAAATTAAATACCTAGCTTTTGGGGTTAGTGCTTTCTTTGCCATTAATTCCTATGCATCAACGATTGATCAAATAAAAATTCTTGAAGAAAGAAAAAATGGAAATTATGTACAAGAAGAAACAATAAAAAATGAAATTAAAAAAGAAAATATAATTAATCTATCAACAGGAAAATCGATTGATATATCTGAATGGCAAATCGTTCATTTTATAAAAAGTGATTGTCCTTACTGTCATCAATTTGACCCTACATTGAAACAGATTGCAGATAGTATAAATCTACCAGTTTTTGTTTTTAGTTTTGACGGGATGGGAGATAATTCATTTCCTTTAGTTTATCCAGTTAATAATGAAATTATTAGAACATTTTTTGCTGAAATTCCCCAAGCAACTCCAACCTCATTTTTAGTTAATGTTAATACATTAGTAACTGTTCCTCTTTCACAAGGGGCTATATCGGCAAACTCACTATTACAACGATTAGATGAAAGTTTTATTCTGATTGATAAATTAAAAAATGAAGAGGGGGTAATAAAATGAATATAAAAAAATTTAAGCTTTCTTTATTGTTTTTATGTTGTACTTTTTCAATTTCATCTCATGCTGATGTCAATTCAGATCTTAATAATTTTTTTAATAAGCTAGGGGGCGGTTCTAACGTAACACAAGCTGGAGCATGGAAAGGTCAGTCGGCAGGATATCTAACCGGCGGATCTTTATTTGTTAGAACTCCTGTGAGAAACATTCAATTAATATCAGTAACCTTACCGGATGTTAAAGCTGGTTGTGGCGGAATAGATGCTTACTTAGGCGCATTTTCTTTTATTAATAGTGATCAGATCAAGGCTATGGCTAAACAAATTCTAAGCAATGCTGTTGGTTATGCATTTGACTTAGCATTAGAAACTACAATGCCACAAATAAAATCAGTAAAAGATTATTTACAACGATTAGCTCAAGATATGAATAATTTAAACGTATCTACCTGTCAAGCTGCACAAGGTATTGTTGGAGGGTTAGCTCCAAAAACACAAGCAACTAGTGAGTTTATTTGCCAATCAATAGCTCAAAATCACAGCGTTTTTGCTGACTGGGCAGGAGCAAGGCAAGGCTGTGGTGCGGGCGGTGAAACTGAAAAAGTTTTTAATAAAGCAAATGCAGAAGAGCAAAAAAGAATACCAAGAAATAAAAACATAACATGGTCATCTTTTGAAAAAATAGGGCAATTTATTTCAAATGATAGAGAGTTAAAAGAGTTAATGATGACTTCTGTGGGTACTGTTATTTATGACAGTAAAGGTAATTTATCAATTATTCCATCCCTAGGGGCTAATGATTCATTAATTAACTCACTATTATATGGCGGGGAAACAGAAATTTACCGTTGTGATGAAACTTCAAAGTGTTTGAAACCTAAAAAAGCAAAGTTAAATATAACACCATCAAAATCAATGGTTGAACAAGTGAGAGCAACCTTAAGAAGTATATTTAATAAGGTTAGGAAAGATACAGCATTAGATGCAAAAGAAATCGCATTTATTCAAAGCACGAGAATAAAAATACTCAGCTTTATTATTGATAGTGCATCGTTAAAATTAGATGAATCATTTGTCACAAATCTATCTGAATATATAGCTCTTGATATTACGTTAGCTTATATAGATGGGCTAGTTGATACTGTTGAGATGGCGGGAGCTGGATCATTAAATACAGAAGAAGAGAGTAAGCAATTTCAAAATAATTTACTAAGTGTTAGACAAAAACTTAGTCAGCTCTTGAGTAAAGTTCAAATAAAACAAAACGCATTTATTGATGCGGATAATCAAATCATGATGCTAAGAAAGCAATTATCAAACTCTGTATCATCACAGATGATGCAAAACTATACATGGGAGTAAAAAATGTCTGCACCTCTCGAAATTACAGTTTTGTATGGAGTTGATATTGTTCATCAAACCTTTCAAGCTGTTGCAACTATTGTAAAAAATAAAGGTTGGTATACTTTATTAGTTTTAGCTGAAAGTATCGGCATAATTGCATGTATTATTCAATATATCAAAACTCAAGATTTAAAGTCTATTGGGCTATGGATGATGAGTTTTGTAATTATAACAAGCATGTTAATAACACCAACTAGAAGTATTGTTGTTACCGATTTAGCAACTCCAAGTATAACCAAAAAGGTTGATAATGTTCCAGTAGGGCTAGTAGCTCCATTTTATCTAATCACATCAATAGGAAATGGCACTGCAAGAATGTATGACACTTTTTTTGCACAGCCTGATGAATTTCAATATACAAAAACAGGATTATTATTTGGACAAAAATTATTACAGGATAGTTATTCTCTAGGGATTAAAAGCCCTGAATTCAATATGAATTTTGGAGACTATACTAATAACTGTATAGTTCCTGATATGCAATTGAATGGAAAATATTCTGTTGCACAATTATTTAATAGTGACAAAACGTATGAAACAATATTCTCTAATCCAAGCCCTGTCCGTGGAATTTATTACAAATTAGCTACGGGAGGAGATGCTATTTATTTATCTTGTAGAGATGCGTCAAAAAGATTAGCACCATTACTTGAAAAAGAAGCTAACAATCCGAGTAGTCCTACCCTATTGAATTTAAGTAAAAAATATTCAGTTGGAGCTAACGGGCAAATAAATAATGTAATATTGCCATCACGTATAAATAATGTATATCACGGTCTAATAGGTGCTAGCCAAAGTACCGTCGAAATTTTAAAGCAGAATTTGACAGCTAATGCACTACGAAACTCAATGGGGCAATATCCAGCATCACGAGATGCCAGTGCTGATTTGATCGGCATAGCTTCTCAGCAGTCATTAATGAAAATGAAGTTGGCACAGTTGTCTAGTTATGAAGTCGCAGGGGAAATGCTTCCAGCTTTACATACTGCGTTTTTAACATTAATGATTGGAATATTTCCAATCATGGTATTAGCTTTATTTATCCGAGAATTAACCTGGTCGGTTGTAAAAAATTATTTGAATGTTTTAGGTAGTTTGATGTTATGGCCAATTCTTTTTGCAATTTTTAATCACATTATTAATACCATAGCAAGCTACTCATTAGCAGGGCAAAGTTTTACTATTTCCAATATGGACGTGGCGCTAAAAAATGCATCGAGTATGGCAGGTATTGCATCATGGCTAATGTTATCCATTCCATTTATTTCATTTAGATTATTTACAGGGTTAGGTCAGCAAATTGCTAGTGCAGGTTCATATTTGGGTAATGCATTAATGAGCGCTACATCTGCCGATGCTAGCAGTGTTGCCAGTGGTAATTATAACTTTGGTAATATGAGTATGCAGAATGTTAATGGATTTAAAACAGACTTAAACCAATCATTTAGGTCTGGAATGTCTAGTGTTCAGACTCCTACTGGAGGGATGGTTTCAACAACTGAATCAGGGCAACATATCTATGAAGCTAACATGTCAAAATTGCCGATGAATATTGATACTTCGTCAATGTTAGATTCTTCATTTAGTAAAGCGCTTGGAGCACAACAAAGAGAGACTCAGAATTATCAAGAAGGATATCGTAGTTCTGTTAGTGACACATTTAATACAGCCACAGCCTTAAGTAATAATTTTGCGAAGAGTGCTGATATGGAATCGGGCTTAACCCAAGAACAACGTGATTCTATTGAGCAAATTAGACGTCAATCTAGTGAAGCCAGTAATAGCATGAGTAGCTCTGATTATACTAATAGTGATTATAGAACTGTCACACAAAGTTCTGATTCTTTTGGGGTTGGAGCTGGAGTGTCAGGTAATATTGGTGCTGGCACAGGAAATGCACCAGTTAAAGCTAATGTTGGAGCTGAAGCTACTGCCTCATATCGTCATCAATGGTTTGATGCTAATGAAGATAGTGCATCATTTGGAAATAGAACATCTGATGATAAAAGAGTATCTGAAAGTTTTGCAGATAGTAAATCTGCACAAGTTGTTAAAAATATGTCTGATAATGATATTGAACGAATTAGAGATAGCGAAACTCGTTCGTTAATGTATGACTTAAGATCTAGTTTAAATAAAACTAGTGAAAATTATGCTGGATTTAATGAAAGTCAAAGTAAAGAAAAAACGATTTCACAACAAGCAAATCTTACTGAGTCAAATCGTTTATCCGCATCTGAATCATTAGGGCATGAATACGCTCAATTCGTAACAAATAAAATGGGTGTTGAATCTGCAACTAGAATATTAACTGATGCAGGAACACCAGAAATGAGAGATCAAAGAGAGCAATTAAAAGAAGAATTTACTAATATGATGGCTAATAATATTAGAAATGGTCATTTTAATAATGAATCGAATGTGGTTGATACATATAATGGAATGAATGTATCAAAAGGAAACGGTCAATTTAATTTAGAAAATTTCAAAAATAATAATCAAAATTTAGCTAACTATGCAAATAAAGGTGGAATTATTCAAAATATTACAACGTATGATCTAAATGGTGGTAAAAATAATCAAAGCCTTTTAGATGGGGTGAACTATAATATAAGTGTAGAAGGAAAAGCGAGTAAAGAAGAACAAAATGTAATAAATAATAGAGTAGAACATAGTAATGATTTATCAGATGTAAAACAGAAAATAAATAATAATCAGATAGAAATATCAGAACAGAAAGGGTTTAATAAAAACAAGTATGATGAACAATCATAGGTGAGTAAATGAAATATTTTAATTTTTTACTATTATTTTCTTTGATTTTTTCAATCGGATTTCTTTTCTTTGATAGAAATTTACTAAATATTATTTTTAGTTTACTTTTTTGTATTGCATTTTTCAGTGTCTTTTCAAAAAATTTCAGAGAACAGAAAATAAAACTAAAGATGGTTTTTTTATTTGTTAATTTTATAGGGCTATGTTCAGTAATTATTATTCATTTTATGAATATTAAAAGTATTGAGATCAATCAGATTCGGAATCAAATACCTATCTTTCTATCTCTGATTTGTTTATTTATAAACTGTTTTTTAATTTTTGTTATTGAATTTAAATTGAAATTTTCTTCACGGTACAAACAATGTTCAAGTTTAGATGAGGTAAACCCTGCAACGGGTTTACCTATGCAAAATGGCATTGATTCGGGAGGAAATGTTTTTGGTCAAAGAATGGATCGAAAAGATTAGAAATTAATAATTAGATAAAGTAGGTAAGAAATGAGTTTAAATGCAAGGAACATGACTCAGGGTGGTCAAGTCATAAAGTACATGATCAGCATGTTCTTACAAATCACAAATATTGTAGCTTATTGGGCTTTTATTGCTGGAATTGTTGCTTTCTTTTCATACATGTTATATGCCATGAAATGGGTTTTTTTTAAACATGGAATGTATTATTTTTATGTAAAAAAAATACTGCTTGGCTTTAACTTTAGTGGAATTGCAAGTCTTAATAATAAAGATATTTATGTGTTTGAATGGGTAAATTCAGACGGTAGTATTTCTACATTTAGTAGAACATCTTCCCAAATTATTCATGATCCTTATTTTATTCAATGTGGGGAATTATTAAAAGATACCGCTTTTACTGCTTGGGGGGTAGGGATTGGTGTTTATGTTTTTATCTTATTTACGGTATTTTTCTTTTTAGGAAGAAAAGGAGCATTACAAAGACAAAGTAAATTTATTGGTGGACGATATTTAGCTAAATCCATTAAGGAGGTTAACAAAATTCTAAAAAAAAATAAGAAGCTATCAAAGTATAAAATTGGAGATTTACATATCTCAAAAGATAGTGAATTACAAAATATTGCATTGCATGGAACAGTTGGTTCAGGGAAAAGTAATGTAATTAATGGTTTTCTTGAACAGGTTCAAAAAGAGAAAAAAAGAGCTTTCATTTACGACAAAGGTAATAATTTTATCCCATTATTTTATAGGGAAGGTAAAGATAAAATACTTAGCCCCATGGATAAGCGTTGTCCTAATTGGGATCTGTGGTTGGAATGTAAAGATAAAGCTGATTTTGAGTCATTTGCTTTACCATTAGTTCCTGAAAGTAAATCGGGTGATCCATTTTGGATTATTTCAGCAAGGCGTTTATTTGTATCTACTGCTGAAAAAATGCGTTCAGATCCAGAACGTTCAATAAAGAAACTATTGAATAATTTATTATCTATTTCTCTTACTGATTTACAAAGCTATGTTAAAAATACAGATGCTAGCAGTTTAGTAGAAGGCAGTATAGAAAAAACAGCAATGACAATTCGTGGAATATTAGGAGCGTATGTAAATGCTCTACATTATTGTGAGCATTTAAATAATAATGGTGGCGAACCATTTTCAATTAGAGAGTGGGTGCATAATGCAGATGATGATGCATGGATTTTTATTCCTTCTGATGGGCGTTTACATGCATCATTAAAACCTCTAATTACAACTTGGTTGAATATCTTAATGAAGTCAATATTGTCATTAGAAAGAAGCCGAAAAAGGCGTATTTGGGCAATTTTAGATGAATTGCCTAGCTTACATGAGTTGCCAGTTTTATTAGAGTTTTTAGCAGAGGCAAGAAAATTTGGAGGAGTTGGATTAATCGGTATCCAAAATTTTTCTCAATTAGAAGCAACTTATGGTAATCAAAATGCTCGTGCAATATGGGATTTATGTAATACAACTGCATATTTCAGAGCACCGTCAGGACACGTTTCTGAATGGGTACAAAAAGAATTAGGTGAAATACATCATAAGAAATTTCAAGATCAATATAGCTATGGCGTTGATACTATTCGTGATGGTGTTAATTTTTCATCTCCAGATACTCGTGAAATGATTGTAAGTTATTCTGATGTTCAAAATTTGAATGATTTAGAATGTTATATTTCGTTATTGGGTAACGTCCCCATTGTTAAAGTAACGCTTAGATATAAGGAATATCCAAAAATAGCAGAAGGAAAAATAGAAAGGGATAACATAGGAGTGGAATCTTTAAGTAAAAATGTAAAACTTATTGAAGATGAATTTATTAATAATTTATTTGATAAAAAAAACAAGCCTCAAGGAAATAATGAAAGTGAGTCTAAAACAGAAAATAATGAAGGAACTGAACAAAATATTAAAGTATCAAGTGTATTATTAGAGTCTGGTGTCGGGAATGATAGTTCGAATAGTCAACATAAAACACAAGATATAGAAATAGATAATGAGACTAATATTTTAAAACACAAAAATAAAGAAAATGATTTAGGACTTTTTTAATAAAAAGGATCATGTATATGCTTTCATTATCAACTGTTAGTAGTTCAGGTGGCGCTAGTAATTATTATGAACAATCTGATAACTATTATTTTTTAGGAGATGCGACAACTCAATGGTTTGGGAAGGGTGCCGAGAAACTTGGATTGCATGGGAATGTAAATAGAGATGATTTTATTAATGTTTTAGAAGGAAAACTGACTAACGGACAAAGCCTAGAATATATTGTTGATGGAAAAAATAAACATAGACCAGGCTATGACCTTACTTTCTCTGCACCAAAAAGTGTTTCAGTGCTAGCTTTAGTGATGCAAGATAAAGATGTTTTAAACGCTCACATAAATGCAGTTAATAAAACATTGACTGAAATTGAAAAAATGGCATCTAGTAGGATAATGGAAGATGGTATTTCTGGAATAGAAGAAACGGGAAATATAACATCAGCATTATTTTTACATGATACAAACAGAAACCTAGAACCGCATTTACATACACATGCAATAATGGCAAATATAACGGAAACAGAGTCTGGAAAATGGAAAACATTATCTACTGATAGAAGTAATGAGCTAAATGCATTTATTGAGACTATTTGGAAGAACCCAATCGCATTGGGTAGTCTATATAGGCAATATTTAAAACCAGAACTTAAATCTTTAGGTTACAGCTTTGTTGAAGCTGGAAAAAATGGTCAGTGGGAGATAGAGGGTGTACCAACAGATGAGTTTTCTAGCAGAAGAAAAGAGATCATAGATGCCGTAGGTGAAGATGCAACAGCTAAGCAAAAGAGTGTTGCAACAAAAGATACTCGTAAGAAAAAAGATTTTTCTAATATTGAAGAAGTTAGAGAAGAATGGAAAAAAAGGTTAGCTAATACGGGGTTCAAACATGATTCGATTAAGAAAATTTCATCTATTAAAAATGAAGAATTGCATGATATCAGTGATGTAAAAGATACGGTTAAAAAAGTTATTTTAAATTTGGAGTCTAACTCTGCTAAATTTACACATGATAAAATAATGACCAATATTATTAATTCTATATCTGCTGATAAAATCAATGAAATTAAAGATATAAGAAAATTAATAAAAGAAGAAGTTGAAAATGGTATTTTAGTACCTTTAAGTAAGGATGGTGGTCTTTATACTACTATTAAGCATTTGAAAAATGAAACTGAAATCATTAGATCTGTAAACCAATTAAATGAAAAGACAAATAATATAATCAATAAGTCAGGATCTAAAATTTCTCAGTATTTAAGTAAAAATGAGAGGTCATTTTATTCTATTTCTTTAATTGGTAATAATGAATTTAAAAAAAATATTATAGGTGAAATATCAGATATTGCGGAATATAATAAGAAAAAACATATTGTTATTGTTAATGATGTGAAAAATAAAAAATTTATTGAAAATAGTAATAAAGAAAAAAATCTAATAGCTATAACGGCTAATGAGTTTTTATCTATTGATAAAAAAAGTAACAATAATATAGTTTCACTATATCAAGCAGAGAGATTTTCATTAAGTTTTGTTAAAGAATTACTTAATAAAGTTAAAAATAACAATGATACTTTGATATCAATAGATACAAAAACAGAAAATAATGAAGGAATATTTACTGATGTTTTAAATAAGATGAATGTTGAGAATTTCAATCTTTATGAAAAAAATGAAAATAAAAAAACATTTTTTGTCAATAATGTGGAAAAAAATGAAAGAATAAGTTTAGCCACGAAACAATTTATAACTCTATCATTAAATAATAAAGATGCAATAATACAAGTTAGTGACAGTAAAACTAAAAATATAGTCAATAATAATGTAAGGAAAATATTAGTTGAAAATGGACTTCTATCTAAAGATAAAGTAGACATAAACAATGAGAATAAATTATTTCTTAATGATTCCAATAGAAACTTAAGAAACACATATAAAAAAGGCTATTTTTTAGAAAATACAAAAAATAATGTAAAAAGTGAAATAATAGATATAAATAAGAATACCAATGTTCTTTTTTTACAAGATGAAAAAGGAAATAAATCACAATTACCTATTTCTAATATTAATAATGAATTTAACTTAATAGAAAGAAAAAAACTTGAACTAAGAATAGGTGATAAGTTAAAAACATATAAAGGATTTAATAATGTTAAAGGTAACTCAAATTATTCTGTCGTTGGCTTTAAAAAAGGGAATTTTATTTTCGGAGATAAAGTAATTGTAGAAAATGAAAATGGAGATAAAATATCCATTAATCCCATGAAAAATAATAATTTTCACTATGATTACTGTGAAACATACGGGAGTTCAGTAGGCAATGATAAAACAATTGTAGCTATAATGAATGAAAAGGATGTAACTAGTCAAAATATAAATAAAATAAAAAATAGTGGTAATACTATTATAGCAATCACTGGATTAGATAAAGAAAAAACGGATGCTAAAATAGGGAAAGCAGATATTGGTATTAGACATATACCCAATCTAACAGGAAGTATTGCTGATACATTGAAATCAATTGATAATCTTAAAAATAACATTACAACTGATTTAGAAAAAATAATTTCTCTCAGTATTGATAAAGCAAGCTCAGGGAAAGTAATTTTCAATGGTGCGTCAGTCATGATGAATGCAAATGGATTCAGTGATAATGTTAGTATCAATGATGTACAAATAGCATTTGAAAACATGATTAAATCAGGCGAAATAATACCGATCTCTACTAATGCTATCACAGATAATTTTATAAAAAAAGAAACATTTGATAACGAGTTAAGTATCTTAAAAAAAATATTTGATGGTAAGAATACTATGCAACCTTTGGTTAGTGATTTTGTTTCGTTTAAAAATACAAAACTAACAAATGGGCAAAAGCTAGCTGGAGAGATGATTTTAAAATCAAAAGATAATATAATTGCAATTCAAGGTTATGCTGGAGTCGGTAAAACCACACAATTTAAAACTATTGCTCAAACTATTAGTGCGAATAGACATGATATAGAATTAAGAGGTTTAGCACCAACTCATAAAGCAGTATCAGAATTGAAATCCGCAGGCATTACATCACAAACCATAGCTAGTTTTATAAATGATATATCAACTGGGAATGGTAATGCTAATTATAAAAATTCAGTTTTTATTATTGATGAAATGTCTATGAGTGGTAATAAATCAACAATTACATTAATTAATAATATTGTTGATAATGGAGGTAGAATTATTTTATCAGGAGATAAAGATCAGCTTAAATCTTTTGAAAATGGTGCGCCATTCAAACTAACATTAGAACGCAGTGCAATTGATAATGTTGTAATGAAAGAAATTGTAAGGCAATCACCCGAACTAAAACCAGCAATTGAAAAAATCATTTCAGGTAAAGTAAGGGAATCATTAGATATCATTGATACAATTTCGCCTCTATCTGTACCAAGAATTAATGATAAAAAAGTCATTCCAGAAAAATCAATAATTGATTTATCAAAAAATGAAAGCTCAGTTAAGCAGTTAATAGTTGATGATTTTACTAGTCGAACACATACCGCAAGAAATAATACATTTATTATTACTCCTTTAAACTCAGATAGAAATGAGATTAATGCAGAAATACATAAAGAATTGTGTCAGATGAATGAAATAAAAGAGACTATAAAAATACCAACGCTTGAAAGAGTAAATAGCCAAGAATATGACTTAAGAAGTAGTAAGTTTTGGAATGATAATATAGGCAATATAGCTAATGTTGGAGATGAATATTTTAAAATAAAAAGAGCATATAATAATGGAATAATATCTTTATTAAATTTGAGTAATAGTAATGAATATTCACTTTCAGTACTTGATTTAAATTCAAAAAGTGTTGCACTTTACAAGTCTAAGAATTTAGAAATAGGTGTGGGTGAAAAAGTTAGATTAACAGTAACAGATAAAGAGCGTAACGCATTTAATAACGATATAGGAACGGTTGTTTCAACTGAAAATAATCAATTACTTGTCGATTTTGAAGGTAAAAAAATTAACTTTTCACCATTTGAGAACATATCAGAGCGACATTTAGATTATTCGTATGCTATTACATCTTACAGCTCACAAGGAACATCTATACCTTATGTCATAATTTATGACGGATTATCTAACGGTAAAAAACAACTATCGGCATTAGATAATACGTATGTTGAATTGTCACGTAGTAAAGAGCATGTACAGATATATGTTGATAATCTTAATGAATGGGTAAAGCATATAGAAAAAAATTCAGGAACACGGCTTACAGCTCATGATATTTTAAATAGAAATGAAAATATTTCTTCAGAACGTGAGTTGGGGGTTTGGAAATCAAGTAAATTTCTTCCATTAGCTCTTAGAGAAAAAACTCCTGATTTATTACATTCAGCTAGATTCAATGAGAATAAACAAGAATTATTATTAGCAGTACATAATGATTATGGTGCTCATCGTGGAAATTATCATATTCCAATAGGGGTGTTTTCAGGAACTATTAATATGAACGATGCATACTATAAAGGAGCATCAGATGGGCATTTAATTGTTATTAATAAAGGTCAAACAGATACGGATGTAGTAGTTTACCCCAAAGATGAACTTGAAAAAATTATTAATAGTGATATCAATGAGTCAGTAATTATAGATCTTAATGAGAAAAAAGAAGATGTAAGTAATGCATTGCTTTTAAAGGAAAACGAGATAAATCTTGATGAAATTTTACATGATATTTTAGATAATAAAAAAGATGAAAAATTGGTGTTAGAAGTTGATGAAGCTAAGGAAATTATTATTGATAATGTAACAGAGATAAAGCATGAACAAGAAGAAAAATTACTATCAGATAAGGAAATGCAATCCAATAATGATAATAAGAATATTAAGCTAGATGAAGAAAATATACTAAAACATACAGATAGTGAGCTTAGAAAAGATCTTGATATAAATTTATAATTTAGTTATATAAATATCAAACTAATTAATGCAACATCAGGATGTTTTTTAGCACTGAAATTAGTAGAAAAAAATCCAAAATACTAGAGGTAAAAATGAGTGAATTAACGCGTGAGCAAGAGTATGAAATTATTTCTCAAAACTTAGCTAGCATTACATCTTTAAGACGTTTTTGTAATCAGAAAGATTACAAGTGGTTACAAGAGGTGAAAGATAAACTTGATGCTATCATTGAGGAAAGAAAAGAAGAAGAAGAAAAAAGAGAGTTAGCATTAATTGAAGAAGAAGAAAAACGCTTAAAAGCCATCGAATATATTGAGTCATTAGGTTTAGACCCCGATGTCTTAACTATATCTGTATTTGATCGCTCAAATACAGGTGAAAAAAAATCAAGAAAAAAAGTAAGAAAAGAAGCTAAACCTCGTTATCGCTTTACTGACCCCGAAACAGGAAAAATAGATACATGGACAGGACTTGGTAGAATGAAAAAAGGTTTACGTGCATTGATTGAAGCTGGTAATAACTTAGAACAATATTTAATTTCAGATAATGAAAATACATCTAATTAATAATTATATTAAGTTATTAATCCTATTTTTATCTACATTGCCCCTTATGGGGCAATGTAAGGATATTTTTATAGGTGACTCGCTCACATATGAGTTAGCGATGAGTTATCAAAAACATGCTCCTGTTGATGCAAAATATCTTGAAAGCACAGGTTTAAATTCAAATAAATTATTAAATTGGCGTGATTATATAAAAGATTTAAAATTTGAAAAATATGATGTCGTCTATATTGTATTAGGCACTAATGATTTGATTGAGAGTCATGAAATATTGGAGTATAAACAAAAGGTTAGAGAATTTATCTTAACTATCAAAATGAAAAATAAGAATATTGTATGGCTACTACCTCCTGCGTTAGAAAATAAAAAAAATAATATTTTGTTAAATAATGCAAGATTATCAATTATAGATGTTGCTAATGTTGAAGGAATTCAACTGTACGATATGAGAATCATGTTAGGTTATGATTTTAAAGAAAAAAACAACAATATATATATCAGAACTAAAGATGGTATTCATATAACAAAAAATGGTGCAAATATGATAATTGATCAAATTTTATATAAATAATAATTTTTTATGAAAAACTAACGCGCTTCGCTTGTTCAACAGTGACCCGATAAATAAACAAGTTTATTTATCTCTCACTGTTCTTTTATTTATATGCTTTCATTATATTTTTAATAAATTAAAAATAAATTTGATTTTATTTATTTTATAAATAATGATGTTTTTATCAAACTAAAAGGAGATTTATTATGATAGAAATGATGAATAGTTTTACTAATGTAGTTTTTCTTTTTAAGGAAAATTTAATTTTTACATTAATGGTTCTTGTGCCAATTGTATTGTATTTATTTGTTGATTTAAATAAGCGTAAATATGGAATTTATTTAATAATATCTATTATAATTGGAGCTTTAGGACTTCTCGCAAAAGCGTTTAATTTATTATAAAACCATTTTTCAAGTAATCTATAAAAAAGTATAAAATCATCTTTCAAGTATAACGCATAAGTTATTATAACTCTTGAGTTATGTTAACCTGTGTGTTATTATGCGTTATATGTTATAAAGATTCAGTTCTGCTCTTTGGGCTATAATAATAAAGTAAGGATATTATAAGTGTTTGATATACTTTTCCATCCCGAGGCTCAAGAGGAGTTATATGCCCTTGAGAGTAGCTTACAAGCTAAGTATTTGGTTGCATTAGAGAAGCTTGAAGCAAAAGGTCATTTACTCCGACACCCTCACTCAGCCCCTATTGGTGATGGACTCTTTGAATTAAGAGCAGGAGGTAAGGATATTACAAGAACATTTTTTGCATTTGCTGAAGGAAAAAAGATATATATCTTAAGAACTTTTGTTAAGAAAACGAGAAAAACACCTAAGAGTGAAATTGATTTGGCAAAGAAAAGACTAGAGGAAATGATATAACCATATGAATTTAAGATATAAAAAATAAATAATCGTTAAGTTATTTATATAAATGATCCCCAAATAAAAATAATAATAATAAAATATTCCTAGAGACTCTAAAAAATGAAAATTAAACCAGTTGCATTTCAAGCCGTAAAAGCTAGTGCATTAGCAAACCCTGATGTAAATAGGGCGTATTTATTAGAGAAACGCGAAGAAGAGTTACAAGAACTTTTAGCTGAAATGAGAGCCATAGCAGGAATAAATAGTACTCAAGTTGCTGAAAGGATGGGAGTATCTCAACCATCAATAAGTAGACTTGAGAAAAATGTAACTAAAGCTAGTTTTTCCACTTTAGAACGTTATGCTCTAGCATGTGGAGTTAGTCTAAAAGTAATGATGGAATGCTAATGTATAAAAATCTGAACATCTAACAGATTGATTATAAATGTTTTTTAGTTCATGAGTTTTATCATGAACTAAAAAGAATAATCTATTTATTTGTAATATAACCTTTTAAACAGGTTAAATAATCCTCATTAAAAAGGCACATTTTTTCTAAAATTTTTTCGTTTGAAAAACAAATTAGAGAAACATCCATTTTTCTTCCAAAGTGTTTTGCCTTATTAATAGCACTTAATGCATCTTCCAAAGAGTTCCAATATATTAATTTTTGTTCATTTTTAGGTGGGAAAACACTCCAACGCCCTGTTGTATTCAAATATCGACCTAATGATCTCCCCATGTTTTTTTGCTCTATTTTTATACTTTCATGGTTTGTAGGTGATAACATATAAACTTTGAACATAAATAAACCTTCTTATGATTTGATATTTCTTAGCATTTTTTTTATTCGATAGAATTGAGCATATTTAATTCCAGATAATTGCATAATCTCAATATCAGTTAATGATAAATTACCACTTAGTTTTTCTTTAATGAGCTTTTGTGCTTTGAGTGCATTTTCTGATATAGATCTACCTTTATATAGTCCCTTCTTTTTTGCTATTGATATCCCCTCTTTTTGTCGTTGACGTATAAATGAGCGCTCTAGTTCGGCTACCGCTCCAAGTAATGTGATGATGAATTTACTTGTTGGCTGATTATCAAAAGCCATTTTGTTATCAATAAACTCAATTTTTACTCCCTGCTCTGTCATTTCAGCTAAGAGCTGTAATAAATCTTGAGTATTGCGCGCCAATCTATCTACTGATTTTACTTTTACTGTATCGCCTGGGCGTAGTTGTATTCTTAATGATGTCAGTTCTGGTCGATCAGTAGATTTTCCCGATACTCTATCAATAAATATTTTATCACATTCTATAAGAGCATCTGTTTGTCGTTCTATATTTTGTTCTCTTGTACTAATTCGAGCATATCCAAAGATCATTTTATGTATACCCATCCCTTAATTAAACTATTTATCAAATTAATATCATTAGTATCATACAAAAGATACTATATCATTTTCATTATGGTTATAACCTAAATGATACTATATATAGCATACTGTCTAGCAGTGTCTTTTGACTATAATCTAATGATATGAAAGTGGTTATAAAAAAACGCTCGTTTTTTGAGCGTTTATGTTAGTTAAGTGGCTTTTATATTAATAACGGATTATTAGGTATTAATTTGAAAGGTGCTTGCAATATTTTGCATTTCATCTGTGATGATGTCATACGATATTTGAATAGAAGCACCATTAGCTATCATTAGCCTTTTTCGTATATGCTTTCCTATTGCTTTATCTGATTCTATCGATTGATACAAAATGGATTTTTTTCCTTGCTTTAATTTTTTTATTTCTTTTTCTATTTCGTATAATCCGAATGTTTCTAATGTAATAGTATTATCTTCATTAGATTCTGTATAAACTTTTATAGAATTTCCATTTTCTGAGATTAATTTTTCTCTAATTGTTTTTCCTAAAGTTATATCATCTAATGAAATGTCAATATTGAAGTTTTTCATGTGAATATACCTTGTGATTAAATTTAATTACTTAGGATAATTATTTCCTTCCAAATATTTTTTTTGCATTACTAACTGATTTTTTTTCAACATTACTTACTTGTTTGTCTTTTAGGTATTGTTCTTCTTCGGAAACATATAATGATTTTTTTTCTTTAACGGTATTAACCGTATCTTCACTCAATCCTTCAATTATATCAAATATAGCCTTAATATCAGTGATTTTTCCTGAGCTTTGTAATACAGCTTTTAACAATTCTGGCAAATTCTCATTTAACTTACGCAATTCAAAAACAAGAGACAGACCATCTCTTACCGTTTGTGTTTTATTTCTTTCTTTTTCGTAGAATGAGAGTAATTCATTTTGTTCAGGATTTTCAGTATTAAGGTAAAAGAATAATTTTTTATTGCTCATCATCTTCTCATTATCAAGAATGAACTAAATGTAGGGCTTTAACTAGTGCCATTTGAGGTGTTTCTAATTTTATTACTTTATCATTTAACTGCGCCCAATGTCTTTTAATATGTGTGTAGATCAATTCAGCACCTCCTCCTGTTAAATAAATACGATGGAATCCAGTATAATTTTGTTCAACATGGGCAATGCAATTTTCAGCTAATTTTTTTAGAGATAGATTTAATTGGTTATTTATCATTTCTATTAAATTATGATTATTAACCATTTTATCGATATTCTCATTACTTAAGATACGACGAACTAATATATCAATATGATTGTAATTTAAGTATGTATCAGCTTTAATTAAAGCATTAGACATCTCTTTAATTAGTGATTGAGTACCAATTGTATGATCTCCTGATACTTTTATTACATCGGAAAATTCCCCCATAATTAAACCGCAATCAAGAGTTGTTCCCCCTAAATCTAAAATGAGAGATTTTTCATATGTATCAATATCATTTCCTAATTCAGGTACTAATGCTGGTATAGATTCAGGGTAAACATAAACATTATCAAAAGTAAATATATCACCATCATTTAAGGATATTTCACGCTTAATGTTAGCTATTTTTCGTTCTATGTTTTCTGAATTTTCTTGGCCGTCGCTATCATAAAATTCTGAAATTGGCAAAGTAACAACGATATCAAGACATTGTGGTTTTAATCCAGATTCTTGTAATACTTGCTGAATTCCTAATGCATTAATTCCATTATATTGATAGCGAATATTTGTTGTTACCTCAATAGATGAATTATTAGGTGAATACGCATATTTCTGCCCTTCTAATAGATAATTGTATGACTTTTCTGAATTCAATACATTTGATTTCCAGCCAGAAATAAAACCATTAGCGATCACTTTTAACTGCAATGAATTGTTTTCATCAAACCAAGCTAATTTTGTTGCAGTCGAGCCATCATCACAATATACAATCATTATTTCATCCTTATGTGTTTATTTGGTGGTCTTGTACCACCATTGAAACACCATAATGACACCACTATCCTATTTAATCAATGAAATTTAGTGGTGTTATGGTGGTATTATGGGGTTAAATGGTTTTTATGATATAGGTTTTATGTTATTACAAGATTATAGGATTACAAGATTATAGGATTATAGGATTGTAGGATTATAGGATTGTAGGATTATAGGATTGTAGGATTGTAGGATTATAGGATTATAGGATTGTAGGATTATAGGATTGTAGGATTATAGGATTGTAGGATTATGAATTTGTGATGAAAGTACCTTCCATTTGTATTTATATAACTATAAGATTACAGGATTACAGGATTACAGGATTACAGGATTATGTGATAATATAATCACATCATTATACAACTATTCGATTTTCAGGTGATAATAATATGGCTAAAGTTATTTCATTTTTAAACGGAAAGGGTGGCGTTGGCAAAACAACTTCATCAATTAATATAGCCACTGCCATTGCTAAGCAGGGTTATGATGTTGTTGTTGTTGATACAGATCCTCAAATGAGCATTGGTAACTGGTTTGAAGAAGATAAATGCTTATTTGATGTAAGAACAGCAAGTAGTGAAAAAGAGGTTTATTCAATAAAAAAAGACTTAAAAAAATATGACTATATCGTGATAGATGGTGTGGCTACTATTTCTGCTATATCATCAGCATCGGTGATGGTTAGTGATCTAGTTATCATTCCTGTGACACCGTCACCGCTTGATTTTTCTGTTAGTACCGCAATTTTGGCAGTAATAGAAGCGCGTAATGATTTACAGCCAATAGAAGCTAGATTTTTGATTACAAAAAAAATAAATACGGCAAAAATGTTACAAGTTTTAAAAGATTCAATTGTAGAAACTGGGGTTGGGATGCTAAAAACAGGTATAACTCAGCGACAATCTTACGTTAGAACTATGCTCGATGGGGGAACTGTATATGATACAACAGATGGTCAAGCAAAAGGAGAAATCGATAATATTACTAGAGAAATCATGGAGATATTAAATGGCTAATCAAAAAAAAACATTAATGAAACTTGGGCAACATACACAGTTAAATAATGCGTTATCAGCTATTCATTCACCTAAAACAATAACTAAAAAATTACAGATGAATATTCCAGAAGAACTACATAAAAAATTCAAACTCGCCTGTTTGAGTCAAGATATTGATATGACTGAGGTTGTTATTGAACTAGTAGAAGTCTGGTTAAGTAAAAATGACTATGAAATGAATAAGTAATTTTTATGTTTTAAGGGTGTTATTTATTGATGAAGATAGCTAATGAATAAGAAAACAAGAGGCTTGATTGTTGATTAGTTTTCTTCAAAATGCTAAATTCTTTTCTCGAGGTGAGTCACTGCCAAAAATGTGATGGGGTGGGTGAGTTTAGCCCAAAAGAAAACCCCGAAATCTTCCTAAAGTTTGGCGACTGGAGAAGAATATCGGGGTATACATTTAAATTCCATATAGAACTGTTGCTCTATATGGGGAGTATAAAGACATGAATAAAGAATTTCAAGTCCTCATTACGCACTCCTTTTTGTGTAACATAAGATTTGGTTTAAGTGAGTGAGTTAACATTTACTAAAACTAAAATTCATCGACATTTTGTTCCTAAATTTATTGGAACCCTACCAAAATTAGTACCAGTTAAACGCTTTGCTAAAGCGTTAGAAGGTCATGATTGGAATAGAAATCCACATATATATAAATTGCGAACAGCTCGTAATCAACGTGTATGTGTCAGATCAGAACGTCGTGAAACTTACAATGAATTAGCGTTAGCAATGATTGCTAATGCTGATTACAGTGTTACTCATGATTATATTTTTGAAGTAATGTGCTCAACAGAGCATTTAGCTAAATTATGTGGGCAACTTTATAAATATAATTCAGGGCGAAAAAGTTACGATCCTATTCTAAAAGCGATTAGAGATTGGGAGTCTGCTGAATTAATAGTTGTTGATAGGGATAGAAATAGCGAAACAAAACAATATAAAGCTCAGCGTATTTGGATTAAGCCCGAATTTTTTGAAGGGCTAGGCTTTTCTCTAAAAGAGCTAAGACAAGTAGTTTTATCGCTTAGAAAATGGATGGAAAAGAACGGTCTGCGTGAGAAATATGATTCTATATATGCTAAACATGTATTAAGACTAGCTAAGTTAAATGTTGCATCGTTAGATGGTAAACATTCGTTAAAAAAACTTTTGACTAAGATAAAACGATTAGTTGTCGGTGATGAATCA
>OJIY01000161.1_pt1 | contig 39062 bp, 29 predicted proteins | sample 1596061 | NCBI WGS metagenome assembly OJIY01 (sample SAMEA4350111, study PRJEB24818) | metagenome | biome: human; feature: gut; material: faeces | place: Denmark | collected 2013-09 | reverse complement strand
CCTTTCTTTTCATGGCTGTAGAAACTCTCATCAATGGAGAGATAGGTACGGCCTTTGAGCTTTGTTTTTTTGAGATAGAATGCCATAAATTTATCCTCCGAAATATAACGCCACTAACGCCATTATTATAACACAGAAAAATAAATTTTGCAAGTGTTTGAAGCAATAAAAAAAGCCTTATTTCAAGGCGTTTGTGAGGAATATATGTTGTTTTTGCTCCCAAAGAATATGGTGTTAACTTCTAAAGACGGGGTTCTTCCCGCTGCCGGCTGCAGGTACCTCCGATACTGTTCACGCCCCCTAAAGCAATAATATACTGGACAAATGAAAAACCTCGTGTTATATTGATGGAGAATCGGCTCCCGCTGATTCCAAATTTACAAAGAAAAGGGTGAAAAGATGCGGAAATAATCTGAATTTGGAACTTTACAGCCAGGGTCTGTCTCTGACTGTTTCATAAACTTTCATGAGCTGCCGTGTTTTCCTTTGACAGGAAAACACCCTCTGTATGTTTATTGCCAAAATTCGGATTGTGAGCATTTATCATTTCTTTTAATCACTGCGGAAAGCTCTTGCTTTCCGGTGTGTTTTTATGGTATATGCAAGGTAATCCACTTCCGGCGGTAAACGGATAGTGGATTTTTTTATTCCCGCAGGCAAGAAACCGGGAAGTTTATCTTTTTAAATCCGCTTATGACAGGGCTCTGTTTGAATAAGGAGATGGTATTATGCTGCAAATCAAAAATTTATCTGTCACACACAAAAAAGACCTCCGGCCCCTGTTGGAGAATTTCAGCTTTTCCCTTAATGCAGGGGACAAAGCAGTGATTATCAGCGAAGAGGGAAACGGGAAATCCACCCTGCTTAAGCTTATTTATGATCCCGGGCTGGTTGAGGGATATGCGGAATATACTGGAGAAATCCTTACCGGAAGCACGCTGCTGGGGTATCTGCCCCAGGAATTTCCCCGGGAATGCAAAGAACAGACTATCTATTCCTATTGTATGGCCGCTCCGGCTTTTTCGGAGGTAAACCCCGGCGACCTGGCAGCCATCGCTGCACGCCTCCGGCTTCCCAAGGATATATTTTATTCTGACCAGCTTTGCGGCACCCTGTCCGGCGGGGAGAAAATAAAGCTGCAGATCGCTGTCCTTCAGATGTATCAGCCGGATATCTATCTGCTGGATGAGCCGTCCAATGATATAGACATCGAAACCTTGGAATGGCTGGAACAGTTTATCAATACCTGCCAAAAACCGGTCCTTTATGTTTCCCACGATGAAACCCTCATTGAGCGTACAGCCAATGTGGTTATCCATCTGGAACAGATTATGCGGAAAACAAAACCCAGGCACACGATTGTAAGGATGCCCTACCGGGAATATATCACAAACCGGGAAGCCGGTTTCCTCCGTCAGGAACAGCAGGCACAAAATGAACGCAGGGAATACCGCAAACAGATGGAGCGGTTCCGCCAAATCCAGCAGAAAGTGGAGACGGATCAAAAAAACATCACCCGTCAGGATCCCCATACCGGACAGCTTCTTAAGAAAAAAATGAAAGCGGTGAAATCCCAGGAATACCGGTTCGAACGGGAAAAAGAAAATATGACAGAAGTACCGGATATGGAAAAAGCAATCTTTGTAAAGATAACTCCTGAAACCAGGATTCCCAACGGAAAAGTAATTCTGGATTATCGACAGGAGCCGCTTAAGGCAGGAGACCATCTTCTGGCTTCATGCGTATGCCTTCGGGTAACCGGCCCGGAAAAAATCGGTATTATAGGACGCAATGGAGCCGGAAAAACCACACTTCTGAAGCAAATCGCATCCGAACTGCTTGTACGTCCGGATATAAAGGCTGCTTATATGCCCCAGGATTATGAGGAACTGTTGAACCCGGTACAAAATCCGGTGGAATTTTTATCTTCACGCGGTGACAAGGAGGAACTGACCGCCATACGGACCTACCTGGGAAGCATGCGCTATACTGCGGATGAAATGGCCCATCCTGTCCGCGAGCTTTCCGGCGGACAGAAAGCCAAGCTTCTGTTCCTGAAAATGAGCCTTGACGGCTGCAATGTCCTAATCCTGGATGAACCCACCCGTAACTTTTCCCCCCTTTCCGGTCCCGTCATAAGACGGGTCCTGAAAGATTTCCAGGGAGCAGTTCTCAGCATATCCCATGACAGGAAATATTTGGAAGATGTGGTGGATACCATATATGAATTGACGGAAAACGGGCTGCATAAGCGTTCCTGATATCGCAGGGATACACGGCCGGATCCTCAAACTTCACAGCCAATCGTATGGTGAAGTCCATGGAGATTCGGTCCGTTGCCCGCGGCGTTTAAACTGGTGCCGCCCGGCGTACATATGTCGTGCCCCACTAGATAAGGCGGGTCCGGGCAAGAAACATTTGTATAGACTCTGCTTTTGCCGCTTCCTTATGCCATTGTTTAAGGAGCATCAGGTCTTCCTCTGAGATAATTCTTTCACGTAAATCCGCAGATAATTCACCCAGTTCCTCCAGCAATTCAAGTACCGCCTCCGCTTTTCCTTCTTTTTTGCCGGCATCACAGCCGGCTTCATATCCATCCTCATAAAATTCCCTGCTCAGGCTCCGCATAACTTTTTCTTCATCATATTCCGTTAAAAGTGCATTCATTGCTTCAGCCCTCCTTTTGCTCAAAAATTCAGCGAGGATCCCATCAGCTATACATTGGTCCATCGCCGCACAGATAGCCGTTTCCGGTTCCATTATCAGCAGATTTCCCCTGACATAGCTTATAAACACTGCGTATTCCCTAAGAAGCCCGCACCGCTTCATTAATTCTGCATTGTGTCCTACATTTATATTTACCATACGGGCGCAGACTTCCAGACAGGCCATATCCTCCCCCTGTATAAATGCATCCGACAGCTTCAGGACCGACGTATCCGCAGCCTCCCTTTCCCCATTATAAAAAATAACATAAACCGGCGCGGGAATCTGCAGGAGCCTGGTGGAGTAAATTACCCGATCGTAAAAAAACTGCTTATACAAATCTGAAAAGTAAAACAGGCCCCGCAGCGGCATATTGGGGTTAAGCGTACTCTGGTGCTCAAACAGCCCCATCCGCCCGTCTAAAAGGAAGGAAATATCATTCTTCATCCCCATATAAATTACGTCGTCAAGTGTGGTGATCTCCAGGGCTTCCGGGTCTGTATAGCATTTTCCGCATAATGCATTATACAATTCTAGCAAGTCCCTCTTCTCTGAAAATAGCAGGCGGAACAGGCGATCCTTGTATTTTTTCTGAGGGATCCGGGTCTGTACGGTATCTTTTGTCTGCATAACAACTGCTCTCCTTGAATGCTATATTTTCCAGGAAACAACCGCTTCAGCAAACAAAATCATAAATAATCAAAAGGGATTCTTATAAGAATAGTATAAAAGAAAGTATAAAACTTAGCAAGATAAAGGAAAGGAATCCGATAAGAATGAAATAAGAAATGTTGTGCAGAAACTATGAAGGAAGCGAATGCTTCCTGAAAGTAAGTACATTTTTACACACTTCTGCCTTCCTGTCAACAGTAACAAACAACTACCGGAGATATATCGTAACAGTTCAGCCGGCCCTTTGCGCCCTGCGGCATCCCCTCCTGATCCCCTCCCGGCTATTCCCTGGGGGCGGCCAAACGGTTACAATATAGAAAAAATGCAGGCGGCAGATCCTGCATTTTTTTCTACACCTTATTCTTTCAGTCAGCCTTAATCCTGCTGCCAGTATCCCTGTACTTCTACAGGACCAAGCAGGCCGCTCCCCTCCACCGGCATCGTGGCGGAAAAGGAATCCCTGAATTTATGCACAAGTGTATTGGCAACATACACGGTAAGGCGGTTGACACCTTTGCGTACATTCCTCAGGGTACAGCAATAGGGCGGCGCTATCCGGACGGAGGATTTCTCTTCATTCAGCCAGATTTCCATGGTTTCGTACACGGTACCAAAATCAATCTCCAGCAGTTCCCCATCTGTCTGCGGGTTCCAGATAAACTCTTTTTCATAACGTATGGTACCGGAAAAATCCTCTGTCGCTTCCTCCGCGGTAATATTACGGAGTTTCCCGGGTTTTCCGTCACAGAAAAACACTTTTTCATCATACCGGCGCAGGGATATCATCCAGTCTCCATCCAGCTGGATCCGTTTTCCCTCCCTCTTCTCCTTCGGCTTCGGCAGACCTGCCTCCTCTATCCCAAACATAAGCATACCGGCCTGGCCGGGTGCAAGCGTTATCTCGATTTCCCCTTTTTCATTTCTATACGCCGGTTCCAGGATATTGTCAAATGCCTGGTACCAAAATGCCTGATATCCTTCCCGCTCCCGCACTGCTGCAAAGGTATGGATTCCGACTGCAGGGTCCTCATTGAAAAACATATAATATTCCCCGGCTGGCTGGCTGTAATGATAATACCGCAGCCCGTGCGCAGGGCCGCAGCAGCGGACATCCCGATGGATATATGTATCCAGCTTCTCCAGCAGTTTTTCCGGATTGTTCCCGGCAGATACCATATTCCCTCTGCTATTCTGTTGTCCGTTTTCCTGTTCCCCTGCTTCTATCCATTTTTTTGCATCTCCGCTGTCCGTACTCTCTTTTCCGCCGCTGCCGCTTCCCCTGTCCGTCCAGCCATAGAAGTGCTCCGCCTGTCTCCACCGGCTTTTTACCACTCCGGGGAAGGAACCTGCAAATAAGATCGGCAGTCCGTTTTCGGCAGCATCTGCAATCCATGCCATCAGTTCCTCCGGTATCCATTCACAGTCCGGGACCACCAGTACCCGGAATTCTCCGCTTCCCGCCTTCAGTCTGCCGCCTGCGGTTTCAGAACCTTCCAGAATCCCGATGGGGATCACCTCGTAATCCAACTGGTTTTCAGCCAGGAACATGCCAATCTCTTCAAAGGGTTGATACGCTCCCATCCATTCCATTTCCGCCGTATAAAGAAGGGCGATATCCGCCACATGTTGTCCGCCGTTCAGCAGATGGCTCATCCGGTTCATATAATGACACAGACTGGAAAACCAGGGAAACTGCGGATTATTTCCCCATCCGTAAAAATGAGGCGGGCAATCCGGATCCGGGAACGGAGCGGCGGTAAACGCATGAGGCACAAACCAGTTCACTCCCCGTACGAGCATATGGTCTGTCAGCCATTTCATCAGCTTCAGGCCTTCACTCCATCCATAAGCTCCATACACTTCACACATGGTCCTCCCCTTTTTCTTCGGATCCAGATGTCCCAGAGAAGCTCCCATTTTCGCCAGACCATGATGGAAAAAGGTGCCGTTATAGGCCGCCTTTCCCCCGATATGGTAGAAATCCATCTTATCATAGCCCGGACGTATCTGCTGCAGGACTACGTCAATACCCGACATATGCTGCCCCCACAGCGCTTTAAAATAATGTCCCGTTCCCAGCCCCAGCCTGGCATGCGTCCCGTTATCCTCTATTACATGGCCAATATAGGCTACGCCGTGCGCAGCGCACCATTCCCCGATCTGGCCGCAGAAATTCGTTCCGTACAGATCCGTGACCATATTCATGTATTCATATCTGGATTCCCGTGTGATATCCCCCATCCGGTTCCACAAGGCCGCCAGGTGCACCGCAAATCCGTCTCCCCAGTAATCCTTTACCAGACGGGAAAGCTCTTCTCCCCAGGGCAGCCTCATGTCGGGCCGGCCGATCCCCGCATTATGCCCATATTCCCCGACACAATTCCCCAGCTCCGGTTCATCGGAGAAAAAACCGGCAAAGGTATGCCCGAAATCATCCCTGTAATGTTCCAGATGGGGTTCGTAAACGGTATCCAGAAAAAAACGCACGGAGGCCGCATCAATGGTATTCACATATTTTTTCCGTCCGGTCCCGGTAAATGTGCTTTTAATGACGATGATATTCCAGTAGCCCTCCGGGATATCCCAATATACCACTTTTCCCCGCACCCGGTCCGTAATATCCACGGGGTTCCGGATTTCCCCCACCTCTCTGCCTGCTCTTTTGGCAGCGATGACCCCAATCAGTTCCTCTCCCTCCTCAAGGGAAAGAAAAAAGGAAGTCCCATACCGGGGGCCCGCTGCATCAATGGTATAATGATCCAGATAGCGTTTGGCGTAAGGAGAGCCTTCCTGCACAAGTCCGTTGCAATACCCGGATGGGAAATGGACATCATCCAGCACCCAGACACGCATCTTCCGTTTCCGTGCCTCTTCCATGATGATATCCATATCCCTCCACCAGCCGGGACCGGCAAAGTCGGGATGCGGCCTGGATTCCACACAGACCGCCCTGATACCGGAGGAATAAACAGCCTCCATCATTTCCTTCAGCTTCCCGCCCTCTTCCCCATGCAGCCAAAAAAATGGAAGGATATAATTTTCTTCTTCTCCCTGTAATACTTCCTTTAACCTCTGTTCCATCTTTCTCCTCCCGCCATATATCCGTCAGTAATTCTCCCGCAGCCATTTACAGACATCCGGCACGGAATTTTCATGTCCCCCATCAAACAGCACATGGGTATATTGTTCCGGCACTCCCAGCTTTTCATATATTCCATCCAGATATGCAAAAGCCTCCAGACTGCCCTGCAACGGAAAAATAGGATCCTTTTTCCCATTGATGGTCAGCAGCTTTTTCGGTGCGGCCAGGGCCGTAACCTCATGGCTCTCCCCCTCTGCCAGCTGGCCGGGTACATAGTTGCAGATACAGTGATCCATCGCCAGGATACTATATTTATACAGGTTCGGGTATCCCGCCAGCATTACGGCTTCGATCCGTTCATCCAATATGCCCGTATAGCTGCATACCTGTCCGCCGCCGGAGATCCCATAGGCGCCAAAGGTATGGACTGCAAATGCCTCTTCCGCAAAATCCAGCGTTTTCATCGCTTCAAATACCCGCATACCCACCAGGCTCAGGCCGCAGTTTAACAGGCGCGGGGCCAGCATGGAACAGCTCGCGCAGGCATCCGTCCCCTCCGGCGCGTCGCTGCGTTTCGCATCCCCGAAGCCGAACAGCTCAGGGACGAAAACCAGATACCCCATACAGGCCATTTCCATAGCAAGCATTTGCCGGGACGTTTTCTTTCTGTCCGGGCCGGCATTCTCCGTAACGTCTCCGGCAAATGCCCCCCTTGCACCTTTGGGATCATGACCGTTAAGATATAATACAGCCTTCCCGTTTCCGGCATCCGGCCGGAGGGTATAGACACAGAGCGGCAGTTTCTTTATCCGCCCTACCCGGTATTTTTCTATGGTAACAGGCCCCTCCTTCCTGCTCTCCAGAAGTGTAAAATCCAGCGCCTCCTCATACCGGCTCTCCAGCAGATCAATCCGCAGGAAACGCCTGATTTCTGCAAGCCTCCCGGCTTTATACGCTTCCCACTGCTCTTTTCCTGTCCGGGAGGGAGATACAAACTGCGCTCTCCCGTCCTCATACAGCATGTCTAAAAAACCCGAAACCGTAAAATCCGTCATAATCCTTTCCTTTCTTTCATCCCTTTACCGCCCCCACGGTAATCCCCTTTACAAAATACTTCTGCAGGAACGGATATATTAAGAGGATGGGGAGAAGGGTGAGGGCCAATTGTGCCGCCTGCAGGGTTTTTACATTGGACAGTGCATTTTCAATGGCTTCCGCCGCATTGGTCATATCCGAGTTCGATATAAGATTCTGCAGATAGGTCTGCAGCGGGTAGTTCGTGGTCTGATTATTATAAATCTTGCCGTCAAACCAGGAATTCCAATGGTTAAGGAAGCTGAACAAGGTTACTGTGGCAATAACCGGCTTTGACAACGGTATTATCAGTTTAATAAACCGCTGGAAATAAGTGGCGCCGTCCACCATCGCCGCCTCCTCAATCGTGCCCGGCAGCTGTTTCATAAAGTTCATCGTCAATATGATGTTGTAAATAGGAACCGCAGCAGGCAGTACCAGCGCCCATATGGTGTCAAAGAGATTCAGATCCTTTATCAGGATATAGTTGGGCACAAGTCCCCCGTCAAATATCATAACAAAAATCAACAGCCATACATAAATTTTTCTCGCCGGGAATTCACTCTCCTTCTTGGAAAGCGGGTAAGCCATCAATACCGTTATCACCGTATTAATGATAACACCGATAATTACCCTTTCCACAGATATTCCAAAGGCTTGCCAGAAAGCGCTTCTTTTTGCCACCATCTTATAAGAAGCAAAGGTAAACCCTTTCGGCCACAGCCCTACCTGATTTGCGGAAACAGCGGCCTGGTCGCTGAAGGAAACCGCAACAATATGTATGATGGGAAGAAGGCATATGGCTGCAAGTGCCGCGAGGAAAATACCATTGACGAAACGGAACGCATTTTTTTTCAATGCTTTGCTCATTTTTCCTTTCCTCCCTAAAAGATAGTGTAATCACTGTATTTATTCGCCAGCTTATAACTGCTGACAATCAACAGGAAGCTCACTACGGATTTCAGCAGCCCCACGGCGGTACCCAGGCTGTAATTGGCCTCAACCAGGGAAATCCGGTATACAAAGGTGTCGATAATATCAGCCGTTTCATACACGCGGGTACTATACAGGGTGAATACCTGTTCAAATCCGGCATTCAGAATATTTCCCAGGTTCAGGATCATCATAAGCATGACTATGGGCGCAATGCTGGGAAGCGTTATATACAAAATCTGTTTCCATCTGCTGGCCCCGTCTATTTTAGCGGATTCATAAAGCGCTTCATCCACCCCTGTAATGGCCGCAAGATATACCACGGTCCCATAGCCGAAATTCTTCCAGACATCCGTCCCGATAAGAAGGCCCAGGAAAGGCTTTTTATCCCCCATGAAAAAGACAGGATCCACGCCTATACTCCCCAAAAGCTGGTTCACCACGCCGTCCAGGGAAAAGATATCCAGTATCATCCCCGACAGGATAACCCAGGAAATAAAGTAAGGAAGATAAATAATCGTCTGGACACCCTTCTTAAACTTCCTGTTTTTCACTTCGTTCAGAAGAATAGCGACCAGGATAGGAACCGGAAAATTAATCGCTATTTTCAGCACGGCTATTTTCAGCGTATTCCACAAAACCCGCATGGTATCGGGCAGGGAAAACATATACGCAAAGTTTTCCAGACCCACCCAGGGGGAACCGAAAATCCCTTTTCTCGGAATAAAATCTTTAAATGCAATCAAGATTCCGCTGAGTGGGACATATTTAAATAATAAAATCAGCAGGATCCCCGGAAAAAGCATCAAATGCAGCTGCCAGTTTTTTTTCCAGTTAAGCATGCGTATATTTCCCTTATTCATTTTCCTCACCTCAAAATATAATTGGAAACGAAAAGCAGCTACTGCAGTGCTTCTTTGATTTCTTCACCGATCTTTGCCCCGCCTATACTGTTGAAGGTTTCTGCAAAGGTGTCAAAATAATCCACGGGCTGGTCCCCCATGATAATGGATATGTAATCGGTAAGCTTCTGTGTGTTCAGCAGGGACTGTGTCTTGCTCATTGTCTCGGTGGGTGCTCCGGTATAATCACTGTATCTTACATTATCCAGATCCATAACCGGATAGCCTTCCAGATATACCTTCTTCCATGCCCAGGAAAGCTCATCGGAAAGCTCCGTGCTAATTACATTCTGGAAATCGGCATCTTTTCCGTCCACATGCTTTTCACCTGCCGCTATGGCTTCGGTAAAGGTATCTCCCCAATTGATATTTCCTGCCATCTGAAACGGCATGAGGTTGTTGGCCCCTGCCTGGCTGATTTCCGGATCGGAGGCCAGTTCATTGTACTTCTCATAAAATTCGCTGGTTTCGTCGGATAACCAGGGGGCGGCATAGCCATCGCACAGATGGTTCAGCATCACCACCACCGCCTCGGGATTGCTGATCCCTTTTTTGGCATAAATATAACCGTATACATTCAGGTTGACACCCGGCTTATAGGCGGAATACCCCTCTGCCGCCGGCATGGGTACCGCCATCCAGTCCGCCCCGGTATTGGCGACACTGTCCTTCATAACCCCCAGCGGGCTGTAAAAATAACCGATGTAAATACCAATTTGCCCCGATGCGATCAGTTCTTCCTCTTTGCTCTGTTCCTTCACTGCAAATTCATGATCGATAGCTCCTGCCTCATAAAGCTTTGCCATGGCCTCCAGCGGTTTCCTGGCGTCCGGATCCGTACATCCGGCTATAAAGCTTCCGTCCTCCTGTTTTACCCAGTATTCATCCTTGCTGTAAACCTCATAAGCCGCCATGATAAAATCCAGGCCGTTCAGATCCTTATCCAGATATAATCCATAGGTATCATCTTTCCCGTTCCCATCCGGATCCTCTGCCGCAAATTTTTCCGCAATTTCAAAAACCTGTTCCATAGTTTCCGGTTTTTCCAGTCCCAGTGCATCCAGCCAGTCACTGCGGATCCAAAGGATAGGGTAGCTGTCCCCTATGGTATTGGCCACAGGTACGGCCATATATCTGCCATCCTTTAAGGTGGGCGCAAAAAGGGCGTTGTCCTGCTGCCCCGCCACCTCTTTCAGGTTATCCGTAGCCCATTGTGTATAGATATCGGTCATATCCGTGACCATATCGTTCTTAATTAAAGATGCCAGTGTGGTTGCATCCACAATTCCGAAATCCGGGATTTCATCCGACGCCACCGCAAGCTGGAATTTCTCCGTCATGGCATTTGACGCACACAGGATGGAGTTTTCCACTTTTATTCCCATGACATCTTCCCACATCTGATACATCGCGTTATTCTGTGCATCCTGTCCCTCCGGGTAATTGGTCACCACCTCGGCCTTGGCAAAGGTAAGGGTAATTTCCGGGTCATACTTTTTCATTTTATCCGCCTCGCTGTCCGGCCCTTCCACCTTCACATCCTCCTGTGCAGATGTTTTCCCGCAGCCGGCCAGAGATGCCATTAGCATACATAACAACAGTATAAAGGTAATTCTTCTCTTCTTCACTATTTCACCCTCCGTTTTGAATGATAGGTACCCTGCGCATCGGCCGCTGCGCTTGTTATTGTTATGGTATCATAACCTTATTGCAGGGAAAATGGTAAACCCTTTACTTTTCTGCCTTATCTTTACTTTTCATCATCCGGTAATTTTTAGGTGACATTTTTTCCGCCTTATTAAATACTTTAGTAAAATAACCCGGCGTTTCGAAGCCTGCCCTCTGTGCGATTTCATAAATTTTCATATCCGTATCCGCAAGAAGCCCCTTTGCCAGGACCAGCCGGATCTGAACGATGAATTCCGAAATAGGAATCCCTGTCTCCTGATGAAATACCCTTGATAAATAAGACGGATTCATTCTGAATTTCTCGGAAAGTGCCCCCAGGGACAGATCCTTTTCCGGATTTTTGCGGATATAGGCCTGCACTGCCATGACCGCATAATTTTCGGCGCCGTTTTCCTTTTCCGTTTCTTCCTTCCCTAAGAGAAACAGACTTCCGAGTTTCTCCTTTCCCGCGCACGCTTCTTTCATTTTCTTTTTTGTCTGCGCGCCTTCTTCGGGCCTGATCTTCTGCGATAATCCGATGGACATATTCACATCCAGATGATCCAGAAAAAAACTCTGCAGCTCTTCCAATGTCTTCAGGCACACCTTATCCCAATACGTCTCCTCCACCACGGGCTGGAGCCAGACTGCGGTATTGCTTTCGCCTTCTTCAAACAGGACTGTACTGCAGTAATGCCCGAACAGCCGCTCCAGCATTCCGCACAGGCTTTTATGCAGCTCCCGGGCACTCATTCTGGACGCATCCCCTTCGTAACCAATCCATAAAAAATAAATTGCTTTTCCCGGATCAACAGCTGTCGATCCCGTTTCCGTTCCTTTTCTGTAGCGTAATGCAAACCGCTCCATCCACAGGCTGTCCAGCTTGGATATCACATTTCCGATCACCTGGATCAGCTTGTCATCCGATACCGGCTTTAACAGATAATCATCACTGTTGAGGCGGAGAGCCTTGCGGGCGTATTCAAAATCCTGGTAGCCGGTCAAAAAAATAATCCGTGTTTCCGGCCATATCTGTCTGGCACGCTCCGCCATTTCCAGGCCATCCATATCAGGCATCCGGATATCCGTCACAAGGATATCACAGGGATCCTTCACAAGCATCTGCAGTGCAGTGTCTGCAGACGCCGCCGTCTGTACGGTTTTGAGGGGGAGCGCAGAGGCTGTCACCGCATCCTTGATTCCATTGAGAATAATCTCTTCATCATCCACTATCAGTATGCTATACATAACGTTCCCTCCTCTTGGCAATGGAAAAGGATATGCGAAAGACGCAAGCCCCCTGAAGGCCTTCCCTCCCGGAGGAAAGGCCGACATCACTTTTTTCCAGAAGCAGCCCCTGCCGGCAGTCTCCGTTCCTTTTCAGCCGGTTTTGTATATTCCATAATCCGAAATAGGTGTCGGGCATCTTTTCCAGGGATATGGTCTGTCTTATTTTAGCAATGGTTTCCTGTGTGATCACCCCGGAATCATCCGCAACGGAAAACATAATCCGATCCCCTTTTTCCCGTATGCCCACCTCAATCATACAGGGATGTGTGCATTTTTCCATGCCATGCATAATGGAGTTCTCTATCAGAGGCTGAAGGAGGAGGGGCGGAATGGTATAATCCCCCAGACCTTCCTCCGTGTCGATCCGGTAACGCAGCTTTTTCCCAAAGCGCATCTGGTTTAATTTTAAATAGGTATTGATAAATTTCAGTTCGTTGTCAATGGATATGAATTCGCTGGAAGCGAAGGTGAGCACACTGAAATAATCGCCCAGATACATGCATAAATCCCCCACGGCCTCACAATCATCCGACTTCGCCATATGGTATCCCATATAAAGGCTGTTGAATAAAAAGTGCGGATTTATCTGCATCTGCAGCTCCTTGTATTTGGCCTGCTCCACCTGAAGCTGTTTTTCCAGAACCTCCTGTATCAGGTTTTTAACCTTATCGGTCATCCGGTTATATTGGGCAAAAACATAATTAAATTCTTTGGATTCATCCATCTTCAGTTTATAATCATACTTTTCCTGCTCCACCAGCTTCATGGCATGGCTCAGCTTTTCCATGGGGCGGTTTATTATCCGGCGGATTACCATCGTCAGAAATACCGGCATCAGCAATAAGACCACCGAGGCCGCCGCCCACGCCCAATACAGGATATATATCGTCCGGTATGCCACCGCACGGTTCATATATACAATAATTAAAAATTTATTCGCCTTGCTGCCGATTTGATCTATGAGATACCGGTTTCTGCCGATTGTCTGTACCTGCGCTTCGTCCTTTTCCCAATCTATTTTCTGATAGACCTGCAGCCCCGTATCCGAAACGGTTTCCGGCCTTCCCAGCAGCTCCTTTGTCTCCGAATCCACAAACAGATAATCATAATTTCCCTCGCTGTCATAACCCTTCAGCGTATACCGGATATCCAGAAGGGAAACCTTGATTCCCACCATGACCTGGTTGCTCCCCCGGGATATGTAATAGAGGGCGTCATCAAAATGGTAAAAGGAAAGTTCCTCCCTTTCATAACCGTTTTTCATGGTCAGGAAAATATCATCCGCTGGTATAATGCTGTAATTCGCGCTCAGGACTTCCCCCGATTTTGGCAGATAGACAAAGACATCGTCAATATACATGCTGATATTCCTGTATTCCTTAATGGTATTGTAAGCCTGCATATAGGCAAGGTAGGAAGGATAGTCCACCTGTCCCTTCCAGTTCCCCGTAAATTCCACTATCGCCTTGTTTCCGCACATCTGGTACATGGACTGCATCACCCGTTCGATATCTGCATTAATTATGGCTGAATAATATTTTACCTTATCCGTCTGGTTATTGATCGTTTCTTTCGTCAGATGCTTGCTGACGATCACCAGTCCCCCGAGAACCAGGGCCGTAAAAGGTATCCAGATAACCAGAATGCTCAGTACCAGCCTGCCCAGCAGCGATTTTCTTGCGTCATAAAACCATTTCATTATAATAACTCCCCCTGTCCGTTTTCCGCGCGGACCCTGAACATGCACCCCATGGTGCTTTTAAAACATAACTGTATTATTATATAACATAAAAGATAGCATTGGATATGTTGAGTAAAAACTAGTATAATATATTTAAAGTACTGTTAACATTAGGATAGGGAGGAGTAAATTAATGAGTATTCAATCCGATGTGGAGATGTTGTCTATTCAAGCCCTGGAAAATTATGCGAAGCTTCATGGATTATCAGAAAAAGAAGCCTCTGATTTATTTTATCAGCATCAGGTATTTGAGAAAATAATTTTACAGCATGAATATCTGCACCAACTGGATTTTAGCGAGACAGCTAAGTATGTTGAAGAAATCATTGGCACTAAACTCTCTGACTTAATTTTATACCATGGTTCAAACATTGCATTTGATGAAATTGACTTATCCAAGTCACTCAACCGCAGAGACTTCGGGCGCGGTTTTTATTGCACTGTTCTTGAAAGCCAGGCAAAGGATTGGGCTCATCGATTATATATACGAAGTTTTTTAGGCGGCGAATATATCTATCAGTATATATTCCATCAAGCGGATGATCTTAAAATAAAACGCTTTACTGCATTAAATTCTGAATGGTTGGACTTTATCAAAAAAAACAGAGTTAAAGGCGGTATTCAACATACTTATGATGTAGTAATAGGCCCTGTTGCCGATGATAGCACAATGGAAACTATACAATTATATATCTCCGGTATTTTAAGGCCAAATGAAGCCGTGGATCGGCTGCGTTATCATAAAGTAAATAATCAAGTGTCTTTCCATACTCCAAAGGCATTGAAACATTTGACATTTGAAGCTTGTAAGGAGGTTAAACATGATTGAAGGAAAATATTTCTATAACGGAAATGATATAACTATAAATATATGTATCCAGATACGGGATGTTATTAACATTATCCAGGAAAATACCGGCATGGCCTTTCCTGATGCAATGGTTTCTTTTTACCATTCAAAAACGTATGAGGCCTTACAAAATACAGAAAATACCCTGTGGGCAGAGTCCGCGGGCTATATTGCAGACAGATTTTTTGATGAACAGAGAAGTAAAAGCCTGTTCTGAAATCCTGTCCATCCCGGTCAAGATTTATCCGGCTTTTCCTGTTATTCTTTTCTGGAAGGAGTAAGACACATGCAACGGGATAAAATAGAACTTACGGCAAAAATGCAGAACTACATCCGGGAACATTGTCTGGACGAAGGCTTTACGATGGATGCCCTGTATAAGGCGGCCGGATATTCCCGAAGGCACGCCTGCCGCGTTTTTAAGGAGCTTATGGATAAAACACCGGAAGAATATGTGCGTGCGGTACAGATGACGGCAAGCGCGGAGTCCCTGATTAAAACAGATGCCAGCATCCTTGCTATCGCCCTGGATGCCGACTACGAAAGCCATGAAGGCTATACAAGGGCCTTTTCCAGGCTTTTCGGCACTACCCCGTCCCGCTACCGTCATGGGCAGATACCCATTCCGCTTTTTACCCAGTATCCCATACAGCATTATTACTCCTATTTACAACAAAAGGAGAACGAAAAAATGGAAAATCAGTCAAATGATCAGCAGTCACACGAAACTATGCCCTCCCTGTGTACGGTTACCGTCGTCCGCAAACCCGCCCGGAAGCTTCTTGTTATGTATGCCCGAAAGGCCCATGATTATTTTTCCTTCTGCGAAGAAAAAAGCTGTGAGTGGGAAGGGTTGTTCAACAGCATTCCCAGCCGGCTGGAAACGGCGTCGCTCATGACTCTGCCGCCGTCACTCCATCCGGAAGGCACCACTGAAACCGCCGCCGGCGTGGAACTGGAGGAATCCGCGGAAATCACCGTGCCGGAAGGCTGTGATCTGTTATCCCTGCCGCCTTGTGATTATCTCTATTTCCAGTCTCCGCCCTACGAAAAGGAGGAGGATTACTGCAAGGCAATCGAGATGGTGTATCAGGCAAGCGGGACATACCGGCCGGAACGCTTTGGCTACGCCTATGCCCCTGAGCTGGCGCCTTCCTTTAACTTCGGTGCGGACACCCTTACCGGGGGATGTATTGCACTGCCGGTTAAAAAGCTGCAGTAAAAGAAACATCGGCCTGTATTATGTACAGCATGGTAAAAGGCGGCCAGTTGACCGGCCGCCTTTTACCATGCTTAAATAAATTAATAAAATATATTGTTTTACCTTATATATTTAATTACAATCTCTTTTTTTATTAATTATTCTTTTTCAATTTCATGTTTAATTTTTCTCTTTTTCATAATTTATTCTTTCTCTTTTTCATATTTAATCTCCATATCAGGAACATATTTTCTGTCCATCTGGTGCCTCGCCTTCCTGTTTTCCACCGTATCAAAAATGATAGAAAAGTCGTAGTCCTCAGGGTACATCTCACTTGCTGCCACCTTCCGCTGCAGACGTTTATAATTGACAAAAAGCTTTCTTTTCTGTATCTGGACGCCCACATCCCCCTTGTCATCCGCAGGGGCGAAAACAATGCCCAGCTTTCTTTGGGGATATACCATGACGCTGTCGCCCATATGAAATTTATCCTTAATGTCCTCTTTTCTTTGATTCCCGGCCTTCTGCCCGTCTTCCCTGGAACGGATACGGGATACTTTTCTTGTTTTGGGATTCTGCCGGGCCTTATCCGGGTTCCCTTGTCCTCGTTCCCCGTCTATTTCTTTTATGATATCCGGCAAAGCCTTTCTTTCCTGTCCGCCGTTCCCATAGGCGGCCTTCCATGCCATTTCCAGTGTCTCTTCCGCCATTCCCAAACGCCTGGCAATATAAAAGGCACAGCTTTCGCCGGACTCTCCCAGTTCCAGCCGGTAAAGCGGTTTCAGGCTTTCCTTATCAAACGCCATCCGGGCGTTCATGACTCCTTCCGCCCGCTCCCCGTATTCTTTCACTTCCGGGTAATGGGTGGTTACCACAAAAAGGCAGCCTCTTGTGCGAAGCTCCTCCAGCACGGCAACCGCAATCCCCATCCCTTCCGCCGGATCGGTTCCGGAGCCCAGTTCATCCAGCAATACCAGACTTTCCTCATCCGTTTTTTCCAGAATCCGTATGATATTTTTGATATGGGCGGAAAAGGTGGAGAGGTTCTCTGCAATACTCTGCCCGTCCCCGATATCACAGAACACGTCGGCATTCATTGCCAGATCCGCTTCTTCACAGGGAATATGAAGCCCGCAGCCCGCCATAACCGATAGCAGCCCCACGGTTTTCAGGGCGACTGTTTTCCCTCCCGTATTGGGTCCGGTTATGATAACTCCTTTTGTCTTTCCCCCGAATTCCATATTCAGAGGGACTGTATTTTCGCTTTTCAGCAGGGGGTGCTTTCCATTTTTTATTTTTACATAGCGCCTTGTGTTCAGCGCCGCTTCCCTGGCGTCCATGCCGGCGCTCAGCTTTCCTTTTGCAAATATATAATCCAGTTCTTCCATGTATTCCAGATTGATGCAGATGGCTTCCCTGTTTTCCTCAACCAGTGCGGATAAGGTGTACAGAATCACCTTTACCTCATTTTCTTCTTCCAGCTCCAGGCGGCTTTGTTCCTCCCGGAGCCTGGAAACCGCAGCCGGTTCAATAAAGAAGGTCGCTCCGGTGGAAGAAGCGTCCACCACCGTACCGGGCACTTTATTTTTATATTCTTTTTTAACAGGAAGGGTAAAATGGCCGTTTCTGGTAGAAACAAAGCTCTCGGAAAAATAGCTCTTTGAGCTGCGCAGTATTGTCTCCAGCCTGGTGCGTATCTGTTCCTGGACCTGTTCTTTTTTCTGCCGTATGCCCCGCAGGGTTTTGCTGGCGTAATCATCAACCCTTCCTCCGCGGATACAGCGTTCAATTTCATCCTGAAGGCAGGAAAGATCCTGAAGGCCCGCTGCAAATCCGGCCAGTCCGGCAGCAAGTTCCCTGCATCGTGTTAAATATCTCACAAGACGGAGGTTCATCACGGCAAACTGCCGGACTTCTTCCAGCTGATCCGGCGTAAGCAGGCCGCCCGCCTGTACCTCCTGCACCGTTTTCCGAATCCCTTCCGTTTCTGAAAAAGGTGGGTTTCCAAAAGCATCCAGAACTTTTCTCGCTTCCGTTGTTTCCCGGACGGCCGCCTCCGCCCTTGCCTGATCCAGAAAGGGATGCAGGTTTTCCAGCCGCTGCCTTGCCGCTTCCGTCATAGCATACGCCTTTAACATTTCCCTGATTTTATTAAATTCCAACATCTCATTTATATCATTCATTTTTGGTTGTTTTCTCCGTTTTATATTCGTATTAGGTTACCCGCTGAGGAAGCTGAACATGCAAAAATCCACAGGGTATCTCTCAGGAACTGCAGCTGCAGTCCCTTACCCTGTGGATTCCCGAACCCGGACCGGACGGCTGCCCGGCGTGTTCTTATTTCATAAGATCTACATCCCGATAAAAAAAGGCATAACCCCGCAAGCAGGATTATGCCGTCTATACAATATCAGTATCTGTAAACGCCGCCTGTTCGGAAATCCATCAGGGCAGACTTACAGAAGGAAAGCCGAAACTGTCTCTGGGCTTCTGCCTGATCGCTATTTGCTTATCTTCCTCACAATGGCTGCAATTAACACAAAAATACCTCTCTTTCTTATCCTTCACTTATAATAACAAGGAGAATGCTGTTTGTCAAAGGTTTTTCTATATCTGGGCAGGATAAAAAAATTTGGTATCACCCTCCGTATCTGACCACACTGCCTTCCGAAAGCTCCTTGGTTGTGTTCACCACGATTTCCGTTTCTTCGTCCACCGCACCTTCTTCTATGGCGACATATTTACTGTTCTTATCCAGAACATTCACATCCACCTGGCTTACCGCCAGCTCTTCTCCCAGAATCCCCTGCTGCCTGCGGAGCACATATATATAATACCGTTCATTCTCCCCATGAAGCGCCTTTGCCGGTATGGTGACCGGATAGCTGTCCGATTGGGCGGATGCCACAAGCGTCCCGCTCTGCCCCACAGTTCCCACACCCTTGGGAAGGTTCACAATCGCTTCATAGCTTCCCGGCGTACTTTCGCTTTCTGCTATGTAATCCACTTGGGCTTCTACAGTTTTTCCCGAATTTCCCAGCTTCAACATTACCGTATCCTCAATATCCACGTATTTTTTTTCTTCTTTTGTCAGAAGCACCCGGAATTTCAGGCTTTCCTCCAAATCCGCCAATACTACGGAGGCACCCTGGGGTATGACCTCGCCGGGGGAAATCTTGATTTTAGTGACAATACCATTATTTTCGCCGAACACCTGGCCTCCATTCTTTTTCAGGCCGGTATATTTTTTAAGGATTTCTTTTCTGTAGGTAATTTCCATCTGATTCATCTCGATTGTCAGATCCGGATCCCCGCCCAGATTGGAATCTTCCACCTTTCGTTTGGCATCCAGCATGGCGTCCAGTTTATCCCAGACACTGTTTTCCTGGGCCTGCTTCGCACTGTCCACAGAATCTTCCAGGCTTTTTTTTGTGCTTTCCCAATTTTCCCATGCGGAATCTTCGCCGGCATAATCCGGTTTTGTTTTTGTATCCACATTTCCTTTTGCCAGCTCGTCCTCAATTTCCTTCAGCCTTTTCTGGACACTCTCCCTTTTTGCGGAAGCTTCCCGCAGTGCTTCCTCCAGCTTTACCCTTTCGGGATCGCTGCCCGTTCCTTTGTCACCGGAACCACTGTCCCCGGAATTCGTACCGGAATCCGTTGCCGGCCCGCCATCCGCATCCCCTCCGGGGGCTTTTTCACCCGATCCGCCGGAATCTGCACTGCCCGCATCATTACCGCTTACATCCCCGTGGCTTTCTTCCGGTTTGCTTTCTTCCGGAGCCGCCTGGCTGCCGCTTTCGTCCGGGCCGGTTCCCTCATCGCCGCCACCGTTCCCATGAGCCGCTATATAATCATCCAGCGCCTTCCTGGCCGCCTCTTCCGCTGTTTTTGCCGCCTCCAGGTCAGAGGACACGCTGATCTGCTGCTTCTGCAAATCCTTCATCCGGCTTTCCCAGTCCGAGTATTCCTGCTTCTTATTGTTCCTGTCCTCATCGGAGGTCTGTTTCGGCTGGTTGTTTAAATGATCATTCAGCTTTTCCTCCGCCTTCTCCACGGAATCCCCCGCCTGGTCTATTTTCCGGTTTTCTTCGGTATCCGTAAGGGCATAATCCTCCAGGGAACGGTTTTGGTTCAGCAGTTCCTTCTGTGCAGCCAGCTCTTTTTGCTGCCGCGCCTGATCATTGCTCAGTTCCAGCTTTTTAATGGCAAGCTCCTGCTCCGCGATCTTTTCCTCCAAATCCTCCTGATCCACATCAAACAGAAGTGTATTGGCGGAAACACTGTCCCCGAGATCCACATAAATCTGATTCACCTTCAGCCCGCTCACCGCATCGACCGCAACCTCCCGTCCTGCCGTCAGATTTCCCGCCGCTTCCACCGTATGCCCCAGCGCTCTTTTTTCCGGAAGCTCTGTCTCCACCTGTGGAAGCGTCGCCCCATAAATTCCTTTGGACACCAGGGTACATACAAACATAACTCCAAAGAATAGGAAAGCTGCAAAAAGGATTTTTTTCTTTTTCCGTATAAATTCCATGATTTTTCTCCTGTTCCATATCTATTCTTTTAATCCGCTCATTGCTATTCCCTGTTCCAGATAATCCTGTCCCAGGAGAAAAATAAAAAGGGCCGGAATCAAGGTAACCACAGATGCTGCAAAAGCAAACCCGGCCTGGCCCAGCCCGATTTCGGGAAGATACAGAGACAGGGGCCAGAGCGCTTTTGTTTTAATAAAAGTCAGCGGCTGTTCTATCATATTCCAGTATTCCAGGAAACCAAGGACAAACGCGGACAGGATAGCCGGGGATCCCAGCGGCAGCCCTACCACAACAAACAGTCTCAGTTCCCCTGCGCCGTCTATCCTTCCCGCCTCCAGAAGCCCCGGATGTACGCTCCTGAACCCCCTGTATATAAGGAATACGGGAAACGTGGAAAAGACAGCCGGAAGGATTACCGACCCCTGTGTGTCCAGCATCCGGAGCTTATCCAGCACCAGATAGGAGGAAAGCATGGTGACCTGGAAGGGCATCAGCATCAGCACGATATACAGCGTAAACAGCATCCTGCGGAAGGGAAATTGATATACGGCAAAGGCCCATGCTGCGGGGACCGCAACCAAAAGCTGTCCGGCCAGAATAAGAAGTACCATTTTTATGGAATTCCAGAAAAGCAGGAAGAACTGGGGGGAATAGAATAACAGCTTCCGGAATGAGGCAAACGTAGGGAACTCCGGAATAAATTCCCAGGAAATAAATCCGCCTCCTCCGAGAAGGGCCGGTTTCAGTGCGCGGGCCAGCTCAAATTCCCCGGTAATGGAACCGGATAAAAGCAGGAATACGGGGGAACAGAGAAAAAGGCCGGTAAGCACAAGCAGCACAGAAGCCAAATACTCTGCAGCAAGCCGCGGAGCCTTTGCCCTTCGCAGCAGATGCCGGATACATCTCTTTTCCCTTTTCCCCTTTATAAATCCCGTCATCGTCATTCTCCTTCATCCCACAGCTTCTGCAGGAGCATAATTGCAGCGAACAGCACCATTCCCATACAAACCGCTGCCGCCGCCATTTTGTCAAAATCCAGCTTGGTAAACCAGTTATTAAACAGGTGCTGGAGAAGATACATGCTTTCATCCGGATACGATCCCGCCACCAGATACGCCTCCCGGAATGCTTTAAAGGTATTCAGGAAAGAAAGGACGGTGATGGTATAAAGCACCGGCTTCAGGTTCGGCATAACAATTTTCAGAAAACATTTCCATTCTCCCGCACCGTCCACCCTCGCTGCTTCCCGTATTTCCTCCGGTATGGAAAGAATGCCGGTCAGCCAAAGCACCACCGTATACCCCAGATTTTTCCATATATAACTGAAAACCAATACCCAGAAAGCAGCATCCGTACCCATATAATCCGTCTGGAAAACTTCCGCGGTTTCTGCAAGGCCTGCGCCGGCCAGCCAAGCGGACAGGCCGGTCAGCGCAAGGTTCAGAAATCCCTGCTTGTCAAATACGAGCTTCCAGATAAGTACTACCGTGGCCGCCGGTACCGCCATAGGAAACAAAAAGGCGGATTTAAGGAACCGGATCCGGGGAAACCGGCTTAAAAAATAGGCGATTATCAGCCCAAGTCCTATCAAAAGCGGCAGGCATACCAGGATAAACCGTATCGTATTTCCTGCTGCCAGCCGGAAGGCCCTTGTCTCAAAGACCATTTTATAGTTCTCAAGGCCTCTGAATTCACCGGTCACCGCCGTAACAAAGGAACGCCTGACCACATCTGCAAAAGGGGCCAATACAAACAGGGTCACTCCCAGGAAACTGGGCATCAGGAAAAAAAGGTACGCATACGTTCTTTTTTTCTTTTTCATTATTCAGACAAATACAGCTGTACCTTCTGTTTTATTTGTGCCACCCCTTCGTCTACGCTCAACTGTCCTTCCAATACGGCAACACCCGCTTCAATAACCGCCTGCTCAATACGGCTGTCGGGAAGATAGGCAGTTTTCAGGGAACGTACGATCTGCTCCAGCCCCTTTTGCTCCTCTTCGTTGGGCCAATATAAGTCCAGAGTGCTGATGCTGCCGTCTTCTTTGCTTATGCCCACGGAACCAAAGGCCTCGTCGCCTTCCATTTCCGTATAGAAAAGGCGTTCAAAACTGGCCACATTTACCGGATACGGATCCTGCTGCATGGACATCACATCATACGACAAAAGCATCTGTACAAATTCCCGGGCCATCTCCGGCTCCGCCGCCCTTGCGGATACCCCAGCTATGGACTGCGCCTGGAATACATCCGACGCCTGCAGGGATACCGGTTTATATACCACCTCTGTCTTTACCCTGGGGACGGAGATTACATTGGTGAAATCCAGGCTAACCTGCCGGGTGGTTCCAATGGCAAGCTGTTCCTGCTGCCTGGTAAGGAAATTCATGATACTCCAGGAAATATCAAGTGCCGTATCGGCTGCGGAGCCGGTACTGTCGCCGCTGCTTCTTACAGAACTTAAAAATTCTTCTTTCTCCGAGTCGGAGATCCCGCTCATTTCATTATCAAAAATCCGTTTGGCCTGTTTGAGGAAATCCCTAACCGCCTCTTCCTCCAGACTTCCATCCTCCTTGCTCCAGGCCGGTTCACAGGCCAATGACAGCATATGCAGCAGGATGTCCGGCTGAAACGCCGACATAAGAGTACCTTCCGGGTTGTTCTCCCGCATTTTTTCCATCGCATCTGCCAGGGATGGCAGATCCGTTATGCCTGATACATATTCTTCGCTCCCCATGATCAAAGGGATTTGGAACCTGGTGGGTATGGCGTATATTTTTCCGTCCTGCTCATACACCCTGGCAATATTATCAAAAAACTCCTCTTTTTCCTCCGCTGCCTCCAAAGTGTCGCTGATATCCGCCAGCATGCCTTTGGCAAGGTAGGAATCGATGGGAAGACCGTCCAGAAGCAGTACATCCGGTCCGTTTCCGGCCATGATCTCCGTATTTAATGCTTTTATGGCATCTTCTGCGGTAAGCCCGTTCTCTCCGGACATACCCACCTCATATTTTACAAATACATCCTGATGCTCCTTCTGATAGGCAGAAACGGCCTGCTGCAGGGTCTGATCCTTTTTAAGGCTGTAAACCTTCAGCTCTTTATCCGGAGTGGAGGGCATGGTTTCGTCATATTCAAAACGGGATACCCCTGTGGCAAAAAGAATCAGGAACACCGGACCGTCCTCCGCGATCATTCCATATTTCCCGATGGAGGGATCCCCCATGGAACAGAGTGTTCCTGCCAGAAGCTGTTCCGGGCTTTCCCCGCTTTTATATTCATACAGACCTTCCTGACACACCAGGTAAAGCGTGTTGTCCTTATCCAGTGCGGCAAGAAACGTGTAGTTACCGCTGGTCCAGTAAACGTCTTTTTCCCCATTATCCGTCAGTCCGCTGACAAACTGGTCAAGCGCTTCCTCCTGTTCCAGCAGCTCCCCCTTCACCAGATCATACCGATAGGCTTTCTGTCTGGTAAAAGCCATCATCTGGGTATCGGAAAAACAGGCGGTTTCCACATCCCCTTCTGTTTCAAAAAGAGCAGTCAGGGATCCATCCTCCTGGTTTATTTCATAGACCGTCCCGCCTTCGCTGGCAAGCAGCCTGTCATCCGGCGTATACCAGCAGTTTGTAAGGATTTCATATTTGTCCAGATCAAAAGGAACCGCAAGCTCACGCTTCTCCCCCTCCGGAGAAATGATCATATAACGGTAATCCATGGTAAACATGTTGGATTCTTCCGTCTGCTCCCCGGTATCCTCTGGTTGGGCTTCTTCCGTACCGGGCTGTTCTGCCTGCTCCGTCTGCCCTTCCGCTTGTTCTTCCTGGGATTGGCTGGATAATTCCAGATCCGCTTGGGCCGCTCCGTCTTTCTCCTCCTGTTGTGCGCCGCCTTCCCCGGCCTCTTCGTTCCCGGACACCGCAATATCATATTCACTGTACATGAGGAAAATAGTTCCATCTTTAGCCATGGCAGCATTCATAAAATAAGCGTCGCCCACCATGCCCGCCCAGTCCTCATACTTTTTTGTCCAGGTCTTCCCCTCATCCTGTGACACGAACGGTCCGTAAGCATAATCAAAAATCTGGAGACTGCCGTCCGCAAGCCGGGTCATTCCTGCATTCCGCATCATATCCTCAGGTCTTCCCACTTCCTCCTCCACATATCTTCCCATGGATTTATCGCCGCTCCCCGCAGTTTCCCCCAAAGAATCCTGCCCGCCTTCCGCTTTCCCGCAGCCGGCAAAAAGCAGGGCCGCGGAAAGAAGCAGCGTAAGTATTTTGTTTCCCGCTGACTTTCTCATAATTTATTGTCCTTTCTTGTTTCTGTTGTTCCTCCATGGTAACGGACAATTCTTTTTAATTTTCCATCAAAACTCTTACAAGTTTCTTACAAAAAAACCATCAGGATTTGTCCTGATGGTTTTTAGCAGCGGGTATTTGGCTTATTTTCTTTTTCTGCGGATACTCCTCACCGCCTGTACTCCGGCTACGGCCAGCCCGGTGAAGAGAAGATATTTTTTTATTTTTTCCAACGCCTCCTCCTTGGTGGCCGGACGGTGGCTGTATGCAAAATCCCGAAAAGGCCTGGAAGGCTTCTCCCCTACCAGATCTTTGTATGTAAGCAGCCGCGTTTCATACGCAGCTGGGTTGTCTTCATGGAAAATAAGCTCCCTGGCCGCCCGGTTCACGCCGTCACCATATTCGTTAAAGCCGCAGGAGGGCGTATAACCCAGATCCATGCCGCCGCAGTTCCCCACAAAGCTGTTCCTGTGATCATGGCCGCAGAATACTGCAAAAATATCCCCTTTTTCCCGAAGGCTTTCGAATTCCCTGGCATTGTTGTCCGGAATGCTTACCGCCTCCTTGAAGCTGCCGCTCTGGCATTTTTCCGTATCCAGCACATAATATTCGTTGGCATGCGTACGGTAGGTACGTATGGACCCTTTTGTCTTTCTGTCGGTTTTCTTCAGAAGCCGGTAATATTCAGGAAGAGGGATGTGCTGGAACACAATTCCCGGTATCAGCCTGCCATGTACCTGCTCAAAGGTATCCCTGGCACCTTTATACCAGAATATCTGCCTGGGATGCATCGTCTGATAACCGCCTCCCGGGGCATCCCCTCTGGTATCCATGAGGTAAACCGCCATTACGGTTTGTGTTTCTTCGTAATTCTGTATCCCGACGGCAAAGGTCCCTTCCTCCGTTCCATGAAGGATTTCCTGCCCCCGGCTGTTCAGCCAGTCCACACAGCCGGGAATCCTCCGGTAAATTTCCATCTGCTCTCCGTTGCTCAGCCCGCTTTGCTCATCATGGTTGCCGAAGGTTACCGCAAAGGGAAGCCCCCTGCTCACCACAGGCTCCAGAATCCTCCGAATCGTTTTTTCCACCTGCTCCGGCTTTTTACGGAAGGCCCTGCTGCAGCCCTTCAGCTGATCCCCGGTAAGTACTACCAAATCCGGTTTTGCTTCATCCATCGCCCTGCGCATTAATGTCAGTGTGTCTTCCGATACCTCAGGTACCTCCTGGATATCCGTAATATGTAATATATGAAAGGTTCCGTCAACTCTAAATTTCATAACTGTTTCCTTCTTTCCCTGGAACTGTCACGGCTTTCCCTGTCTGTGAAAGCTGCCCCGCAGCTTTTACTCATCATAAACGCATATTCTTCTTATTACAATAAAATACATAAAATCTTAAAGAAAGCTTCACTTAGAATTAACATGGTATCTTGACAGTAACAGGAAACGGTGATACATTTATGTGGAAATAGTTGTGTTTATGTGGAGATGATTGTATATGTTTGCGAATGAAAGAAGAATCCAAATTACAGAAATGCTGAACCGGCGTTCCTCCGTTACGGTTACGGAGCTGACCGATACCTTTCAGGTATCTCTGGAAACCATCCGGAGGGATCTGGAGTATCTGGAAAAACAGGGTGCTTTAAAACGGGTACACGGCGGCGCTATCACCGTACATAAAATGCAAAGCTACACCAGCCTCTCCTCCCGTGTGTCCGAACACCGGGAAGAAAAAAGGAAGCTGGCGCTGGCTTCCCTCCCCTATATCCGGGAAGGGGACAGAATTGCCCTGGATACCGGTTCCACCTCCTTTGAGCTGGCTTCCCTGCTCTGTGAGCGGTATTCCAGGCTCACCATCGTTACCAATTCCCTGGAAGTATTCCAGATCCTGTCGGAAAAAGAGGAATTCCAGACCATTCTCACCGGAGGCTTCTATATGCCCGGGGAAAAAACCTTTTACGGCCATCTTGCACTGGATATGATAAAGCAGCTGCATGTTTCCAAATTCTTTCTGGCGCCCTCCGCCATTTCCCTGGATTTTGGCATCAGCGACCATATCCATGAAATGATAGCTGTACAAAGGGCCCTGATTGCTATTTCGGATCAGATCATCGTCCAGGCAGACAGCTCCAAATTTGAAACCTGCGCAGCCCTTAATGTATGCGGCCTTAACCCCCGTTTCCTTTATCTCACGGACTCCGGCCTGCCGGAGAAAATAGCGGAAGTCTACAAAGAAGCAGGACTTCAGATCGTCAAATGCTGATCTCTGAAAAAGTCCCGCTTTAAGCGGGCAGAAAGGAAAAACCATGAACAGAAAAGTACTCCTCATCCTTGCAGACGGCTTACGGCCCGATGCCCTCGCCGCCTGCGGCCATCCATACGGTACCCTGCTTCCTTCACTAGGCAGCTATTCCCTGGAGGCGGAGACCGTTTATCCTTCCGTAACGCTTCCCTGCCACATGTCCTTATTCCACAGTGTAGATCCCGGCCGGCACGGTATCCTCACCAACACCTATGTGCCCCAGGTCCGTCCGGTAAACGGATTATGTGAGCAGCTGAGCGCCGCCGGCAAAACCTGCGCTTTTTTCTACAACTGGGAAGAGCTGCGGGATCTAAGCCGTCCCTCGTCTCTGGCCTACAGCTTTTTTGCCTCAGGCAGTGTTTACTCCTATGAAAAAGCAAACGAAATGGTTACCGCCAATGCCCTTTCCTTTATAAGAGCGGAAAAGCCGGATTTTGCCTTTGTTTATCTCGGTCTTACCGACAGTGCCGGGCATGAATACGGCTGGATGAGCGAAGAATACTTCAAGGCCTGCCGTCAGTCCCTGGATGAAATAAAACTGCTTGCGGAAACGTTTACAGAGGAATATACCCTTATAATCACAGCCGATCACGGAGGGCATGACCGGTCACACGGTTCCCTGGAAGAAGCCGATATGCGCATTCCGCTCATCTGCATAGGGCCGGATTTCCAGCCGGAAACCCGCTTTGCGCAGGCGGGTATCTGTGATATTGCTCCTACGGTAACCCAGCTGACCGGTGCTTTCCCCGCAAGGGAATGGGAGGGAAAAAGCCTGCTATGATCAATAGGCTGACTTCCGGGCGCAAGATCCGCTTTTTATGCTTTCTATGCTGCCTGGTCTATTTTGTAAGCTATCTCACACGTTTAAATTATGCCGCCTGCCTTGCGGAAATCCAGCGTTCCCTTGGTATCAGCAAGAGTCTGGCCGGACTGCCGGTTACGGGATGTTTTATCACCTACGGGATCGGCCAGCTTCTCTGCGGCTTTCTGGGAGACAGGTTCCATCCCCGGAATATGATTTTCACCGGACTGGCGTCCACTTCCGTCTGCAATCTCCTGGCCGCCCTTTTTCCCCGGATAGAAATCATCATTCCGCTCTGGTGCCTTAACGGCTTTTTTCAATCCATGCTCTGGCCGCCTCTTGTACGGGTAATGGCGGAAGCACTGGATGAAAACCATTACAAAAAATGCTGTGTTCAGGTGTCCGTTGCCGCTTCCGCGGGGATGATCGCCGTATATGTCCTCGCACCTGTCTGTATTCTTGTTTCCGGCTGGCGCCTGGCCTTCCTTATCCCTGCTGTTTCCGGCCTTGGCACGGCTTTTTTCTGGTTTGTGAGCTTTATCAGGCTTGCGTCCGGCGGAACCAATACCATTTCCGCCCTGAACGTGGAAATGAGCAGGGACAGCACGATAAAGCTCCCCGCCCTCTTTCTGCAGGCATCTCTGATACCCATTCTGCTTTCCATTATCCTTCACGGGATACTGCGGGATGGAATCACTACCTGGATGCCGGCTTATATAACCGAAACCTTCGGACTCAGTACTTCCCTTTCTATCCTTACGACCGCAGTCCTTCCGGTTTTCAGTATCTTCAGCATTACCATCGCCTCCTGGCTGTTACAGAGGCTGCACAATGAACTGTTTACCGCGGGTATCCTCTTCGGTGCGGGAACACTTTCCTCTCTCCTTTTGCTGCCTTTTTACAACTCTATGCCGGTATTCAGCATTACCATGATGACCCTTATTACCGGCTGCATGTACGGCATCAACCTGCTGCTCATCAGCCGGGTCCCCCGCCATTTTGCACGCTTCGGCCGGGTTGCCACCGTCTCGGGGATCCTGAATGCCTCCACTTATATAGGAAGCTCCCTCTCCACCTATGCGTTTGGCGCCGTTTCCGAACACTTCGGCTGGTTTTCCACCATTTTCATCTGGGTGCTGGTGGCCCTGGGCGGAACCCTCCTGTGTTTCTTTACCTTCCGGAAATGGGGACGTTTTTCCAATCCTGCGTAGGTTAGCGCGATAAAGTGCTGGAAAGTACGGGCTTCTTATGGTATACTTGCGTCGGCTGGCTTTCTGCCGGCCGATACCAAGATACCGCAATAGGAGAACCGGCATGAGCATTTTAAATGTTGAACATCTTTCCCATGGTTTTGGGGATCGGGCTATTTTTCATGATGTATCCTTCCGTCTGCTCAAGGGAGAGCATATCGGCCTCATAGGTGCCAATGGAGAAGGAAAATCCACCTTTATGAACATTATTACAGGGAAGCTTCAGCCCGATGAAGGCAAAGTGGAATGGGCTAAAAACGTACGTGTAGGCTACCTGGATCAGCATACGATACTGGAAAAAGGAACTAGCATACGGGAAACACTGGCTTCCGCCTTTTCCTTCCTTTTTGATATGGAAGCCCAGATGAATGCTATCTGTGATAAAATGGGGGACGCATCCCCGGAAGAATTGGAAGTATATATGGAGGATCTGGGAACCATTCAGGATATGCTCACCATGCATGATTTTTACATGATTGATGCCAAGGTGGAGGAGGTGGGACGCGCCCTGGGCCTGTCCGATATCGGCCTGAACAGGGATGTTTCCGATCTGAGCGGCGGACAGCGCACCAAAGTCCTGTTGGGCAAGCTGCTTCTGGAAAAACCGGATATTTTACTGTTGGATGAGCCTACCAACTACCTGGATGCGGAGCATATAGAGTGGCTGAAACGCTATCTGAACGAGTATGAAAATGCTTTTATTCTCATCTCCCACGATATTCCCTTCCTGAACAGCGTTATCAATCTGATTTACCATATGGACAACCAGGCTCTGACCCGTTACGTCGGGGACTATGACAAATTCCAGGAAGTCTACGCCATGAAAAAGAACCAGCTGGAGGCCGCTTATAACAAGCAGCAAAAGGAAATCGCCGATTTGAAGGATTTCGTGGCCCGTAACAAAGCCCGTGTTGCCACCCGGAATATGGCTATGTCCCGTCAGAAAAAGCTGGACAAAATGGATGTGATTGAACTGGCGGGTGAAAAACCCAAACCGGAATTTAACTTTAAAGAAGCCCGTACCCCTGGCCGCTATATTTTTACCGCCAGAGATCTGGTTATCGGCTATGACGAGCCGCTCTCCTCCCCGCTGAACCTGTCCATGGAACGAGGACAGAAAATTGCCCTTATCGGCGCCAACGGAATCGGTAAAACCACCCTGCTGAAAAGCATACTGGGCCTGCTCCCTCCCCTTTCCGGCAACGTAGAGCAGGGGGATTACCTGAGCATCGGCTATTTTGAACAGGAAATGCCTCCCGACATCAGCACCAGCTGCATTGAAGAAATCTGGCAGGAATTTCCCGGCTTTACCCAATATGAGGTGCGATCCGCCCTGGCAAAATGCGGCCTGACCACCAAACATATCGAGAGCATGGTCAAGGTATTAAGCGGCGGCGAACAGGCAAAGGTTCGTCTGTGCAAGCTCATCAACAAGGAAACCAATATCCTGCTTCTGGATGAACCTACCAATCATCTGGATGTGGACGCCAAGGCGGAGCTGAAACGTTCCCTGCAGGCCTATAAAGGCAGCATCCTGATGGTATGCCATGAACCGGAATTCTATGATGGCCTGGCTACCGATGTATGGGATTGCACCAGGTGGACTACCCGGGTGTTCTGACAGCCCTCTGCCTGCCTTACCGGTACAGAATCTCCCACAAGGCCTCTGCGATCAAAGGCTGCAGGGTCAGCATGAGCAACAGGACTATCCCGAAACAAAGCTCCATTTCCAAGCGGCAGACAGGGCTTTCGGTCCGGACTGCCGCTTCTTTTCCTGACGGCTTGTCCCCTTCACAGAAAAAACCGTCCAATCCCGGATTTTCTCCGGCCCCGAACCTCTCACAGATTCCCGGCACTATCCGTAAAACCCCTCTGAATAGCAGATATCCCACCCATGTCCCCCATGTATTCATAAGCAAATCATCAATATCCGTCGCCCGCATGGAAAAAAGCTGCATCAGCTCGATGAAAAGGGAAAACAAAAAACCGATACTCACCGTTTTCTCCACCATGCGCTCCCGTTTCCAAAGCAAAGGGACAGAAAAACCGAAGGGTACAAACAGAATCATATTTTTCAGATACTGACTGAAATTGGAAAAAAGCTCAGCCATAGGAATGAGGTTAACATTCGCATCAAAGCGCAGCCGATATAACGCAGGTATTCCTGTCACTGTTACAATTCCCGCCAGCAAAAAGGCAAACAGACACACCCCTGCCGTATGCCACGGCTTCTTTTCCCCTTTCTTTTGCCTTTCCTTTTCCAGCCACAAAAGGGCCGGAACCGAAAGCACCAGCCCGGAGCCGGCCCCTATTCCTACATCCATGAGAAATAACATAATCATATCCTCCCAATCTTTAACTGTCCTGTTATTTTTATCATACCCCAGAAAAAAGAAAACTTTATTTAGTTCCCATTAAGATTCTTTAAAGATATGTATAAGAGTGTTTTCAATCATGTACTTTTTTTCCGATTTATGATAGGATGAAGGGGCAGTTTCCCACAGTTAACTGCATAACTCAAACTCCGCAGGTGCCAAATGGCCCTCCGCACAGACAGCGGGCGGAGAGCCGTTTGGCACCTGCGGAGTCTGAGTGCATAATACGTTTCGGAATACCCTGCCAAAAGAAACAAGAGGCAAACAGAAATGGATCTGATTAATCAATTTATAGAAAATTACAAGAAAAAAATTAAATATTATGAAACTGCCGGAAGAATCGCCGCCGATATGCTGGAGGACTCCCTGCGTTCCTCCGGTATCCGCGCCATGGTGACCTCCCGGGCCAAAAGTCCGGGAAGGCTGAAAATCAAAGTGACGCAGCGGAATGAAAAAAGAGAGACGCCTTATAAAAATATGAGCGAAATCTATGCGGATATCGCCGATCTTTCCGGTGTACGTGTCTCCCTTTATTTCCCCGGTGACCGGGCCAAGGCAGACAGGGTTATCAATAACCTTTTTGCTGTGGCGGAAACCAAAAAGTTTCCGGTCCAGTCGAAACAGCCTTCCTATAACAAACGCTTTTCCGGCTATTGGGCCACCCACTACCGCGCCAGCATGAAGGAAGAAACACTGGAAAAAAGCAAGCTGAAATATGCGCCGGTGCGCCTTGAAATACAGGTGGCATCCGTCCTGATGCATGCCTGGTCGGAGGTGGAGCACGATTTGGTGTATAAACCCCTCCAGGGCACGCTTTCCGATGAAGAGCTTTCTATCCTGGATGAGCTGAACGGCCTTGTCCTCAGCGGCGAAATCGCCCTGGAACGGCTGCAGTCCGCAGGAAATGAACGAATCCAGAGCAAAAATACCGCTTTCAACAACCAGTACGATCTGGCGGCTTACCTGTATAACTATCTGAGCACACGCTACAAACGATTTGACATCGAACCCCGTATGGGAAACGTGGAGCTTTTGCTGCGGCTGATGGGCCGGCTGAAAATAGCCAATGTAAAAGAACTGGAGCCGATCCTGAAATCCACCAAACTGGTAAACGACAAACGCACCATCACAGAGCAGCTCATTGACCAGATAATCTGCGGCAATGAAAAACGCTACCATCTCTACCGGGAGCTGCGTACCCCCGGCGAAAAGCTGTCTAAGGATCAATATCAGGCCATGGAATACTTCTTAAAGCCCTGGATCAGCCTGGAAACCGTTCTGAGCAGGCTTACCCTGAAAAGCAATCCCAAGGCCAGAGGCACCTTCAACGTAAACAGCCTGAAGCGGATGAAAGCGCTTAACAAGGAAAACCTGGATAAAGTAGTGGCGCTCCGGAACGCACGCAACGGCCTGGTACATGGCATCGAATATCCTACCACCTCCGCACTGATTAAAATGGGTGACGACGTACGCGCCATTTTATCCCAGCTGTCCGATCCCCTTTCCCATACATAAACTGTATGCAGCGGTTTGGCCGCCCGCCAGGCAGCCAAACCGCTGCATTATACGACTTCTTTCTTTTCACACCATTCCTTCAGCGGACAGTCCTGACACCGTGCCTTCCGCGCCGTACAGATCGCCCGTCCCAAATAAATAAGCTGAAAATTGATCCGGTTCCAATGGCTCTCGGGAAGGACTTTCATCAGTTCCTGCTCCACCTGCAGGGGATTCTTACCCTTTGCCCAGCCCAGCCTGTGTGAAATACGGAAAACATGGGTATCCACAGTCACTCCCGGGATCCCATAAGCATCGGCCAGGAAAAGAGTGGCTGTTTTTCTTCCCACTCCTGCCAGCTTCAGCACCTCCTCCAGCTTATCCGGCACCTTTCCGCCATACTCGCTTACGATCTGTTCGCAGCATTTTTTAATATTCTTCGCCTTGTTTTTATACAGCCCTACCGAGCGGATATACGCCTCAATTTCTTCCGCCGGCGCCTGTGCCATAGCCTCTACGGACGGAAAATGCCCGAAAAGATCCGGCAGCGCTTCTTCCACCTGCTTATCCGTACTCTGTGCACTGAGCATAATCGCTGTCAGCAGCTGCCAGTCATGATTATGATAGAAACCATCCTTTGTTGTCCCATAAGTTTTATCCAGCATATCTAAAATATGGGTTACTTTTTCCTTTTTTGTCATATGTATTCCCCTTTGGATATCAGAATCTATAACCTGTTTCCATACGGGTATTATACTATGTTTCGATATGAATATCCACTTTCCGCTTCTGAGTGGATGTAGATAAAAAAGTTGGTGCAGCCGGGGAAACCATGGCGCCACCAACTTTTTATTTACATCCATTCTGCCGTGAGGGGATAAAAGGCCTGCGGATGGAACGGGCAAAAGAAAAGCACCCCGAAGGATGCTTGGTTTTTTCTCGCGTTTGGGTATCCTGTACCACGCCCTGTGCAGTCCCCTTCGGGCCGGTATGCTGTTCCCCAGATACTGATATACCAAACGCGAGAAAGAACCGGATGCTTACACTTGTCTGATTTTCGGCTCCACCGCTTCGGAACGCACATTATGTGTCTGGTTCTGGTTTTCCGGCTTTACCTTTTGTGTTATGCTGTTGAATTTTTCATTGCTTTTCTTTTGGTTATATTTTTCCTGTTTTTCTTTATCCATTTTATCACCTCGGGAATAGTATGGGCAAATCAGCACGAACTATTCTTTTCCCTGAAAAAAGGCTCTGCAATCGCCAGCCATTCTTCCGGCAGGTAAATGGAGAGGTAGCCGTGGTTGCAGCCTTTCGCTTCATGTATTCTGCAGGATGGCACATAGGAGCAAAACATACGGGCCGATTCCTTCACACATTTCATTTCTTTTTCCCCATACCAGTACATAACCTGTGCTTTCGTATCCCTGACGCTCTCTTTCAGCCTGTACTCCATCATATAGGTGCGGTACATATGATACAGGGATTCCTTCCTGATACGGGACATATCCCGGATATAATATGACCGGATTTCCTCCGGATACTGCATTTTGGCAGGCAGCAGCTTAGGCATCATTGCGATTTGGAGGCGGCAGGCCTTTTCACTGAATAGAAATCTGCTGCCGAACCGGATAACAGCTATACAATAACGCGCCATCACTGGCCTGGGAAAACAAAGGCTTCCGTCAATTATGGCTTTCCGGGTTACATCCGGTTTTCTGGATAAAAGCTCCATGACAATCTGGCCTCCCAAAGACACCCCTCCCAGCGCAAACAGATGTCCTCCGCAGTTTTCTTCTATGTATGCCATCAGCTTATCCGCTGAATCCTCTGTGGATATATAAGCGGATGCATATTCCTCCCCATGGCCGTCCAGCGTCGGGAGAATCACATGATAGCGATCCGACAATACCCGTGCCTGCCGCAGGTAATTCCACCAGGCATTTCCGCCTCCATGTATCAGCATAATATGAGGATTGTTTTTATCTCCGAACTCATGAAATTTCATATCTATACCTTTCGTATTACAATCCAAAACTTCATAGCATCCTTTCGCCTTCGCTTAATTCCGATAAAAATTCTCTGGCAGTAAAAGAAGCAATCATCTGATGGCGCTTTTTCGCCAGTGTACTTTTTCGGGAACCGCAGCAAACGATTCTATTTCATTTTACCATTTTCTCTCCCCCTTCTTTATACCTGGATTATAGCATACCCGGCCACAGATGACATATAAAGAAATAAAAAGCAGTTAGGAATGAACCCCCATGAATTTTATGGTATACTGATCCCATATTGGAATCGTTGCTGCGATTCTTCCCCTATGTACATAAAAAGCTATCCCCGCACGCAGCGGCGTGCAGACAGGAGTAAGACATGACCTTTTTTAAACAAGCAAAGCCGGTTTGGCTGGCCGGCAGAGAAACAGAAAAAAACTGCGGTGCAGGGTTTGTGTGCCGTTTTTCTTCCGCAGAGGTTACCGGGGAGGCGCTTGTACTGTCCATAGCTTCCTCCGGCATTTATCGTGCCTGCCTGAATGGAGACTTCCTTGGCCATGGTCCCGCCAGGGCCGCCCACGGTTATTTCCGGGTGGATCGTATCGGAATCCCCGTTAATCGGCTGCAGAAGGATAACATCCTCACAATTGAAGTTCTCAGTTTCTGTGTCAACAGCTTTTATATTCCGGATCAGCCCGGTTTTCTACAGGCGGAGCTGCGCTGTGAAGAGAAAATACTCAGGTTTACGGACACGGAAGGGACTTTTCAGGCACACCTCCTGAAAGAACGCCGACAAAGGGTACAGCGCTACAGCTTCCAGCGTCCTTTTATCGAAGCCTTCCGGCTGGAAGAGGGTTTTGACGACTGGAAAAAAGGCCTGGCGGCATCCGGCGGGCCTTTATGCCGCCAGGAAGAAAAACGTCTTCTGGATCGCAGGGTTCCCTGGCCTCTCTTTCCGGTACGCCCCCTCTCCCGGATCCTTGCCAGAGGCACCTTTGCTTCGGGAAGAACAGAACTTCCCATCTGGAAGGACCGTGCCCTGTTTGAAATTGGAGATACCATCCACGGTTTTCCTATAGAAGAACTGGAAGAAAAGGTATCTGTTATCCTGGACGGCTGCAGTACCCTTACCCTTACGCCGGAGGAACGGCCTGTCTGCCTTTCTGACGGACAGCCCCTGTTGGATCATACCTTCTTTATTGCTGATGCAGGCCGTAATACCACAGGTTTTATCGGTATTTCCCTGGAATGTACACAAACCTCTCAGGTCTATATTACTTTTGACGAGGTTCTTCTTAACGGAGACGTTTCTTATAACCGAATGTCCTGCGTCAATGCGATCAGCCTGGAAGTAAAGCCGGGCAGCTATGTGCTGGAAACCATCCAGCCCTATACCTGCCGCTATATGAAACCCATGGTTTTTTCGGGCGGTGTCACGATACGGGATATGTACATCCGGGAACTGAAAAATCCAGATGTCTGCCGGGCGTCCTTTTCCTCCAGTGATGAAGCCCTTAACCGGATTTATGAAGCCGGCCGGGAAACCTTCGCCCAGAATGCCCTTGATGTTTACATGGATTGTCCGTCCAGAGAACGGGCCGGCTGGCTGTGCGACAGCTTCTTCACCGCACGGACGGAAATGGATCTCACCGGAAACCACCTTGTGGAAGATAACTTTCTGGAAAACTATCTGCTTCCTGAACATTTTCAGCACCTGCCCCAGGGAATGGTACCCATGTGCTACCCTTCGGATCACACGGACGGCGTATATATCGCCAACTGGGCTCTTTGGTTTATCCTGGAGCTGTACGAGTACCGGTTCCGAAGCCCGGACAGCTCCCTGATTCCCGCCTTGGAGAAACGGGTGGACGGGATCCTCTCATTTCTGGCGCCGCTGGAAAATGAGGACGGTCTGCTGGAGGACGTACCCGGCTGGGTCTTTGTGGAATGGTCCAAAGCCAATGAACTTACCGACGGAGTCAATTATCCCTCCAATATGCTTTACAGTGCCGCCCTGCTTGCCGCCGCCAGCCTGTATCAAAAGGAAGAATACCGGGAAAAAGGGGTTCGAATCCGCCGCCTTATCCAGGAACAGTCTTACGACGGCCGGTGGTTCTGCGATCATGCCGTGCGGGTAAACGGAAAACTGGTCAGGCAGCCCGACGCCACGGAGGTCTGTCAATACTACGCCTTCTTTTTCCGTATCGCACAAAAGAAGGAGTATCCCGCCCTCTACAGCTGCCTTATGGATGAGTTCGGACCGGATCGGGAATCCCGGGGACTCCATCCCAATATCTGGCCGGCCAATGCTTTTATCGGGAACTATCTGCGTATGGAGCTTCTGTCACAGGCAGGGCGGCCTGCCCAGCTTCTCAGGGAAGCCAGGGAATACTTTGACTATATGGCCCTTAAAACAGGAACCTTATGGGAAAATACCGGGGATTATGCCAGCTGCAATCATGGGTTTGCTTCCCATATCTTGCATTGCTTTTACAGAGATATTCTTGGCGTCGCCGGCATAGAAAACCACCTTATATGCCTCAGCTTCCACGATCTGCCCCTGACAGAATGCCGGGGCACTCTGCCGACGGCCGACGGCCCCCTTTCTGTCGAATGGATCCGCAGCGATAACACCATCCGGGCCTGTGTCCATGTTCCCGAAGGTTTCCAGATACAAGCTTCCTGTACCGATGGCCTCCGGCTGGAATTGCAGACAGAGACTGCATCCAAAAAACGCTTGCAGTAAAGGGAGGGCGCTATGGACGGATTTGCCAACTTGAAAAGCAAACTTCTGGCAGAGCAGATACAGGATCAGCTTTTCCGTTATATTCTGGATACTCCTGTCTGCGTTGGTTCCAGGCTTCCTAATGAATTTGAACTCGGGCGCCTGTTCGGAGTGGGCCGAAGCACAATCCGGGAAGCGGTAAAACTGCTGGCTTCCCGGGGAATCCTGGAGGTACGGCGCGGCTCCGGAACCTATGTGATCGGTACCACACCGTCAGATTTGGATCCGCTGGGCCTGCGGGCCATTGAAGACAAAATGGCTCTGGCTCTCGATCTGGTTGATGTCCGTATTATGCTGGAACCGGGAATTGCGGAAATGGCGGCCCTTCATGCCTCCCCCGCGGACATTAAAAAGCTGGGGGACCTCTGCCGGAAAATCGAAGAACGGATTGCCCGCAAGGAAAGCTATATTGAGGAAGATATCGCCTTTCATTCCTGTGTGGCGGAATGCTCCGGCAATGTAGTCGTAAAGCAGCTTATACCAATTATCGATACAGCCGTATTAATGTTTGTCAATGTTACGCATCAGCGGCTGACCCGGGAAACCGTACGCACACACCGGGCGATCACGGATGCCATTGCAGAACATGATACGATTGGGGCAAAAACCGCCATGATGATGCACCTGACCTATAACCGGGAAATGATCAAATATCTGATTAGGAGAGAACAAAAGACATATCCGGAATAGGAACCGGATCCGCCCCCTGTATCAGGAATTATCGAAAATTTAATGTAGAGCCAAAGACATCTGATGACTTTGGCTCAATTTTTAATTCTTTAAACTATTATTACTTCCGTGGATTGTTTTAAACTAATAAATTGTTGAAAACAGTAGAAAAATCAAACATAAATAAGTCAAAAAGTAGAACGTATACCGGACGACTTGCTATGAATTATCAGAAATGGTAGGATAAAAGCAGCAAAACATCTGATGTATTCTTTTTTACTAAACAAAGCCATATCCATAGGAGGAGGATTTAGTGTGAAAGAAAGTAGAGGTCAGCCAATAAATGGCGCACTTGAATAAGCTGTCACAAATGACAACTTTTAAAAAAGTATATTATTAACAATAATTACGAGGCTACAGGTTCTTGTGGCGGAGGAT
>OJIY01000156.1_pt1 | contig 41319 bp, 30 predicted proteins | sample 1596061 | NCBI WGS metagenome assembly OJIY01 (sample SAMEA4350111, study PRJEB24818) | metagenome | biome: human; feature: gut; material: faeces | place: Denmark | collected 2013-09 | reverse complement strand
GTGAGATCTCCACCGGTCGTGGAATCGTCACCGGGCGCGGGACCAGGCGTGAGGTCACCGCCGGGGGAGGAATCGCCGCCGGGTGTAGAGTCAGGAGCAAGGTCGCCGCCGGGCGTGGAGCTTCCACCGGGCATGGGATCGGGTGTAGAGCCGCCGGGGCTGGACCCCCCGGGCGTGGAGCCGCCGCCGGGTGTAGGATCAGGAGTAAGGTCGCCGCCGGGCGTGGAGCCTCCACCGGGCATGGGATCAGGTATGGAGCCACCGGGGGTGGAATCGCCGCCGGGCGTGGGGGCAGGCGTGGAGCCGCCGGATGTAGAACCGCCGCCGGGCCTAGAATCAGGCGTGGCGTCGCCGGGGGCAGAGCTATCGGCAAGATTACCGGTCACAACGTGCAGGATATCCTCGTTTCTTTTAGGGGCTGTGGCGGCAACCTGGCTGACTGTGGTGTTGCCCTTGCCGGCCACGCTGTGCCCTCCGGAGGGATCTTCCACGCCGGCCGCGGCCATGGGAGCGGGAGTACTCATCGTTGCCGGATTTTTAGCAGCAGTCGATGATTGCGCCTGCGCTCGGGCCGCCGTTGCCGTACCCCGAGCCGCAGCGTTGCCCGTAGCGGGGGGGTGCGGCGCTTGGCGAGTCTGGCGCGTCACGGTCTGCACCACGCTCATTTCCGCAGGCGTGGCCGGACGCAGCACATTGCCGGCGGCCCCCGCTTCAGTGGTCAGACCGGCCTTGGGCATTTCCGTATGCTGGCCCGTGGAGGCGTTTACCACGCTGACAACATGTCCCGCGCCCAGTTGGCTGAGGATGAATTTGCTCTGGGATGGATTGCGTACGTCGGCTGTCAGAATGGTGCCGCGGATGCCCACCGTGGCGTGCGGTGTGGTGACCTTGAACCCTTCGCGATTCCGCTGCACCACCTTGCCGGTGACCACACGGGCCAGACCACGGCCCACGCCCAATGCGAAACTGGCCTTGGCCGGACCGCCGAAGCTGAAATCCGCGATATTGATCAGACTGTCGGGCGCGACGGCCACAGTAGTGTCGTCGGCAAAAAGCAGTTGCAGCTTGCCGGTGGCATTGGTGCTGACCTTGTCTTCTTTGTACAGCGGGTCTTTAAGCCTGAGCGGCGTACGCTCGTTTCCGCGCTGGACAAAAGCCCCGGGCGCCACGGCGATCACGCGCGCCGCTTCGGCGGGCTGGGGTGACGCGGCAAAAGCCGGCTCGACAAAGCCCAGACACAAGCAACAGAATATTGTCCAGAAAACGGCGCGCTGGAGAAACACAGAGGCCTCCGCAAAGGCTGAAGGTTCACCGCGTTCGTTTCAGGGGGGGGAGAAACGAAAACAGACCGTTGTTGGAATTGCGCCACGCTACGGATTTTCCGCCCGCTTCAGGCGGAAAACAGCATGGAGATCATCCGGGAATGTGACGCCATATTTTTGCTGGCCTATACCCGCAGCATAGCCGTGTCAAGGCAGGCCGCCCTGGGGAAATAAAAGAACCGGATCCGGACATGCAATTATGGCCGCCCGAGGTTTTTCTTCACGCTGCCCCCAATACACGCTCGTCCAGCGTCAGGCGGGAGAAATTCCATGCCGACGGGTGAAATTGTCCTGTATGAAGGGCAAATTTTTTTCGGGCTCATTTGATTGCCCTGTCGCGTCGGGGGCAGGCATAACGCCCCAGTGAGATTTATCATAAAAAATCCCCTGAAGAGAATTTCAATGGATTGGACTGCCGACAGTTGAAGGATCGCGGACACGTATAGGCCGCCGCATCTTCATACGCCCGGCGGGGATGGTCCATTCAGACTTGGCAAGGTCTATCTCGCTCCATGCGGCCCCGCGCAGTTCGACAGAGCGGACAAAGACATATGGGAGAATTTGTAGTGCATGGCGGGTAATGGGGTCGCCCTGGTAGTCGTCAATGGCCAGGAGCAGTCGCCCGATCTCTGCCGGATCAGTTATGGTTGCGTGGTGATTGTCCTTGGGGATAGGCGGTAGGGCTTCATGCAGGCCCGCCGCTACGTCAAATTTAACATAGCCCACGATGCGGGCGTATCGGCAAATCTTCCCGGCAAGTTGAGTCAACCTGTGCGCCATCTCGATAGCGCCTCGGCTTTGTGTGTGCCGGACAGCCTCAAGAATGTGAGCAGGCTCCAAGGCAGAAAACGGGATATCCCCGATGAAAGGGAAGATATGGTTTTCAAGCCGGGAGCGAAGTTGCTTGCGGTAGGCGGCTGTCAGGTTGAGCGTCTTTGCTTCAAACCATTCGCGGGCCACGGCCTCAAAAGTCCGGGTCTTTTCTTCCGCGACAGCAGCGGCGACGGCCTTGGCTTTTTTCTTGTGCTCGCTGGGGTCGATGCCTTGGGCGAGCAATGCCCGTGCCTCTTCGCGCCGCTCACGGGCCTTCTTTAAGGACACATCAGGATAGACGCCCAGGGCCAGCGTTTTTTGCTTGCCGCCAAAGCGGTATGCCAGGCGCCAATACTTCCCCCCCCTTGGCATCGACCTGGATATACAGCCCTCCACCATCGGCCTTTTTCAGCGTGTGGCCAGTAGCCTTTAATCCCCGCAAAAACGTGTCTGTCAGTGGCATAGCGCAAATGTTGGTATCTTGGTTGTTGGCATATTTTGAAGCCAATTTATGCCAACGCAGATACCAACGAAAAAGGCGGCTGTCAACGAACCTAAAAGGACATTGGCGAACTACAAGAAAGGATAAAGCCCGCTCTGCTCTTGGCTTTGCGGGCTTTAGTGAACTTGTGCGATTATCACTTGGCGGAGACGTATAGGGGTCGAACCTACCGTGGACATTTCTGCCCACCACCGGTTTTGAAGACCGGGCGCCACACCGGTGACGACACGTCTCCCCGCCGTAATGACAGCGGAACCATAAGTGAAAAACACCGTATCCGCAAGAGGCGGCCCGGGCTCCGAAGCGGACGGGGAGGCGCATCCGCAAAAACGGCCCGCCGGGACGCGGCCCATTGCCAAGCTTACAAAGAATATTATATTCTATAAACTGGGCACTGCCGGAGCGGCCGCGTACTGTCTGATTTGACACCGGCCGCATGCAGGTAGTATTTTCCCGCTCCAGACCGGGCGTGAACCCGGTACTGGCCGCGCCGTTCGGCGCGCTGAAATCGTAACGGAGGCAGCGTTGAATCAGTTCAGTCGCAACCTGATGCTGTGGGCGATTATCGTCCTGGCGATGGTCATGCTTTTTAATATGTTCCAGCAACCGCAGGCCGGTCTGCAACGGGTGCCCTATACGGAGTTCCTGAGCAAGGTGGACGAGGGACAGGTGCTGTCCGTGACCATCCAGGGACATACGCTCATAGGCAAAACATCGGACAATAAGAGCATCCAGACCTATGCTCCGCAGGATGCGGGCCTGGTCAACAGACTCATTGAGAAAAAGGTGGAAATCAAGGCCGAGCCGCCGGAAGAATCCCCCTGGTACATGACCCTGCTGGTATCCTGGTTCCCCATGCTTTTGCTCATTGGCGTCTGGATTTTCTTTATGCGCCAGATGCAGAGCGGCGGCGGCAAAGCCATGAGCTTCGGCCGTTCCAGAGCGCGCATGCTCAATCAGGAGAGCGCGCGCGTCACCTTTGCCGATGTGGCGGGCGTGGACGAGGCCAAGGAAGAACTCTCGGAAGTGGTGGAATTTCTGTCCAATCCCAAGAAGTTCACCCGCCTGGGCGGACGCATACCCAAGGGCGTGCTGCTGGTGGGGCCTCCCGGTACAGGCAAAACCCTGCTGGCGCGGGCCGTGGCCGGCGAGGCCGGGGTGCCGTTCTTTTCCATTTCCGGTTCGGACTTTGTGGAAATGTTCGTGGGCGTGGGCGCTTCGCGCGTGCGCGACCTCTTCGTGCAGGGCAAGAAGAACGCGCCCTGTCTGATCTTTATTGACGAAATTGATGCCGTGGGTCGCCAGCGCGGCGCCGGTCTGGGCGGCGGACATGACGAGCGCGAGCAGACCTTGAACCAGCTGCTGGTGGAAATGGACGGCTTTGAAAGCAATGAGGGCGTCATCCTCATCGCGGCCACCAACCGTCCGGACGTGCTGGACCCGGCCCTGCTGCGGCCCGGCCGTTTCGACCGTCAGGTCGTGGTGCCCACGCCGGATCTGCGCGGCCGCCGCCGCATTCTTGAAGTGCACACCAAGCGCACGCCTCTGGATCCGGACGTGGATCTGGAGGTGCTGGCGCGGGGCACGCCGGGCTTTTCCGGCGCGGATCTGGAAAACCTGGTCAACGAGGCGGCGCTGCAGGCGGCCAAGCTGAATCAGGACAAGCTGGACATGCGCGACTTTGAATTCGCCAAGGACAAGGTGCTCATGGGCCGCGAGCGGCGCAGCCTGATCCTCTCGGACGAGGAAAAGCGGATCACCGCGTATCACGAAGGCGGCCACGCCCTGGCCGCCCGGCTGCTGCCCGGCTCCGACCCGGTGCACAAGGTTACCATCATTCCGCGCGGCCGCGCCTTGGGCGTGACCATGCAACTGCCTGAAGAGGACCGTCACGGCTACTCCCGCAGCTATCTGAAAAACAATCTGGTGGTGCTGCTGGGCGGCCGTGTGGCTGAAGAGCTGATCTTCGATGACATCACCACCGGCGCGTCCAACGATATCGAGCGCGTCACCCGCATGGCCCGCAAGATGGTCTGCGAGTGGGGCATGAGCGAGGCCGTGGGCACGCTGTCCATCGGCGAGACCGGGGAAGAGGTCTTTATCGGCCGCGAATGGGTGCAGAACAAGAACTTCAGCGAAGACACGGCCCGTCTGGTTGACTCCGAGGTCAAGCGCATTGTGGAAGAGGCTCACGCCCGTTGCCGCAAGCTTTTGCAGGACAACGAGGAAACGCTGCACCGCATCGCGCGGGCTCTGCTGGACCGTGAAACCATTACCGGCGACGATCTGGATCTGTTGATGGAGAACAAGGAACTGCCGCCTCTGGACATCAACGGCAAGCCCCTGAAATCTTCCCGGCCCGGCGGCCCCCAAAACCGGGACAAGGGCGGCGATTTCGTTCTGGAGCCGGACGATGCGGGCCAGGAAACTTCCGGCGACGCGGCTACGGCCGACGCCATGGGCCAGACGCCCCCGGCGACTCCGGAAACTGATCCGTCGCGTCCGGAACCGGCCACGACGCCCACCCCGGAGCAGGCGGACCATGCCGGACAGGCTGATCTGAAAGACCCGGCCGACCATGCGGAACAGGATAAAAAGTAAGCGGCGGGGCGCATCCGTTATGGATGCGCCCTGGCTCGTGCGCGGGGGCAGGGCGCTGACGGCGTCCGCCCCTTTCGGCGTTATGGGCATCGTCAACCTGACGCCGGATTCCTTTTATGACGGCGGCGCGCACGCCGGGCCGCACGCGGGCCTGACGCATGCCCTGCACCTGCTCGATCAGGGCGCGGACATTCTGGATCTGGGCGCGGAATCTTCCCGCCCCGGCGCGGCGGCGCTGGAACCCGCCGAAGAACTGGAGCGTCTGTTGCCTGTGCTGACCGGCCTGCGGCAGCGCGCGTCCGGCGCGGTCATCTCCGTGGACACCTATCACGCGGCCACCGCCGCTGCGGCTCTGGAGCAGGGGGCCGCGATCATCAACGACATTTCAGCCTGCGCTTTTGATCCCGGGCTCCTTGACGTGCTGGTCCAGTATAAACCGGGTTACGTGCTGATGCACAGCCAGGGCCGCCCGGATCGCATGCAGCGCGACCCGCGTTATGACGACGTGCGCCGCGAAGTGCTGGAATTTTTCGAGCGTGAACTGGCGCGCCTGACGGCCGCCGGGCTGCCCGAAGACCACATCGCGCTGGATCCGGGCATTGGCTTCGGCAAGACACTGGAACACAATCTGGCTCTGCTCTCCCACCCTGAGGACTGGCTGGGCTTCGGCCGGCCGGTGCTCATGGGCCTGTCCATGAAGTCCGTGTTCGGCGGTCTCCTGGGCCTGTCCCCTTCCCAACGGGGCGCGGCCACCCAGACGGCCACAGCCCTGCTCTGGAGCCGGGGCGTATTCTGGCACCGGGTCCATGACGTGGCCGCCGCCCGACAAAGCCTTGCACTGGCCGCCGCGTTTGCTCCCCATGCTTCCCCCGCCGATTGAAAAAGGATCCCGTGTGCTTGAGAACAGCGGCATATCGCGGCGGGCCGCCGCCACTTTCATCATTCTGTTGATTCTGTGCAGCCTGGCCGTCTACCTTCTGGTGGAGCGGAAATACCAGTTTGAGTATATCAAGATGGAGAGGATCATCCTCAACCAGAGCAACAGGCTCACCAATGTTCTTACCCGGCTGCTCTACAAGACGCAGGCTCTTTCCGCTCTGGTGGTGCAGCATAACGGCAAGGTGGAGAATTTCGAAAAGGTGGCTGCCACCCTTCTGGACGATCCGGCCATCCTCAATGTGCTGGCGGCTCCGGGCGGCGTGGTCAGGGCCGTGTATCCCGTCGAAGGCAATGAGGCCGTGCTGGGCCTGAATTTTTTTGAAAAAGGCGCTGGCAACCAGGAAGCCGTGGAAGCCAGAGATACAGGCCGGCTGGTTCTGGGCGGTCCTTTCACTCTGGTGCAGGGAGGAGAGGCCCTGGTGGGCCGTCTGCCCGTGTACGCCGATGACGGCAAGGGCGAGAAGCTATTCTGGGGTCTGGTTTCCGTTACCCTGAAATTTCCGCAGGCCCTGAACGGCGCGGAACTGGACAAACTGTCCGAACTGGGCCTGGCGTATGAAATCTGGCGGGTCAGTCCGGAGACCAATGAAAAGCAGGTCATCGCGCACAGCGCGTATGAATATAACGACGACGCGCCCTATATTGAAGTGCCGCTTACCATTTTCAACGCCCACTGGTTCTTCCGTGTTTCGCCCATCAAGCTCTGGTATCAGTATCCCGAGTCCTGGCTGTACATCAGCCTCGGCGTGCTGGTCAGCTTTCTGCTGGCCATGCTGGCCCAGCACAATCTCGATCTGCGCCGCGTCCGCAGCCAACTGGAAAACATGGCCTATCATGATCCGCTGACCGGCATCCTCAACCGGCGCGGCCTGTTTGAACGACTGCCGGTCCTGATCGGGGAGGGCGGCTACTTCAGCCTGTATTATCTGGATCTGAACAATTTCAAGACCTTCAACGACACCTACGGGCACACTGTGGGCGATCGGATATTGCAGGTTTTCACGGAACGCGTCCGGAAGCGGATGGACTTTCCGCATCTTTTCGCGCGCATCGGCGGCGACGAGTTCATTCTCATCGCCTACGGGCAGGAGAATGAGGAAAAGGCCGACAAACTGTTCAACGGCATCCGCGTCGCGCTGCAAGACCTGGTTGTTGAGGGCGCCGGGGACGTCCGGATTTCCTTCAGTATGGGCAAGGCGGTCTATCCCCGCGACGGAAACAATATCGACGAACTGATCGCCCACGCGGACGGCGACATGTACACAGAGAAACGCACCCGCTCCGGAAAAATCGGCGCGACCGCATAAGGAAATCATACGGTGTTCGAGCATTTTGTTTTCGACTGGCGCGACCTGCTGGACATTGCCCTGGTCAGCGCGCTGCTCTACCAGGTCATCCAGTTGCTGCGCGGCTCCCGCGCCCTGGCCGTGCTTACCGGCCTGGGGCTGCTGACCCTGCTGTATTTCATGTCCAGAACCATGGGCCTGTATACGCTCACCTGGCTGTTGCAGCATATTTTCAGCTCCTTGTTCATCCTCATTGTGGTCATCTTTCAGGCCGACATCCGTCAGGCTCTGGGCGAAATCGGCGCGCATCGGCTGTTCAGGCGGCGCGACCTCAAGCAGGGCGGGGTGGAGGAAGTGGTCATGGCCTGCGTGGAAATGGCCCGCCTGCGTGTGGGCGCGCTCATCGTCATTGAACGCAGCATGCGCCTCGGCGACATGATCAAACGCGAGGGCGTACGGATGGACGCCCAGCTCTCCCGCCAGCTGCTCATGAATATTTTTTATCCCAAGGCCCCGCTGCACGACGGCGCGGTGGTCATCAGCCGCGGGCGGATCATGGCGGCAGCCTGCATTCTGCCGCTGGCCGTGGCCAAGGGGCAGAATTTCGGCACCCGCCACCGGGCGGCTCTGGGCATCACCCAGGAGAGCGACGCCGTGGTCGTGGTCGTGTCCGAGGAGCGCGGCGAAATTTCCGTGGCCATGAAAGGGGAACTGGTGCGCGCTCTGGACGCGGCGCGTTTAAGGCAGGTGCTCAATGAAATCCTCTGAGAACAATGGCGGGCTGCGGCGCGCGCCGCATCTGTTTTCACTGCTGGTGGCCGTGCTGGCCGCCGTGGCCATGTGGTACGTGGTCAGCGTGCGCGATCGCCTGGAAGCCCAGGTCGAAGTGAATATCGACTATTACGGCATTCCGCCCAACCTGGTGGTCACCGACGGCCTGATCAGCAAGATCACGGTGCGCCTGCGCGGACCGGAAACCCTGCTGCGTTCCATCCCCCAGCAGCGGCTGACCCAGGCCGTGGACCTGTCGGACATCAAGAAGGGCGTCACGATCGTGCCGCTGGGCGGTGACAATCTGGGACCCAACTTCCGGGCCTTTGAACTTGTGGATATCCAGCCGCCGCGCATCGTCATCAAGGCCGACACCCTGCTGGAGCGCAGCGTGCCCCTGCGCACCATTGTGGATTCGCCCCTGCGCGGCGGGGCTTTGACTGTGGAAAACGTCAGCGTGTCCCCGGCCACCGTGGTATTGCGCGGACCCGAGGACGTGGTGTCGGATATTTCCAGCGTGCCGCTGACCATCATGCTTGATCCCAAGGCGGCGGGCACCACCGTGCACCAGACTATCGCCCTGGACACGCCCAGCCTGGTCACCGCCACTCCCTCCTCGGTGCGCGTGCAGTACACCATCACCAGCGGGCGCACCGTGGTGTCGCGGCGCTGCAAGGTGGAACTGGCCGGGGAGAACCGCCGCCAGTATACGGTGGAGCCGGAGGAGGTGACCGTGCTGGTGGAAGTGCCCGAAGCCCTGGCCAAGAGCGCCCGTTATCTGGGACAGTTGGAGGTCAGCGTCACGCCCCCTTCCCTGGAGCCGGGCCAGAGCGAAAAGGCGGAGCTGCGTTTCCGCCTGCCCGAAGGCATGACCCTCTTGAATCCGGCCACTGAAGAAGTTACGGTTTTTCGCAAGAAAAAATAGCCTGCGCTTGTGCATGCGAGTTCAAAAGGAGTTTTCATGGCTGAACGTCTCTTCGGCACGGACGGCCTGCGCGGCACGGTGAACACCGCGCCCATGACCGTGGACGTGGCCCTGCGCCTGGGGCTGGCCGCCGGGGTGCGCTTCCGGCGCGGCCCGCATCGGCATAAGGTGGTCATCGGCAAGGATACGCGGCTTTCCGGCTACATGTTCGAATCCGCGCTCACGGCGGGCTTGTGCGCCGCGGGCATGCACGTGATCATGACCGGCCCCCTGCCCACGCCGGCCATCTCCTTTCTGACGCGCAGCATGCGGGCCGATCTGGGCGTGGTCATCTCCGCCTCGCACAATCCTTTTTCCGACAACGGCATCAAGTTTTTCGACGCCGACGGCTATAAACTGCCGGACCAGACCGAAAATGAAATCGCCGAAATGGTCCTCAATCCGGACATGGCCTGGCCCTATCCGGATTCGCGCATGGTGGGCCGGGCCACCAAGATTGAGGACGCCGGGGGCCGCTATATCGTCTATACCAAGAGCTGCTTCCCGACCCAGCTGACCCTTTCCGGCCTGCGCATCGTGGTGGACTGCGCCAACGGCGCCAGCTACAAGGTGGCCCCGCTGGCCCTGGAAGAACTGGGGGCCGAGGTTTTCCGTCTGGGCACCGCGCCCGACGGCACGAATATCAATGACCACTGCGGCTCGCTTTATCCTGAAGTTGTGGCGGCCAAGGTGCGCGAGGTGCGCGCCGACGTGGGCCTGGCTCTGGACGGCGACGCCGACCGTCTGATCGTGGTGGACGAGCACGGCAACGTCCTGGACGGCGACCAGCTTATGGCCCTCTGCGCCCAGGCCATGATGGCGCGCGGCGAACTACCGGGCAACATGCTGGTGGCCACAGTGATGAGCAATCTGGCGCTGGAGATTTTCATGCGCGAGCACGGCGGCGTCCTGTTGCGCACCAAGGTGGGCGACCGCTATGTGGTGGAGGCCATGCGCCGCGAAGGGGCCATGCTTGGCGGCGAGCAGTCCGGCCATCTCATTTTCCGGGGCTACAGCACCACGGGCGACGGCCTGCTGGCGGCCTTGCAGATTCTGCGGATCATGCGCGAAAAGGAAAAGTCGCTCTCCGAACTGGCGGGCCTGCTCACGCCCTTCCCCCAGAAACTCGTCAATGTCCGGGTGGAAAAGCGCCTGCCCTTTGAAGAACGTCCGGGCATCGGCGAGGCCGTGGCCAGGGTGGAAAAGGAACTGGCCGGGCGAGGCCGGGTACTGTTGCGCTACTCGGGCACCGAAGCGCTCTGCCGGATCATGGTGGAAGGCGAAGATGAGGACAAGGTCAAGGTCTACGCGGCGGATCTGGCGGAGGTGGTGGCGCGCGAACTGCGTTAACGGCGTGTTGACACTACGTTTTTTTGCTCCCTGGCTGCGTCGAAATTTGCCTTTTATTCCAGTCGAGCACCATATCTCTGCTGTCCTCATCCGTAAGCAGCTTCGTTGCAACGGCTGAGGCAAGAGTACACTTTTCATAAAAGGCTTGTTCTCCTTGCCGGTTAACAACTTCCTGTAGTGTCAACACTTCCTGGAGCATTGCAATGTTGAAATGCCCCGGCATTATGCTTTGTGCGCCGCATCGCTGCTGTCGATGCCCGTAGCCCGCTCCGCTCGGACGGACACGACCCTTGTTGACCGCCTTCCGGCCGCGAAAATGCGTTTTTCTCTTGCGCTTGCCGGGCTTTTGGCGGAGTATGAACTTGAGGCATATCCGGCGCGTTGCGGAACAGTCAAAGTTCTTATGGCAACGCGTCGCCGGGTTTCCCCGGCCGATGGTATGGGCGCGGCGGCAGAGCGCCGATGTGCTCCGTCAACCCGCAACGCTCCGGAAACGCTGATGCTGTTCGGATACTAATACATGAGCGGAGGCGCGCATGAAGGATATTCGCAAGGTGATCATTCCGGTGGCTGGTTGGGGTACGCGTTCATTGCCCGCGACCAAGAATATTCCCAAGGAAATGCTGCCCATCTATAATAAACCCGTCATCCAGTACGTGGTGGAGGAGGCGCAACGCGCTAAGATCCATGATGTGATCTTTGTGACCAACCGGGACAAGAGCGTCATTGAAGATCACTTTGACTACAACCTCCAGTTGGAGGCGGTGCTGGAACGCGCGGGCAAGCTGGACAAGCTCAAGGAAGTGCGGCAGGTGGCCGAAATGGTCAACATCATGTCCGTGCGCCAGAAAAAGCAGCTCGGCCTTGGGCATGCGGTGCTCTGCGCGCGCGAACTGGTGCGCGATGATCCCTTTGCGATCATGGTGGGCGATGACCTGATGTTCGGTGGCGTGCCGGGCATCGGCCAGCTTATTGAAGTGGCCATGGCCGAAAAAATGCCGGTCATCGGCGTCATGGAAGTGCCCTGGGAAAAGGTCAGCCGCTACGGCATCATTGACGGCGAGGAAGTGGCTCCCGGCGTTTTCCGGGTGCGCAACATGGTGGAAAAGCCCAAGCGCGAGGCCGCGCCCTCGCGGATGGCCATTGTGGGCCGCTATGTGCTCACGCCGGAGATTTTCGACTATCTGGAAAAGGTCGAGCCGGGTCATGGCGGCGAAATCCAGCTCACCGACGCCCTGCAGGCCATGGCCCAGGACCGCGGCATGATGGCCGTGCGCATGTCGGGCATGCGCTTTGACGCGGGCGACTGGGCGGAGTTTCTTACGGCCAATATCTATTTCGCCCTTCAGGACGAGGAACTGCGCTACGAATTGCTGGGCCTGCTCAAGAATTTCGTCCAGTTCCAGTAGGGGCTTGCCTCCAAACCGGTTTTTTGCCTTCCGATTGCGTCAGGAGTCCATTGCGGCGCGGGTCTGTACCGAATGTACGGTTCCCGGTTCGTAGTGGACTCCTTTCTTGCGGGAGGAACGGCCTTTTGGAAGACAAAGCCCGTGTTGTCCGTATCCTTTTATTTTTTGATCTCGAACGCCATGCAGCCACTGCCGAGGTAACGGTTTTCCCAGTATGTACGCCAGCGTCGCCCTGTTGAGCCCCCCCTATGCCTGCCTGACCTATGCGCTGCCGCCGGAATTCCCGTCGGAATTCTGGCGGCCCGGCCTGCGTCTGGCCGTGCCGTTGGGCAGGGGAGAGCAGGGCGCGTTGCGGGCGGCGGTGCTTCTGGCCGTCAGCCTCACCTCAGGCCTGCCGGACAACGTGGCCTGCAGGGCCGTCTGCTGGCCGCTGGAGGACGCCCCCCTGCTGCCGCCGGATCTGCTGGCTCTGGCTCAGGATCTGGCCCTTCGCCAGGGCGTGGAGCCGGGCCATATTCTGGGCCATGTGCTGCCCCAGGGACTGCGCAGCACGCGCGTGCGCCTGCACCGGCTGGAAGCGGGGCGCGCGGCGGCGCTGAGCCTGCGCCAGATCAGGGAAGCGGACGCCGGGGAGCGGCTGGACCTGGCCCGGGCGCTTTGCGCGGGCGCGGCCCGTATGCTGGCCCCCGGCGCGGACGCGGCCAGCGAAGAGTTCTGCCTGTTGCGCGCCGATCCGCCCTGGCCGGTGCGCCCCTCGGCCACACGTCAGATTGAAGTTCTGGAATACCTGCACGAACACGGGGCCGTGAGCCGTCGTCGTCTGCTGCAAAGCCTGGGACAGTCCGCGGCTCCCGCCTTGCAAAGCCTGCTCAAGGCCGGGCATCTGGCGCTGACGCGCGAGGAGGCCGAGGAAGAGACGGAGCAGGCCCTGCTGCCGCCCCCGCCCGCACCCTTCAGTCTCAACGCGGATCAGAGCGCGGCCCTGACCGGCCTGCGCGCGGCGCTGGATGAAGGTGCGGCGGCTTCCCGCCTGCTCTACGGCGTCACGGGCAGCGGCAAGACGGCCGTGTATCTGGAACTGGCCAGGGACTGTCTGGCGCGGGGCAAAAGCCTGCTGCTGCTGGCTCCGGAAGTGGCCCTGGCCCACAAGTTGCGCCGCGACGCTGCCTGCGCCCTGCCGGATGCCCCGCTCTTTTTTTATCACGGCTATCAGTCTCCGGCCCGGCGCGAGTCCACGTTTCGCGCACTGGCCGCGCGGCGTGAGCCCTGTCTGGTGGTGGGCACGCGTTCGGCTCTTTTCCTGCCCGTGCCAAAACTGGGCTGTGTGGTGCTGGACGAGGAGCACGACGGTTCCTTCAAGCAGGATGAGAGCCTCTCCTACCAGGCCAAGGAAGTGGCCTGGTTCCGTATGGCCCAGACGCGCGGCCTGCTGCTGCTGGGGTCGGCCACGCCGGACATCAAGACCTTTTACGCGGCGGAAAACGGCCGGTTGCCTTTACTGCGCCTGCCGAGCCGGGTGGGCGGCAGACCTTTGCCGCCGGTGGAACTCGTGGACATTAGTATGCTGTCCCCGGCGGCCTCTTCCGTGGAGGGCGGCGGCCTGCTGGCGCCGCAGAGTGAAGCGGCCCTGCGCGAAACCCTGGACAGGGGCGAGCAGGCCGTGGTGCTGCTCAACCGGCGCGGCTACGCGCCGTTGATGTACTGTCTGGACTGCAACAGCACCCTGCGTTGTCCGCAGTGCGAAATCGGCCTTACCTACCATAAGGGACGGGAAAAACTGGTCTGCCATTACTGCGGCTATACCCGGCCCTTTCCCTCGCCCTGCCCGCAGTGCAAGGGCATGAATTTTCTGCCGCTGGGCGAGGGCACCGAGCGCCTGGGCGAGCGTCTGAGCGTGCTGGCCGGACGGCCCGTGCTGCGTCTGGACCGCGACAGCACGCGCCGTCCGGGCCGCATGGAGGAAATCCTGGCGGCTTTTGCCCGGCAGGAATCGCCTATCCTGGTGGGCACCCAGATGCTTTCCAAGGGCCATCATTTCCCGCAAGTGACTCTGGCCGTGGTGGCCGACGGCGATCTGGGCCTGAATCTGCCCGATTACCGCGCGGCAGAGCGCACCTTTCAGCTGTTGGTCCAGTCCGCCGGGCGGGCCGGACGGGGCGAAAAACCGGGCCGGGTGCTGATCCAGACCCGCGACGTCAGCCACTACTGCTGGCAGTACGTGCAAGCGGGCGATTATGAGGGCTTTTACGCGGCGGAACTGGCGCGCCGCCGCTTGCGGCAGTATCCGCCATTTGTGCGTCTGGCCTTGATCCGCATGTCCTTCGGCGTTGAGGAAAAGGACGGACCAGCGGCCCTGAATGAACTGACCGCCGCGCTGCGCCTGCGGGCGCGCGAACTCGACGTCCGCATGCTGGGGCCCGCGCCCGCGCCTCTGGCGCTGCTGCGGGGGCGGCGACGTTTCCATTGTCTGCTCAAAGCCGGGGACTGGCAGGTCCTGCGCCAGCTTTATTTCTTTGCCAAAAGCCGGAAAGCCGCCGCGTCGCTGCGACTTTTCCTTGACCTCGATCCTGTTAATATGCTGTGATAGTCGGCATATCTTTTTGAGGGGCGGGCGCGTCATCCGCTCCGCGTCGTTGCGCCATGTGGAAAGCGCCAGGCCCGGGCCGGCGTTCTCCGGAGGGGGGAGCGCGCGGCGTTGGTCTGGTCTGTGCTCTACAGGAGGAGAAATGAGGGGTCTGCGCGTTTCCTGTCTTTTGCTCGCGCTTCTCGCGGGCATGGCGTCAACGGTTCTGGCCGAGGGTTTCGCCCTCAACGAGTGGAGCGCCAGGGGCGTGTCCCTGGCGGGGGGCATGGTGGGGCGCGCCGACGACGTATCGGCCCTGGCCTACAATGCGGCGGGCATCACCCAACTGCCGGGCGCGCATGTCATGGGCGGCCTGGCTTTCATCGCCCCTATCGGCACCATCATCGCCGAAACGGGCGGCATGGAGCACGGCACCACCACCAAACCGGCGGTCTGGCTGGCTCCGCACGGTTATGCCAGCTACCAGCTCAACGACAATGTCTGGCTGGGCCTGGGCGTGTTTTCGCGTTTCGGGGTGGGCAACAGCTATGACGGGAGATGGACGGGAAGATACAATATTTATGACGTGGGCCTGCAAACCGTTTCTTTTGTACCCACCCTGTCCTACAAGATCAACGACGTCTTTTCCGTATCTCTGGGGGTGGAGGCCCTCTACGCCAGCGTGTACATGGGGAGCAAAATACCCACCCTCACAGGCGGTCCGGTCTGGGACAACGACATGCAGGTTGAGGGGCAGGGATGGGGCGTGGGCGCGCATCTGGGCCTGCATATGCGTCTCAATGACCAGTGGTCCGTGGGCCTCGCCTACAAGAGCCAGGTCACCCTCAACATCAACGGCGACGCCGATTTCGGCTGGCAAGGGGACAATCTGCTGACCAGGGCGGCGCATTTGCCCGACGCCCGCAACTGCTCGGCCAATGCCACGGTGCAGCTTCCGGATTCCCTGGCTCTGGGCATCGCTTACAAGCCGCTGGACAATCTGAGCTTTGAGGTGGGCACGGTCTGGACGCGCTGGTCCACCTACAATGCCCTGAATGTCTATTTTGACAGCGGCTACGGCTCCGTCAGCAACAAGGAATGGCGCGACGGCTGGAACTTCAACGCCAGCGTGGAGTACAAGCCCCTAGACTGGTGGAGCCTGCGCGCCGGTTTTTCCTATGAAACGCCGGTGCTCAATGAGGATCACGCCGATTTTATGATGCCCACCAACGGCCGCACCACCCTCAGTGTGGGCACGGGCGTGCGCTGGAATGACTGGACCTTTGATTTCGCCTACGCCCACCTCTGGATCAATCCCACGGACTATGACAGCACCGACGCCGCGGGCATCCGCAACAATATCTTTAACGGCGGCGTCAGCGGCGGCCATTCGGAAAATGTGGTGGCCAATATTTACATGTTTTCCGTCGGTTATACTTTTTAGAGCCGCTTAATGGTACGACTCTGCGCGGCCGGGACACCATGTTCCGGCCGGTAAGTTCCACGCCTCCGTCAACGGCTCGCTTCATTTGACTCCGCGGACAATTTTAAAAGAAAATTGCTCTGAAGCCGGCAAACGCCCATAGGGGTTTGCCGGCTTTCTGTTGTATGGCATATATTTTGCATATCTTAAGCGCCCGGCAAAGAAATGACGTCCGCAACAAGGAAGGTATTGTGGCGGATTCCGGTCGGGGCGGGAAAGTCAAGAATTTCTGTAGAAATTTTATTGACAATTTCCAGAATTTGCACAACTCTCAAAACTCCCTGTGAACAGAAGGGGAAAAGCATTCAGGAGGACTGTCATGAAACGCATTATTGCCGCTTTGGCACTTGTGCTGACGCTTGCTCTGCCCGGTCTGGCCGCGGCGGAAGGCACCGGCATGTATCTGGCCCCCAAGTTTCTGATGAGCATTCAGGATACGGGACGGATGGAACGTTCGTCCGGGCTTGCGGGTTCGGGGGTGGACGATTACAGCCAGTTCACCTTGGGTGGGGCTCTGGCTCTGGGCTATGATTTCTGGCCGCAACAAATGCTGCCCCTGCGCGCTGAAATTGAATTCGCCCTGCGCGGCAACAGCGAACATAGCTGGAGCGACGGCGGCACGAATGTGAGCGACGTCAAGGGCACCTGGAACAACTCCACGCTCTTCGCCAACCTGTTCTGGGACTTCCACAACGATACGCCCTTCACGCCTTATATCGGCGCTGGCTTGGGGCTGGCCTTCAACTATACCGGCTATGATTTCACCACCACCAACGGCAGCAAGTTCTCGGTCGATGACCGCTTCACCAATTTCGCCTGGAACGTGGGCGTGGGCGCGTCTTACAGCTTCAACGAAAATCTCGCCATTGACGCTTCCTACCGTTTTGTGGGCCTGGGCTACAACGAGGTCAGCGCATATCACAACGGTCAAAAGTATGAGGTCGGCAACGATCCTTACAATAACGAATTCATGCTGGGGCTGCGTTTCGCTTTCTAGACCGTATTTCGTATCCTTTTGAAAAGACGTTCTTCGCGATATACGCGGAGAACGTCTTTTCATTGCATTTTTCCGGAAACTATATAAAAAGATTGACGCTATGAAGAAAGAATGTAATGCTTTAACTCTGGAGAAAACATTTTTCCCTTTTGGAGGAAGCGACATGAAACGTATTTTGGCTGTCTTGGCTTTGATGGCGGTTCTGGCCCTGCCGGGCTTGGCTCAGGCCGAAGTGAACGGCTTTTATCTGGCCCCTAAATTTCTGATGTCCATTCAGGATACGGGCGTCATTTCCCGTCCGTACAGCGACATGACGGACGAGAGCTACAGCCAGTTCACGCTGGGCGGCGCGCTGGCCGTGGGCTATGACTTCTACCCCCAGCAGCAGATCCCCCTGCGCGCTGAAATTGAATTCGCCCTGCGCGGCAACAGTGAAAAGAGCTGGGATTCCACCTATAATGGTGACAGCATCAGCACCAAGGGACTCTGGAACACCTCCACTCTGTTCCTGAACCTCTACTATGACATTCAGACCGGCACCCCCTTTGTGCCTTATATCGGCGCGGGCGCGGGACTGGCCTTCAATTATGTGGAATATACCGTGGATGGTCCTGGTTACAATAATAGTGCCAGTGACAATTTCACCAATTTTGCCTGGAACGTGGGCGCGGGCGTGGCCTACAACTTTAACGAAAACTTTGCCGTGGACCTGGGCTATCGCTTCATGATGATGGGCTACAACGAAGTTTCCAAGGGCGACACCAATATCAGCAACCAGCCCTATAACAACGAATTCATGCTGGGCCTGCGCTTTACCTTCTAAGGCCTGCTTTGCAGTGTACAAAAAAAACCCGCCGATCGGCGGGTTTTTTTGTACTTCTGGTCTGTTGCGCTGGCGCCTTCTCTGTTTTCACAAAGGACGGCATTTGTGTGCCGTGTTCTGATAACAATTTTTGTTATCACAGGAGGTTAGAAGAAATTTTCTAGAGAAAAATTCTGATTCTCGGGCCAAAAAAAAAATGTTTTTCCTCTTGACAATCCGTCCCGCCTTACGGTTCGGAAGCTGGGCGAAGATAGCTAAAAAAACAGCGTATAACTGAGAAAAACAGAGAAAATTTTACTTATTATTGTGGAAAAAAATTATTCCAAATTGTTCATGAGAGGGAGCGGCAAGGTTAAAGCCTTGCCCCATAAGGCTTTGGCGGCAGGCCCCATTATCCACGCTATTAAAAAATAATTATGTATTTCAAATGATTATCTAATAAAGTCTTTGGGGAAAACAAAAGAAGCCACTGCCCCAGAGCGCAGCTAACCCTCCATTGCCCGTGTCCGGCCTTTCAGGCTACAAGCCCTGCATGCGAGATCAATGGGCCGAAATTTCTGAAAATCTCAAGAAAATGCTGGATTCCGGCATTTTTAAGGTTTGGATCGCTCCTTTGCGCGCCACGCTGGAAGACGGGGTGGTGCGCCTTGTGGCGCCCAACGCGTTTATGGCCGGTTGGCTGGAAAGCCGGATGCTTTCCACCTTGCGCGAAGCGGCGGCCCCGGTATTGGGTCTGTCGCCGGAGGCCGTGGAAATACGTATTGAGATTGCCGGAAGAGATCGCGACGCCGCTCCGCAGGCGGCTTCCACGGCTGACCTTGCCGCGCGGGTTTTGCCGCAACGGCAGGCCGATCTGCCCATACCTCCCGCCGTGCCCGCTTTACGGCGGGAGGCGCGCTGGCGCTATTGCTTTGAGGATTTTGTGGTGGGGCCCAGCAACAGCATGGCCGTGGCGGCCGCGCAGGATGTCTGTCGTAGCGGTGATGTGCAGACCCTGTTTGTGAACTCCGCCTCGGGTCTGGGCAAAACACACCTGGCCCAGGCTGTGGGCCAGGCGCTCAGCCGAAAAGGCAATGACGCGCGCGTGGCCTATCTCACGGCCGAGGAGTTCGCCTCGCGCTTTGTGGCCTCCTTGCGCAGCCATGACGTGGAGGGCTTCAAATCCCGCCTGCGGGATCTGGATGTGCTTTTGCTGGAAGACGTGCATTTTTTTCAGGGCAAGGAAAAAATGCAGGATATGGCCCTCGCCGTGGTCAAAAGTCTGCAGGCCAAGGGCGGCCGGGTGATTTTCACCTCTTCGTTTTCGCCGCGTGAACTCCAGCGGGTGGACAGTCAGCTCGTCTCGTATTTCTGCTCGGGCATTCTGACGAATATGGGACGTCCCGACGAAGAGATGCGCCGCCGCATCCTCACCCGCAAGGCCAAAAGCTTTCAGGTGCTCTTGCCCGACCCGGTCTGCGACCTGCTGGCCACCCGCCTGCGCGGCGATGTGCGCCAGATGGAATCCTGTCTGAACAGCCTCATATTCAAGGCCCGTCTGCTCAATTGCGGCTTGAATCTGGATCTGGCGCTGGAAGTGCTCAACCAGTACGCCGGCGTGGAATGCGGGCCGGATCTGCCCACCATCATCCGACTGGTCTGCGAGAGCTACGGCCTGGAGCAGCGCCAGCTCTGCTCACGTTCCCGCCGCCGGGAATGCGTGCTGGGCCGCAATACCGTCTACTATCTGGCGCGCAAGCACACTGAACTTTCGCTGGAGGAAATCGGCGAGACGTTCAACCGTCGCCATTCCACGGTCATCAAGGGCATCACCTCGGTGGAGCGCGAGCTTTCCAAAGAATCCAGCCTGGGCCGCCAGATCGCCAGAGCCGTGGACCTTATTGAGCGCAACGCCGGTCTGGGAGCGGCCCAATGAGGCCCGGTTCTTTTCTCTTCGGATAAAAAATCCCTTTTTTTAGTACTCATATTCTGCTGTTCTGATATTTAAGAAATATTGCGGCATCTGATTTCATTGTTGTGGTGGAATCATCTTATATCATTTTCGTGATTGGCTTTTTTATCGCTTGTCATGGAAATATCTGCTATTTGCTATATGAAGATTTTTTGTCCTTTTTCGTAAAAAATGACTTTTTTATTGCTCTGAACAAGAAAATAGGCAATATAATGAAGAGTATTCGCGAATAGCTGTTTACGGCCGGGGCATGCCCTCGGATCGGCAGCGTTATATTTCATCATTGTCGCTATTTTTCGTGCATAAGCCTCCTTTCCATTTTGGAGGGGGCATCAGGGCAGGCCCGCTATGGAAAATCAGACCAAAATCTTCGTTGATAACGCCATCGGCCAGAGCAGCGAATACAACATGCTGATGAATCTCTCGCGCCTGAGCGTGAGCAAGCATCTGGTCGATGAGCATTTCACGCTCATCTGGGCCAATGAATATTATTATGAATTGATCGGCTATCCCAAGGAAGAATACGAACGCCTGTTTGAAAACCGTCCCGACAAATTTTATGCGGCGGATCCGGAGAACTGGAAGATCCTCGTCGATAAAGTGACCGAAACGCTCGCCAGCGGCGCTTCCGGCTATCACTTTATAGGCAGAATGCGCCATAAAAGCGGCAGAATGATGTGGGTCAAGTTGGCGAACGTCTTCACGGACGAAAGGATCAACGGCTACCGCGTTTCCTACACCGTGATGGCGGATGTCAGCGAATTGCAGCAGACCTTGCTTGAACAGAGCATCACTTACAATAATATTCCCGGTTTTATCGCCAAGTTCAGGGTGAGGGAAAGAGGCTTCGAATTTGTGGAAGCCAATGAAAAGTTCACCCGGCTTTTCGGGCGGTCCGATTATGCGCTGGACAGTCCGGTCGCGGTCAGGAATCCGGCCGTGCTCAGGGATAACCATGAACTCATGCGCCGGGGGGAGCCCGTCAATTTTGTTCTCCAGGCCAGGGAACAGGACGGAAACAACGTCTGGCTGCAGGTTTCCGGCGAATGCATGGACTGGCAGGACGGCGATCCGCTTTATTTGTTTGTATATATAGATATCAGCGAGCTCCTGGAGCAGCGCGAACTGCAGAAGCAAACCAGTCAGCGCCTGGAGCAACTGGCCTTTGTGGACCCGGTGACCGAGGGGCGCAACCGCACCAGTTTTGATATTGATGCCGGAGGGGCCATCCGCTCCGCCGCGCCCGGCAGTTATGCGCTGGTCTGGCTGGACATCCAGAAATTCAAGCTGGTCAATGATTTTTTTGGCGTGGAGGCCGGCGACAAAGTGTTGCGGCATTGCTATAAAAGCGTGCAGGCTCATCTGGAGGACGGCGAATACGTGGCCCGCCTGGCGGCGGACGGTTTCAACCTCTTGCTGTGGGACGCGACCAGGGAAAGGCTGGAAGAACGCCTGAACCGCATGGCCGAGGACGTCAACCGCTTTGAGCCGATAGTCCGGCGCAAGTATATTATCTCCTTCTCCGCCGGTATCTACCACATTGACGACCCGTCCCTGCCGCTGATCCAGATTCAGGACAGGGCCAACATTGCCCGCAAAAATGCCGGTGCCGCCGTGGGCAACGGCCTGTGCGCCTGCCGGATGTACAGCGAGCAGGACCGCCTGCGCTCCCTGCGTGAAAAGGAAATGGAAAACCGCATGCGCGGCGCGCTGGAGCGGGGGGAATTCATCGTCTATCTCCAGCCCAAGCAATCCCTGAAAAAATCCTCCATTGCCGGCGCTGAAGCGCTGGTGCGCTGGAATGCCCCGGAAGGCCTGATCTCTCCCGCTGAATTCATCCCTCTGTTTGAGCAGAACGGTTTTATCGTGGACCTTGATCTCTATGTTTTCGAGCAGGTCTGCGCCATGCAGCGCAAGTGGCTGGACAACGGCGTCGCGGCGGTGCCGGTTTCAGTGAACATGTCGCGCACGCACCTCTCGGACCCGCATTTTCTTGATCACTATGAGAGCATCCGGCAAAAATACGGCGCGCCTCCGGAGCTGCTGGAAATTGAACTGACGGAGAGCCTGGTGTTTGAGAATCCGCAGTTGCTGATCCGCTTCATTGATCAGATCCGCGCCCATGGCTACCATTGTTCCATTGACGATTTCGGCAGCGGCTATTCCTCGCTGAACATCCTCAAAGATCTGAACGTCAACGCCCTCAAGCTGGACAGAGTCTTTTTTTCCTCAAAGGAAATGGGCAACGCCCGTGAGCAGGTGGTCATCGTCTCGGTTATTGATCTGGCCAGAAAGCTCAGCATGGTTACAGTGGCTGAAGGCGTGGAGACGGAGCCGCAGGTGGATTTTCTGCGCCACACGGAGTGCGATATGGTTCAGGGCTATGTCTTTGCCCGGCCCGTGCCCCTGGCGGAATTCGAGCGGATGGCCTATGGCCGTGAAATCGCCGCCTGAATTGCCGGGCCGCGCTTCGGCCGCTATAAAAAAGACGCCCCGTACGGGGCGTCTTTCGACGGATGACAAAGCCCGCTCCGCGCGGTTTGCGCCGCCATCGGCTCCTTTTCACGAAAACTCACCGGGCGGAAAGGCATGAAATCCGCTCAGTTGCGACGGGAATAAATCCCGCCTGTTCGCGAATTGTCGGGGCTGCTGACAAATGTCAACAGCCGCAAAGACGCCCCGTACGGGGCGTCTTTTTGTCGGCAGAGTCCGGGACCGTGTAACCCCGTACGGTTATTCTGCGGCCTTGGCGGCCTGGTGCTCGGCAATAACTTTTTCGGCCACAGGCTGCGGCGCTTCCTCGTAATGGTCAAATTCCATGGTGAAGAAGCCCTGACCGCCGGTCATGGAGCGCAGGTCCGGCGCGTAGCGCAGCACTTCGCTCATGGGCACGTGGGCCTTGATTTCGGTGATGCCCGCCTGGGAGTCCGAACCCAGCACCTTGCCCCGACGGGAGGAAAGGTCGCCGATCACGTCGCCCATGCTTTCATCGGGAATGGACACGGTCAGCAGCACGATGGGCTCCAGCAGCACGGGTTTGAGGCTTTCCATGGCTTTTTTGAAGGCCAGGGAACCAGCCACCTTGAAGGCCATTTCCGAGGAGTCCACGGTGTGGTAGCTGCCGTCGTAAACCTTGACGCGGAAGTCCACCACTTGGCAACCGGCCAGAAAACCGCGAGCGGCCGCTTCCTGAACGCCCTTGTCGATGGCCGGAATGTACTGGCGCGGGATGACGCCGCCCACAATGGCGTCTTCAAAGACATAGCCCGAGCCGCGTGGCAGGCCTTCCATCTCGATCCAGCAGTCGCCGAACTGGCCGCGCCCGCCGGATTGCTTTTTGTGGCGGCCCTGCACCTGGCATTTGCCGCGTACGGTTTCGCGGTAGGGCACCTTGGGCGTTTTGAGCACGATATCGATCTTGAAACGGCGCTTGGCCTTTTCCACGGAAAGTTCAATATGCAGCTGGCCCATGCCGGAGAGCAGAATGTCGCCGTTCTCTTCGTCGCGGCCCAGGCGGAGGGTGATGTCCTCGTCCAGCAGACGCTGGATGGCCGCGTAGACCTTGTCTTCCTCGCCTTTTTCCTTGGGGGCCAGGGCGTAGGTGATCAACTGCGGCGGCAGTTCGGGCATGGGCAGGGCGAAGGGCGCTTTTTCGTCGCAGAGGGTGTCGCCGGTGCGCGTGTTCTTGAGTTTGGCCACGGCCACAATGGCGCCCGGACCCACGGGATCCTTGCAGGGGGTCTGGGTTTTGCCCACCAGATAGAGCAGGCTGCCCAGGCGTTCGTTTTCCTCGCTGCGCATGTTCCTGAGTGTGGCGTCGCCGTTGATGGTGCCGGAAAGCACCCGCAGGATGGAAAGCTGCCCGGCAAAGGGATCGGCCAGGGTTTTGAACACAAAGCAGGCCACCGGGCCGTCCGGATCGGGCGCGCGCTCAGCCCCGGCGGCGTCTTTAAAGGCCGGGTGGTCCAGCGGCGAGGGCAGCAGGGCTTCCACCGCATCCAAAACGGCTTTGCCGCCCTTGTTCTCCAGGGCGGAGCAGACCAGCACCGGGGTCAGCTCGCCGCTGAGCACGCCCTTGCGCAGGCCGGATTGCAGGTCTTCCAGAGAGAGGCTGCCTTCCTCCAGATATTTTTCCATCAGGACTTCATCGCTTTCCGCGATATTTTCCACGGTGACGTCGCGCAGCAGGCTCATGTCGTCCAGCAGGTCGGTGGGAACTTCCGCTTCGCTGACGGAGCCGTTTTCGCCGAAGATGAGGGCTTTGCCTGCCAGCACGTCCACCATGCCCGTGAAAGCCTCGCCCTGGCGGATGGGCAGTTGCAGGGCCACGGGTTTGACGCCCAGGGCCGCCAGACCGTCAAAGGCCATGTGAAAATCGGCCCGGTCGCGGTCCAGCTTGTTGATGACGATCATGGCCGGCAGGCTTTCCGCGCGGACCATGCTCCAGAATTTTTTGCTCAGGGGGCGCACGCCGTCCACGGCGTCCAGCACGAAGAGCACGCTGTCCACGCCCTTGAGCAGGCATTCCATATCGCCGGTGAAGTTGCCGTCGCCGGGAATGTCCAGCAGGAAATGGCGGTTCTTGTTCCAGAGGTAGGTGGCGCAGGCAGGCTGCACCGAACCGCGGCGGCGCACTTCCTCGGGTTCGTAGTCGAGGTTGGTGGTGCCGTCTTCAACGGCGCCCATGCGGGTCACGGCCCCGGCGTTGAACAGCAGCATTTCGGCCAGCGACGTTTTGCCGCAGCCGCCGGTGCCGACGAGAGCGAAAGTGCGTTGCATTTCCAGAGGGGTTGGCATGGTTTTCTCCCTTAGTAAGCGATATGGCGGCGCGAAAAAAGAGCGCGCAAGCCGGGTGAACGAAACCAGGGAAGGCCCGCGCGCGGGCCGCGCGCGCCAATCAGGATTAACGATACAGTCTTGCACGGAAAAAGGGAAGAGCCCCGCGTCCCTGCCATGACCCTGCCGGGTACGGGGCCCGGCGACACGGCGCCCTTCTGCCGCTTACCGGGCGCGGGCGCTTGACAGGGCCGCCGGCAATGGCGAGATTAACCGCAAAAGCGGGAGGCCGTGCCGATGATTCTGGAATGGGCCGCCGCCGGAGCGGTAATTCTGGCGGGCCTGATTTTCTGCCTGCGCATCATGCGGCGCGGCATCACCACGCTGGACCAGGACCGGGACCAGTATCTGGAGCGCATCCGGGCCGGTGAGCGCCAACTGGACGAGGACAGGAAAAATATTTCCCTGGACGAACAGTGCTGTGTGCTGCGCGCGGCGGTGGAGGATCTGCTGCGCCTGGCGGGCCACCCGCCCGGTCACGAGCTGTCGGGCAAAGGCACGCGCCTGGTGCTGCGCACCCCGGCGGGAGAGTGGCGCCTGGAACTGAGCATGCGCGAACGGTCCCTGCGCGGCACCCGCAAGGTGCTGCACGGCCGCAGCCGCTGGCTGCTGAGCGGATTCGGCCGCGACGAAACCTTTGACGATCTGGCCGGCCTCATGCGCAGCCTCAACGCCCATCTGCGCGGCGACGACATGGTGACGCCCGAACCGGCGCATCTGGCGCGCCGCCTTTCCCACCAGCGCTGACAGAGGCCGCCCGCCCGGCAATCACGCGCGCGGCAGACTTTGCATATAGGCGTCCATGGCGTCGGCCACTGTTTTGGAGCAGTGCACGGCCTCCACCACGGTTTTGGCCCCGCGCACCACATCGCCCGAGGCGAAGATGCCGGGATGGGTGGTGGCTCCGCGCGCGTCTGTTTTCACCAATCCGCGTTCGTTGATTTCTATGCCTCTGGACGTGGAAACGATCTTGTCCTTGGGGCCCTGGCCGATGGCGATAATCACGGAATCCGAGGGTTCCAGAAAATCCTCGCCTTCCACTTCGCGGGCATGGCCTTCCGCGTCATAGTCCAGGCGGCGGAATACAGCGCCTTCGGGCCGGATTTCCACGGGCCGCACGCAGGTGTGAAAGTCCACGCCGTCCACCCTGGCGTATTCCACTTCGCGCGGGCTGGCGGCTAGCGCGGGCTTGCGGGCGAACACCGTCACCTTGCGCGCGCCGTGGCGCAAAATGGTGCGGGCCGCGTCAATGGCCGCGTTGCCCGCGCCGATCACGCTGACAACTTCCCCCGGATTGTAGACCGCCGGATTGCAGAGATAGTCAATGGCGAAATGCACGTTGCCCAGGCTTTCGCCTTTGATGCCCAGGCTGTTGGGCCGCCAGACGCCCGTGCCGATGAAGACGGCGCTGTAGCCGTCCCGGAAGAGGTCGTCCATGCGCAGTGCGCCGCCGATGGTGGTATTGGGGCGGATGCGCACGCCCAGTTCCAGCAGGCGTTGCTGATAGCGGTCCAGAATGCTCTTGGGCAGGCGGAAGTCCGGAATGCCGTAGCGCAGCACGCCGCCGATGCGGTCGTGGGATTCGAAAATGGTCACGCTGTAGCCGCGCTGGGCCAGAATGATGGCGATGGTCAGTCCCGCCGGACCCGAGCCGATAATGGCGGCGGCCATGCCGTTCTGACGCGGCCGTGGCGGATGGTGCACGGCCAGAAAGCGTTCGGAGATGTAATTTTCGATGCTGCTGATATGCACGGGGCTGCCTTTTTTGCCCAGAATGCAATGCCCTTCGCACTGTTTCTCGTGGTCGCAGACCAGGGAACAGACAATGGAAAGGGGATTGTTGTCAAAGAGCATCTGTCCGGCTTCGTCGATATTGCCGTTCAGGAACTGTTCGATCATCACCGGAATGTTGGTGCTGATGGGACAGCCCGTGCGGCAGAGAGGCTTTTTGCAGTGCAGACAGCGCCGGGCTTCGTTGATGACATGCAGCGCCATGGCTTCTCCTTGTGCTTGAGGCCGCGCCGCCCGCCGGACGCGGGCGGCGCATCCCGCGTTCAATCGTCGCTTTTCACGCACAACTGCCGGAACCAGTCCGGCACGGGCACGGGACGTCCCTGGGGATTGACCAGGGCGTGCTGGGTCATGCCTTCGGCCAGCAGGCGCGTCTTGTCCTCGTCCCATATCTCATATACAAAACGCAGTGAGGCCCGGCCCCATTCGCTGATGGCCGCGCGCACCTGCACCAGATCGTCATAACGGGCCGGTGTGCGGTAGCGGCACTGGGCTTCGCGCACGGGCAGGATGATGCCCTTTTTTTCCACGTCGGCGTAGCTCATGCCGCATTGGCGGATGTAGGCGTTGCGGGCGCGCTCGAAAAGGTGCAGGTATTCGGCGTAATACAAAACCCCCATGGTGTCCGTTTCACCGTAGGACACGCGATGGGGCAACCAGATTTCCGGAGTGGGAAAAACATGCACGGGCAAGCTCCTTGTTTCGGCGCGCGCCGCGAAGGCCGCGCGTCAGCATGGGCCGGGGGCGCGTTGCGCCCGGCCTTGATTGTGGTTTTGCTGGCGAGTCTCGCGCTCTCCGCCTGCGCCGGCAAGAAGCCGCAGCCCGAAGAACTGCCGCCGCTGGGGCCGCCGGTGGCCGTGCAGGAAAGCCCGGAATTTTTCGTCGCCAATCTGGCCCCCCGCAACCAGGATCTGACCAGCTGGAAGGACATGGCCCCTACCGTGCGCAAGTCTCTGCGCTATGTCAACAGCAAGCCGCAGGGCGCGGCGGCCGTCAAACGGCCGGGCCTGACCGTGACCTGGGGGGATCTCTCCCGCAGCCTGACCCGCCTGCGGGATCTGCTGCCGCGTCTGGATGCGGAGCCCGGCCTGCTGCTGGCGAACTTCCGCTGGGTGGAAGTGCCGGGCGGCATCAATTATTCCGGCTACTACGAGCCGCAGGTACGGGCCAGCCGTACGCGCAAGCCGGGCTATACCCAAGCCATCTACGGCCTGCCGCCGGATCTCGGGCGGGTGCGCGCCAAACGCGGCCGCTACCATGACCGCCGCACCATTGAGGAAAAGCAGGTGCTGGCCAACCGGGGCCTGGAACTGGCCTGGGCCGCGGACCCTGTGGACGTCTTTTTTCTGGAAATTCAGGGCTCGGGCCGCCTGATTTTTGACGACGGCACGCAGGCCTATGTGAACTATGCCGGGCAGAACGGGCACAAGTACAAGAGTTCGGGCCGGATCATGCGTGAAAAGGGTCTGCTCAGGCGCGGCGACATTTTCGAGCAGCGCGAGTGGTTCAGGAACAATCCCGAGCGGGTGCGCGAAATTCTCAACGACAATCCCAGCTATGTTTTCTTCAAATTCGGCAGCCGCGGACCCACCGGGGCCATGGGGCATGAGGTGGACGACTGGCTCTCCCTGGCCACGGACCGGTCCTTTATCCCTCTCGGTTCTCTGGTGGCTTACGGTGTAAACGCGCCGGACGAGCGGCGCGGCAGCGTGCCCCTGCGCGGGATCGGTTTCGCCCAGGACGTGGGCGGGGCCATCAAGCGCAACCGTATTGATATCTTCTGCGGCGGGGACGCGCGGGCCAATTATGTGGCCAGCCATCTGGACGCCAAGGGCCCGGCCTGGGTCCTGCTGGCCCGCTGAGGCCCGCTGGGTGCCGTGGAGGCTGTGGATGCCGCCGCTCACGCCGACCCGGCGGCTTGTGGGAAGGAATGAGGTCATGAAACATGTCAAAATCCGGCAAAATCCGGTTTCCTCCGCGGCCGGAGGCCGCCGGGAAAAAGGAGAGGCCCGCCGCGCCGCCATTCTGGACGCGGCGCTGGAAGAGTTCAGCGGCAAGGGCTTCGTCATGGCCCGCATGGAAGATATCGCCCGGCGCGCCCGTGTCTCCAAGGGCAGTCTTTATCTGTATTTTCCCAATAAAAAAGCCCTGTTCGAGGGCGTGATCGAGGCGGCCTTCGCGCCTTTTTTCGCGCGCAAGCAGGCCATTTTGCAGGACGCCTCACTGGACCCGCGCGAAAAGCTGCTGCGCATGTATGAGCCGTTGATCAGCGGCGGGCCGCGCTCGGCGTTGCGGCGCTGCGTGTGCCTGACCTTCAGCGAGGGTCTGCACAATCCGGAACTGATGGGCGGTTTTTACGAGCGCTTCCTTGCCCCCAATACAGCCCGCCTGCGCGAGGAATTTCTGCCCGTCGCGCGGACCGTCAATGTGCGCGACGCGCTGGACCGCTTTCCTTTGCTGTTGATGGCTCCGCTGCTTTTCGGGGTGCTGCGCGCGGATATCTTCGCCAATCTGGAATCCCAGGACCTGATGGGTCTGTTCCGCGCGCATCTGGATATTCTTTTCCCCGCGCGGACGCCCGATCCGGTTCCCGCTCCGAATCCCGCCTCAGACCCGCCGGGCCAGCCAGACCAGGCCTGAAAGCAGCACAAAAAGCGCGCCGCCCAGCCAGAACAGTTCATCAAAACCCAGAATAAATCCCTGCCGGGTGATTTCATTGGCGATCCAGGCCCTGGCCTGGGGCAGGCTCATGCCGAGCTGTTCCAGAGCGCGCAGGGCCGCGTCCCAGACCGGGCTGTATTCGTTGACGCCCTCGGTCAGACGGGCGTGGTGCAGGGCCTCGCGCCGCTCCCACATGGTCGTGACTAGGGATGAGCCTATGGAACCGGCCAGCACACGCACACAGTTGGACAGGCTGGAGGCGGCGGCCAGCTCGCTGTTGGGCAGGCCGGAAAGGATGATGGTCGTGAGCGGCATGAAAAAGAGGGCCACGCCGATGCCCAGAATCAGCTGGGGCAGGGCCACGGAAAGGAAATCCATGCCCGGCGCGGAACCGGCGCGCCAGAAAAAGCAGCCGGCAAAGACCAGAAAGCTCAGGCAGGCCATCAGGCGCATGTCCAGGCGGCGGGCCTGCCTGCCCAGAATGGGCGAGATGATCAATGGAAACAGGCCCACCGGGGCCAGGGAAAAGCCGGCCCACATGGCCGTGTAGGAGAGGCGCGACTGAAGCATCAGGGGCAGCAGCACCACGGAGGCGAAGTAGAGCAGAAAGCCCAGACTGATGCAGATGGTGCCCACCGTGAAATTACGGTGCCGGAACAGGGAGAGGTTGACCACGGGATGCTTTTCCGTGAGCTCCCAGACGATGAAAAAGGCGATGCCCACCACGGCCGCCACGCCCAGAGCCACGATATAGCCCGAGGAGAACCAGTCGTGGTCCTTGCCCTCGTCGAGCATGAGCTGAAGACAGCCGATGCCCACGACCAGCAACACAAGACCCACCACGTCAATGGGCGCTTTGCCGGTGGGGGTTTCCCGCCCGCGCAGCGGCGCGCGCAGCAACAACAGGCCCAGAGCGCCCACCGGCACGTTGACGAAAAAAATCCAGCCCCAGTGGTAATTGTCGCAGATCCAGCCGCCGAGAATGGGGCCGAGAATGGGGGCCAGCACCACCACCATGGACCAGAGGGACAGGGCCAGGCCGCGTTTTTCCGGGGGATAGCAGGCCAGCAGCAGGCTCTGTGAGAGCGGCAGGATGGGCCCGGCCGCCACGCCCTGGAGCAGACGGAAGAAAATCAGCATGCCGAGGCTGCTGGAGATGCCGCAGAGAAAGGAGGAAAGCACGAACAGGGCGCTGGCCACGAAGTAAAGTCGCACCTCACCCATCCGCCGGGCCAGCCAGCCGGTAAGCGGAATGGCCACGGCATTGGCCACGCCGAAAAAAGTGATAACCCAGGTGCCCTGGGAGACGGCCACGCCCAGATTGCCCGCAATGGTCGAGAGGGCCACGTTGGCGATGGTCGAATCCAGCACGGTCATGGCCGTGAGCACGGCAATGCCCACCGTGGCCGTCACCAGCGGCCCGCCGCGCAGCGGCGTGAGCGCGGCCTCGCTCATAGTCCGGCCTGATGCGTGGCGGCGGACCCGGCCTGGGTATTGGCCGCGATGATGGCGCGGATGCGCTCGTCCACGGGTGCGAAATCCACGGGCGGGGTCTGGGCGGCCAGACTGGCCGGCGGCTCGGGCCGGGGCGCGGTAAGCAGCATGGGGCCGTCCTGGTCCTTAGTGTCAACTTCCACGGTCACGGACAGGCCCACCAGCAGGGGATGCGCCCGCAGTTCGTCTTCCGGAATGGCGATGCGCACCGGCACGCGCTGGACCACCTTGATCCAGTTGCCCGTGGCGTTCTGGGGCGGCAGCAGCGAGAAGACGCTGCCCGTGCCCGCCGCGAAGCCCTGAACCGTGCCGTGATAGGTCACGGAACCGCCGTACATGTCGGCCCTGACCAGGGCGGGCTGGCCGATGCGCATGCGCCGCAGCTGGCTTTCCTTGAAATTGGCGTCCACCCAGAGGCTGTCCAGCGGCACAACGGCCAGCAGGGCCTTGCCGGGCGTGACGTATTCACCTACCTGCACGGCGCGACGGGCCACCTGGCCGCGCACGGGGCTGCGCACCGTGGCGCGCTGCAAATCGAGCCAGCGTTCACGCACCGCGGCTGCGGCTTCTCTGACGGCGGGCTGCCCGTCCACCGGCGTGTCCAGCAGCACGGCGGTCAGGGCGTTGCGCTGGGCTTCGGCCACAGCCAGGGCGTGACGGGCCGTAGCCACATCCTCGGCGCTGTGGATGAATTCCTCCTTGCGTACGGCCTTGTCCCTGATCAGGAGCTGGCGGCGCTCCAGGTTGCCCTGCTGGCGCTGAAGGTCAATCTTGCGCATGGCGATATTGGCCTCGCTCTGGCGCAATTCCGCCTCCAGTTTGCAGGTTTCGCGCACCGCCGTGGCCAGGCTGACCAGGGCATGCTCATAGGCCAGCCGGGCGTCCACCGGGTCGATGGGTACCAGGGCCTGGCCGGCTTCCACCAGATCGGTGTCGTCGGCCAGTACTGCCGTGACCCGGCCCGCCACCTGCGGCATGACCGTGACCGTGTTGCCGGCCGCATAGGCGTCGTCCGTGCTTTCCGCATAGCGCAGTACCGTGACCCACCAGATGCCCCAGGCCAGGCCCACAGCCAGAAAAAAGCCCGCGAGCAGGAACAGGGCGCGCGCCCGTCGGCCGGCCCGCATTCTGCTGAAATCCGGTAGGCGCTGGGGCGGCGTAACGGGCTGCCCCTCCGGTTGTTTTTGCACTTCGTCCATGCCGATCCTTTATTTTTTTCAGGGTATAGTACTGACCGGTCAGTACTATACCCTGAAAAAAACGTCTGTCAACGGGAATAGCACTCTTCCTCTTGACAGACGTTTTTGCAATATACCGTAATGTTACAGAAAAACTGAAGCCAATGCGCGTTTTTCTTTCCTTTACGGCATCCAGCCCGCCTCAGGCTTCCAGAAAGGTTTTGTAGGCTTCCAGGGTGGCGTGCAGGTCCGCCACGCTGGCCAGTTCAAAGGGGCTGTGCATGGAAAGCACGGCCGGGCCCAGGTCAATGACCCGCATGCCGTAGGCCGCCAGAAAAAGGGCAACCGTGCCGCCGCCGCCCAGATCCACCTTGCCCAGTTCGGCGGTCTGCCAGGGAATGCTTTTGGCGTTGTACAGGCCGCGCAGCTCGCCGAAAAATTCGGCGTCCGCCTCGCTGGCCCCGTATTTGCCGCGCGAACCCGTAAACTTGGAGAAGCAGGGGCCGTAGCCCAGCTGGGCCGCGTTCTGCTTTTCATGCACTTCCTGAAAATCCGGGTCCAGAGCGGCCTGCACGTCGGCGGACAGGGCGCGGCTGTGCAGCAGCACGTGCGAGGCGGGCGTGCCCGGAGCCCAGGCCCGGGCCAGATCCTCCACGCAGTACTGGAAAAAGCGCGAGGCCGCGCCCGTGGCCCCGTCCGAGCCGATTTCCTCTTTGTCCCAGAAGATCACAGCCATGTTGCGCGGCCCGGCTTCAGCCGTGATCAGGGCTTCCAGGGCCGTGAACACGCAGATGCGGTCGTCCTGCCCGTAGCCGCCCACCAGGGCCTTGTCAAAACCCACGAAGCGCGCCGGTCCGGCGGGCACGGCCTGAAGTTCGGCGGTGATCAGGTCTTCTTCGTTGATGCCGTATTTTTTGTGCAGGATGTCCAGCAGCTGTTCCTTGACCGGCTCCTTGGGTGCGTCCTTGTCCTTTTTGCCGCCTTTGGCCTGTTTGGGGCTGTGGGCCAGGATGATGTTCAGCTTTTCGGCCTCAAAGGCTTCGCTGATGGTCTGGCCGCTCTGCTTCTGGGCCAGATGCGGCAGCAGGTCCGCGATGCAGAACACCGGTTCGCCCGGCTTTTCTCCGATGCTCACCGTGAGGCTTTCGCCGTTTTCGCGGATGATCACTCCGTGCAGGGCCAGGGGCCGCGCGAGCCACTGATATTTGCGGATGCCGCCGTAATAGTGGGTCTTGGCCTGGGCCACGCCGGGCTGCTCGATGAGCGGGCGCTGCTTGAAGTCCAGGCGCGGGGTGTCGGCGTGGGCCGCGATGAGCGCCAGCCCTTCCTCCAGCGGTTGGGAGCCGCGCCGGGCCGCGAACAGGGCTTTGCCGCGCAGGGGCCGCAGCACGCGCTCCGCGCCGAAGTCCTCGCTGTACCCTGCCCGGGTCAGGCGTTCGCGCACGTAGTCCACGGTTTCGCGTTCGGTCTTGCAGCGGGTCAGAAAGTCGATGTAGCGGGCGGCCAGGGCTTCCATGTTCTTACGCTGCTTGGCGTCGGCATAGCTTTCCCAGGCGCTTTGCGGTTTGTAAGCCAATGTCTTTTCCATGGTATGCTTCCTTTTCGGCTATGAGGTATGTTTGTCTTCCGCCACATGTAGCGCCGTTTGCAGCGCGCGCAGGAGCGGCGGGTATTCGTTGCTTTCCAGGGTGCGCGGGTCCAGGCAGAAATGATCGTCCTCCAGACGGCCCAGCAGGGGCGGATCCGTGTCCAGCAGGGCGTTTTTCAGGGCCGTGGCGCTGAGCCGCGCGGGCTTGAGGCAGACCAGGCTGGTGGGCAGGTCATACTGGGGAAAGGCTCCCCCGCCCACGCGCGAGACGTCCGGGCGTACGCTCACGGCGCAGGCCTCGCCCAGGGCTTTGCGCAGCCGGGCGGCCAGGGCGCGGGCGCGTTTGGCCAGTTCTTCGGGCCGCAGGCAGATGCGGCGCAGGGTGGGAATGCGCTCGCGGGCTTTGTCCGGGTCCAGATAGAGGCGCAAGGTGGCTTCCAGAGCGGCCAGACAGAGTTTGTCGCAACGCAGGGCGCGGGTCAGGGGATCGCGCTTCAGCGCGTCCACCATCTCCCTGCGTCCGGCGATGATCCCGGCCTGGGGGCCGCCCAGCACCTTGTCGCCGGAAAAGGTCACCAGATCCGCGCCGCCTGCCAGCACCGAGGGCACGGTGGGTTCGTTGGGCAGGCCGTAGAGCGAGAAATCCATGAAACTGCCGCTGCCCAGATCCTCAAAAAGCGGCAGGCCGCGCTCGCGCGCCAGAGACGCCAGTTCCGGCAGGGGCACGGCGGCGTGAAAGCCCACAATGCGGTAATTGGAGGTGTGCACGCGCAGCAGGGCGCGGGTGTTTTCGTTGATGGCGGCCGCGTAGTCACGCAGATGGGTACGGTTGGTGGCTCCCACCTCGCGCAATCGCGCGCCGCTTTTTTCCATGACTTCCGGGATGCGGAAGCTGCCGCCGATCTCCACCAGCTCGCCGCGCGAGACGATCACCTCGCCGCCCTTGCAGAAGCCGTCCAGCATCAGCAGCACGGCGGCCGCGTTGTTGTTGACCACCAGTGCGGCCTCGGCCCCGCTCAGGCGGCAGATCAGTTCTTCCACCAACTCGTAGCGGCTGCCGCGCCCGCCGGTGCCCAGATTGAGTTCCAGATTGCAGTAGCCCCCGGCGGCCAGAGCCACAGCCTGCCGGGCCTCCTCGGCCAGTACCGAACGCCCCAGGTTGGTGTGCACCACCACGCCCGTGGCGTTGAGCACGGGCCTGAGCCGGGGCCGCAGTCCGGCGCGGACATGGGCCAGCAAGTCGGGCAGTTGGGCGTCCAGGCTCAATCGGGCGGCCTCGCGGCAATGTCCGGCGCGGATGTCCTCCCGCCGGGCGTCCCAGAACGCGGTGACCAGTTCGCGCAGCAGGGCGCGCGGGGCCGCTTCCAGTTCGGGGTCGGCCCCGGCCAGGGCGTCCAGGCAAAGGTCCGTGGCGGGAATGGCGCGGAAGAGTTCGTTCATGGCAAGGCCTTTGGCGGCGCGGCCGCCGACAGGTGTGGAAAGAGGGTGAAAAATTCGGCCAGCAGATAAAGGGAGCCGGTCAGCAGTATCGGGCGCTCGGGGGCCGTGCCTTCCACGCGGCGCGCGGCGGCCAGGGCTTTCGGCAGCGCGCGCGGCCCCGCCAGGGGCACGGCCGTGGCCGGGGGCAGGCTGTCGCAGGCTGCGGCCACCTCGCGGACATCGGCGGCACGCGGATTGTCCAGGGCGGGGATGAACAGCGGGGCCGCGCCCAGCCGGTGCTTGAGCATCAGGGCCGAGGTGCGCCAGTCCTTGTCGCCCAGGCAGGAGAAAATAGCCCCGGCGGGGCGGAAGCCAGACTGTTCCAGATAATCCAGCGCCCGCAGCAGGGCGCGCATGCCATGGGGATTGTGCGCGCCGTCCAGCAGCAGGGCCGGGTAGTCCTCTGTGCCGGGCACGCTCTGCAAACAGCCCGGCAAAAAAGCGCGGGCCAGGCCTTCCGCCTGAGCGGCCGCATCGTCGGCCTGTCTGTCCAGCAACGGGGCCAGCTGCCGCCAGGCCGTAAGGGCCAGCCCGGCGTTGACCATCTGATGCGGCCCGGCCAGCCCAAGACGGGGAATCCACGCGGCGGACAGGGCTTCGGCCTGATACAAGGGCGCATTATGGGCGCGCGCGGCTTCTTCAAGGCAACGCGCGGCCTCGGGGAATTGCGGGGCCGTGCAGAGCGGGACCGGACCGCGCACGGCGGCGGCCTTGTCCCCGGCGATAGCCGCGAGGGTGGGACCCAGAACGTCCTTGTGGTCCAGGGCGATGGGCGCGTAACAGAGCAGGTCGGCGGCCACGGCGGTGGTGGCGTCGTGGCGTCCGCCCAGCCCGGCTTCCAGCACGGCCACGTCCACGCCTTCTTCCCGGAAGAGCAGCAGGGCCAGTACGGTGAGAAATTCAAAATAGGTCAGGCCGCCGGGTGGGGGAGCCACAGCCATGATCGCGTTGGCGTGCGCGGTCCAGGTTTCGCCGGACAGGGGCTGCCCGTTCACGCGGATGCGTTCCTCGGGCGAGACGAAATGCGGCGAGGTGTACAGGCCGGTTTTGCAGCCGTGGGCCGCGCAGAGCGAGGCCAGAAAGGCCGCCGTGGAACCTTTGCCGTTGGTGCCCAGAATCTGGACCACCGTGAAGGGGGGGCGGGTCAGATCCAGGGCGGCCAGAGCGCGGCGCATGCGGTCCAGGCGCATGTCCATGTGGAAAAGGCCGAGGCCGTCCAGATGGGCCAGCACTTCCTGAAAATTGTGGAACATCGTGTTCATGGCCGCCACAGTATCCGAAAGCGGGTCGCCTGTCAGCGGGGGCGGGAGGGTGTCTCCCGCGCCGCGTCCCGGCGTTTTTCACGCGCCTTTTTCAGCCGGAAGCCCGCGTACAGCACGGCCAGCCAGAGCGGCAGCGCGAAAACCGCCGGGCGGGTGCCGTCCAGCCGGGTCATCAGCGCCAGCACCAGCGCCAGAAAGGCCAGGCAGAGGTAGTTCAGCCAGGGGCAACCCGGCGCGCGGAAGCTGTCTTTTTCGCCTTGGCCGCGCGCGTCGCGGATCCGGCGGAAGCGGATGTGGGTCAGGGCGATCATGCCCCAGGTCAGCAGGGCCGCGGCTGTGGCGATGGAGACCACATAGAGGAAGACCTGGCCGGGAAAGAGCCAGTTGAGCAGTACGATGACGGCCGTACAGAGCGCGGAGAACAGTGTGCCCAGATACGGAGCGCCCTGGCGGTTGAGCCTGGCGAAAAAGGCCGGGGCGTTGCTCTGCCGGGCCAGACTGTAGAGCATGCGCGCGTTGCTGTAGGTCCCGCTGTTGTAGACCGACACGGCGGCGGAGAGCACCACCAGATTGAGAATGCCTGCGGCCGCCGGAATGCCCAGACCGGAGAAGATCAGCACAAAGGGGCTGCCCTCCATGCCCACCTTGTTCCAGGGATAGAGGATCATGATCACCGCCAGCGCGCCGATATAGAAGAGCAGAATGCGGCGCAGCACCTGACGGATGGCCTTGGGCAGGCTTTTTTTCGGATTGTCGGCCTCCCCGGCGGTGACCGCGATGAGCTCCGTGCCGCCGAAGGAGAACATGACCAGCACCAGAGAAAGCAGCATGCCCGAGAGGCCGTGCGGGAAAAATCCGCCGTGCGCCCAGAGGTTGGCGAAGCCCGGCCCGTTGGCTCCCTGCGGATCATGTCCCGCGTTGAGCAGAACCAGTACCGCGCCGAGGCCGATCATGCCGATGACGGCCGCCACCTTGACCAAGGCGAACCAGAATTCCAGTTCGCCGTAGAGCCGCACCTGGATCAGGTTGACGGCCGTGACCCCGGCTAGTACCAGAAAGGCCGTGAGCCACTGCGGGAAATCCGGCAGCCAGTAATTGACGTAGATGCCCACCACCGAAAGTTCGGTCATGCTCACGGCTACGTAGAGGAACCAGTAGTTCCAGCCCGAGAGAAAGCCGGGGAATTCACCCCAGTAGGCATAGGCGAAATGGCTGAAGGCCCCGGCCACGGGCTCGGCCACGGCCATTTCGCCCATCATGCGCAGGATCAGCCAGATCACGGTTCCGCCCAGCAGATAGGCCGGCAACACGGACGGTCCGGCCAGGGAAATGGAAGCGGCGGAACCGTAGAACAGGCCGGTGCCGATGGCCCCGCCCAGCGCGATCATCTGGATATGCCGGTTTTTCAGGCCGCGCCGCAGTTCCTTTTGCCCTTCGTGCCCGTGTTCCACGCCGTCCTCCTTGCCGTTCAACGTGCCGGAACTGTACAGACAATCGTCGTGGGCGGCAATGCGGGGAGGGACTCTCCAGGCGGGAGCACAGTATGGGAACGCCGGACTCCGCTCACTCCCGCAAGGCCGCGGCCACGGGAATGCGCCAGCAGCTTACGGCAGGGAGCAGGGCGGCCAGACCGCCCAGGCCCAGGGTCAGGCCGAAGGTCAGCAAAAAGTCGGCACCGAGGCTCACGGGCGCGAGCACGCCGGTCTGTTGGGCGAAAAGCTGTGCGGCCCAGCAGGTCAGGCCATAGCCCAGAACCAGGCCCAGCAGGCCGCCCAGGGCCAGCAGCAGGGCCATTTCCAGCCAGAGAGCCAGGGCCCCGTAGCCGCGTGGCGCACCCAGGGCCCGCAACACGGCCAGAGTCGCGCGGCGGCGGGGCAGGCCCGCGAACACCGCCATGAGTACCCCGGACAGCACGGCGGCCTGGGCCAGCCAAGCCATGCCGCTGAGCAGGCTTTGCACATCTCCCAGCACGTTATAGAGGCGCAGCAGCACTTCCGCCGGGAACAGGGCCACGCTGCGCTCCGTGCGCAGGGCGGCGCGCAGACGGTAGGCGTCGGCCACGGAGCGCGGTTTGATCACCAGGGCGGATACGGCCCCGTCGTGCGCGGCGTGCGCATGGTTTTTTTCTTCTTCAGCGTGCTCCTCGTCGTGTTCCGCCGGACCGTGCGCGTGCATGGCCCGCACTGTGGCGGCGGGCACCAGGATGGCGCGGTCCCAGGGCGTGCCCGTGGGCGGCAGTTTGCCGCGCACGGTGTAGGCCATTTTATGCACATCCGTGGGGGACAGGGCCGCCGCGCCGTGCGTGCCGTGAAATTTCTGGCCCGGCTCCAGCGGCACCAACGCGCCTGCGAACGCGTCCGTGGCGTCGGCGAAATGGCCCGCGCCCTCCAGAAATACCTCTTCCACGCCCGCGATGGGGTGTTTTTGCCATGTATCGCCCAGCAGAATGGGGGAAAACCAGGCCACGCCCGGATCATGGGCCACGCTTTCGACCACGTCGCCGCTGAGCAGGGGCAGGGGCGTACCGTCCAGATAGACGGCCGAAAGCACCAACTGGCTTTCACTGCCGGGCGCGCCCGCCAGCAGGTCGAATTTGTCCGCCGCCGCTGTGGCTCCCCGGCGCAGAGAGGGTTCCAACAGGGAAACCGACGTGCCCAGGCCCACGGCCACAGCCACCAGCAGTAGCGTGGCCAGGGAGACCAGAGGAAAACGCCGCAACGAGGCCTGAACGACGGGCAGGGGATTCATGCGACCTCCTTGAGTCGGCCCTGGTCCAGCCGGACGCAGTGGTCCAGACCGGCCATGAGCCGGGCGTCGTGGGTTACGCAGATCAGGGCGCTGCGCCGTTCCCGGCAGAGTCCGCGCAGCAGGTCCGCCACCTGGTCGGCGTTGGCCGCGTCCAGGCTGGCTGTAGGTTCGTCGGCGAAGAGCAGGCGGCAATCGTTCATAAAGGCTCTGGCCAAGGCCACGCGCTGCATTTCTCCGCGCGAGAGCTTCTCCACCCGCGTGCGCGGCGCGGCGATGCCCAGGCGGTCCAGCAGTTCCACCGCCTCGCGGCGCCGCCCCCGCGGGGTACGCCAGCCCCGGAAGGTTTGGGGCAGCAGTACGTTGTCCAGCGCGTTCAGGCCGGGCATGAGCTGGAAATCCTGAAAGATCATGCCCGCAGCGCCCGCCCGCAAGGCGTCGCGCCGGGGCTCGGACAGGGCGTAGATATCTTCTTCGTCCCAGAAAACCCGTCCGCCGGAGGGCGGCAGCAGACCGGCCAGCACATGCAGCAGGGTGGTTTTGCCGCCGCCCGAAGGGCCGCTGACGGCCAAGGATTGCCCGGCCTCCAGGCGTAAGGCGTCTATTTCCAGCAGGAACCGCTCCCGGCGGCCTTCGCGCAGGCACAGGCGCAGATTTTCGGCATACAGGGCGCTCATAGCCGCGAAATCCTGGTTTTGGTCAGCCGCAGCAGGCTGACGAAGCCGGTTTGCGGGTCCGTGGCCGAACCCACTTCCAGTATGCCTTCGGCGGCAATGGCCTCGTTGTTCTGCACAAAGCGCTGGCCGTCGTCCATGTAGGCCACGATGATGTCCGAGGGCCAGTCGGCCTCGGAATTGCAGAAGGGGCAGAGCGACACCGGTTGGCGGGTAAGGACGAAAAAGACGCTGTCGGCCTTGAGAGGCGGGGCCATAAAGCCCTTGATCCGTACTTTTTTGCCGTTCAGGGCCTTGAGCTTGTCGGAAAATTCCATGCCCAGCACTCCTTGGGCGGCGTATATTTCGTCAAAGCCCAATTCCGTCGCCCCGGCGTCCAGAGCCCGGACATGGGGCGCGGCGGCGAGAAAATGCGCCAGCCAGAGCACGGTCAAAAACGGCGCGAGCAGGGGGGCGAGCCAATGAAGAAAATAACGCAGGCCTTGCATTGCTGATTCCGTGGTTATGGCCGGGGCGGTATGGGAAATCCGCCCCGGCCCTGTTCAGGGTAAGCCTCCGCGTTCAGGAGGAGAGGAGGAAGGAATGGTTTTTCAGCGGCCCAGGCCCAGCGCCTTGGCCATGAGCTTGAAGACCTCGGTATTTTCCAGATAGCCGTGGAAGTTTTCGGCGGTGGGCCCCTGGGCATGCAGCAGCAGGTCGTCCACGGTATGCACTCCCTGGGCCTCGTCGCGCGGCAGCACGCCGGGCCTGAATTCCGCGCCGGGCGCATCCTTGTAGGCCGCGTTCGCCACATAGCGGCCGTTTTCATCCTTCACGGCCGGGACAAAGGGGTTGTCCAGCTTGGGGGCGAAGGTTTCGTAATAATCCGGCGTGGCCCCGAAGAACACGGCCAGACGCTTGGGCGGGTTCACGCTGTCCGGGTAACCGTCGCCGTCCTTGTCCTCATAGAGCGGATATCCGGCCTTGCCGTAGGTGCCCACCTTTTCCCGCATTTCCGTGCCGGGCAGACGGTCGTCCACCGTGCCCGCCACGCTGATGGAGTGGGTGTGGTCGCCGGTGACGACGAGCAGTGTGTCGGGATGCGTTGCGCAGAACTCACGGGCCATGGCCACCACCTTGTCGAACATGATGGTGTCGTAAACGGAGCGCTCCCAGTCCAGAGGATGCGAGTATTTGTCCACCAGCCCGGCTTCCAGCACCAGCACGAAGCCTTCCGGATTGCGGGAAAGCACGTCCAGGGCCGTGCGGGCCATGTCCGTGAGGTCGGGCTGATCCGGGAACTTGGACACAGTGCCTTTTTTCAGGAATTTGCGGTCCAGCGCGCCGTCCATGTTGCCGGGATGAAACAGGCCGAGCACGCGGTTCGCATCCTTGGGCAGAGCCTGCAATTCTTTGTTGGAGGTCGCCAGGACATAGCCGTCGTCCTTAAATTTCCGGATGTAGTCGATGTCGTCCTTGCGCTTGGAACCCGGCACGCTCTTGGGTAGGAAATAGGCCGCGCCGCCGCCCAGCAGAACGTCGGGTTTTACCTTGTGGAACATCTCCACGATGGCGGCCTTTTCCGCGCGTTTGCGGGTATGGGCCACCACGGCTGCCGGGGTGGCGTCCTCCACTTCCGCGTCGGAGACCACGCCCAGGGATTTTTTGCCCGTGCGGCGCAGAATCTCGCCCAGGGTTTCCTGTTTGGGGTCGTCAAAAGGATCAGGCGTTCTGTCCGCGTAGACGCCGATGGCGTTGACGCTGGATTTGTGGCCCGTGGTATAGGCGCTCATGGTATTGGCCGAGTCCGCGGCGATAGAATCCACGCTGCCCGTGCCCACAAAGGCCAGGTGCGGCA
>OJIY01000153.1_pt1 | contig 42656 bp, 39 predicted proteins | sample 1596061 | NCBI WGS metagenome assembly OJIY01 (sample SAMEA4350111, study PRJEB24818) | metagenome | biome: human; feature: gut; material: faeces | place: Denmark | collected 2013-09 | reverse complement strand
CCCGCGTAGAGCCCGGCGAAGCTGCGTTCCGGGGCCAGCTCCAGCACTTCGTCCACAATGGTGCGGGGATTGACCTTCATGCCCCAGAAGGGGGTCTTCAGACCGAAAACCATTTCCTCGGCCAGGACGCGGAAATTGCTTGCCTGGGAGAGGTCGCCGTAGGTGTGCAGATAGGGATGGAAGCGCGGGTAGTACCAGACCACTTCGGGCACGGCGATGCGCGAATGGCAGCCAAGCAGGGCCATGACCAGGGTGGTGCCGGAGCGTTCGGCGCCGATCATGAAAATGGGGCGTTCCTTGAGGCGGATAGGCATGGAATTCCTCCTGTGCCGGTGAAAAGGTTAGATGCAGGCGCGCAGGATGATGAACGCGCCCACCACGATGCAGACCACGGAAACCACTTTCTTGAGGAATGCCTGTGAGATGCTGTGGGCCAGACGCGCGCCGACCGTGACCCCGACCAACTCGGCGGCGGTGACCCAGACGGCGGCGTCGGCGTCGATGAAGCCGTGGGCCAGATTGCCCGCGCTGCCGGACAGGGCGGCGGTGATCTGGATGACCTGGCTGGTGGCGATGGCCGTGAGGGGTGAAAAGCCGAGGATGACCATGAGCGGCACGGAGAGCACCGGACCGCCGACGCCGGTCAGACCGGAGCCGAAGCCCACCGCGCCGCCGATGGTCAGCAGAAGCAGCTTTTGCCTGAAATTCCCCCGGCCTTTCATGGCCCGGTATTCCGGCGAACCGCCCTTGGCCGGAAAGAGGGCATAGACGCCCGCGAAGATGATCACGGCCCCCAGCAGCAGGTCGAGCAACCAGGCCGGGGCCGCCGCGTTGGCCAGGGAACCGGGGTAACCGCAGAGCAGGCCGCCCAGACAGACCGGAATGGTGATGCGCCAGTCGATGCTGCCGTGCCGCTGGAAAAGCCAGGTGCCCAGCAGGCCGGTAAAGATGAAGCTGAACAGCGCCGTGCCCATGGCCGTATGGGTGGAAAGCCCGGCCAGGGCGCTGAGGGCCGGAATCAGCAGAATGCCGCCCACGCCCACAGTGCCGATGAGCCCTCCGACAAAGACAGCCGCCGCCAATAACAGTAGAAACATAATCCTCTCCACGGTTGTGATGCCATGGAAGAGCAATCAACATGCCAGGTTGATTTTTATTTATAATATACTGTTATTATTATGTATTTTATGAATAGTCCGGATGCTTCTCCATGCGGAATCTGCAATTTTGGAGTAAATGCTTCCAAATATGAAGGATTCGGTGCGGGGCTTTGGTCCGGGTGCGGACTTTCATTGTGCATTGCGCGAGATAAGGCTATGCTCTCTCCTTCGTACATTTTTATCCGCAGGAAAAGCATGAGCGCATCGTTTGAAGATTTGGCCTTGTCCAGGGAACTTCTGGACGCCGTTAAGGATTTGGGCTTTGAGGAGCCTTCCCCCATTCAGATTCTGGCCATTCCGTCCCTGCTGGCCGGACGGGATGCGCTGGGGCAGGCGCAGACGGGCACCGGCAAGACGGCGGCCTTCGGTTTGCCCATTCTGGAAAAGACCAGTGCCGGAAAAGGCGTGCAGGCCCTGGTGCTCTGTCCCACGCGCGAACTGGCCATTCAGGTGGCCGAAGAACTGAACAGGCTGGCCGCCCGCAAGCGGGACATCGCGATTCTGCCCATTTACGGCGGGCAGTTCATCGAGCGGCAGATCCGCGCCCTGGGCAAGGGCGCGCAGGTGGTGGTGGGCACGCCGGGCCGGGTCATCGACCATTTGCAGCGCGGCACGCTGCGCCTGGACGGTCTGGCCTGCATTGTGCTGGACGAAGCGGATGAAATGCTGGACATGGGCTTTCGCGAAGATATTGAAGCCATTCTGGAGCAAACCCCGGCGGGCTGCCAGCGGGTGCTGTTTTCGGCCACCATGCCGACGCCTATCCTGGAGTTGAGCAAGCGTTTCCTGCGCGAACCGGAGATGCTGACCATCGCCCACAAGATGCTCACCATCCCGGCCATTGAGCAGACCTACTACGAGGTGCGGCCGTATCAGAAAATGGACGCGCTGTGCCGCGTGCTGGATTCGCAGGGATTCCGCAAGGCCCTGGTCTTCTGTTCCACCAAGCGCAGCGTGGATGAAGTGAGCACGCATCTGCAGCAGCGGGGCTATCAGGCCGACGGCCTGCACGGCGACTTGGCCCAGCCGCAACGCGACCGGGTCATGCAGCGCTTCCGCGCCGAAGGCATCGACATTCTGGTGGCCACGGACGTGGCGGCGCGCGGCATCGACGTGGACGACGTGGACGCGGTGATCAACTACGACATGCCGCACGACGTGGAAAAATACGTGCACCGCATCGGGCGTACCGGCCGGGCCGGACGCGTGGGCAGCGCCTTCACCTTCGTCACCCTGCGCGAGCATTACAAATTGCGCGACATCATCCGCTGCACCAAGGCCCGCATCACCCAGGGCCGCCTGCCCACCCTGCGGGATGTGGACAATATCCGCACTTCGCGGCTGCTGGAGGAAGTGCGCCAAACCGTCGAGGCCGGCACTCTGGACCGCTGGCTGCTGCTGGTGGAGGAATTTCTGGCCGAGCAGTTCCCGGAAGGCGAGATCACCGGCCGCGATATGTCCGCCGCCCTGCTCAAGCTGCTGATGCAACGGGATTTCGGCAAGCAGGACAGCGCCGACGCGCCTGACGTCTTTGCCGAGGAAGCCCGGCGGCCTCCCCGGGAAAGCGCGCGGGACCATGCGGCGAAAGGCAGGCCGGAGCCGCGCGCCCGGGAACAGAGGAACGCCGCGCCCATGACCAAGCTGCGGCTCAGCGTGGGGCACGCCAACAAGGTTTCCCCCCGTGAGCTGGTGGGGGCCATCACCGGCGAGTGCGGCATCTCCAGCCGTCATATCGGGGCCATCGGCATCCGCAAACAGTTCAGCGTGGTGGAGGTGGCCGAGGATCTGGCCGAGGACGTGCTGGCCGTGTTCAACAGGGGCGTGTTCATCTGCGGAATGCGGGTGACCGCGCAAGTGGACGACGGCGGGGCGGAGAGTCCGTATCCGCGCAAGGCCAGAAGCTTCGGCGCGCGCCGTCCGCACTCCGGCGCTTATGCCAAAAAGCCCCGCGGCTCCACGACGAGCCGGCGGGAGGGGTAGACTCCGGCCGGGCGGCCTCCGGCCATGACGCGGCGGGGGCGGACAGCAGGGCGGGCTGGCGTCGTCGGCTCGGAGCAAAGTCTGTATTGCCAATGCCGCGCCTGTATGTGTATGCTGCGTTCCATGCGCATACTCGTTTTTTCGCGCCGCGCTTCCGTGTGCCGTCTGCTCGTCGGCGCCTGGCTGTTCGGCCTCGTCTGCTTTTTCAGCGGTCCGTCTTTGACTGCGGCTCAGGCCGCGTCCCGCGCCGGTGACATGAAGTCTCCTCCCGCGCCCTTGTATACGGGGGAACGCGCTCCGGACACCAAGGACGCGCATCTGGGCCTGCCCGATGCGGTCAGCATGCCCGAAGCCGTGCAGCGTGCCCTGAAGTTCAATCCCAGCCTGGGCGCGCAGGAATCCCAGAGCCGTTCCTCGGAAGAGGGGCGCAAGTCGGCGCGCGGGGCCTTCGGTCCCAAGCTGGGCATGAGCTACACGGCGATCAAGCAGGAGAAAAAAACCTCGCCCGCCAGCACGCGTCCGCCGGAACTGGGCACTTACAGCTGGGCCGTGGAAATCTCCCAGCCGGTCTTTCAGGGCTTCAAGCTGCTGGCCACCTACCAGAAGGCCGCGCTTCAGGCCGACAGCGACAAGGCCGCTTTGCGTAATGCCGAACTGGCCATGACCGAGCAGGTCCAGACCTATTTTCTCAATTATCTGCGCGCCGAGGAAAACGTGCGCAGCGAGCGCGATTCCCTGGCCCGGTTGCGCGACCAGTTGCGCATCACCACGGCTTTTTATGACGTGGGCCTGCGTCCGCGCCTGGACGTGCTTCAGGCCGAGGTCAACGTGAGCCAGGCGGAAAATCTGCTGATCCAGGCGGAGAACAACCGCGACACCTATCTGGCCATGCTCAATACTCTGCTGGGCCTGCCGGCCACGGCCAGGGCAAATTACACGGGCAAGCTGGCTCACGTGCCTTTCCGGCGTTCGCTGGAGCAGTGCCTGGAAATCGCCTACCGCCAGCGGCCGGATGTTTACATGGCGGCCAAGTCCGTGGAAATCGCGGGCAAGGACCAGCGCGTGGTCCAGAGCGACTATTATCCGCAGGTGGAGGCCTATTACAACATCAACCAGACCGGCAACACCCCGGATCTGCAAAAATCCGGCGACCGGGGTTCGCGCGGCTCCACCTGGGAGGTGGGGGCGCGGGCCACCTGGAACGCTTTTCAGTGGGGTGCCACCTATTACGCCGACAAACAGGCGGGCTGGCTGGTGACCAAGATGCGCTACGAAGAGGAAAATCTGAAGCTCAATGTGGGCTACGACATCAAGTCCAAGCTGCTGGCCGTGCATGAGGCTGAAAAGCGCATTTCCGTGGCGGAAAAGGGCGTGGAGCAGGCCACGGAGGCCTACAACGTGGCCCTGGCCCGCTATCAGGAGCAGGTGGGCACCAACTTCGACGTGCTGGACGCCTCTTCCAAGCTGACCACGGCCCAGGCCTCGCTGACCGGCGCCAAAGCCGACTACCTCACGGCCCTGGCCCAGATTTACGTGGCCATGGGCGAATTTCATCCAGATCTGATGCGGCGCTGATCCATACCGATCCATACGGAGCGCGTCCCGTTTGCGGCGCGACAAGAACAGACGACGGCAGGCATGAACGAACCCTATCTTAGCATCACCCCCTTGGGGGGTCTCGGCGAAATCGGCCTCAACTGCCAGCTCTGGGAGACAGAGGGCGGTGTGGTCATGGTGGACTGCGGGCTGATGTTCCCGGACGACGCCCATCTGGGCGTGGACGTGGTCATTCCGCATTTCGGCGCGGTGAGCGCCGTCAAGGACAGGCTGCTGGGCATCGTGCTCACCCACGGGCATGAGGACCACATCGGCGCATTGCCCTGGCTGGTGCCGGAACTCAAGGGCACCCGCATCTACGGCTCGCGTTTCACCCTGGCCCTGGTGGAGCACAAGCTGCGCGAACACGAGATTCTGGACTGGGTGGAGCTTTGCCCGGTGGACGCGAAGACGGTGCTGCCCCTGGGCGATCTGACCTTTCATTTCTTTCCGGTCTGTCACTCCATCCCCGAGGGCTTCGGCCTGGGCGTGGAAACGCCGGTGGGCCGGGTGGTGCACAGCGGCGACTTCAAGATTGATCCCCATCCGCTGGGCGGCTCGGGCACGGACCTGCGGCTGTTCCGGGACTTCGCCGGGCCGGAGGGCGCGCGCCTGCTGCTTTCGGATTCCACCAACGTCATGCGCGAGGGCCGTTCGCTCACCGAGCGGGAGGTCAAGGATTCTCTGGGCAAGGTGTTCGATTCGGCCAAGGGGCGCATCGTCATCACGCTCTTTTCCAGCCATATCCAGCGTATCCAGGAAGTCTTCGACCTGGCCCGCGAGCGCGGGCGTACGGTGGTCATCAGCGGCAAATCCCTGGCCAACAATATTGAAATGGCGCGGGATCTGGGCTTCGCCAAGCTGCCGCCCTCCTTTTTCAACGCCCACAACGGCGTGCCGGACCTGCCGGACGACCAGCTGGTGCTGGTGGTCACCGGCGCGCAGGGCGAGCCCCTTTCGGCCCTGTCGCGCATGGTTCTGGGCGGGCACCGCCAGCTCTGTATCCGCAAAGGCGATACCGTGGTCATGAGTTCGCGCATGATTCCGGGCAACGCCAAGGCCATTTCCCGCCTGATCAATGAGATGTACCGCCTTGGCGCGGAAGTGCTCTATGAAAGCGTGCACGCCATCCACGCCTCGGGCCACGCCCACAGCGAGGAACTGCGCGAAATGCTGCTGGCCGTGCGGCCCGAGCATTTCGTGCCGGTGCATGGCGAATACCAGCACCTGGTCAAGCACGGCCGCCTGGCCGAAAGCTGCGGCGTGGACCCGGAAAAAATCATCATTCTGGAGGACGGCCGTCCGCTGACAGTTCTGCCCGACGCTTTCCGCCTGGAGGACCGCGTGCCCGTGGAATGCACCCTGGTGGACGGCAAGGGCGTGGGCGACGTGGGCTCCGCCGTGCTCAAGGAGCGGCGCATCCTGGGCGACGAGGGTATGGTCATCGTGGTGCTGGTGGTGGATTCGGAGACGGGCAGCGTGCTGCACGGGCCGGAAATGATTTCCAAGGGTTTTGTCTTCGAGCAGCACTACAGCCATTTGCTGGAAGACGCCAAATGCCTGGTGCTGGACGAAATCGAAGCGGCCCGGCCCGGCCAGCTCACCCGCATGCAGGAGGGCATCCGTTCCTCCCTGCGGCGCTTCTTCCGCCGTGTGCTGGAACGCGACCCGGTGGTGGTGCCGATCATCAGCCAGGTCTGAGCCGGACGGGAGTCTGAACTATCCGGCATGATTCTTGCTTTGCCATAGGCAGGAGCTTCGGGCTGAAAAATATGCCGCCCGGCTCCGGGAGGCTGCCATGGCAAGACAAATGATCGTCAACAATACGCCGTATGCGTTGCTGAGCGCCGCCCTGCTGGGCTGCGCCTGCTTTTTCGCCGTCATGCTCTGGCAGGGCGGGAGCGGGCGGATGCCGCGCGCGGGGCAGGATGAATATGTGCCCAATTTCGCGGTGCAGGCCCAGGTGGTGCACGTGGTGCGCGTCATCCCGCTGGCCGGGAGATCTTTGCGCAGCCCTTGTGCGAATCCGGACGCGGAGTCGTCACGTTAGCGACGCGCGCGAGCCGTTCACGGCGAAACCGTGGCAGAAGCGCGGACAAGCCCCGCTTCTCGCAATCCGGAGCTTGTCCGCGTGTCGCCTGCCGCACCGCCCTTTCTCCCTCGGGAAGCGCCCCTTCCCCCCCTCTCTGGCGCCATATAATGGCGTGTGCCGCACTCCGTCTTGACCAAGGCGCATTCGTGTCCTATCTATGAACACTACTCCTCACCGTTGTGAGCGTTAATGGGCCTCTGCGGGCGCCCCGTACTTCTGAAACGAAGGTATTGCCTCCACTATGAATTGGGATTGGGATAAATTACAGGAAAAGCGGCAGCGGCAGCAGGGGCAGAATCCGCCCCCCAGACCTCCCCAGAATCAGGACAACGACGACGCTGAGCACGAGCAACCGCGCGCGCGGCGTACCCCTTTCGGCAAGGGCGGCGGGCCGGATACGAACCCGTTCAAGCGCCTCTCGCAGATGCGCGTGCCCAACGGCCGCGCGGTGCTGCTGGTGCTTCTGGCCGTGGTGGTTCTCTGGCTGTTGTCGGGCATCTATATTGTTAATCCCGACGAGCAGGGCGTGGTGCTGCGCTTCGGCCAGTATGACCGCACGGAGGGTCCCGGTCCGCATTACGCCTGGCCCGTGCCCATTGAAACGGTCTACAAGCCGCAGGTCACCCAGGTGCTGCGCAGTGAGGTGGGCTTCCGCTCCGTGGGGCAGTCCACCACCTTCCAGCAGGGACAGGTGCGGACCATCCCCGAGGAAGCCTCCATGCTCACGGGCGATGAAAACATCGTCAATGTGCAGTTCAGCGTGCAGTACAAGATCAGTGATCCCGTACAATACCTTTTTAATGTCAGCGCGCCCACGGCTTTGGTGCGCAACGCCGCTGAGGCGGCCATGCGCGAGGTCATCGGCAACAGCCAGATCGATTCGGCCATCACCGACGGCAAGCTGAAGATCCAGAGTGAGGCCACCCAGTTGCTGCAGCAGATCCTCAACCGCTACGGCGCGGGCATTCAGGTTCTCGCGGTGCAGTTGCAGGACGTGCATCCGCCGCAGGAGGTCATTGACGCCTTCAAGGATGTGGCCAGCGCCCGTGAGGACAAAAGCCGGATCATCAACGAGGCCGAAGCCTACCGTAACGAACTTCTGCCCAAGGCCAGGGGGCAGGCTGCGGCCATGCTCAACCAGGCGCAGGCCTACAGCGCCACCCGCATACGCAACGCCGAAGGCGACGCCGCGCGCTTCGACGCCCTGCGCCTGGAATATGAGAAGGCCCCCGCGGTCACCAAGCAGCGGCTGTACTATGAAACTATGGAAGAAATTCTGGCAGGCGCGGGCGAGAAGGTGCTGATGGACGGCGCTGCCGCCTCCCGCGTGCTGCCCTATCTGCCGCTGCCCGGCCTGAGCGCGCCGCAGGCGCCCAAGGATTTCAAGACCCCCCAGGCTTCCCAGATCATCCAGAATCCGAAGCCCGTGGAGAAACACTGATATGCGTAACAATCCGCTGCTTCTGATCGTTCTGGCCCTTGTGGTCCTGGCTCTGGGAAGCCAGTGCTTCTTCACCGTGCATCAAACCCAGAAAGCCCTGGTGCTGCAACTGGGCGATCCGCTTTCGGAGGTGTACGGTCCGGGCCTGCATTTCAAGCTGCCTTTCATTCAGAACGTGGTCTATTTCGACTCCCGCGTGCTGGATTACGAAGCGCGTTCGCGCGAGGCCTTCACTGTGGACAAAAAGGCCATTGTGCTGGACAACTACGCCCGCTGGAAGATCATCAATCCTCTCCAGTTCTACCGTACCATGCGGAGCATACCGGGCGCGCAGGCGCGCCTGGACGACGTGGTCTATTCACAACTGCGGGCGCTGGTGGGCGCGTACACCCTCACCGAGGTGGTTTCCTCGCACCGCGCGGCCATCATGAAGGAAGTGACCGACAAGGTCTCGGACCTGATGAAGCCCTACGGCGTGGAAGTGCTGGACGTGCGCATCAAGCGCACGGACCTGCCGGCGGAAAACCAGCGCGCCATTTTCGGCCGCATGCGCGCCGAACGCGAGCGGCAGGCCAAGCAATACCGGTCGGAGGGCGAGGAGGAATCCACGCGCATCCGTTCCGACGCCGACCGTCAGCGCTCCGTGATTGTGGCCGAAGCCGCCCGTGAAGCGCAGGTCGAGCGCGGCAAGGGCGACGCCCAGGCCGCGGGCACCTATGCCGAGGCCTACAGCAAGTCTCCTGAATTTTATGCCTACCAGCGTTGGCTGGAGGCTATGCGCAAGTCCTTTAAGGACAATAGCAAGATGGTGCTTTCCAACGAAGCGCCCTTGCTTAATCTGCAACACTGATGACGCGGTTCCTCCGCGTTATGGAGTATTCCCATGCCTGTTTTTGCGGAAATATATGAACGCATCAAACTGGCGACCAGCAGCCGCACCCAGGTGGAACTGGCTGAAGTGCTGGATATTCGCCAGTCAAGCATCTCAGACGCCAAGAGGCGCAATTCCGTGCCCGGCGACTGGTATATGAAGCTTTTTGAAAAATACGGACTCAACCCCGACTGGCTCAAGCAGGGCGTCGGGCCCATGTACCTGCGCACCGAGCAGGGCTACATGCCGCAGGACGCGCCGGCCTCCCTGGCTGAAAACGCGGCCTATTACGGCGATGCCCTGGCCAAGAATTCCGTGTGTACGGAATATGACATGCAATGCGCCTACAGTGACAAGAAACCCCGGCCCGAGCTGACGGCGGCGGGCAAAATTTCGCTGCCGCTTTCTCTGGGACGCGAGGGGCTGCTGGTGCTGCGCATGCGCGGGGCCAACATGAGCCCGCTCATCCTGCCCGGAGCGCATCTGGGCGTGGACACGCTGGACACCAACGTGGTTTCCGGCCAGATCTACACCCTGTTCGCCCCCAATGAGGGCCTGATGCTGCGCCGGGTGTTTCTCAACGGTACGCAGGACGGCTATCTGCTGCGCTCCGAATCGTCGGATTTCCCCGAAACCTCACTGACGCCCGATCTGCTTTCCAAGCGTCTGCTGGGGAAGGTCGTCTGGATTCTTCAGGAGTTCTAAGCCATGTCCTGCTGGCAGCCGCGGCGTCAAAGCGGGCGTTTTCGCCGGATGTTTGGCCCGCGCTGTTTTCTGCTGACCCTCTGTCTTCTGCTCGCCGCCTGCGGCGGCGCACAAACGGCTTCCACGCCGCCCGCCGCGGGCGCGACGAGCGACAGCTTGACGGAACGCGATCTGCCGCCCCAGGTGGCGGACGTTCCCGTCGCGATACCTTCAGCATCCATTGAATCTTCCGGGCTTCCCGCAGACCCCGCGATTCCAGCTCCCGTTGCGCCCGCTGTTCCTGCGGCGCTGGAAGCGGCCCCGCAGGCCGTGGTCCCGGCCGCTGAGGCGGCGGACCACAACGGGAGCCAGGCCGGAATGCAGACGATGGCCCCGGTCTGGCGGCCCCTGGCCGACCGTCTGGCCGTTGACGGCCTGTCCGGGCCGCGAGTGGACGCGCTGCTGGCCACCCTGGCCGCCACGCCAAGCCAGTCCCCCATGGGCCGGAAAATGCGCGAGCTGTACATGCGGCGCTTTTTCCCCAAGCCACCTTCGGGCAAGCCCGCGCCACGCTACTACAAGGGTGTGGTCACACAGAAAAACGCCCGACTCTGCCGGGAATTCATCGCGGCCAATGCCCAGGCCTTTGCCCATGCCGAGGCCCGCTACGGCGTGCCGCCGGCCATCGCCGCATCCCTGCTCTTTGTGGAGACGCGCCTGGGCAAGGTGCTGGCCGATGTGCCGGAAAACGCCTTCTATACCCTGGCCAGCATGTCCGTGAGCCGCCAACCGCAAGACATCAGCGACTGGCTGCCGCGCATGCCCGGTTATGAAGAGCATCTGGACTGGTTTGCCGAAACCATGCCCAAGCGCGCGGACTGGGCCTACAAGGAAGTGCGCGCCCTGGTGCAGCACCTCTTGCGCGACAACGCGGACCCGCGCTCTCTGCCCAGCTCCATTTACGGGGCCGTGGGCCTCTGCCAGTTTATGCCGTCCAATATCGCCGTGTATGGCGCGGACGGCGACGGCGACGGCAGGGTGGATCTGTTCAGTGTGCCGGACGCGGTGGCCAGCCTGGCCAACTATCTGGCCAAACATGGCTGGAAAGCGGGAATTTCACGGGCCCGTCAGCACAAGCTGCTGATGGCCTACAATCACTCACAGACCTACGCCAATACCATTCTGGCCCTGAGCGATCTGGTGGCGCAGCCTCCGGTTCCGGCTTCTAAGGGCGCGGCGGCCAAAAGGTAGCTGTATGAAAGACATGGCGCTGGTGATTACCGGCATGGGCGCGGTCACCCCCATTGGCATCGGCGTGCCCGCGTACTGGGCAAATCTGGTCAACGGAACCTGCGGCATCGGTCCGGTCACGCGTTTTGACGCCTCGGGCCTGCCTGTGCGCATTGCCGCCGAAATCCGGGATTTCGATCCCTCCGTTCTCCTGCCCCGCAACGTGGCCCGGAGCACTTCCCCCTTTATGCAGTATGCCTTTGCGGCGGCGGAAGAAGCCCTGCGCGACGGCGGTCTTGACGCGGAGGCCGTGGCCGCCGAGGCGGAACGCGTGGGCGTGGTCATGGGCACGGCCATGGACGGCGTCACCACTGTGGCGCGCACCCAGGATGCATTCCGGACCAGCGCCACCCATAAGGTCAGCCCCCATTTCGTCCCCATGGCCATCGGCAATACGGCGGCGGCGCAGGTGGCCATCATCCACGGCATGCGCGGCCCCAGCCTGACCCTGAACACGGCCTGCTCCGCTGGCGGCGACGCCCTGATGACGGCAGCCATGCTGCTGCGCTCCGGCGAGGCCGACGCCGTGCTGGCCATGGGCGGAGAAAACATTTTATGCCCGATTGTGGTTTCCAGCCTGGCGCAGGCCAAGGCGCTTTCGCGCCGCAACGACGAGCCGCGCACGGCCTGCCGCCCCTTTGATCTCAACCGGGACGGCTTTGTCATCGGCGAGGGCGGCGGCGCCCTGCTGATCGAAACCGAAGCGCACGCCCTGGCGCGCGGCGCGGACGTCAAGGCGGTGCTTGCGGGCTGGGGCAATACCATCGACGGGCATCACATCACCGCCCCGGAACCGCGGGGAGCGGGCGCTGCGGCCTGCATGCGCGCGGCCCTGCGACGGGCCGGGCTGCGTCCGAAGGACATCGGCTACATCAACGCGCACGGCACGTCCACCATGCTGGGCGACCGGGCCGAAACCCTGGCCATCAAAAACGTGTTTGGAGGTGTGGAGGGCGCGCCGCCAGTCAGTTCCACCAAGGGGGCCACGGGGCATCTGATGGGCGCGGGCGGGCTCACCGAAGTCATCGCCTGCATCCAGGCCATCCGCCGGGGGCTTCTGCCGCCCACCCTGAATTATTCCACGCCCGATCCGCTTTGCGATCTGGACTATGTGCCTAATACGGCGCGTCCGGCCGATGTGCGCGCGGCCATGTCCAATTCGCTGGGCTTTGGCGGACAGAATTCCAGCATTATCGTGACCCGCTATCCGGCATAGGACAATTTCTTCTTGAAATTGCCCCGGCAGCCGCGTAGGCGTATGCGAAATTCGCTTTCGCCGTGAAGCGTTGAAGCGGGCGTTTCAAAAGATCTAGAGCGTTTTAATTTTGAAACGCTTTAACGAGGCTGCACAGCAGCCTCGCGCCACGAAGCCGTAAGCGCAAGTTAGCGCTATCCGTAATGCGGCTGTGCCGCATTACGGATAGCGACAGCATAGCTTTTGCGCTGTTACGCGGCGGAGTGGGCGTGTCTTTACACTTTGAAATGTACAACATTTCAAAGTTAATCTGCTCTAGGAGACGTGTTGTGGATTTTACCTACGATGCCGCCATGTTCAGGGACACCTTCGAGCATGAATTCACCTGGCTGAACGGTTTCCTGCGCAATGTGGGCCGCTTCGCGCAATCTCCGGCCCTGCATTCCCCGGCCGACGGGCGGCGCTGGACCTACCGGGAACTCAACGCGGACGCCAACCGCCTGGCCCACGCGCTGGCGGCCGACGGCATCGCCAGGAACAGCGTGATCATGTATATGCGGCTGAACAGCCCGGAATTCGCGTTCTGTTACCTGGCCGGACACAAGACCGGGGCTATCGGCTGCCCGGTCAACTACCGGCTGGCGCCGGGCGAACTGGCGCTGATCATCGACGACAGCGAACCTGAAGTCTTCTTTTATGACTCTGACTTCGCGGAAACCGCGCGCCAGGCCCTGGATTTCGCCCGACACAAGCCCCGCCGCGTGGTCGTGGTGGGGAAGGGCGCTTCGGCCCGGTCCGGGGACACGCCCTACGCCGACTATGTGGACGGCATGCCGGAAAGCGATCCCGTCCGGCCGGACCGACCGCACATCTATGACGAAACGGTCCGCCTCTATACTTCGGGCACCACCAACCGGGCCAAGGCCGTGCCCATTAACAGCATCAATGAAGTGCTTTCGGCCCATGACGTGATGATGCATTTCCCGCTCAACGCCACGGACCGGACCATGAACATGACGCCCTGGTTCCACCGTGGCGGTCTGCATTCCGGCGGCCTGACGCCCACGCTTTACGCCGGGGGCGAGGTGGTCATTTTGCGGGAGTTCAATCCCCGCCGCTGCCTGGCTTTCGCCCAGGAGCAGCGGGTCACCTTTCTTATCGGCGTGCCCTCGATTATCGCGTTGCTGGCGCGGGCTCAGGAACGCGCTCCCGCGGACCTCAGCTCTCTGCGCGGCATCGTGACCATGGGCAGTCCCTTTGAGAAAAGCGCCTGCGAAAAATACCGGGAGCTGTTCACGCCCAATATTTTCAACGGGTACGGCACCACGGAAACCTTCTGGAACACCTTTCTGCGCCCCTACAATCTGCCGGAAATGGCGGGCAGCGCCGGGCAGGCCTGCACGGACGACGACGTGCGCGTGGTCAAGATCAGGGAGGACGGACACGCCGAACCCACGGAACTGGCGGCCAAGGACAATGCCGAAGTGGGCGAGATCATCATCAAATCCCCGGCCAAATCCGCCTGCTGCTATGTGAATAATCCGGAAATGACCGCGCGCAAGTTTTACAAGGGTTATCATTACACCGGCGATCTGGGCACCTGGGACGAAAACGAATGCGTCACCGTGGTGAGCCGCAAGGACGACATGATCATCTGCGCGGGCGAAAACATTTATCCCACCCAGATCGAAGCCGTGCTCAATGAATATCCCAAGGTGGCGGAAAGCGCGGTGGTGGGCATGCCGGACCGTCTGCACGGCCAGTGCGTGGCCGCCTATGTGGTGCCGTCGGACGACAGCCTGAGCGTGGAGGAGCTGAAAGCCTACTGCGTGGGCCATCCCATGCTGCCTTCGTACAAGCGGCCCAGATTCTATACTCTTGTCAAGGAACTGCCGCACACGGCCACGGGCAAGTTGCTGCACTACAAATTGCGGGAGCGGGCTGCGCGTGACGCGCATGACTGAGCCGCGGGCGCTATTGAAAAATGTCCGGCAGGCCGTTTTTGCTCTCAAGTTTCCGCGCGGCGGACCGATAGACATTCTTAGAGCGCAGCACGCTCTGCTCGTCGCGGCCCTTTTCCGTCAACTGGGCCATCCCTTGCGGAATTATGCCTGATTCCGACCGCCTGTGGGGATATAGCGGCGACGCGCGCCGGTTCGTGTCGTAACCGGCGTCCGGTTCACTTCCCGTTGCGGCCGTCCCGGATTCCGGCGCCATCCGGCGTCCGGGGCGGCCAGGGGAGTGGGGTGCATGAATCATCAGCAGCGGTTCAGCCTTTACGGGCTGGGTCGCTGTTTTGTTGTTGCGCGGTTCGTCGAAATGGCGATTGCGGCGGTGCGGGCGTCTTGCCTTCCCGTTCCGCCGGTGGCATACTTGCAGAATGAACAGTTTTGACTCCGCGTCCGGCGCGGCGAAGCCCTTCAGCCATCCCCTGTCCGGCCTGCCGGAGCTTCCGGGGCTGGCGACGGTCGCTTCCGCTCCGCCGCCGGACGACGAGGCCTGTTTCGCCCTCTGGCGCAAGTATGACATGCTGCCCAATGTGCGGCGCCATTCGCGGCTCGTGGCTCATATCGCCACACTCCTGGCCCGGCGCGCGGTGGAAAAGGGCGTTGCGGTCCATGTGCCGGAAGTGCGCGCCAGCGCCCTGCTGCACGACCTCGCCAAAACCTACTGCCTGCGCCATGGCGGCAGCCATGCGCAGTTGGGCGGTGCGTGGGCCGTGGCCGAAACCCGTAACTACGCGCTGGCGCAGGGCGTTATGCTGCATGTGCACTGGCCTTGGCCCGTACCGGAAGGAGCGGGGATCTGCGCATTGCCGTTTTTTGTGATCTATGCCGACAAGCGGGTCAGGCACGACGCCTGCGTCTCGCTTGAGGATCGTTACGAGGATCTGCTCACGCGCTACGGCCGCAATGAAACCGCGCGCAAAGGCATTCGGAGCTCCTACGAACAGGGAAAAATTATTGAACGCGCCTTGTCGGCGCAGTTAGGATGGGCGTTGCATGAAGATTCTTTTGATTGCGGGCGGCTGGTCCAGTGAGCGCGAAGTCTCTCTGAACGGCGCGCGCGGCATGGCCGAAGCCCTGCGCGCGCGGGGCCACAGCGTGACTTTTTTCGATTTGCTGACGGAATTCGACACCTTGCTGCCTCAGGCCCGCGAACACGATTTCGCCCTGATCAACCTGCACGGCGCGCCGGGCGAGGACGGTCTGGTGCAGGCCATGCTCGACCGGGTGGGCTGCCCTTATCAGGGGGCGGGGCCGGCGGGTTCCTTCCTGGCCCTGAACAAGGCGGCGGCCAAGCAGATTTTTCGGCATGCGGGTCTGCCCACGGCTGACTGGGAATTTTTGCCGTCCGCGCCGCCCGCGGACTGGCAGCCGCGTCTGCCCTATCCGCTCTTTGTCAAAAGCAATACCGGCGGTTCCTCTCTGCGTCTGGGCAGAGCGCGTAACCGCGGCGAGCTGGACAAGGTGCTGGCCGAGATTTTTGCCGCCGGAGATGAGGCCCTTATCGAGCCGGAGCTCAAGGGCCGCGAAGTTACCTGCGGCATTCTGGGGGACGAAGCTCTGCCGCCCATTCTCATCGAACCCGTGGCCGGGGACTTTTTTGATTACGAAAGCAAGTACGCCAAGGGCGGCGCGCGCGAGATCTGCCCCGCGCCCATCGCGCCGGAACTGACCGCGCGGGTCCGGGAACTGGCTCTGGCGGCCCATCAGGCCCTGGGGCTCAGAGGCTACAGCCGCGCCGACTTCATTCTGGACGCGCAGCAGAACCTGACCCTGCTGGAAGTCAACACCCTGCCGGGCATGACCGCCACCAGTCTGGTGCCGCAGGAGGCCAAGGTCATCGGTCTTGATTTCGGCCAGTTGCTGGAACGGCTCATGGAACTGGGCATGGCGCGGCGCAAGAGCTGAACATGGCGGACGGAACGGACGGGAAGGGCGGAACGGACGCGGGCGGCGGATGCGCGCCGGCCCGTTTCACGCTCGTAGACCCGGAAACCTGGCCGCGCCGGGAGTATTTCGCCTATTATTTCGACAGGCTCAAGTGCCGCTATTCCATCACCGCGCCGCTGGACATCACCCTGTTGATGCGCCGTCGGCGGCAATTGCGACGCCGTTTTTTCCCCATTCTGCTCTATGTGGTCATGCGCGCCGTGAACCGGCGGGACGCGGACGGCCCCTGTGCGCCGGATTCCCCGGACATCCTGGACAGGGGCGGCAACGGCGCTTTCCGCATGGCCTTTGACGCGCGGGGCCGTCTGGGCCGCTGGAACTACTGCAATCCGGTGTACACCGTCTTCCATGAGGAGGACGCGAGCTTTTCCGACCTCTGGAGCAGGTGGTCGCCGGATTTCAGCCTGTTTTACGAAACCGTGCTGGACGACATGGCCCGCTACGGCGGCGTGCGGGGCCTCAAGGGCAGGCCGCATACGCCGGAAAATTTTTGTTCCGTATCCTCGCTGCCCTGGCTTTCCTTCACCTCCTTCGCGCAGGACACCTATGCGGAATCGCGCCTGCTTTTTCCGCTGATCCGGGTGGGCAAGCATTTCGTCCAGGGCCGCAAGACCCTGATTCCTGTAGCCCTGTCAGTGCATCACGCCGTGGCCGACGGCTTTCACACCTCCAAGCTCTTTCACGACATGCAGACCGTGGCGGACGCGGCGGAGCAATGGCTGTGCTGAATTTCCTCCGCTCAATATTATACCAGAAAATTTTCGCCTGACGGGCTAGTTTCTGCCCAACAAGGAGTTGAACATGCCGGGCGGGACGCGCGTGATCCGTTTTGACGCGGATCTGCACATTGAGGCCTGTTGGTTTCACGGGCTGCTGCAAAATTTCCCCAATCATTTCCATGAGCACTACGTCATCGGCTGCATAGACGGCGGCCGCCGCCGGGTTCTCTGCAACAACAAGGAATATCTGGCAAAAGCCGGAGATCTGATTCTCTTCAATCCGCGTGACAATCACGCCTGCAGCCAGGTGGGCGAAGAACCCCTGAACTGGCGCTGTCTGCATGTGGCCGAGGAAACCATGCGCCGCCTGACCCGGCAGATCACCGGCAGGGAAACCCTGCCCGCGTTCGCGCCCAACATTGTGCCGCAAAGCGAACTGGCGCCCCTGCTGCGCGATCTGCACGCCATGATCCTGGAAGAGTTTGTGGACTTCTGCAAGGAAGAGCTGCTTCTCGCCCTGCTGGGACAATTGCTGGAGGACTTCGCCGCGCCCTTCGCGCAACCCGCGTCCCAGGCCGGAGACGCGCCTCTGCGCGCGGTCTGCGACTTTCTGGAAGAGCACTATGCCGAGCGCATCAGCCTGGACGACCTGAGCCGTCTGGCGGGACTGGACAAATACTATCTGCTGCGCGCGTTCACCCGTTCCAGGGGCATCACGCCCTACCGCTATCTGGAAAACGTGCGCATCGCCAGGGCCAAGGCTCTGCTGGAAGCGGGCGTTCCCCCGGTGGAGGCGGCCCTGAACACGGGCTTTACAGACCAGAGCCACTTCACGAAATTTTTCAAATGCTTTATCGGGCTGACGCCCAGGCAGTACCAGCGCATCTTCATCCCGGCCGGACGCTGAGCGCGGAAGAGGAAAACATGGCGGACCATAAACAGTTGATCGGACATCTCGCGGCCCTGATGACCATTATCGTCTGGGGCATCACCTTCATTTCCACCAAGGTGCTGCTGCGCGACTTCACGCCCCTGGAAATTCTGTTCATTCGCTTCACGCTTGGCTGGCTGGCCCTCTGGCTGGTCTGCCCGCGCCGCCTCGTCCTGACGGACAGACGGCAGGAATGGCTTTTCGCCTTTGCCGGTCTGACCGGCGTCACCCTGTATTTTCTGCTGGAAAATATCGCCCTGACCTATTCCTTCGCCTCCAATGTGGGCGTGATAGTGGCCGTGGCTCCCTTTTTCACGGCCCTGCTGGCCTTTCGTTTTCTGGACGGCGAACGGCCCCGCGCCAATTTTTTTCTGGGCTTCGTCGTGGCCATTACGGGCATCGGCCTGATCAGCTTCAACGGCAGCACGGTGCTCCAGCTCAACCCGCTGGGCGACCTGCTGGCCGTGCTGGCGGCCCTGGTCTGGGCCGTGTATTCCATCCTGACCCGCAAGATCGGAGCGCACGGCTACGGCAGCCTGCAGGCGACCCGTCGGATTTTCTTCTACGGCCTGCTGTTCATGCTGCCCTGCCTGCCGGTTCTCGGCTTTTCCTGGGACACGGCGCGCGTGCTCAAGCCGGTGAACCTCTTCAATCTGCTTTTTCTGGGCCTCTGGGCCTCGGCCCTCTGTTTTGTGACCTGGACCTTCTCCATCAGACGACTGGGGGCCATCAAAACCGTGGTCTACATTTATCTGGTGCCGGTGGTCACGGTGCTGACCTCGGTGCTGGTGCTGCACGAGCGCATCACCTGGATGTCCGCCACGGGCACGGCCCTGACCCTGCTGGGCCTGGCCATTTCCGAAATGCGGCGTTTCCGGCTCTGGAAGAGCGCCGGGCATATGGTGAGGAGCGGCGAAACCGGCGACTAGGGACTTTTGCCGGGAAGCGGAGGGCGGCACGCCGGATATGGCGCGGCATAGGGCATTTCAGTTCAGTGTTGAAATGCCCTGTGCCGGTTGCGTTCAGCAGATACGGGGCAGTTGCGCTCCCTCCAGCATTCCCAGCAGCCGCTGCCCGCCGATGCGCGTGCGCAGCGACACCTGCCCGGCCTTGCCGTCGCTCACGCTGCCGATGCGCGCGGCTTCGGTGCCGTTGGGCGAGGCGCGCATGGCCGCCAGCGCGGCCTCGGCCTTTTCCTCGGGCAGAATGCAGATACACTTGCCCTCGTTGGCCAGATAGAGCGGATCCAGGCCCAGAAAGGAGCAGCCGCTTTTGACGGACTCGTGCACCGGAATGTGCTCTTCCTCCAGGCTGATACAGACCTGGGACTGCTCGGCGATCTCGTTCAGAGTGGTGGCCAGCCCGCCGCGCGTGGGGTCGCGCAGCACATGCACCTCACCGGCGGCCGCGATGACGTCCGCGATCATCTGGTTCAGCGGGGCCGAATCCGAGGCCACATCCGTGAGAAAGGAGAGGCTTTCGCGGCTGCCCATGACGGTCAGGCCGTGGTCGCCCATTGCGCCGCTGACCAGCACCGCGTCGCCGGGCCGGGCGTTGTGCCCGGAGGGGGCCGGGTCCGTGAAAATTTCGCCCACTCCGGTGGTATTGATGAAAATTTTGTCGCAGGCTCCGCGCGGCACCACCTTGGTGTCGCCGGTGACGATCTGCACTCCGGCCGTGCGGGCCGCCCGGCCCATGTCCGCCACTACGCGCTCCAGCACGTCCAGGGGCAGACCCTCCTCCAGAATAAAGGCGCAGCTCAGGTAACGGGGATGCGCGCCGAGCATGGACACGTCGTTGACCGTGCCGTGCACGGCCAGACTGCCGATGCTGCCGCCCGGGAAAAAGAGCGGGGTCACGGTGTAGGAATCCGTACTCATGGCCAGCGGACCGCGCAGATCACGCAGCAGGGCCGCATCGTCCAGGCGTTCCAGCAGGGGATTGGCGAAATGACGCAGAAAACACTGCGCCACCAGTCGTTGCGAGGCCCGGCCGCCGCTGCCCGCGTCCAGCAAAAGACAATCATCCATTACCTATTACTCCGCGTATTTGAAGTAGGCCGCGCAACTGCCCTCGGTGGAAACCATGCACGGCCCCACAGGCGTGGCCGGGGTACATTTTTTGCCGAAAAGCGGGCAGTCCGGCGGCGCGATGCGTCCTTTGAGCACGTCGCCGCAACGGCAGCCGGGCAGGGCCGCCACTTCGGGCAAACGCAGGTCCAGGCGGGCCATGGCGTCGAGATCCGCGTATTCGGGCCGCAGGGCCAGGCCGCTCTGGGGAATGCGGCCCAGGCCGCGCCAGAGCGCGTCGGCGGGCTGGAAGAATTGCTCCAGCAGGGCGCGGGCCCTGGGATTGCCCGTGTCGGCCACCGCGCGGGGGTAGGCGTTGACAACGGCCGGGGCCTTATCCCGCAGCTGTTCGGCCATGAGGCAGAGGGCCAGCAGGATGTCCGCCGGTTCAAAGCCGCCCACCACGCCCGGCACATGATATTCCGAGGCCAGAAAGCCGTAGGGCCGCAGGCCCAGAATGGTGGAGACGTGGCCGGGCAGCAGAAAAGCCTCCACCGCGCAGGCGGCGTCGTCCAGCAGGGCGCGCAGGGCGGGCGGCACCAGCTTGTGCAGGGAGAGCACGCAGAAGTTTTCGATTTTGCGCTGCCGGGCCAGGAGCAGGGTGGCCGCCACGGTGGGCGCGGTGGTTTCAAAGCCGATGCCCAGAAAAACCACCGTGTCGCCGGGATTGGCGGCGGCCAGACTGAGGGCGTCCAGGGGCGAGTAGACGATCTCCACGCGCGCGCCCTGGGCCTGGGCGTGCTTGAGGCTGCGGCCGCCGGGTCCCGGCACGCGCAGCAGATCGCCGAAGGTGGCCACAATGACCCTGTCCCGCCCGGCCAGATCCAGAAAGGCCGCCACTTCCGCGTCGTGGGTCACGCAGACCGGGCAGCCCGGCCCGGAAAGGTGGGTGACCGAGGCGGGCAGCAGGGAACGCAGTCCGCTCTGGAATATGGCCACTGTATGCGTGCCGCAGACCTCCATGAAGCGCAGGGTGCGCCCGTCCAGGGCGCGCTCCAGGCGCTGCAACAGGCCGCGGCAGAGTTGGGGATCCTGAAAGGCTGTGCTCAGTTGCATGGCGTATCCTGGGCTGAAATGGCTGAGAATGCGGGAACGGGTCAAGCCAGGGGCGCGAGATGCTCCAGACCGGCGTTCACGGGCAGGCCGCACATCAGGTTGGCGTTGGCCAGCGCCTGGCCCGAAGCGCCGCGGCAGAGATTGTCGATGGCCGCCAGGATGATCAGCCGCTTGGTGCGGGGGTCCACCACCAGACCGATGTCGCAGAACATGCTGCCGCGCACGTAGCGGGTTTCGGGCAGAGCGCCCTTGGGCAGCACACGAATCCAGGGGCTGTGTTCCCAGGTGCGGAGGAAGGCCTCGTGCACGCTGTCCAGAGTGGCGGCGGGATCCCTGAGTTTTGTGTAAATGGTGGAGAGGATGCCCCGGTTCATGGGCAGCAGATGCGTATTGAACGAGAGCCGCACCTCATGACCGGCCAGCAGGGAGACTTCCTGCTCGATTTCCGGGGTATGGCGGTGGCGGGGCAGGCCGTAGGCGCGGAAGTTGTCCGACACCTCGCAGAACAGGGTGGGCACGGCGGCCTTGCGGCCCGCGCCGGTAGCGCCGGACTTGGAATCCACCACGATGTCGTCCGGCTCGATCAGCTTGTTTTTGAGGGCCGCGTACAGGCCCAGAATCACCGAGGTGGGATAGCAGCCGGGATTGGCCGTAAGGCTGGTCTGGGCGATATCCGCGGCGTAAAGTTCCGGCAGGCCGTAGACGGCCCAGCGCAGCAGGTCCTTGCCGTGATGCTCGTGCTTGTACCAGCGTTCGTAGACTCCGGCGTCATGAATGCGGAAGTCCGCCGAAAGGTCCACCACCTTGACCCCGGCGTCCAGCAGGGGACCGGCCATGTCCATGGCCGTGCCGGCGGGCACCGCCAGAAAGACCAGATCGCAATGCTGGGCCGCCTCCTTGGGCTCGAAAACGCTGATGACCACGTCCGCGCCCGGCATATGCTCCAGAAAAGGATAGAATTCGCCCAGGCGTTTGCCCGCCTCGGCTCTGGAACAGGCCATGGCCAGACGCATGGCGGGGTGCCCGGCCAGCAGCCGCGCCAGTTCCATGCCCGCATAGCCGGTAATGCCCACCAAGCCCACATTGATCGTCTTCATGCCGCGTGTCCTTTCAGGGATGTTCTGGAACAAAGTAGCATTGAAATGCCGCACAGTTCAACGCTCTTTCCGGGAATGTCGCTTTTGCCGGAATTCATGCCGCTTGGCGGCGCGCCGCGCGCAATGCGGCATGGGGCCTGCCCTAACCGGCGGAGGATTCCGCCGTCTTTTTTTCGCAGTCCGGGCCGCATTTGATCACATACTTCATGCGCAGCTCGTACAGAATGCTTTCCAGCAGGCGGCGTTCCTGTTCCTCAAGGCAGCGCTCGGTCTTCTGGCGCAGCATTTCCAGCACGTCGATATTGTGCCGGGCCAGCAGCAGATCCTGCTCCACCCGGCCGGTTTCGGGATTGGGCACTTCGCCCAGTTGCACCAAGGCCGAAGAGGCCAGGGAAAGAATAAAGGTGGAAAAGGTCACCTCGGGCATGGGACCGCCCTTGGAACCGTGACAGCCGCAATTATTTTGGCTCATAACAACCTCATGCTGATAGTCGGTTCTGGGGCCGCAACACGCCATCCGGTCCCGTATTCCCCATACATAAGGTTTTTTCAGGTCCGGGCAAGGGCGCGCCGCCCATGAAACCGTACCAAAACCCCCTAGCTGTGCACCAGAACCTGAGGCAGGGCTTCTCCCGGCTTGCCGGCGAGCGCCGCGCGGTAGGCGGCCATGCCCTGCTCCAGATAGTCACGCGCGCCGGAAAAGCCGCCCGCTTCCGTCAGGCCGCGCTCCAGGGCGTACAGACCGGCCAGCACGTCGGACCAGTCCACCCAGCCCATGTGGCCGATGCGCACAATGCGCCCCTTGAGTTGGTCCTGGCCGCCCGCCATGCATACGCCGTACTTGTCCAGAGCCAGACGCAGCACCTCGGCGCCGTCCACGCCCTCGGGCAGCAGCACGCTGGTGATGCCCCAGGCGAAATGCTCCGGCGCGAAAAGGTCCAGGCCCAGAGCCGACACGCCCGCGCGGGTCAGCATGGTCAGGGCCCACTGCTTGGCGTACAGGGCTTCCAGACCGTTTTCCAGCAGCATGTCCAGGCTTTCGTCCAGGCCGAGAATCAGGTTCACCGGCGAAGTGAACAGGGTCTGGCCCTTGAGCACATGTTCACGCTCCTTGAGCAGATTGAAATAGAAGCAGCCGGGCGTCACGCTTTCGGCCTTTTTCCAGGCCCGCTCCGAAAGAGCCAGCAGGGCCAGGCCGGGCGGCAGCATCAGGCCCTTCTGCGAGCCGGTGAGCAGGCAGTCCAGCCCCCATTCGTCCAGGGGACAGGGCGAGAGGCCCACAGCGGAAATGCCGTCCACCACCAGCAGCACGTCGCGCCGGCGGGTGATTTGGGCTACTTCCCGGACCGGGTGCAGCACGCCGGTGGAGGTTTCGGAAAGCTGGATCAGCACGCCCGTGATGGACGGGTCGGCCTCAAGAGCCGCTTCCACCTGCTCCGGCGACACGGCCTGCCCCCAGGGCGCGTTCAGGTTTGTCACCTCCAGGCCGCGCGAGGCCGCGATGGCCCGCCAGCGCTGGCCGAACTTGCCCGCTTCCGCCACTAGTACCTTTTCACCGGGATTGAACAGGCCGTACACGGCGGCGGTCATGGCTCCGGTGCCGGAGCAGGAGAGCGGCAGCACCGTCCCTTGCGTGCCGAAAAGAACGCGCAGCTTTTCCTGCACCCGGCCCATGACCGCTTTGAATTCGCTTTTACGGTGATGGATCATGTCCCTGGCCAGGGTCAGGCGCACGCGCTCCGGCAGGGGCGTGGGGCCGGGAGTGAGCAGGCGTACTTTATTGAGCATGGGGAAACTCCGTGATGTTTAGCCCACCTGGGCGATGAAACATTTGAGATAGGCGGTTTCGGGCATGGCCGCGTGCACCGGATGATCCGGCCCCTGGCCGCCCGCGAAAAGCAGGCGGGCGTGCAGCCCGCGCCGGGACGCGGCCTGAGCCACGCAGCCGCGCAGGGTTTCGGCCGGGAGATGGTGCGAGCAGGATGAGCTTGCCAGCACGCCGCCCGGCGTCAGCAGACGCATGGTCAGAGCGTTGATCTTGCGATAGGCCGCCAGACCCTGCGCCGCGTCTTTGCGGCGTTTGATGAAGGCGGGCGGGTCCAGGCTGATCAGGGAAAAGCGGCGTCCTTCCTCGTACAGTTCATTGAGCTGGTGGAAGGCGTCGCCGCAGACGGTCTCCACCGCGTCCCTGCCCGCCAGGGCGGGGGCGTTGACCGCCGCGTTTTCACGCGCCAGGGCCAGCGCCTGGGGCGAGGCGTCCAGAAACGTCACGGACTTCGCTCCGGCAGCGGCGGCCGTGACGCCGAAGCCGCCCGCGTAACAGAAAATGTCCAGCACGTCCGCGTCGCGGGCGTAGCGGGCCAGTTCCCGCCGGTTGACCCGCTGATCGTAAAACCAGCCGGTTTTCTGGCCCGTGGCGCAGGGCGCGAAAAAGCGGCAGCCGTTTTCCGGCACTTCCAGCCGGTCTGGCAACTCGCCCCGGCTTTGGGTTTCGCGGGAAAGTCCTTCCAGGCCGCGCATGACAAGGTCGTTGTCGAAAAGCAGGGACGCGGGCGCGATCAGGTCGTCCAGGCACTGGGCGATGAGTTCCTTGCGGCTTTCCATGCCGGCGGTGCTGATTTGCAGGGTGCAGTGATCGCCGTAGCGGTCGATGACCAGACCGGGCAGGAAATCCCCTTCGCCGTGGCAGAGCCGGTACCAGGGATCGGGGAAGAGCCGTCGGCGCAGGTCCAGAGCTTGGCTCAGGCGTTGGCGCAGCAGGGCGGCGTCCAGGGGCGCGTCGGCCTGACGCGCGTGCAGACGCGCGCAGATCAGTGAAGCCGGATTCAGGCAGACGCTGCCCAGAGGCGCGCCGCGCGTATCGCAGAGCGTGGCCTCCTCGCCGGGCGCGAAATCCGTGAGCGGGCTTTTTTGCGTGTCCACCTCATTGCTGAACACCCAGAGGTGCCCGGCGCGGATGCGGCGGTCCTCATTTTTTTTGAGCCAGAGTTTGCGCATGCGTCAGCCAATGTTGAGGTTATGAAGCCAGTCCGGCGCGGATGCGCGCCATCTGTTGCGCCAGGCTTTCCTCGCCCGGTCGCGCCGCAACGCGGAACAGCAGGCCGGGATTTCCGGCTTGCAGCGCGCCCAGCACCTCCGGCAAGCTGTGAAATTCGCCCTTCGCGCTGTTGATATCCAGGCTGCCGGGCCGGTCCGCAAAAGTTTTCAGCGCGTCGGCAATGGCCGTGTTTTCCGGCGCGTTCCCCGCGCAGAAATTGTCGATGCCCTTGCCCAGAACGGCGGCGGCCCGTTGGTCCGGAGCCAGGGAGAGAGCCAGCCGGGCGATGAGCCCGTGATCGTCAAAATGCAGGCTGATGTCGCCGTAGTGTTGGCTGAGCAAGGCCTGCCGGAGGTCCATGCCCTCCGCAGGGCCGGAGAGCAGCAGGCTGTAGCGCAGATCGCCCAATTCCGCCGCCTTGACGGCGCCTTTCTCCAGAATCGTGTCCTGCTCCCGTCCCTCAACCGAAATATCGGCATCCAGGCGCAGGGCGTCCAGACCGGGCAGGGCGAGGCTGTCACCTAGCGCGGCCATGGGAACGGTCAGGCCGGAAAGCGTAAGCCGGTAGCGGGAAGGCGTGTTGGAAAGCCAGTCGAAACCGAAATGCTCAAGTTCCACGTTGCCCTGCGGCAGGGCGGAGGTCAGGCCGGTGAGGCGCAATTCCCGGAACAGAGGGGCGTTTGCCGCGAAGATTTCCCGGGTCAGGGCCTGCAGCGCCTTTTCGTCCGGCACAGGCGCGGCGGACAGCTGCGCGAAACGCCGCAGCTGGTCTTCCTCCGGCAACAGAATGTCGCGCAGGTTCAGCCTGTCCAGGCGCTGGACGTCCTGCCCGTCAATGCGCACCTGCATATCCGCGAGGGTCGCTTCTTTCAGGCTGCGCCCCTGCCAGTCCCGCAGGCTTGCTTCCCTGAGGCGTATGTACACCGGCCTGTTTACGGTGGGGATGTCCACGCTGATGAAGGAGCAGCGGATGCCGGACGCGCCCATGGCATAGAACAAGTCTAACGCCGGCGTTGGCGCGCCGTCGGCCAGTTGCCGCAGCAGGGCGCTGTCCATCCGCACGCTCTCGACTTCTTTCCGTTGCGCGCTGACCCTGCCTTGGGGAGTGAGCGCGCTGAGATTGAGCAGAAGCGCCTTCTCGGCCACGACTATCATGCCGTTTTCCGGCAGGGCGGCGTCGCGCAGGGGGGGGGTACAGGCCAGCAGGCTCCGCAGGGACAGACGCAGGGAAAATTCCCCGATCCGACAGGTCACGGGGCCTTGCGGCAGCACCAGCCGCATTTCCAGCCCGCGCAACGCCAGACACCGGGTAAAGGGCGAAAAGGCGACGGCTTCGACGCGGGCCTGCACCGGGCTGCCGTCAACCGAAGTCAGCGCGGTCAGCCTGTGCCGCGCCTGCTCCTCCACCGCGGGACGCAGCCAGAACTGCGCGGCCAGCGCTAGGGCCAGCACGGCAAGCAGTGGAGGGGCAAGAAGCAGACAGGCTTTTTTCATCATGGGCTGTTGTTTTGGGCCTTGGAGCGCTTAAGGCTTGAAACGCCCTATTGCGCGGCGGGCGCGCCGCCCGCCTTCAGAGCGTTGATCTGCTCTTCCAGGCTTTTTTTGCCCGGTTGGGCCGTGACGCTGAACAGCGCGGCGGGATTGCCCCCGGCCAGCGCGCCCCCGGCTTCAAACAGCCGGAAGCTTTTGCCCGGCTTGCTGCGGACTTCCAGAACGCCGGGCCTGGTGGCGAAGGTTTCCAGCGCGCCGCGCAGAGCCGCATTTTCGGGGCTGTCGCCGGAGCAGAACTGGGCGATGGCCCCCTTGAGGGTCGGGGTGGCCGCCTGGGCGACGGGAACGACGTTGCTGACCAGGTAGGCCGTGAGCCGCTGGTCCGTATATTTCAGACGGACGTCGCTGAGCGCGCTGGCGAACAGGGCCTGCGGCGACGCCGGCGTCGCGCCGCCGGAAATAACGAAATCATATTCCAGCGCGCCCAGATTCTGAGCGCTGATCGTGCCCTGCTCATGCATACCGCCGTTGCCCTGGGCCGCGAAATCCAGTTTCGCGTCCAGAACCAGGGCGGGCAGACCGGGCAGGGACAGCCCGCTTTCACGCTCCACCAGCGCTGTGGGCAGGGACAGCTTGTCCAGGCTGAGACCGTACTTCAGGGGCGTGTTGGACGGCCAGGTCAGCGTGAAATTTTTGAAGCTCACGTCCTGGCCGTCCAGAGGGACGCGCAGATCCGTCGCGCTGATTTCCCGCACCAGGGGTTCCCCGGTGGTGAACATGCGCAGCAGCAGGGCCTGCAAGGCCCGCTCGTTGGGCTTGGGTCGGGCGGCCAGCGTCAGCAGTTCGCGCACTGTCGCTTCCTCCGGCAGGGTGTAGCCCGTGACCGTGATGTTGCCCAGACGCAGAAATTCCCGTTCCTCTTTCTTCAGGAGAATGCCGTCCATGGACGCTTTTTCCATGACGCGGCCTTCCCAGTTGCGCATCAGCATGGAATCGCAATTGAATTCTATGCGCATGCCCTGTTCGGGACTGTTCATGCTGGAGGTCACGGAAGATGCGCGGATTTCCCCGATGCCCATGCGGTAGACGGCATTGAGCATGTCCAGGGGTTCCTTGCCTTCCAGCAGTTCCCGGACCAGGCCGCTCTCCAGACGAATCGCGTCGGCTTCCTCGCTCCGCACCATGCTGTGCGCGCTGATGGAACCCTGGCTGAACGCATAGGCGAAGTTGGAAATGCGCATGTCTTCGCCCACGGTCATCATGCCTTTTTCCGGCAGGACCATGTCGCGCAGGGGCGTGTATACCAGCAGCATCCGCAGAGGGATCCGGAAGGAGGCCTCTTCCAGCGTATAGCGCAACGAACTTCCGGCGAGGGGCGGCATCTCGCCACGAATCTCGGCGCCGCGCAGGGTCAGGCGGCGGGAAAAGGGGGAGAATTTGATCTCCTTCACGTCGGGGGCGGAGAACTGCAACTGGCCGGGGATGGAAACGGCTTCGGAAACAGCGGCGATTTCCCGCCGCGCCTGTTCCTCCACCTGCGGACCAACCCAGAAAGCCAGCGCGGCGATCCCGGCCAGAGCCAGAACCGCCAGAACCATAACAGCACGGAGAAGATTTTTCATGCGTATTTTCCTCAGGCTCAGTCCACCCGGTGGTGGCAGCCAATGCTTACAGGGTTGCGCATGGCCGCCTGGGTGATGACGTAGGCCGTCTGCGAACCGTGGAACAGGTCCACCAGGCGTCGCGAAATGCGGGTGCGTTTGTAAAAATCGTGGATGTGGCGCACAAGGTCGCGCATGTCTTCAAAGGCGCGGCGCAGCCGGGCGTCGGTGCGCGAAATGCCCACGTAATTCCACATGGTGTTGCGGATGTTGGCCCAATCCTGGGCCACCAGGGCCGGGTCGTCGTGGCGCTCGTCGCCCTCGTGCTGCCAGTCCGGGATGGCGGCGGCCAGACCGGCGGGCAGCGCTTCGCCGGAGGCGCGCCGGGCCAGATCCTTGCCGCAGCTCACTCCCCAGACCAGAGCCTCCAGCAGGGAGGTGCTGGCCAGACGGTTGGCCCCGTGCAGACCGGTGCAGGCGCATTCGCCGATGGCGTACAGTCCGCGCAACGAGGTGCGGCCCCGCGTGTCGGTCAGCACGCCGCCACAGAAGTAGTGCGCGGCGGGCACCACCGGAATGGGCTCGTTGCGGATGTCCAGACCGGCTTCACGGCACTGTTCGAAGACCGTGGGGAAGCGGGTGGGCAGGTCCTGCTTGACGCCGCTCACATCCAGGAAGAGGCAGGGCGCGCCGCTGTGCAGCATTTCCTCCATCATGGCCTGGGCCACCACGTCGCGCGGGGCCAGGTCGCCACGTTTGTCGTGGCGGAGCATGAAGGCTTGGCCTTTGTCGTCCAGCAGACGCGCGCCCTCGCCGCGCATGGCCTCGGTAATCAGGGGGCGGCGGTTACTGCGCTCTTCGTAAAGAGCTGTGGGGTGAAACTGCATGAATTCCAGATTGGCCAGATCCACGCCCGCACGGAAGGCCATGGACACGCCCGTGCCCACGCAGCCCGGCGCGTTGGTGGAATGCAGGAAAACCTGCCCCACGCCGCCGGTGGCCAGTACCGTCCAGTCGGCCAGGATGGTCTCCGGCTCGCCGCTCTCCTCGTTGAGCACATAGGCCCCCAGGCAGCGGTTGTCCACCTCGTAGCGGTACTGCGAATTCTTGGCGTGATGGTGGCTGGTCAAAAGGTCGATGGCGGCGCGGCGGTGCAGGCAGGTAATGCGCGGATGGGCCAGCACCTGGGCCGTGAGCCCGTCCATGAGCGCCCGTCCCGAGTAGTCGGCCCGGTGCAGAATGCGCGGGGTCGAGTGCCCGCCCTCGCGGGTCAGGTTGAAACTGCCGTCCGGATTGCGGTCGAATTCCACGCCCGCGCGTTTGATCAGCACTTCATCCACGCAGAGCGGGCCCTGGCGGCAGAGCCAGCGCACGGCCTTGCGGTAATTGTAGTTATGCCCGGCCACCAGAATGTCTTTTTCCAGGGCGCGGGCATCGTCGTCGGCAGGGGGGGCCGCGCGGTAGATGATGCCGCCCTGGGCCAGCTCGGAATTGCCGTCGGCCAGCTTGTCGCCGGCGTTGAGCAGCAGCACGTCGCAACCGGCGTCGGCCAGGGTCAGGGCGGCGGTGCAGCCGGCCACGCCGGAGCCGATGATCAGGATGGGCACATGACGGCGGGTGGGAGTCACAACACTGTCCTCATTGACCGCAAACCTCCAGCATGCGGGTTAAGGAGCGGCGGGCGGGACCGCACAGCGCGGCCTCCACGGCGAGAGGCTCGGCCGTTCCGTGGGCAATGGCGGACAGTGTAGCCAAAAGTTTCGCTTCCGTCACCTTGGCCATGTCCGGGCAATAAGCCCGGCCCAGCGGGAGGATGCGGCAGCGTCCCTTGTGGCGGTCCGCCAGGCGGTCCACCAGATTGTTTTCCGTGCCGATGACCAGGGTGGAGCCGGGGGCTTCCCCGGCCAGACGCGCGGCCTCCCTGATCAGAAAAGAGGTAGAACCGGCGGCGTCGCAACGCTTGATGAGTTCCGGGCGGCACTCGGGGTGGGCCACCAGGCGGCAGCCCGGATAGGTAGCGCGCGCGGCTTCGGCCTGCTCGGGCCTGAGTCGGGCGTGGATGGCGCAGCAGCCGGGCCAGAGCAGCAACGGGCGGTCGAGGGGTTGGCGTTCGGCATCAATGAGGCCGTGGCCGTTGAGGCGCAGAATATGCTGTTCGTCCGGCGTGAGGCCCAGTTTTCCGGCCGTGTTGCGGCCCAGATGCTTGTCCGGCAGAAAGAGCACGCCGTCGCCCTGATCCAGGGCCCAGCGCAGCATGGTTTCGGCATTGGCCGAGGTGCAGACCGCGCCGCCGTATTCGCCCACCACGGCCTTGAGGGCCAGGGTGGTGTTGACGTAGGCCAGGGGCACGACGCGGCGGCCCGTGGCGGTCAGTTGCTCCAGTACGCGGCGGGCCAGGCCCGCCGGGGTCATCAGGGACATCATGCAGTCGGCGTCAGGCGCGGGCAGATGCACGGCCTGCCCCGGTTTGGCCAGCAGAGCCGCCGATTCGCCCATGAAAAAAACGCCGCAGAAGACAATATGCTCCGCGTCCACGTCGGGCACGCGACGGGCCAGCTCCAGCGAGTCGCCGGTGATGTCGCAGTGGGCCACCACCGCGTCGCTCTGATAATGATGGCCCATGATGCGGACCCGCGCGCCCAGTTGTTTTTTTAACGCCGTCACGGCGGCGGTGATCTCGTTCATACGTTGATCCGTATAATAGTGGGAATGATGAGGGCGGCTGCGCCGCCGGTTCGGGACCGGTTCCGCCGTTCAGACGGGAATCAGGGTCATGCTGAAATCCGCGGCCACGGCCGAGTGGGTCAGGCGGCCCACGGAAATGAAATCCGGACGGCGCGGGCCGGTCAGGGCGATGGCCCGGATGGTCTCCAGACGCACGCCGCCGCTGACTTCGGCCTCAATGTCCGGCGGCACCAGAGCCAGCGCCCGGCTCAGCAGCGGGCCTTCCATATTGTCCATCATAATCCGCTCGGCCTTGGCCGCCACGGCTTCGCGCACATGCTCCAGGGTGCGGCACTCCACCTCCACGGGCGGACAGGGGCGGTAGCGGGCGCGCAAGGCGGCCACGGCGGCGGTGATGGAACCGGCCGCGTCTATGTGGTTGTCCTTGAGCATGAGCATTTCCGCAAGATTCTTGCGGTGGTTCGTCCCGCCACCCGCCTGCACGGCGTATTTCTCGGGCCAGCGCAGGCCGGGCGTGGTTTTGCGCGTGTCCAGCAGGCGTACGCCCGTGCCTTCCAGTTCCCGCACGTAACGGGCCGTAAGATTGGCGATGCCCGAAAGATGGGTGATGAAATTGAGGATGACCCGCTCGGCCTTGAGCATGGCCACGGCCGGAGCCGTGATGCGGGCCACTTCGGTCATGGACGGCACGCGCGAGGCTTCCCGCGCCGCCGCTTGCCAGGAAAAGGGCGCGCCCAGGCTTTTGAACACCGCGCCGATGACTGGCAGACCCACCACCAGGGTGTCTTCCTTGGCCCGGATGGCGGCGTGCATCCGCGCCTCCGGCGGGAAGAGCCCCTGCGCCGTCAGTTCCGGCCCGTCTTCGTTCAGGGCCAGGTCAATACTTTGTTGCAGCAGCCGTTTTCCGTCGGGAGAAAAAAAAGCGGCCCAAGGCGTGAACATTGCGCTTGTCCCCATTTCATGCGCGTGCTAAACGAAAAACGCCCGCGCGCGTCCGTACGCGCCCGCGCCTGGGGAACCGGGCACGCGGCATGAAGGCGTGCGGGACCGTGGCGCTCCGGATGGCGCACAGCCTGCCCGGGGGCTTTGAAGTAGATAGAATGAGCTGTGGCGCGCGTCAAGTTGCGGGCGTCATTGGGAGCTTTTTCACATACGCGGCCCGCACGCGGGCGCGGACCCGAAACCGTTTCCTGCCCGGCGCGTCCGCGTCACGCAGAGCGGATATTCTAGCGTGGCCTTTGCCGTCGGCAAGGCGCTGTTTTTCATTTCTCCTGATCCTCAAAAGGGCGTGCTCATGGCTGACGACCGCACCGACGAAATTCGCCCCTCCTCCGCCGTGGATGAAAGATCCGTCCCGCCGGAGGCCGGGGACGCGCACGGCATCAGCATGCCCGCGGCCTGCCGGGAGGCGGGCGACGAGGCCGAATTCGTCCATCCGGCGGATATGGCCGACCATCTGGAAAATCTGAGCCTGGAAAAACAGGTCTGCGCCCTGCGCCATATGACCACCGAGGACGCCGCCGAGGCTCTGGCCGAGTTGGACGGCAACGTGGCCGTGGACGTGCTGGAAAATCTGGACGCGGACGTGGCCGCCCAGATCATCGCCGAGATTGCCCCGGACGACGCCGCCGACGTCCTAGACGAACTGGACGAGGAGCACCGCGACGTGCTTCTGGAAAAGCTGACCAAGGAAGATTCCGAGGAATTGCGCAATCTGCTCAATTTCGACCCGGATTCCGCGGCCGGCGCCATGAACACCGAGCTGATCCTGCTGGAGCAAAATCTCACGGTGGACGAAGCCATTGCCCACATCCGGCGCGAGATGGAGGACAAGGAGAGTCCCTATTACGGCTACGTGGTGGACGACAAGGACGTGCTGGTGGGCGTGCTTTCCCTGCGCGACCTGATGCTGGCCCGTCCCGGCACCGTTGTGGGCGACGCCGCCGCCGGGCAGAGCGTGGTCAGCGTGACCTATGACACGGACAAGCGCGAGGTGGCCAGCCTGCTCTCGCACTACAATTATCTGGCCCTGCCCGTGGTGGATTACGAAGGCCACATCATGGGCGTGGTCACCTATGACGACATCATGGACATCATGCACGAGGAGGCCAGCGCCGACATGCTCGGCATGGTGGGCGCGGACCCCGAGGAAAGCGTGGACACGCCCTGGACGGAAAGCGTGCGCAAGCGCCTGCCCTGGCTGATGGTCAATATGATCAACTCCGCGCTGTCGGCCTCGGTGGTCTATATGTTCGAGGGCACCATCGCTCAGATGGCCGTGCTGGCCGTGCTCATGCCCATGGTCGCCAATCAGGCGGGCAATACCGGGCAGCAGGCCCTGGCCGTGATGATCCGCCAGTTGGCCACGGACCGTTTCGACCAGAAGAAAGCCTGGATGGCCGTGCTGCGCGAGGGCAAGATCGGCATCGTCACCGGCCTGTTCATGGCCGTCACCGCCTTTCTGGGGGCCTGGTGGTTCACGGGCAATCATCTGGTGGGCGCGGTCATGGGCGGCGCGCTGCTGTGCGACATGATGCTGGGCGCGGTGGCCGGAGGCTCCATTCCGCTGATCTTCCGCGCCTTGGGCCGCGACCCCGCCCAGGCCTCCAGCATCTTCCTGACGACGATCACCGACGGCGCGGGTTTCTTTATCTTTCTGGGCATGGCAACGCTGTTCATCTTCTGAGACAGGCCCGTGCCGGTCCGCCCGGCTTTTTCCCCGCACTCCCACGGCAGACAATACGGCGGAAGCGTGGTATGCTGTACCCGCTCCGGGCGGGAGCAGGGGAGGCAAGGATCGGGTATGGGCGAGACTTTCGGCCGGGATGTCTGCCGCGTTCTGCTGGTGGACGATCACAAGCTGCTCATGGAAGGCGTGCGCAGCCTGCTCGCGCCGCATGCGCATCTGCGTGTGGCCGGTATGGCCCAGAGCGGCGGCGAAGCCGTGGCCCTGGCCGCCTCCCTTGCGCCGCAGATCGTGATCATGGATCTGGGCATGCCCGGCATGAACGGCGTGGACGCCAGCCGCGCCGTGCTCCAGGTACAGCCACAGACGCGCATCCTGATCTATACCGGCCACGAGGACCAGCGTTTTCTGCCCGAACTCATTGACCTGGGCATCATGGGTCATGTGCGCAAATCCGAACCGCCGGGCGTGCTGCTCAAGGCCATTGAAAGCCTGCGCCGGGGTGAAATTTTCCTGACCTGCCCGGACCCCGGCGGCTGTCTGGCCGACCTGCTGCGCCGCCGCCGCGATGCCGCCGAACAGGGCGGGGCCGGGGATCTCAGCGCGCTTTCCCCGCGCGAAAAAGAGATTTTCCGCCTGCTGGCCGACGGCAAAAGCGTCAAAAACATCGCCCTGGATCTCTGCATCAGTCCCAAGACCGTGGAAACCCATAAATATAATCTGCTCACCAAATTGCAGGCTGGTTCCGTAGGCGATCTGGTCAAAATCGCCATCCGTCACGGCCTGGTGCGGGTCTGAGCGCGTGCGGGGCAGCGCGCGGCAGCCGGGGATGGGGAAAGCCCTGAGGCGGACGCGCGTAAATCAGGATTCTCCCGATGGTCCGCCCGCGCGGAGCGGGGTACGGTAGCGCCATTCCGAACATTCACATGCGTTTCGGCGCATGCCGCAAGGGGGAAACAATGGCGCGTATTTTCCGTAGAAATCCGGAGAAAAACAAAGGTCTTTTCCGGCAGTGGCTGCTGCCGCTGGCATTGTGTTTGAGCCTGGCCGCGCCGTGCGCGGCCCTGGCCGTGGATGCCGCCGCTTCCACGCCGTCCGCGCAGACAGCGCAAAGGGCCGCGACGGATGCGGGCGCGTCCCTGCATGCGGCCCCCACGCCGGCCATGCCCGCCGCCTCCCAGGTCCCGGCCGTGGCCGCGCCGCAGGACAATCACCCCTGGTGGTTCTGGCCTCTGGCCCTGCTGGGCTTCTGTTTTATTCTGGGCATCATCGCGGTCATGGCCGGCGTGGGCGGCGGCGTGCTTTTCGTGCCCCTGGTCAGCGGCTTTTTCCCCTTCCATCTGGACTTTGTGCGCGGCGCGGGCCTGCTGGTGGCTCTGGCCGGTGCTCTGGCCGCCGGGCCGGGCCTGTTGCGGCGTAACTTCGCCAACCTGCGCCTGGCCCTGCCCGTGGCTCTGATCGCCTCGGCCTGCGCCATCGTGGGCGCCATGCTGGGTCTGGCCCTGCCCACCGATGTGGTGCAGACCTGCCTCGGCGCGGTCATTCTGGGCATCGCCGTGCTGCTGCTGGTGTCCAAAAACTCCGTGCGCCCGGTGGTCACCAAACAGGATGCCGTGGGCCTGGCCCTGGGCATGAACGGCGTCTTTCTGGAACCCAGCACCGGCGAAGTGGTGGAATGGAAAACCCACCGCACCCTCGCGGGTCTGCTCTTCTTCATCGCCATCGGCATCATGGCGGGCATGTTCGGCCTGGGCGCGGGCTGGGCCAACGTGCCGGTGCTCAACCTGCTCATGGGCGTGCCGCTCAAGGTCGCCGTGGGCACCTCCAAATTTCTGCTGTCCATTACCGATACCTCGGCGGCCTGGGTCTATCTGAACCAGGGCTGCGTCATTCCGCTCATGGCCATTCCCTCCATCGTGGGCCTGATGCTGGGCTCGGTGGTGGGCGTGCGCCTGCTGGCCAAGGCCAAACCCAAGTTCATCCGCTACATGGTAATCATCGTGCTTTTCTTCTCCGGCGCCAAGGCGCTCATGAAAGGCCTCGGCTGGTAGCCGGGCGGGACGCACAGGAGTCAAATTATGGATACTCTGGATCTCAAGAAAGAAATCAAGGCCTCGCCCGCGCAACTGCGCTATGCCGACACCCTGTTCTACGGCGCGTTGATCGGTTTTGTGCTCATGCTCGTCACCTACACCCTGTATATCCTGGGCGTGCTTGAGCCCCAGGTGCCTCTGGACGAGTTGCCCCGTCTCTGGACCGGCAGCGCCGCCGACTACCGCGCCGCCGGGCATATTCCCCAGGGCTGGGGGTGGCTTGCGCTTGTGGGCAAGGGCGATATATGCAATTTCTTGGGCATCGTCTTTCTGGCGGCCCTGACCATCATCTGCTTTCTGCAACTGGCCTGGAGCCTGATCCGGCGCAAGCAGTGGCTGATGACCGCCATCGCACTGCTGGAAGTGCTGGTGCTGAGTCTGGCGGCTTCGGGCATTCTTGTCGCCGGCGGCCATTAAAAAGCGTCTTTTGCCCCCTGGCGGCGTCAAACGGCGTTTTTTACTTGGTCATGGGCGAGAAGAGTCCACTCCTTTCGTAAAAAACTTGTTTTCCTTGCCAGGGGACAAAATCCGTCTTTTTAATGCGGTCTCATGCGGAGATGCGTGAGCCGGAAACTGCGGGAGGGGCCTATGTTTGCCGCGATCAGAAAATACGTCGGCCAGTTGCTGGAAGTGCCCGAGGCCGTGTCCCCGGCGCGCTACCGTTCGTTGCGGCGGCTGATGACCGTATTGATGGTGACGGTTTCCGTGGCCCCCCTGTTGATCATGTCCGGTTTCAGCCACGTCCAGTACACGAAGACGCTGGAGCGGGAAATGGAAAGCCCGCTCTACGCCCTGGCGCGCAAGTCCCAGGCCTCGCTGGAGCTTTTTCTGGGTGAGCGGGCCTCCACCGTGAGCCTGATCGCCCATGCCTACACTTTCAGGGATCTGGCTGACGAAAAAACGCTGAACCGTATTTTCCTGGCCCTCAAGAGCGAATTCAAGGGTTTTGTGGACATGGGCCTGGTGGATGTGGAAGGCCGCCAGGTGGATTATGTGGGGCCCTACAAGCTCAAGGGCGCGGATTACGCGGGCCAGCCCTGGCTGCGCGAGGCCGAGATCAAGGGCCGCTACATCAGCAACGCCTTTCTGGGCCTGCGCGGCTTTCCGCACATGGTCATCGCCGTGCACCGCCTGGAGGAAAACGGCATGTCCTGGACCCTGCGCGTGACCATCGACACCTCCCGTCTGGAACAGCTGGTTTCCGCCGTAGGTCCGGAACAGGATACGGACGTCTTTCTCTGCGACAGCGCGGGCGTGCTGCAAACCAGTTCCCGTCTCTACGGCAAGGCCCTGGACAAACTGCCCATGAAACTGCCCCCGGCCAGCCATGAGACCCTGGTGCGGCGAATGGTCGACGACAAGGGGCACAAGCTGCTGGTGGCCTCCACCATGCTGGCGGGCACGGACCTGATGCTGCTGGCCGTGAAGCCCAGCCTGGAAGCCTTCCGCCCCTGGACCGCGCTGCGCAGCGAATTGCTGCTGGTGCTCTGCGGCGGCATCGCCGTCATCATGCTGGTGTCGCATCTGCTCATGAAGCATCTGGTGGGTCGCCTTCAGGCCAGCGACGAGCGCCGGGTGGCCGTATTCGCCCAGATGGAGCACAATCAGAAGCTGTCATCCATCGGCAGGCTGGCCGCCGGCGTGGCCCACGAAGTCAACAATCCCCTGGCCGTGATTTACGAAAAAGCCGGTCTGACCCTGGACTTTTTGCGCATGAGCAAGGATTGCGCGAGCTATGAAAAGCACCGGGAACGGATCATCAGCCTGCTGGAAGGCATTGAGGGCACGGTGGAGCGGGCGCGCGGCATCACCCACCGCTTGCTGGGCTTTTCGCGCCGCATGGAAGCCAACCGCCAGGCTCTGCGCCTGACCGAAGTCATCACCGAAAGCTCGGAATTTCTGGAACGCGAGGCCAAGAACCGGGGCGTGCAGCTCTGTCTGGATCTGCCCGCCGACCTGCCGGAAATCATCTCGGACCGCGGCCAGTTGCAGCAGATTTTCCTGAATATTCTGGGCAATGCCCTGGATGCCGTCAGCGGCGTGGAGCAGGGCGGCCGCATTGAGGTGAGCTGCGCGTGTTCCGGCGCGGGCGCTGTGACCGTGAGCGTGAAGGATAACGGCAAGGGCATGCCGCCGGACGTGCTCAAGCATATTTTCGAACCTTTCTATTCCACCAAGAAGGACAAGGGCACGGGCCTCGGCATGTTCATCACCTACGGCATCGTGCGCCGTCTGGGCGGCGAAATTGTTGTGGAAAGCGAAGAAGGGCGGGGCAGCGTGATACGCATAACCCTGCCGCTGACGCCGCCCGAAGGCGCTGTGGAGGTCTGAGATGGCGCTGCGTATTCTTTTGGCTGACGACGAAAAGGAATTTGTGGAAACCCTGGCCGAACGCCTCACCTTGCGGGGGCATGAGCCGCGCGTGGTCTACGACGGGCCGTCGGCTCTGGCCGCCGTGGACGAGGCTCTGCCGGACGTGGCCGTGCTGGACCTGCTCATGCCCGGCCTGCCCGGCGACGAAACCCTGCGTCGGATCAAGGCCGCGCATCCCGATCTGCCGGTCATTCTGCTCACCGGGCACGATGCGGTCGACGACACGGGCGTGGCCCCGGCGGCCCAGGCCTTCGCCTGTCTGACCAAACCGCTGAGTTTCGCCGTTTTTCTGGAAACGCTGGAGGCCGCCGCCCAAAGCGCGCGGGACGCGCGGGGAGGCCAGTCATGAATGACAGCCAGTGCATGGCCCGCCTGCTGGCTTCGGCCGTCCACGATATGCGTAACGTCCTGGCCGTGATCCGCGAATCCGCCGGGCTGGCGCAGGATATGGCGGCCTTGGCCGGTGACGCCCTGCCCAGGGGCGAACGTCTGCTGGCGGCCCTGAGCGAAGTGCAGAACCAGATTTTGCAGGGCGCGGCCTTGGCCGAGGGCATGGAGTTCATGTCCCAGGCCGGAGGCGCGGAAAATGAAAATGCCGGGCCCTGCGATCTGGCCCGGGTCTGCCGGGTCTTCTGCCGCATGGCCGCGCGCCAGGCCAGGGCCGCGCAGATGCGTCTGGTCAGCGGCGAGAACGAGGAGCCTGTCTGGGCTCCGGCGCCGCCGCTGGAGGTGCTGCGCTCGTTGCTGGAGGTCTTTGACCTCTGCGCCTCGGTGGGAGGCCAGGTGACCCTCAGGTTCACGGCGGGCAGGCAGCAGAAGGCCGAGGGCGTGATCATCGAGGTGCTGGAAGGGGTCAACGCCGATCTGGCCTTGTCGGCTCTGACCGGCAGCCCGTTGCTCAACGGCCTCAGGCCCGGCTGGCAGGCCGTGCTGATGCCCTGGCGTGACGCGGGCGGGCGGTTTTTCCTTTCCCTCGCGGCCCGCGATGCTGAAAGTCAATCATAGTCAATACGATACCGGCCAGGCCGGACCAAGGAGCGGTTCATGACCAAGGAAGACATCAAAATTTTGCTGGTGGACGACGAGAAGCAGTTTGTGGACACTCTGGCCGAACGCCTGGCCATGCGCGGCTTTGAGGCCCGCGTGGCCTACGACGGCCCGGAAGCGCTCAAGGCTGTGGAACTGCCCACGGACGTCATTGTGCTTGACCTGCGCATGCCCGGCATGGACGGCTTTGAAGTGCTGCGCAACGTCAAGAAGAGCAATCCGCAGGTGCAGGTGATCATCCTCACCGGCCACGGCGGCGACGCCGAGGAACAGACCGCCTACCGCATGGGCGCGTATAATTTCCTCAGAAAACCCATGGATATCGAAGAATTGCTCAGCAGCATCCGCATGGCCTACCGCGACAAAGTGGAAAACGCCATGGTGGCGGTGTCCCTGGCCGAGGGCGGCGATTTTGAGTCGGCCCGCGACGTTCTCAACGAGAAGGATCTGATGTCCGAGCACAAATAGCCCGGGGTAAAGGGCATGCGCGTACTGCTGGTTGACGACGAAGCGGCATTTGCCCGGCCTCTGGCCGAACGTCTGGAACTGCGCGGCATGGAAACCGGGGTGGCCCTTGATGCGGAGGCCGCCCTGGCCATGCTGGCCGAGGGCGAGTGGGATCTCGTCTTTCTGGACGTGGGCCTGCCGGGCATGGACGGCGTGACCCTGCTCAAGATTCTGCGCGAACGCTATCCTGATCTGGACGTGGTCATGCTTTCCGGCGCGGCGGACATGGGCAGGGCCGTGCAGGCCATGCGGCGCGGCGCGCGCAACTGGCTCTCCAAACCGGTGTCCGTGGACGGCGTGCTGGCGGAATGCGCCAAGGCGCGCGACCGGGCCCAGGCGCGGCGGCAGGCGGCCCGGCTGGCCGAGGCGGCGCGCCTGCGCAGCCTCGGGCGGGTGGCCGAGGGCGTGGCCCACGAGGTCAACAATCCGCTGAACATCATGGTTCAGGCCGCCGGTCTGATCAAGGACAGCCTGGACGACCCGGAAGCCGCCGTCCTGCCGGATCTGGAGGAATTGCGCACCGCCGTGGACACCATCCGCGCGCAGAGCCTGCGCGTGCGCGAGATCACCCGCAAGCTGCTCATGGTGGGGCACGGCCTGGACGGGCGCGTGCAGCCGCTGGATGTGCCCGAAATCCTCGCCCGCGTGCTGGAGTTGACCCGCTCCCGCCTGGACGGCGCGGGCGTGCGCTGCGAACTGGATTTCCCGCCGGAAACGCGCGCGGCGCGGCCCTTGGGATCGGCCCTGGAGTTACAGCAGATTTGTCTGCATCTGGTGGAGAACGCTCTGGACGCCATGCCCGAGGGCGGCCTGCTGCGCATTGCGGCCCGTGTGCGCCGCGAGGAAGGGGCCGGGGACGCGGCGCAGGGCGGCGAAGAGCGGGGTTGGTATGAGCTGCGGGTGGCGGACAGCGGGCACGGCATCGCCCCGGATGTGCTGCCCCATATTTTTGAGCCTTTTTTCAGTACCCGCGAGAGCTGTGGCTCCAAGGGGCTTTCGGGCCGGTACGCGGGCCTGGGACTGACTGTGGCCCGCTCCCTGGCGCATGGGCGCGGCTATGAGCTGACCGCCGTCAACGGCGCGGACGGCGGCGCGGTATTCACGCTCCTGCTGCCGCTGGGAACTGATGGAATTTCCATATAAAAACGGTTCGGTACGGATTTCGATCCGCGCGCGGATAAGCTTCACGCGAAAACGGCGTTTCGAATGTGACTTTCGAAACGCCGTTCTTTTTGTTTCAGGTCATGCGGACCCGGCAAAGGATTCAGCGGGGCAGGGGCACGTCCGTCAGAAAGCCCGCGGCCATGGTTCTGGCGATCAGCGCGCCCGAGCCGTCAAAAATCTGCACGTCATAGCTCTGCACATGCTGGCCGTCGCGCACTACGCGGGCTTCCGCCGTGAGCGGGCCGGTTTTGCCGGGGCGTAGAAATTCAATGGTGGTGCTCAAGCTGACCACGCCGGTTTCCCGGTCGGCATTGGCCGCCGCGCCGAAGGCCACGTCGGCCAGGGCAAAGATGGCTCCGCCGTGGGCCACGCCCATGCCGTTTTTATGGTTCTCGGTCAGGGGCATGCTCACCTTGGCGTAGCCCCGGCTGGCGCTTTCAATGCTCATTTGCAGGTGGCGCATCAGTTTATCGTGTTTGGCAACGTAATTTTCCATACTACTCTCCGCTGGTTCAAAAAAGGGGGCCGAAAGCTGCCGCTTCCGGCCCCGGACTGATAATGACAAATTCGCTTCGCGGCGTTTAGGCCGCCGCAGGCTGGTTTTCAAGAAAATTCGCCGGGCGGCACGACACGAAAATCAGTCGTTGCGCCGCTGTCTGTTTACCTAACCTGTTTCGCAGCCAGGGGAAAGGCCCTTTCCGGGCAGCCTTCGCCCCACTGACGGCGCGGCAAGGCTGCGGCCTGCTTCTGATTTTCGGAACTGCCGATTTTGCGGCAGCCGCAGAGGGCGGAATGGGCCGGGGGTCACTCCACCTGCTGAATGCCGTCCAACTTCCAGGTGCCGCCCGCTATGGGGCGCACAAAATGCCAGACTTCGCGTACCGAGGACGGAGCCTGCTGGTCCGGACTCTCGCGCAGCAGCACGTCAAAGAAAACCTGGGCGCGCTGGTCGTCGCCGTCGTTTTCCACACCCAGCAACTGGGCGTTGACCAGCAGCACTTCCGTGGTGCTCGGCGTGGGCTCGGCCGCCAGTTGCTCGCGTACGGCGTCCAGCACGGCGGGCGTTGCGAACTGGGCGATATCGTTCAGATCGCGCTTATCCCATGAATGCTGCAAGCGGTTGTAGGCCATCTTGGCTCCGCGCAGAAATTCATCCACGTCAAAGCCCTGGGGCACGTCCACGCGCGGCGCGGCGTCAAAGTCCTGCGCTTGGTCCGCGCCGCCCCGGCCCGTGTCGCGCAGCACGTCCCAGCCGGAGGCCGCGTTGTCGCGGCGCATGCCCTGGGAGGCGCTGTCCTCGCGCAGGTCGCCGTGCAGACCGCCCATGGCCGCGCCCTGCGCTCCGGCCCCGGCGGGCGCGGGAGCCTGCCGGTTACGGAAGCGGGCGAAGAGCTTGAGCCCGAGGAAGACCAGCAGGCCGATGAGAATGATGTCCATAAAGCCGCCGCCCGAGAAGCCGTTGCCCGCAAGCAGGGAACCGAGCAGGGTGCCGGCCAGCAGACCGCCGAACAGGCCGCCCATGCCGCCGAACATGCCGGGGCGCTGCGCGGCCTGACCGGCCTGCGCCTGGTTCATGGGCTGGCGTTGCGCGCCGGGCGTCTGCTGGCGCATGGTCGGCGCGGGCGCGGGCTGGCTCATGAAGGGTTTGCCGCCGAAGGAGCGGCCGCCGCCCATGCGCGCGGCGTCGGCCGATTCGGGCAGGGTAAGGACAAAGGCGGAAAAAAACAGAAATATTGCGATCAGAATGGCACTTGCTTTCATGCAAAAACTCCCGTTGCGGGGGTGGGTTGATGTGAGGCGCGGCTTCACGTCACTGCGCGCAGTATGTATACTAT
>OJIY01000151.1_pt1 | contig 42868 bp, 40 predicted proteins | sample 1596061 | NCBI WGS metagenome assembly OJIY01 (sample SAMEA4350111, study PRJEB24818) | metagenome | biome: human; feature: gut; material: faeces | place: Denmark | collected 2013-09 | reverse complement strand
CCCAGGTCCAGTTCCGTAATATATTCCTGCGCCTGGCTGTAGGGCGTGGATGAACCCGCCGTACGCATGGTTTCACTGACGCTGTTGGCCAGTGGCTGGCCGCTGAAGTTGGCCGTGAACACGGGTAGGCCGTTGCTGGAAAATTTGGTGGGTTGCCAGGAACTCTTGTCCGCCGGATTTCCGGCGTACTGGCTGTTGGGGGACTGGCCGCCCGCGGCCCCGAAGGTATAGGCCGTCTGGTTCACCAGTTGACCGCTGGCGTCGAAAATCAGCACGCCGCTCATAAGTACGCCGGCGTTTTTGTTGGTGCCCGCATCGGGGTCATCGTAAAACTTGGTAGGCTCCTTGGCCCAGGTATTGGTGGCCTGGTTGTAGCCTTCGCCGCCGTAACTGCGCTGGTCCTCAGCCGGGGGAATGGTTACCAGGTATTCATAGATGGTATAGTTGGAAGGCATGCCTTCAATTTTATAGAGAAGATTGCCCTTGCTGTCGGTTTTGCTGACATCCACCTGATCATAATACACCGTAAGCGTATGGGATGAACCGCCCTCATCATAAACGTCAATGCTGGACTGCGTGGCATAGGCCCCGCTGGCCATGGGAGGCGTGCTCGAAGCGTCCCATAGGTCAAAAAGCGCGGTCAGCGGACTGGTGGCGCTGGTGGTCTTGTCGCCGGCGCCGTTGTTGGTCAGTCCCATGGTAAAGCTGACATTGGTAGTTTGGCGGGGTTTGATATTCCAGCTGTCCAGCACAATGTCCGTGGGCGTGCCGGAGCCCACGTAAGCGGATTCAACCGTTTTTGAGGTGCCGAGATTGGTAGCCCCTCCATTGAATGTCAGCTTTTTCTCATTGTCGACCTTCCAGCCTTGCAGGAGGTATCCTTCAGGATTTTGCAGCTCACGATTTTGGTTGAAATAAAAATCTCCGGCGCGGGTATAGTATGTCTGATTGCTGTTGGGCTTGCGCACGCCAAAGTAGCCGTTACCGTCGATAGCCAGGTCCGTGCCGCTGTTGCTGCTTTCAAAGGAGCCCTGCGAGTAATCGCCCAGCACGGCATAGGTGCTTACACCCGCGCCGATCTGGGTGGGACCGCTGGCGCTGCCCCCGCTCAGGTACAGATAATCATTAAAATCCATACGTTGGCTTTTAAAGCCCAGGCAACATGAAATCCTGCCCGCCATATGACGGAGAAAAGGCTGTAACGCGCGCCTCACCTTCCGGCGCCGGAAGAGATGGCGGCACAGCGGCGGCACAACGACCATCGCGCAACGGAGAAAAACAATGATTGAATGGCAGAGGTTAGAAGTAGGCATCCGCGCCCGCATCCATCCCACGCGCAAGCATGGCGCGCTGCCGGACAGATATTTTGTATTACGTTATAGCGTGGACGGCATCAAAAAACAGGAAGCCCTCGGCTGGGCCAGCCGGGGTTGGACTCTGGCCAAGGCCCGTGACGAATTGGCCAAGTTGCGGGCAGCCGCCCGCACTGGCGAAGGGCCCGTGACCCTGAAGGAAAAAAGGGAGTTGGCCCGAATGGCCCGGGAAGCGGCCCAAGCCGCCGAACAGCAAAAAATCGCCATCTCCGGGCTCTGGGAGCGCTACCGGGCCGCACACGCACAGAGGGCGAGCATCGCGCATGACGCATGCAATTATAAACACTTTGCCGAGTTGCACGGCCTGACCACAGATCTGCTGCGCACCGCGCAACTGGATGCTCTGCGGAAAAAACTTTTCGCTCAGGGCAAGGCTCCGCAGACCGTCAAGCACGTCCTGGGCCTGTTGCGGCGCATCATCCGCTGGTCGGTCTCACGCGGGCTTTGCCGGCCGCCGGACCCCTCTCGCCTGCATTTTGAAATGCCCAGGGTGGACAATCAAAGAACAGAATGCCTGACTCCGGAGCAGGCCAAACGGCTTTTTCAGGTGCTGGATGCGTCACCTGAACGCAACCTGGCCGCCCTGCTTCGTCTGGCTCTGGCCACAGGCTTGCGTCGCAAGGCGCTGTTCGGTTTGCAGTGGGATGATCTGGACTTTCAGCAGGGAGTACTCGTACTGCGCGGCGAGCACGCCAAAAAAGGCCGCACCGCCTATCTGCCCATGACTCCCGCCGTCCGCGCCATTCTGGAAAATATTGAACGCACGGACTCTCCTTACGTCTTTCCGGGCAAAAACGGCGGCAAGCGCGGTGAGGCTCGCGCCTTTTGCCGTCGGGTGCGGGAACTCTGCGGTCTTCCCAAAGATTTCCGCATGCTGCACGGCCTGCGGCATACCTATGCCTCGTGGCTGGCGTCCAGCGGTCAGGTGGATCTTTTCAGCCTCCAGCGTCTGCTCACCCATGAAAGTCCACAGATGACCCTGCGCTACGCCCACCTGGCGGACAGCGCCCTGCGGCGCGCCGCGGGCGTCATTGACGCCTGTCTGCGAAAAGCCCGCACAGCTCAACCCACCGTCCCGCCGCGCGGCACAACGGCGGCACAGGCGAACTCCGCCGACTTCTCGTAACGCGCCAAAAATTCAGCGCAAATAAGGAGGAAAATTTTTCCCTACTTTTTGAATATCATCATAACATATTTAAATATAATAATAAAAATAATATTGGCATATGCGTTGCAAAAGAATGGGCACAGCTTAGTCAACCACCCAGGAGGTGTCCCATGTCTTTGGTCATTAACCACAATATGATGGCCGCCAACACGGCCCGAAACCTGAATGCGCATTACTCTCAGTTAAGCAAGTCCACCGAGCGCCTTTCCACGGGCCTGCGGGTCAACAGCGCGGCGGACGACGCCGCCGGTCTGGCCATCCGCGAGTTGCAGCGCGCGGACATCGCCACTCTGCACCAGGGCGCGCGCAACGCCAACGACTCCATCTCCCTGATCCAGACCGCCGACGGCGCGCTGGGCGTCATCGACGAAAAATTGACCCGCATGAAGGAACTGGCCGAACAGGCCGCCACCGGCACCTATGATTCCACCCAGCGTCTGATGATCGAATCCGAATATCAGGCCATGGCCTCGGAAATCACCCGTATCGCCAATGCCACGGACTTCAACGGCATCAAGCTGCTGGACGGCAACCTGTCAAGCAGCGTGCATGACGGCAGCGGCATGACCTCCACCGGCAAACTGAAGGTCCACTTCGGCACCGGCAACGATTCCGCCGAAGACTATTACTATATCACCATCGGCAATTGCACGGCTTCGGCCCTGGGCGTGGGCAATCAGGCCATCGACGCCGCCACGGGCGAGTTGCGCGCGGGCGGCACCATCTCCACCCAGGAGGCCGCCCAGAAAACGCTGGTGGCCCTGACCGACGCCATCGTGTCCAAGGATAAGATCCGCGCGCATTTGGGCGCCATGCAGAACCGCCTGGAAAATACCATCACCAACCTGAATACGCAGGCTGAAAATCTTCAGGCCGCGGAATCCCGTATTTCCGACGTGGACGTGGCCACGGAAATGACGCAGTTCGTCAGGACCCAGATTTTGAGTCAGAGTGCGGTAGCCATGCTCTCGCAAGCGAACTCGCTGCCCCAGATGGCCATGCAGCTCATCGGCGGCTAGGTCATCTCGACATAGGCTGTGGCAGACCAAAGACGGGAGGCCCGGGGGCTGTGCCCCCGGGCCGGGTCAGGCTTTCCGGCCCGGCATCTCCCCTGTGGGGCGCCGCGTTATGATATGGATGAAGGGCACATATCCGAATTCTCTCCGGCGGGTTCCAGCGCGTTCAGGGCCTGACGGGCGGCTTCCTGTTCGGCTTTCTTACAGCTTGTGCCGCTGGCCGTAAACTCTCTGCCGTCCGGCAGATGCAGAGAAACTTCAAAAATTTTGGCGTGTTCGGGACCATGGCTTGCCAGTTGGGCATAGACCGGCCGTTCCTTGAACAACTGTTGCGCCACTTCCTGCAAGCGCGTCTTGTAATCCTTTCTTTGCGGTTGCCCGGTAGCCTGTGGCCAATGTGGCTCAAAAATGCGGGCCACCGCCTTTTGCGCGGCGGCAAAGCCTCCATCTTCGTACACGGCGGCAAGCACCGCCTCCAGCACATCACTGAGGACGGAATCCCGGCCGCGGCCGCCCTGACGCTCCTCCCCCCTGCCTAATTTCAGCAGGCCGTCCAGGCCGAACTCCCGCGCCCGTTCGGCCAGGCTGACAGTGCTCACCAGCCGCGCGCGCAGTTTGGTCAGTTCCCCTTCCCGGGCATCCGGAAAGCGGCGGAATAATTCCCAGGAGACGCAGAGTTCCAACACGGCGTCGCCCAGAAATTCCTGCCGTTCATTGTGGCGCTGGCCGCCGTCACACTCGTTGGCCCAGGAGCTGTGGGTCAGGGCCAGATCAAGCAGTTCCGGGCGGGCAAAGACATGGCCCAACCGTTCTTCCAAAACGGCGCGAGCCTGCGAAGGCGTCGCGCAGGTAGGTAAATCAGCGGTGCTCATGCCCCTCAATGTAGCCGTTTCGCGGCTGATGGCAACAGAAAATCCCTTGACATGCGCCCGGCCAATGCCTACCTAAATGCAACTTACTTATGAGGAGCAAAGCATGGCTTATGATATCCGCTTGATGAAGCTGGTGACGGGCGAACTGGTCATCGGCAAATATGATCAGGAAAAAGACTGCCTCAACGACGTGGCCGCCATCCAGAGCATTCCCACCCAGCAGGGCGTACAGATGATGATGCTGCCTTACGGTTATCCTTTTGAACCCAATTTCAGCGGCACGCTGGAGGGAAAAACGTTCCTCTACCGTTATGCCGATACCCCCAAGGAACTCCAGGACAAATACATTGAGGCCAGCACCAACCTCACGGTAGCGGGCGGCCTCGGCAAAATGCAGTTCGGCTCCGGTCCCATGCCCGGCGGTAACGGCAGCGGCCTGATCAAGTAGAGAAAGCGGTCCCGGATATTCCAGTTTCTCAAAGGCGGCGTTGAGCGCCGCCTTTTTTGTACTCCCGGCCCAAATGAGGATATCATGCGCGAGCTTCTGCCCCTGCTGCCCAAACCCAGCCGCTATGCAGGCATAGAGGACGGCGCCTGCCGCAAAGACCCTGCGCGGGCGCGCCTGCGTCTGGCCCTGGCTTTTCCCGACACCTATGAAGTGGGCATGTCCTACCTGGGGCAGAAAATCCTCTACGGCATCGTCAACGCCCATGAGGGCTGGTGGGCCGAGCGGGTTATGGCCCCGGACCGTGAAGCCGGAGCCGTTCTGCGCGCCAACAACGCCCCGCTCTGCACGCTCGAATCGGACACGCCGCTGGCTGACTTGCACTGCGTTTCCTTTTCCATCACACACGAGCTCTGTTACACCAATGTGCTCTATATGCTGGATCTGGCCGGGATTCCCCTGCGGTCGGCCCAACGCAGCCAGGATTTGACGGCCTGCCCCCTGGTCATTGCCGGCGGCGGCGCACTGCTGAGCGCCGAACCTTTGACGCCCTTCATGGATCTGATGGTTCTGGGCGACGGCGAGGAGAGCCTGCCTGACGTGCTGCGGCTGCTGGAGAGCGCCCTGGATCAGGGCTGGAGCCGTGATCAACTGCTGCGCGAGGCCCGGCTGATTCCCGGCGTGTACGTGCCGTCGCTTTTTTCCGCCGGGGACGGCGGCACGCCTGTTCCGCTGCTGCCCGATTACACCCGCCCGGCGCGCCGTATCGTGGCGGACCTGAATGCGGCGGCCTATCCCACCCGGCAGGTGGTGCCCGTGGGCGCGGTGCACAACCGTCTTTCCCTGGAAATAGCGCGCGGCTGCACGCGCGGCTGCCGCTTCTGCCACGCGGGCATGGTCTACCGGCCCGTGCGCGAGCGCTCCCTGGCCAATATCACCAGCCTGCTGGACGACTGCCTGCGCGAAACCGGTTTCGACGAAATTTCCTTCCTTTCTCTGAGCACCGGGGATTTTTCCGCCCTCAAAACCCTCTGTCACGGCGTGCTGGACCGCTGCGCGCGCGAGCAGATCAGCCTTTCCCTGCCGTCCCTGCGCGTGGGCTCCATTGACGACGAGATCATTGAGCGCATGGCCGATCTGCGCCGCACCGGCTGCACTCTGGCCCCGGAGGCGGGCAGCCAGCGCCTGCGCGACGTCATCAACAAGGGCGTCAGTGAGGAAGACCTGCTGCTGCACGCCCAGAAACTGCTGGAACACGGCTGGCGGCAGGTCAAGCTCTACTTCATGATCGGCCTGCCCACGGAAACGGACGAAGATCTGGCCGCCATAGCCGAACTCTGCCGCAAGGTGCGCGACGCCGCCGGACGCGGCGGCCCGCGCCTTCAGGTCACGGGTGCCCTGTCGCCCTTTGTGCCCAAGCCTTTCACGCCCTTCCAGTGGGAAGCCCAGATCAGCCGGGAGGAGATCAGCCGTCGGGTGCACCTGGTGCGGGAGTTGTTCAAGGGTCAGAAATGCCTGAAACTGCGCTGGCATGAACCGGCCATGAGCCATCTTGAAGGTATTTTGTCCCGCGCGGACCGCCGCATGGCCGATGTGGTGGAAAAGGCCTACCGCAAGGGCGCGATTTTTTGCAGTTGGATGGAAGGCTTTGACCTCGCGCCCTGGCTGGAAGCCCTGGACGAATGCGGCATCAGCGCCGAAACCTGCATCGGCGCGCGCGAACCGGGCGCTTCTCTACCCTGGAGCCATTTGGAAGCCGGAGTCGCCGAGGACTTTCTGCTGCGCGAGCGCGAACGCGCCCTGGCCGGGAAAATCACTCAGGATTGCCGCTACGGAGCCTGCCGCCAATGCGGCGCGTGCGACACTAAGGCCGCTCCCTCACGTCTGCCGCATGCCGCCGCGGCGGAGCCGGACGCGGCCCTGCACCGCAACCGCCTGATCTTCGCGCAGCGCGACCAGAATGCGCATGAGCCGCGTCGGGACGAGGAGGGCCGACTGATCTGCCGCGCCCAATCCAACCGTCCGCCCCAAATCGCTGAGGAACTCACCCACAAGGCGGCCCAGTATCGCATCTGGCACAGCAAAATGGGCGGCAGCGCCTGCCTGAGCCAGTTGGAGCTGCAAGCAGTGCTGGAGCGCGCCCTGCGCCGGGCGGCCCTGCCCCTGGCCTTTTCCCAGGGCTTCCATCCGTTGCCGCTGCTTTCCTTCGGCCGGGCCCTGCCCGTGGGCGTGGAAAGCAGGGCTGAATGGTTCGCCCTGACGCTGCACAAAATTCTTGCGCCGAGAGAAGTTTCCGCCCGTCTGGATCCGCTGCTGCCGCCGGGCATGTCCGTACTGCGCGTCGACGTGGTCGACAAAAGCCGCCGTACGGAGCAGGCCGAGGCCGAAACCTTTTCCCTTCGCCTGCCCACTGACGAGGAAAACGCCGCTGCCGTGCGCTGTTTCGCGGATTTCGCCGCTCTGTCCACGTTTCCCCACACCCGGCAGACAAAAAAGGGCCAGCGCAGCGCGGATATCCGGCCTCTTCTGCTGCGCTGGGAGGCGGGTCCGGCCCAATCCGACACGCGCAGCGGCGCGGACGCGGCCGTGACATTTGTGGCTGACTGGCGTAATCTTTATTTGTCGCCCCTGCTTTTCTGTCTGGCTGTTCTTGCGCCGCTGGGGCCTGAAGAGCATCTGCGTCCCCGTCTGCGGCTGCTCAAAACGGCACAGACGTTCGCGGACTCTCAAACATATCCATAGCTGCCAGGATCACTCATGCCACGAGCTTTTACTCCCACTTGGTTCTTCTTCGGCGACTCCCTGACCCTGGGAGTCAATGACAACCGCATGCCCGGCGGCTGGGTCAGCCGTCTGGCCCTTCTGGGGCAGGAGGCGGGCCTCTACCGCTTCCCCCCGGCCACATTTTACAACCTTGGCGCGCGTCGTCAGTCCACGGCGGACCTGGCCCGGCGCTGGCGTCAGGAAGTGGATTGCCGCCAGATGCCCGGCATGATTCCCCACCTGCTCTTCTGCACGGGCGTGGTGGACATGGCCGCTCCCGGCGGCGGCCAGCCCTTGGCTCTGGACAAATCCCTGTTCTGCCTGCGTGACATACTGGCCGAGGCCGCCCCGCTGGCCCCCACTCTGATCGTCAGCCCGCCGCCGGTGGCTGACCCCGCCGTACGTCGGCGCATCGCGGAACTCGGCGCGGCACAGGCCGCCCTCTGCGCGGAACTGGGCCTGCCGTTCGCCGACATCCACGCCGCCCTGGCAGCTTCCCGCGGTTATATGGACGACTTGAGCGACGGCCTGCATCCCGGTCCCGAAGGCTGCACCATTATGGCGGAACTGCTGCTGGCGCAAACGCCCGTGCACGACTTCCTGCGCACGGACATGGATGAAGAGGAAAACTGAAATGGGCTCGTGCATTCCTTTCAGCGACGAAGAACCCTTTGTGAAGCGTGTTAAAAGCTTGGCGGATGACGAATTGCTGGAGATCTGGGAAGAAACGCAGCAGATTGAAAGTCTGCTCTGCACGGAACTGCAGGCAGATCTCTCCCTTGCCCCGGATTATGAAAAAGTCATTGTGGAAGAACTGCGCCTGCGCTCCGGCCGCAAGTTGCGCGCGCCTCGCATGGGAGAATGAGCGCACGCTTTTTTAAGTTTTCGGTCACGGCGACGCGGATACAACTGCGCCGCCCATGGAACCTTTAAGCCTTACCTACCGCTGCGAAGACTTTTTTCAGACAAATCATGTCCACCAATTGAACGCCTTCTTCCACAATGGGTTCACGGTAATTGTCCGTGAAAAAATTTTTCAGCCGGTGGGAAAAAACAAAACCCCGCCGTTCGTAAAATGCCAGTATGCGCGGATTTTCGCCCGTGCCCACCAGCATGCTCGAATATTTGCCCCGGTAGTGGCGGAAGACATGCTCCAGCAGGCGCGTCGCATAGCCCTGTCCCTGATATTCCACACGGGTAGCCAGATTCTTCAGCTCGCATACGCCCTCGCCTTCGTCGGTCAGCACGCAAAGGCTCTTCAAATCCGGATCAAACAGCACGAACATGTCGGCCCGCCCCAGGTAGCGGTCGATCATGTCTTCCTGCTCGTCAGCCAGCAAGAGCAGATCTAGAAAGCGTTTTTTGCGTTCTGTGATTTTTTCAATGCGCATATCCCTCCCTGGCGGAATCCGCCGCGCCAACACGCGGCAGGCGGACAGACCCGAAGTCTGTCCGCCTGTCGTATCATGCGCGCACAGCAAAAAGCGGCGCACGGTAAATGTTGTTACATGGTGCTCAGCATGTCCATGTCTTCGCTGGAAAGCAGCTTGTCCAGATCCAACATGATCAGCAGACGGTCCTGCAATTTGCCGACGCCGCTGATATAATCGGAATCCACTCCGGCCACGACGGGCGGCGGCGGTTCCACCGTGCTGGCGGGTATGCGCAGAACCTCCGAAACGGCGTCCACCACAAAACCCACAATAATATTGTTGATCTCAATCACGATGATGCGGGTGTTTTTATCATGAGCCTTGGGCACAAGGCCGAAACGACGCCGCAGATCAATGATCGGGATCACCTTGCCGCGCAGATTGATGACGCCTTCCACAAATTCCGGCGCGCGGGGAACCTTGGTAATCTCCATGGTGCGGATGATTTCCTGCACCTTCAGGATATTTACCCCGAATTCCTCTTCACCGATGCTGAACGTCACCAGCTGCAGGAGTTCATCATCCTGTTTTTTCTGACTTGGATCCATATCCGCTCCCTTGTCGCAAGTATCGTCAAGCTGGTTAACAACCCCACCGGAACAGCACGACGCTCTGCTCCTCTGCGCCCGCTCTCCGGCCCGGCGACGGCAAGAGGTGCCGCACGGCCTGCGAGTCATGTCCGGACAGACTTATTTATTGCACATTATGCCTTATCGTCACTTCCGTAAAGCTCACTAGGGCAGAATGTAAAAAAATGCGGCGCGGCAGTCCAGCCGCATCCCGCTTGCCCCCGTCCGGGGGGATTAACCGCCCGCAAAGACTTCATTCATGGCTTTTGTCAGGCTCTGCACGCCGTAGACATCACGCAGCACCAGGGGCGAGGAGGCATTGTCGCCCGCCGGGAACAGCGCCGTCAGCGGAATGCTTTTACTGCCCAGGGCTTCCAGCAGACGCACGGCGTAGGCATTGGCATTGGTCAGATCCACCCGCACGAGGTCCATGCCGTAGCGGGCCTGCCAGGCGCGCAGGCGTTCGTCGGTGAGCACCGTGGCTTCCATAAATTTGCAGTTGGGGCACCAGTCGGCGGTGAATTCCAGCAGCATGGGCTTCTTGCCCAGCTGAGCCGTGAAATACTCCGGACTGAAGTCGCGCCACTGCGGCAGCGGCGCCACGGGATGCAGCACCCAGACAATGGCCGCCAGCAAGAGCACGCAACCCGCGACGCCTGCCACCCTGCGGCGCAACAGCGGGGCGGAGATGTCGCAGAACCGCCCCCAGAGCCAGGCGCACAGCGAGACCAGCAGCAGCACACTGAGGACATGCATGTGTTTTTCCACCGGCAGGATGGAGAGCAGATAGAGCGCCGTGCCCAGCAGAAAGAAGCCCACCACGCGTTCAAAGACGTGCATCCAAGGCCCGGGCCGGGGCAAAATCCGCGCCATATCCGGCCAGATGCAGAACAGCAGGTACGGCATGGCCATACCCAGCCCCACTGCCCAGAACACCACCATAAGGATCAGCAGGGGCTGGGTGAATGCCCAGCCCAGCACGCCGCCCAGCAGCGGCCCGCTGCACGGCGTGGCCAGAAAGGTGGAAACAAGCCCGGTCAGGTAAGATTGTAATCGGGGATTCTTGGTGTTTTCGCCGGGCTTCAGGTCAATCACCGGCAAGGTGAAGACCCCCAGCATGGACAGGCCCATGAGAAAGACAATCAACAGCATGACCAGCAAAACGCCCTGATTCTGGTAGAGCTGCCCCCACATCAGGTCCGCCAGACCCAGCACAAGCGCAAGGCCGGTGAACAGGGTCATAACGCCGCCCGCGAAACAGAGATTGTGTTCGCGGAAACGCCGGAGATTATTTTTGCCGTCGCTGCCGCCCATCAGCAGCAGACCGCTGATCTTGAAGGTGAGCACCGGCAGCACGCAGGGCATGGCGTTGAGCAGTAGCCCGGCCAGAATGCCCACCAGCAGCGCCTTGCCCAGACTGGAAATTTCCAGTGAGGCATCGGCATAGCGCGGGGTCAGTTGTACCTCAAATTCCTCCGGCGGCGGCAGAATCCCGCTTCGTCCCTGACCGGCGAGCCGAGCGGTGGGGACGCCCGTCTGAGCGCCGGACGCGGGCGCGCCCAATGACGGGGCCAGACGCCCTGCCTCCTTGGAAAGCGTAAGCGGAGAGGCGGTGGGAGCTTCCTGCACGTCGGCCAACACGGGCTGCGTGTTTTGCAGCTTGCGCCACTGTGCCGACCAAGGGCTTTGTTCCACCGGGGAAGGAGCTTCCGGTACCACGCCTGTGAAACTCTGGTTGACGGGCAGACAATTACGGTTGGAGCAAAGCAGCAGGCTCAGGGCCGCGGTAAAGGGTTTGCCCGCCGCCTGCCCCGGCAGGGCCGTGAACAGCACCACCTCGCCTTCATAGACGAAGACCGTGGCCTCAGGGTCATAAAAATCGCGCTGCATGGCCCCGGCGGGATACCAGACCGGCAGCATCTGTCCGCCCTCCAGGGCGAAATCCAGCACTGTGGGCCGACCGGCGTCCCCCGCTTCATGCGCATAGGCATGATAGTCCGGGGGGAGGCTCAGGCGCACGGCCGCGACAATGTTGTCGCCGTCACGGGCGAAGTCCAGCTGTACGGGCACATCCTCAGCCCAGGCCCGGACAGCGGACAAAGAAAAGCTTCCTGCCGCGACAGCCAGGCACAGCACGCAGATCAGTATAAATTTTTTGTATAACATGATGATTTTTTTTATATATTAGTTTATCATTCAAAGCCAGCGCCCGCTTTTTGCAAAAATTTTGCAAAAATGTTTGACAAACAGGGCACATACGCGTAAACCCTTTTTCACGCCACGGGTCATTAGCTCAATTGGTAGAGCAGCTGACTCTTAATCAGTTGGTTCGGGGTTCGAGTCCCTGATGGCCCACCAGAGAAAATACGGGTTTACGGTTTACGCCGTAAACCCTTTTTCTTTTCCGGCGTTGGGCTGTTCCGGAGGCGAACGGCGCATGTCGCGCAATACTCTATCCGTTCGCCGACGCCAAGTCCAGACACCGCCATTTCCCGGACAGGCACAGAAAAACCCGGCCTGTTGAGGGCCGGGTTATGGTTGAAAACGGGATAGTGGCTGCCGCCTGAACACCTGACCGCGCCGCCGCTACAGAATATACTGACTCAGATCCTGATCCTTGCGCACATCCTGCAAATGTTCGCAGACGTACTCCCTGTTGACGACGATCTGCGCGCCGGGCATGTCCGGCGCGTCAAAGGAAATGTCGGCCAGGATTTTTTCCATGATGGTATACAGACGGCGCGCGCCGATATTTTCCGTGCGGGAATTGGTGTCCTCGGCAAAAGCCGCCACTTCCTCCAGGCCATCCCTGGTGAAGCTGAGGCGTATCTGCTCCGTGCCCAGCAGGGCTTCATACTGCTTGGTCAGGGCGTTGTCCGGTTCGGTGAGGATACGCAGAAATTCCTCCTTGCCCAGGGGCTGCAATTCCACCCGCAGGGGGAAGCGCCCCTGCAATTCGGGAATCATATCCGAGGGCTTGCTGAAGTGGAACGCGCCTGCGGCGATGAACAGAATATGGTCCGTGCGGACCATGCCGTACTTGGTATTCACCGAGCTGCCTTCCACAATGGGCAGCAGATCCCGCTGCACGCCTTCGCGGGAAATGTCCGAGGTGCGGTTCTGCGAACTGCTGGCGATCTTGTCGATCTCGTCAATAAAGATGATGCCGCTCTGCTCCACCCGCTCCTTGGCCCGCTCGGTCAGAGCCTCCTGATCCACCAGTTTGCCCGACTCCTCCTGCACCAGCACATTGAAGGCGTCGCGGATTTTCATCTTGCGGCGGCTGCGGCGCGGCGGGAAGGCTTTGCTGAACATGTCCTTGACTTGGCCGCCCATCTGCTCCATGCCGGGGATGGCGAAAATGTCGATGCCCTGCCCCCCCTGTTCGGTCACTTCCATTTCCACTTCCCGCTGGTCAAGAAAGCCCAGGCGGAACTGCTGAAGCAGCTTTTCACGCGTGGAGTTGCGCTCTTCCTGACCAAAGGAATGGGGCAGCAACAAGTCCATCAGACGCGACTCGGCTGCGGCCTCTGCGGCCTTGCGCACACGGGCGTTTTCCTCCTCTCGCACGAGATTGATGCCGATTTCCATAAGGTCGCGCACCATGGACTCCACATCGCGGCCCACATAGCCCACCTCCGTGAACTTGGTGGCCTCCACCTTGATGAAGGGCGCGCCGGACAGCTTGGCCAGACGGCGGGCGATTTCAGTTTTTCCCACGCCGGTGGGACCCATCATAATGATGTTCTTGGGGGCCACTTCGTCACGCAGCTCCGGCGAAAGGTGTTGCCGCCGCCAGCGGTTGCGCACGGCCACGGCCACCATGCGCTTGGCCTGTTCCTGGCCCACCACGAATTTGTCCAGTTCCGCCACGATCTCACGGGGTGTCAAGGTGCTCATCAAGTGCTCCTGCTGAAAATATGCGTATTGCCAAAATATAGGCATTCCCCGCGATCTGACAATGGCGCGGCGGCCGATTGCCCAGACAAAATTTTGCGCATAAGCTGCTGCAATGGATGCAAGTCCCATTACGCGCATTGCGCACACCATTCAGGACGCGGCTCAGTCCGCCGGGCCGGCCGGGGAAGAGGCAAGCCGGGCCGCAACGATTTTGCTGACCGATCCTCTGCCGCTCTGGCTCTTCCCCGCGCTTTTTCTGGGCGGCCTGCTGTTGCAGGCGGCGGCGCTTTTTCTGCATCGCCGCCTGTGGCTGGCGGCGGGCGCGGGCCTTGTGCTGGCCGCGGCCGCGGTGGACAGGGACCTCACCCTGGCTGTGGGACAAACGCTGGCCTTCATCGGGCTGTTATTGTACGGCAGGCGAAAATCCTGACGCCTTGCCCCGCATCTCGCGCCAGAACGCAAAAACCCCGGCATGATGCCGGGGTTTTTGCGTTCTCAACAGATCAGCTTACTTGAAGGCTTTTTCAAAATTGGGCACAACCTGCTTTTTGCGGCTCATGACGCCGGGCAACCACACGGAACTGCCTTCGGCCTTCACGCCAAAGGCTTTTTCCACCACGCCGGGATCGTCGGAAACGATCAGCATTTCCGAACCTTCCTTCATGATGTCCGTGAGCAGCAGGAACACGCTGTGACGGCCTTCGCCCTTCACCTTGGCGATTTCATCCTGCAGACCGGCCTTGACCTTGTCCAGAATAGAAAGGTCCACCACTTCCAACTGGCCGATGCCCACCTTGTTGCCGTTCATGTCGAAATCTTTGTAATCGCGGAAGACCAGATCGTGCATGGAAGTGCCTTCCACAGCGCTCTTGACCTTGAACATTTCCATGCCCAGCGCCGTGACATCGCTCACACCGGCGATTTTCGCCAGGGCTTCCACGGCTTTTTTGTCGGCTTCGGTACAGGTCGGGGATTTGAAGATGACCGTGTCGGAAAGAATGGCGCAGAGCAGGCCGCCGGCGATATTTTTAGGAATTTCCACGCCGTAGAAGTCATACATGTTCTTGAGCACGGTGCCGGTGCAGCCCACGGGCCAGATCCAGGCTTCCAGCGGGGAGGAGGTGGTCACGTCACCCAGCTTGTGGTGGTCAACGATGCCCAGCACCGTGGCGGAATCCATGCCCTGAGGGGCCTGGGCCAGATCGGAGTAGTCCACCAGATACAGGCTCTTCCCGGCCACATCGCTGACGACCTGAGGAGCGCTGAGACCGAACTTTTTCAGCACGAATTCGGTTTCAGGGGTCGGCGCGCCCTGGGCGGCCGGGGTGACGTCAAAACCGCGTTTGCTGTACAGATCAGCGGCGGCGATGGCGGCAACGATGCTGTCGGTATCGGGATTCATGTGACCAAGAACTAATGCGGACATGACAGTCTCTCCTTCCGGTAGGTTCTTTTGTATGATGCGGCCCCAGATGCACCGCTTTGTACTCTTTAGCACAAAGTCCAGGCCATGCCAAGGCCTTTACCGTAAATTTCCCGGCCCCGCCAGGGTGAAAACCGCACTGAGGCCGGAATCGCCTGAAAAAAATACGGAAAAAAATCTCTTGTGATTTTTTTACTTTTTTCCGGAGCGCGGGTGGGCCTGATCATAGGCGCGGATCAGATGCTCCAGGCTGACCTGGGTATAGCGCTGGGTGGTAGTCAGCCGCCGGTGGCCCAGCAATTCCTGTACGCTGCGCAGGTCCGCTCCCGCGGCCAGCAAGTGAGTGGCGAAGGAGTGACGAAGACTGTGCGGCGACACCGTAAAATCCAGACCGGCCCGGCGGCAGAGCCCGGCTATAATCCGGGCCGCCTCGCGCCGGTTCAGCCGCGCGCCGCGCGCGCCCACAAAGAGCGCCTGTTCCTCGGGCAAGGCCACATAGGAACGCTCATCCAGCCAGGCGGACAAGGCCGCACAGGAGGTGTCGGACAGCGGAGCCAGGCGTTCGCGCGAACCTTTGCCCATGACCCGCAGCACCCGTGAATGCACCTGCACGTCATCCAGATCCAGCCCCAAGGCTTCGGAAATGCGCAGCCCCGAACCGTACAGCAGTTCGGCCAGGGCCAGATCCCGGCAGAGCAGGCGCGCGGCGTGGGCCTCGGACGGCGGCGCGGCTTTGGGCGCGTCCAGCAGGGCAAAGGTTTCATCCACATTGAGAGCGCGCGGGTGGTGTTTTTCCTGGCGTGGGTTGCGCACCTGCGCCGCCACGTTTTCGCTGATCCTGCCGCCGCGCAGCAGAAAACGGAAAAAAGAACGCACGGCGGCCAACTTGCGGGCCATGGAACTTTTCGCCTCGCCCCGACGGAAGAGCCAGGCCAAAAAGGCTTGAATATGCCTGCGGCTCACCTCGCGCGGCCGTGCCAGATCAACGCCCTGTTCACGCAAAAAGGCGGCCAGTTGGGCCAGATCCGTGCCGTAGGCCTTTTGGGTGGCTTCCGAGGCTCCTTTCTGCACCGCCAGCCAAGCCAGAAAAGCGCCGATCAACAGCCCGACCTTATCCGCTTTACCCGCGTTACTTATGTTGCCCGCGCCGCTTGCGCCACGCGCGATGCCCGGCTGTTCCGTCTCTCTCACTTTGGGCGCATCCCCTCTCCTGCCGCCGCTCATGCCGGAACCTCATACCGCGCGCCGGGCAGACGTCTGACCTGCGCCAGCATTTCCAGGCCGATGAGCAGGGCGTTGAGCTCATACACCGGCATATCCAGCGCGGACGCCAGAGCGTCGGCCTGCATGGGCCCCTGCGCGCGCAGGCAATGCAACAATCGCTCCCTGCGATCAGCCGGGGCCAGGGATTCGGCTTCGGCGCACGCACGTTCGGCGGGGAGCGGCAATACGGCGGAATTTTCCTTAAGGCATTGCCCGGAAACTTTTGGCTGTTCCGCTTGTTCTTCCCGCGTCGTCGGCACAGGCAGGCTCAAGGCTTTTTCCGCCTCCGGCAGACTGGCCTCACTGATGCCGAAAGGCCGCAACTGTTCGGCCAGATCGCGCAACACATCCTCGGCGCTGAACACGGGACGCGCGCCTTGGCGCACCAGTTCCTGACAGCCCAGACAATGGGAATCCAAAGCGGGGCCGGGCACGGCGTAGACATCGCGATTCTGCTCCAGGGCCAGACGGGCGGTGATCAGGCTGCCGGAACGGCTGGCCGCCTCCACCACGAGGACACCCAAGGCAAGGCCGCTGATGATCCGGTTGCGGATGGGAAAATGTTCTGCCAGTGGCGGCGCGCCGGGTGGAAATTCCGAAAGCAGCAGGCCTCGCTCCGCCATGGCGTGGAAAAGCTTTTCCCCGGAACGGGGGTAAATCTGGTCGATGCCCGTGCCCAGAACGCCGATGCTGCGCCCCACGCGGGCCAACGCGGCCTCGTGCGCCACTCTGTCGATGCCCTGAGCCATGCCGGAAACAACGGCAATGCCGCAGGCTGCGAGGCAGCGCGCCATATAGGCGGCCACGGCCAGCCCCTGGTTCGTGGCCCGGCGTGACCCCACGATAGCGAAGGCAGGCGAATGCAGCAGAGAAAGATCGCCCCGGCAGTACAGCAGTACAGGAGCATCGGACAGTTCGCGCAGACGTTGAGGATAACAAGGGCTTGTCCAGAGCAGAATCCCCGCATTCAGACGGCGGGCCTGATCCCATTCCGTCCGCGCGGTGACCCTCCAGGAACCGGTGGACATTTCCGCAGCCTGACGCCGGTTCAAACCGGCATCAGACCAGTGCTGCCGGGCCTGCAAGGCCTGATAGGCGGAACCGAAGGCGCGCAACAGACGGGCGCAGGAGCGTGCTCCCAGCCCACGGCAGTGCCGCAGGGCCAGAGCGGCCCAGTATTCCGTGCGGGCGGCCTCATCCATGTCCGCCCATGTGGGGATGCCGTCCGTTTTCGGTGCGGCTGAAGTAACGTCTGCTCCGGCGGGCATGTTTTCCCCTGTCCGCATAGTCAGCGGGCCAGCCCGCGCGAACGGGCCAGACGCGCCGCCTCGGAATTGGGGAAATCGGCCAGCAAGGTTTTGTATTTCTGGGCCGCGCCCGGCTTGTCGCCCAGACGGCTCAAGCACATCCCGGCCTTGAGCAGGGCGTCGGCATTCTTATGATGACGCGGATAGGAGGCATTGACGGCCTGAAAATGCGTCAGCGCCTCCTTGTAGTTGCCCTGGGCGTAGAAACATTCGCCGATCCAGTATTCTGCGTTGGCCGCGTAACGGCCCTGCGGATACTGCTGCAAAAACTCTCTAAAGCGACTGACGCCCTCAGCGGACCGTCCTGAAAGCGCAACTTTGAGGGCCGCCTTGTATGCGGATTCCTCTCCCTTGGTTCCCGCAACAGGCCTGGAGGGGGCGGCGGACTGATTTTGCGTTGCCGCCGGAGCAGGCGCGGCATTTGCCGACGGCGTAGTCGAAGTGGCTGGAGTTGCGGGAGCGCCCACGGGCGGCAAGCCGGGGTGTTCCGGCGGCAAGGCCAGGCCGGAAGGCGGCAGCGCGGGCACCGGCACGGATGCGGTGCCGGACGGCGTCGATTCAACAATGCCCTTGTCGCCGGAAGACGCCGCCGGAACAGGGTTGGCCGCCGAAGCTGACGGAATGTCGGCGGGTGGCAGGGCCAGACCGCCCGTGGCGGGAGCGGCGGCCGTCAACTGGCCGGAAGGTCCGGCCACGGTTTCGGGACGCCCCACCTGGCCGGAGGGACCAGCGGGTTTTTCCTTGCTTTTTTCTGCGTTGGAAGCGGGCGTGCCCACGGGAAAAGACGCGGGCGGCGCGGCGGGATCAATCATTTTGGCCGAAGCCACCGCCGGAGCGCCCTGTGCGACGGGCGGCATTTTCTCGCCGCCCCGGCCGTTGCCCGGCGCAGCGGCAGCTTGCGCCGGAGGCGAAGGAACCGGCTGATTCGCGCTCTGAACTGCCGTCGGCGCGGGTTGCGGGGGGATGATGGGCACAACGGTCATTCCGGTTTTATGGCCGTTGCGGGTGCGCACTTCATAGACGCGGTTGTTAAGCAGCGCTACCTGGCTGTTCAGCGCGGTCACGCTGTTTTCCAGATTGCGCAGGCGCTGGTCCGTTTCGCGCAGAACCCGCTGATTTGTCTCGGCGGTGGCTTCCACCTTCCGCATCTGTCCGGTGGACGCGCAGCCGCCGACCGCCAGAACAAGGCAGGTCGCCGGAATCACAAAAACTTTTTTCATACCGTTCTCCCGCCCTTTTTCTGCCCCAAGCCGCTTTACATTTCAAGAAGTCTTGCGGCTGCCGCGTTTTTCAGGCAAGTACAGGCCTGTACAACGCCCGGTGAGCATAGCGCATGCTCCCCGGACAGCGCAAGATTGCAAGGAGTCAGCATGAACACGCCCGATCCGGCCCTTTCTCAGACACAAGGCGGCGCGCTATGAACGCCATCCATGAATTTCTGCTCGTCAATCCGCTGTTGCAGACGGGTCTTGATATCATCAGCGTGACTATCCCGCTGGCCGCGTTGCTGGCCTTCGCCGGTATGGGCTTCATGTCCGGCACGGCCCGCATCCTGTCCCTCACGCGCCGGCGTTCCTCATACGACAAGTGCGCCCGCCAGCTTGCCCTGCTCGGCCTGATTCTGGGCTGGCTGCTGCTGATCGGCGGACGGGTCTGGATTTTCTTTACCCAGGCCGGCTACACGCCCGATTCCCTGCCCAGCTTTCTGGTGGAGATGAGCTGGATACTGCTGAGCTTGGCCGTGCTGATCAGCAGCCTCTACTACACGCTCTGGAAAGCATTGAAGAACATGCCCGTCCTGCACGTGACCCTGGGCATGCTCAGCGGCGTGCAAGGCTGCGTGGCCGTTGTGGCCACACTGGCCGCCGCGCGTTTTCTCGCCGCCTTCGCCCATCCCGACGCGGCCGCCATGACGCTTGCCGATATCTTTCCCGCCGCCTGGAGCGCGCCGCTCTGGAGCGCCCTCTGCTACACCCTGCCGCTGATCCTGGCCATGCCCGCCGCGTTCGGCGCGCTCTGGCTGCTCCTGCGGCGCAAGCACGACGATTTCGGCCGGGACCACTACAATACCATGATTCCCTGGTGCGCGGGCTGGGCCCGCAACGCCTGGTGCCTGCTCTGGCTGCTGCTGCTCGTTTCCAGCGGCCTGCAAATCTGGCTGCACTGGCAGGACGGCGTTTTCAGCGCGCAGGACGCCATTGTCGAAAGCTCACGCCTGCTGCTCTGGCTGATTCCCGTGCTGCTCTGGACCATGGTGCGCCGCAGCGCCATCGCCCTGCGCCACAAGCTGACCCTGCTGGCCGCGCTGCTCATCGCCGTGGGCTTCATGCTGCCCTACTATTTGGAGGCCACGAGCATATAGGGGCGGCCGTCCCACGCTCTGCCGGAATTATTTTTTCAGATACTGGCCGCGCCATTCGTCCAGAAAAAGCAGACTGGTTTCCAGTTCGCTCAGCGCGCCACTCTGTTCCCGCAAATGGGCCAGCACGTCGTCAAACGAGGCGTGCGGCCCCAATCCCAGCTTTTGCGTCAGCTGCGCCAGCTCTTCCCGCAACTGCGGATCAAGCTCCGGCGGCGCGTCCCGCGCGGCCTCGTCCTTGTGCGGCCAGGACCCCAGTTCCGTCTCCAGGTAGTTCAGCAAGGCGGCCATGCGCCGCTCATAGGTGTGGTCGCGCAACGTGCGTTCCCGGGCACGCCGGGCGAAGGCCTCGCGTTCCTCGGGATGGGCCAGAAAATAGTCGATCCCGGCGTAAAATTCATTCATGGATGTGAAGGTAGCCAGTTCATCAGGCGCGAAAAGCTCACCCAGCAAACCGCGCTGGTCCACCAGTTGAAAGGCCCCCATGGCGGCCAGTTCAAAGGTGCGCGGATTGACGAAATCCCCGTGGCTGACCAGATCCCCCCTCTGCAAACTGGAGTGCAGATTGAGATTCACCTTGGCGGCATTGTAGATTTTGACGCTTTCCTCTTCGCTGATGCGCGCCCCCTGACGCTGAATGTTCCCGCTCAGCAGGCTCTCGCCTTCCCAGTCCGAACCCCATATCTTGAAATCCCGTCCGGCCAGAGGCCGAAAGGCCAGACGCCGGTTGGGATAGCCCGCGCCCAGAAAGGCAATGTCCGATCCGTATTCCTTTTGCTCGGCCGGACTCAGTTCCAGGGCTTTGTGAAATTCCGGCAGGGCCGCCAAGGGCAGATACAGGGCGCGTGTCTGGCCGATTTGAGCCAGTTCCGACAGAAAGGGCTCTTTCTGGATGACCGCGAATGCGTCATACAACGGCGCGTAGGTCCGCCAGTAGCTGAATATCCGGTAGTCCTCCACAAACCACATGGCCGTGCGCACCCCGGCGCGCCGCAAGCGCTGCAGGAGGCTCCGGCTCATGGGAGCCTGGGCCAGCGCCAGCACAAGGTGAGGCTCCAGCGACTGGACATGGGCCCAGACAGCCTGAGACACCACCTGGAAAAAGGCGTTTTCCAACGGTATGGTCTGCGCGGGCGTCAGCCCCAGTCCCTTGAGGCCGGTAAAGGCCGGATAGAGCATGGGGGCTTCAAAAAGCCGCACCGTATGCCCCAACGCGCGCAGGGCCGCGGCGCAATATCGGCCTATGGGCAACGAACCGCCGTACATGGGCAGAATCACCAGAATACGCAGGGGCGTGGCGGGCATCAGCAATACCTCCCGGGCGGCAGCATCCAATCCGCGTCATGGCACAACCATTCGCGCAAGGCGGCCTGTTCCGCCGGATCAGTCGGTTCCGGCGATCCCGTCCGTCCGGCGGCGTCCGCCTCGCCGTTTTCCGGCAGATGCAGAAATTCCGCCAGCAGCGCGCGTGTAAAAGCCCGTTGCGGGGCGTGGGCATCGCGGCCGCCGTCCAGGCGAAGCACGCCGCCCAGGGCGTCCAGATCGCTGCGCCAGAATTGCAGACCGTCCGGCAATTCGGCCCTGATCCGCGCTTCGGGCCGCACGGCCGACGCCAATGAGCGCAGCAGTTCCTTGCCTTGCAGGGCTTCCAGGCAGGCGACCCGATGAGGACAGGGAGCGGATTCCAGACAGGGCGCGCAGGAGCGCGAAGCCTGCCAGACCGCATGCCCCCGGCCATACGGGCCGGTTTCATGGCACCAGGCCGAGGAAAGAAAAAAAGCCAGCACCGGCACGCCCAGATGGGCGGCCAGATGCATGATGCCCGTGTCCGGCGTGAGCAGCGCGTCAAGGCCCTCCACCGCGTGAATCAAGCCGGGCCAGTCCGTTTTGCCGCTGAGATCTTCAACCTTTCCCTGAACTTTGGCGGGCAAAAGACGTTGCAGTTTGTGCGCGACGGGCTGCTCCGCCCCGGAACCCAGCAAGCGCACCTTGGGGCCGTCCAACAGGCCGAAAAGTGTTTGCAGTATTGAGGCCAGCAAAGGCAGGGGCAGGGAACGGCGGGATTCACGCCCCGCCAGCACCACGCCCAAGCCCTGGCCGCCGGGCCGGGCCGATGGATTGACCCGTTCCGCCGCCAGCGGCGACGAGGCGAAATGTCCCCAGAAATCCACCAGATTCAGCGGAGAGAAAACCCGCCTCTCGCTCAGACGGAAAGCCAGCCGCGCCCAAGCCGAACGCGTGATGCCGCCCTGCGGGGTTCGCGCGGGGCGGTAGCCCATGACGATCTCCGGCTCGAACAGGCGGCAGACGGCAGCGGTGACAGGGGAAAAATTGCAGTTGTAGACGGCCTGGATGTCCATCTCCCGCCATTGGCGGAAGACAGCTCTGTTTTCAGCCAGAGCGGCGGCCCCCGGCTGACCGTGCAGGCGCAGTCCGTGGACCTCCGCGCCGGGATAGAGCAGGCGCGCCAGAGCCGCAAGGCCAACGTCCACGCCCAAGTGCACCCGGCCCCGCTCCTGCAATGTCCGGATCAGGCGCTTGCTCTGCACCAGATCGCCGAAGCGGGCCGCCTGTAAGACCAGAAATGCCGCCATCACCTGTCCTTGAAATCTACTGTACCAATCTGGATTTAGCCCATTCACCCGCCTGAGGCAAGCAAAGGCCTTTGCAAAAACAGGCCCGGTCCTGTAGGCTGAAAGCCGACGCACCCGCCGCGTCCAACCTTGCAACAAAAGTCGAAACAGATGTCATCCGCCGCGCTGCGCCCCCCCTTATATCCCCTCTTCCTTTCGCTGGAAGGACGCCGCTGTCTGGTAGCGGGCCTGGGAGGCGTTGGCCGACGCAAGCTGGCCGGTTTGCTGGCCTGTGGTCCGGCCTCGGTGCTGGCGCTGGATACGTTGCGGGCGGAGGATTTACCCGCCGAGGCCGCCGCGCTGCTCGCGGATCCGCGCGTTTGTTTTGAATGCCGCTCCTGCGCCCCCGCTGACGTGCGGGACCGCGCCCTGGTTTTCGCGGCCACCGGCAGCGCCGAGGAAAACGCCCGTATCGCCGCTCTGTGCCGTGAGGCGGGCGTCTTGTGCAATTGCGCCAGCGCGCCCGAGCTGGGCGCGTTCAGCGTGCCCGCCGTGACCCGGCGGGACGGACTCGCGGCGGCCTTGTCCACCGGCGGAGCCAGTCCTGCTCTGGCCCGGCGCTGGCGGCGCGAACTGGAGGACTGGCTGGCCCCTCGCGCCCGCATGGTCCGGCTGATGGGCCGCCTGCGTCCCCTGGTTCTTGCCTTGCACGCCGAGACAGGGCAGAATACACAACTGTTCCGCGCATTGGCGGCGTCGCCCCTGCAGTCCTGGCTGGCCGAGGGCGATCTTGAGAGTTGCCGCCAGTGGCTTCTGGCGGAGCTGCCCTCGGTTTTGCACGTTCACATAGCGGAGTTGCTTGATGATCTCGCCTGAAGCCTCAACGCTGATGACATTGAGTTTGTATGCCCTGGCCAGCGTGGCCGGACTGGCGGGGATGACAATGCGCAGCCCCCTCTGGCGCCGTATGGGCTGCTGGCTGGCCCTGGCGGGTTTCGCCTGCCAGACCCTGATGCTGGCGCTGGGCTTTCACAAAGCCCTGCCCGGCGGCCTGAGCCTGGGCGCGTATCTGCAAATGCTGGCCTGGTTCGTGCTGCTCTGCGGCCTGGCCGTGTGGCTCAAGCTGCGGCAGGAGGCGGCCCTGCTGTTCGCCGCGCCGCTGGCTTTGATGCTTTTCGCCATGTCCGCCCCTTATCTCAGCGCTCTGGTACAGGTGCCGCCCTCGCTCAAAGCGCCCTTCTACGCCCTGCACATCGGCGCGTTGTTCCTGAGCCTGGGCTTGCTGACCCTCTCGTTTGCGGCGGGCGCGCTTTTTCTTTTTCTGGAAGGACGGATCAAGAGCAAGCAGCGCATGAAAGGCTTCTGGCAGGACATGCCCGCCCTTTCCATGCTGGATAGAATCAATGCCTTCACCACCCTGACGGCTTTTCCGCTCTACACGCTGGGCATCGTGGCCGGGTTGATCTGGGCCAAACCCGTGTTCGGCGCCACGGTCACCGGCGACCCCAAGGAAGTCATCAGCATTGTGGTCTGGCTGCTGTTCGCCGTGCTCTTCCACAATCGGCTGGCGAACGGCTGGAAAGGCCGCAAACCGGCACAATTGGCTGTTTTCATTTTTCTTCTCTGTCTGTTTTCAATCCTTGTGGTGAACACCTTCATGGAGACGCACCACGCTTTCATCCGGAGCTGACCTGGGATTGCCATGGACTGTGATATCTTTCTTGTCGGCCTCAATCACCGCACGGCGGGTGTGGACGTGCGCGAACGTTTCGCCCTGGTCAACCACTGCGACGAGGAACACTGGGCGCTGCCCTGTGTCGGCGCGGTGAGCGAGGCCATGATTCTTTCCACCTGTAATCGCGTGGAACTGCTGGCCGCCGGTACGGGCGACGTGTCCGGCCAGGTGCTGGACTGCTGGGCGAAGGCGCGCGGGGCGCAGGCCGACGAACTCAGGCCCTACGTCTACATCCACAAAAATCTGGAAGCCGTGCGACATCTCTTTTCCGTGGCCTCCAGCCTGGATTCCATGGTGCTGGGCGAACCCCAGATCCTGGGCCAGTTGAAGACCGCCTACCGTAAGGCCGTGGACAGTCACGCCACGGGCGTGATTCTCAACCGCCTGCTACACAAGGCCTTTTCCGTAGCCAAACGGGTCCGTACCGAAACGGCCGTGGCCTCCAGCGCGGTTTCCATCAGTTACGCGGCGGTGGAGCTGGCCAAACGAATCTTTGGGGACATGCACTCCCACAAGGCCCTGCTGGTGGGCGCGGGTGAAATGGCGGAACTGGCTGCCACGCATCTTTTACAGGCCGGCATCGACGAAATTCTGGTGGCCAACCGCACCCTGGCGCGGGGTCAGGAACTGGCCGAGCAGTTCCACGGCCGGGCAATCCCCTTTGAACAGCTGGCCGGACACCTCACGGAAGTGGACATTATCATCACCTCCACCGGTTCGCCGGAACCCATCATCCGCGCTCGGGACATCCGGACCGTACTCAAGGCGCGCAAGAACCGCCCCATGTTCTTCATCGACATCGCCGTGCCCCGTGATATCGACCCGGACGTCAACGGCCTGGACAATGTCTATCTTTACGACATTGACGATCTTAAAGAAGTAGTTGAAGAAAATCTGGCCAACCGCCGGGACGAGGCCGCCAAAGCCGCGGAAATCGTCGACGAGGAAGTGGAATTTTTCGCCCACTGGCTCAGCAGCCTCGACGCCCAGCCCACCATTGTGGAACTGATCCAGCGCGGCGAGCGCGCGGCTCAGGAGGAACTGGCCCGGACCCTGAAGCATCTGGGGCCCCTGGACGAACAGAGCCGCGCGGCGCTGGAAACCATGGTTAACGCGTTGGTGCGCAAGCTGAACCATGACCCCATCATGTTTCTCAAGGGCGGCGGCATGTCCCGTGAGGGCGGCGCGGCGCGCATCAGCATGGTGCGGCGGATATTCAACCTGGACAAAACCATCTGTAGCTGTAGCGGGAAAAACTGATGCGCTGGTATGCCGTTGACGATCTCAGCGCCGAGGAGACGGCGCGACTGGCTCAGGCCCTGCGGGATATGGAATTCAGCTCCGGCATGAACGGCCTCTACTGGCTGCCCGTGCCCGAAGCCATGCTCTCGCCGGTGCAGCGCGAGCACGCGGCCGACTGCGGTCCCTATGCGCTGGGGCTGGAACTGGAAGAACACAGTCTGCGCCTGGAACTGCTGGTAAGGGCGCGGGGGCGTCTGCGCTGCGATTGCGTGCGCTACGCAGGACCGGAACTGCGCGCCCATATGATCGCCTATCTGGATCAGCTGCTGACTGACCTGCAGATTGCCGGTTAGCCTTCATCCTTCACATGAACTCTTTGCCGGATCTGCGCAGCCTGTCTCCGGTCTCGGCCCGGATGTGCCTTGCGGTGGAACGTTTCTGCCTGCGCCGTCTGGCCTTGCCGCATGGCATGCGGCTGGTGCTGGCGCTTTCCGGCGGGGCCGACTCCACGGCGCTGGCCTGCATTCTGCATATTCTTTCTCCCCGTCTGGAGCTCGAACTCTTTGCTCTGACCCTGGATCACGGGCTGCGGCCCGAAGCCGAAGCGGATGCCCGTTGGACGCAGGCGTTCTGCGCGTGGCTGGGCATACCCTGCGCGCGCCGCCGCGTTGATGTGGCCGGACTGGCCGCCGCCAAAGGCTGGGGACTGGAAGAAGCCGGACGCCACACGCGTTACGCCTTGCTGGAAGAGGAGCGCCGGGCGCAAAAGGCGAATTTTGTGGTTCTGGGGCACCATGCCGGGGACTTGAGCGAGGACGTGCTGCTGCGCCTGGCGCGCGGCACGGGCTGGCCCGCTCTGGGCGGCATGGCGGCCCGCGACGACGCCCGTCGCCTGTTGCGCCCCCTGCTCTTCACCAAACCTCAGGATCTCAGGGATCTGCTGACTGAATGCGGCGTCTCCTGGCGGGAGGACGCCAGTAACGCCAGCCTGAACTTCATGCGCAACCGCCTGCGCCACACGGTGCTGCCTCTGCTGCGCAGGGAAAATCCGGCTCTGGACAGAGGCATGGCCGCGCTCTGGCAGTTGGCCCAGTGCGACGCGGACTACTGGGAAACGCTTCTGGCCGAAGCGCTGGCCGCGCATCCCTGGCATGAGGAAAGCCAAGACGGGCTTCCCGCTCTGCTTCTGCCGCGTGAGTTGCTGGCCGGACTGCACCCGGCGGCCCGGCTGCGACTGTATCTCAAGGCCGTGCGCCTTCTGGTCCGGCAGAACACGGGTCAAACAGGCGAACGCAGTCAGGCCCGGGCGCACACGCTGCTGGAACTGGACGCGGCATTACGCGAAGGGCGCGGCAATACCCGCTTTCAATTGCCCGGCGGCATTGAGGCCCGCCTCAAAAGCGGCGCGGTGCGCTTTGTCCGGACAATGGGCTTGGAGAAACGGACTGTAACAGCTGCGCGCGGGCAGACATCCGGTGGGCAAACCCCATGAACGTCATACATAAAAAACGCATCAGGCTTTTTTCAGTTTTTCTTGCCGCTGCCGCGTTGCTTATGGCTTTTCTTCTCTATACCGGCGTAATTCTCTTTAACAATCCGTCACGGGAGATATATCCCGTGCGGGGCGTTGACGTATCGCATCATCAGGGTAAAATCGACTGGGATACTCTTGCGCGGCAGGATATACAATTTGCGTATATCAAGGCAACGGAAGGCAGCAATTTCAAGGATAAAAATTTTCAGGAAAACTTTTTCAGCGCTTCCAGGGCAGGCCTTCGCGTTGGCGCGTACCACTTTTTCAGTTATGACAGCAGCGGCGAGTCACAATATATGAATTTTATTTCAGTTGTACCGCTACAGCAAGGAATGCTGCCGCCTGTGGTCGATATTGAATTTTATGGCGCCAAAAAGGAACATCCGCCGGACAGGCAACAAACAAAAAAGGAATTGCGAATCCTGCTGCGGCGACTGGAGGGGCACTACGGGACCAAAGCACTCATCTACACCACAGACAAAGCATATCGGCTCTATATTGCTGATGATTTCTACGACAACGACATCTGGATACGTAGCGTTTTTACCGAGCCGGCGCTGACCGACAAGCGCCGCTGGAAATTCTGGCAGTATACGAACAGGGAAAAACTGGCCGGGTATCAGGGAAGAGAAGAATATATTGATGTGAACGTGTTCGCCGGAACAGAGCGGGAATTTGCCGCTTACCCCGAGCGGCCTTCAGCCATGCCGTAATGCGCTCCGCCGGGTGCGGCGAAGCATACAAGCCAATGGAAAATCATCCGTCGGACAGAGGAAGAGCGCATGATTCACATAGCCCTGGCCTTCCATGATAATGACGGCAATTACGCGCTGCACGCAGCCGCCACTCTGGTTTCCCTGTTCAGACGCACGGCAAGCCCAATCACGGCCCATATCCTGCATGACGCCGGCCTGAACGACACGGGCCGGGCACGGCTGGCGGCCGTGGCAGAACACTTCGGCCAGGGCCTGCGTCTTCATGCGGTCCCGGAACTCCCTCCGGCATCGGCCGCCGACCTGCCGCCGCAGTTCGGGCCGGGTTCGCTCTACCGCCTCCATCTGCCCGCCTTGGTGGACGAGGAGCAGGTTATTTACCTGGATTGCGATATCTGCTGTACGCTGGATATCAGGGAATTGTGGGAGCAAGCGGCTCAAGGCCGCGCCCCGTCCGGGGAAGCTCCGCTGCTTTCCTGTGTGCGCAACATGACGGACGGTCGAGCCGTGGAGAAAAAAGGCCTGAACCCAGCATGGTATTTCAACAGCGGCGTACTGGTCTTCCGTCCGCGACGACTGCGCGCAGTGTTCCCGGATCTGATGGCGGCCGTGCTGCGCCTTTTGCCCGAACTGCCCCGCCCCCTGCTTTTTCCGGATCAGGACGCGCTGAACGTCATATTCCGACGTCTTCCCCTGCACTGGCTGGATGAGCGCTTCAATTACCAGTTGCATGTGGCCGGGCGTTGGCTGCAGCCGCCGGACCTGCTTGAGGGCAAAGTGCTCCACTTTTGCGGGCATAAGCCCTGGTGCGAACCGCTCTTTCCTTCAGCTCTAGGGCATCTGGAAAACTACCGTTTTCTAAGGAGGCTGTTGACCGCGCCCCGGTCCCCCGCCACCTGAAGCGACTCTCCTTTCGGAAACCTTCAGGCCTCACGGGCCAGTTCCAGAATCGCGCGGGCGATGCCCTGACTGCGCAGGCCCAGCATCTCGCGCAACTGCAATTGCTTGCCGTGCTCCACAAAGCTGTCCGGCAGGCCCAGACGCCGGATGCGCTGACCGCGCAGCAAGCCGTGGTCATTAAGAAATTCCAGCACCGCCGAGGAAAAGCCCCCGGCCAGCACGCCTTCCTCCACGATCAGCAGGCGGTCAAAACGCCGGGCCAGATCCGCCAGTTGTTCTTCCGGCAGGGGCTTGATCCAGACGGGATCAAAAACCAGCGGGCTGAAGCCCAGTTCCTTTTCCACCAGCGCGGCGGCCTCCAGGGCCGGATGCGCGCGGTTGCCCACAGCGATGACGGCGATCTTCTCGCCCTGGCGCAACACCTCGCCCACGCCCGGCGCAAGCAGGCGCGGTTCCCCGGCCAGCGGCACGCCGAAGCCCGCGCCGCGCGGATAGCGCAGGGCGTGGGGCCCGTCGCCGCTCAGGGCGGTTTTCAGGCAATGGCGCAACATATCCTCGTCGCGCGGCGCCAGCATGCGTATCTGCGGGATATGCCGCAGAAAGGCTATGTCAAAGGCTCCGTGGTGGGTGGCGCCGTCTTCGCCCACCAGACCGGCGCGGTCCACGCAGAAGGTCACCGGCAGATTCTGAAGACAGACGTCGTGGACCACCTGGTCATAGCCGCGCTGCAAAAAAGTGGAATAGATGGCCAGCGCGGGCCGGTAACCCTGACTGGCCAGACCTGCGGCAAAGGTCACCGCATGTTGCTCACAGATGCCCGTATCCACGAAACGGTCCGGAAAGCGCTCCCGGAAGCGGTTGGTGCCCGTGCCCTCGGGCATGGCCGCCGTGATGGCGATGATCCGCTCGTCTTTTTCCGCCAGTTCCAGCAGGGTATCGCTGAAAACGCGGGTAAAAGTGGGCAGCGAGGCCGAGGCCACGGGCAGGCCGGTTTCCGGCGTGAACAGCCCCACGCCGTGATACTGGGTGGGATTCTTTTCCGCCGGGGCATAGCCTTTGCCTTTGCGGGTGCGCACGTGCAGCAGCACGGGCCCGTCTTCCACTGCGGCGGCCATCTGCAGATGCCGCCGCAGTGCCGGAAGGTCATGCCCGTCCACCGGGCCGATATAGGTGAAGCGGAAGGCCTCGAAGAGCATGCCCGGCGTGAAGAAGGATTTGAAGCTCCATTCGCCGCGCATGGCGTAAAGAGCCAGCTTTTGCCCGATGCGCGGGATGGAGCGCAGAAACTTGAGCACTTCCCGGCGGGTCTGGCGCACCCAGCGCCGCGACAGCGTGCGGCTGAGAAACAGGGACAACGCGCCCACATTGGACGAAATGGACATTTCATTGTCGTTGAGCACCACAATAAGCCGCCGCCCCATGTGCCCGGCCAGATTGAGCCCTTCGAAGGCCTCACCGGCGGTCAGCGAGCCGTCGCCGATAACGGCCAGCACATGGTGGCGCAGGCCGGAAAGATCCCGCGCCAGAGCCATGCCCAGCGCCGCTGAAATGGAGGTAGAGGAATGTCCGACACCGAAATGGTCATAGGGGCTTTCAGCCATGCGCGGAAAACCGGACAAACCGTCCAGAAGGCGGAGGGTGTGGAAGCGGTCGGCCCGGCCCGTGAGCAGCTTGTGGGCGTAGGCCTGATGCCCCACGTCCCAGATCAGCTTGTCCTTGTCCAGATCAAAGGTGGAAAACAGGGCCAGCGTCAGCTCCACCACGCCCAGCGAAGGGGCCAGATGGCCGCCGTTGTGCGCCACCACCTCAATGATGCGCCGACGCAACTCTTCCGCCAGTTGGGCCAGTTCCGGGTCGGAAAGGTCCGCCACCTGTCCCGGACTGGTAATGCCGTCCAGAATGGGCGTCGCCGCCTTCTGTGTCATCTCAGGCCGCCCGGGTCACGGTGTAATCTGCCAGAGCCCGCAGGAACTCAGCCTCTTGCCCGGCAAAATCCGCCAGGGCCGCCCGGGCCGCGTCGGCCTGGGCGCGGGCGAGTTCACGGCTTTTTTCAAGGCCCACCAGGGAAGGATAGGTATTCTTGCCCTGCTCCGCGTCGCTGCCGGCGGGTTTGCCCAGAGTGGCCGTGTCAGCCACCACGTCCAGAATGTCGTCGGCAATCTGAAATGCCACGCCCAAGGCCGAGCCGAAATCGCCGAGGGCGCGCAGCGCAACCTCCTCAGCCCCGGCCAGCAGGCCGCCGCATACGCAGGAGGCCCGCAGCAGCGCCCCGGTCTTCATGGCGTGCATGCCACGCAGTTCCTCAAGGCTGACCTGGGAGCGGCCGGTGTAAATCATGTCCCATTCCTGCCCGCCCACCATACCGGACGCGCCCGCAGCCAAGGCTAATTCGGCTACGGCCCGGAGCAGCACGTCCGCGGCCAGCGGCGCGCGGCACATGATCACAAAGGCGTCCGTCAGCAGACCGTCCCCGGCCAGAATGGCCGTGGCCTCGTCAAAAGCCTTGTGATTGGAAGGCTTGCCGCGCCTCAGATCGTCGTCATCCATGGCGGGCAGATCGTCGTGGATCAGGGAATAGGTGTGGATCATCTCAATGGCCGAGGCAAAGGGCAGGGCCTTGTGCGGCTCCAGGCCGCAGAGGGCCGCGCAACTCAGACAGAGCACAGGGCGCAGCCGCTTGCCCCCGGCCTGAAGGCTGTAGAGCATGGATTCCTTGAGGCGCGACGGTATGGCGCGGCCATCCAGGCAGCCAGCCAGATAGGCTTCCACGTCCCGGCCCCGGCTTTTGAGCAGGGTTTTCATTTCTTCCACGGACATCATGGCTTATTCCGTCTCCTGCGGCTCCCGGCCGCGCGCTGCGCCCCCGACCTCATCCGGATTCAGGGGTTTCAGTTCGCCGTCCTGCCAGAGGGAAAGCTCATGCCGGGCCTTTTCCAACTGTTCACGGCAAAAGCGCGAACATTCCGCGCCTTCCTTGTACAGGGCCATGCCCTCTTCCAGCGGCAGATCGCCGGACTCCAGGGCGTTGACGATTTCCTGCAGGCGGGCCATTTTTTTCTCGAACAAATTTTCCTTTTTGGCGCTCACTGAGCCTGACCCCCTGCTTGGGCGGATGTGGCGGAACCGGCGGCGGGAATGAAGTCCGCCGCGAGAAAAGGCTGCGGATCCACAGACTGGCCCTGCACGATGAGCGAAAGGTGCAGATGCGGTCCGGTCACCCGGCCCGTGGCGCCCACAAGGCCGATGACCTGGCCCTTGCGCACGCGCTCGCCGGGCCTGACCCTGGTTTCGGACATATGTAGATAGGCGCTGAAAACGCCCTCTCCGTGATTGATGTACACCACGTTGCCGGAAAAATACAAATTGTCCACCAGGGCCACCTGACCGTCGGCGCAGACCTGGATGGGAGTACCCTGAGCTCCGCGCAGGTCCAGGCCCCGATGCACGCTGCGCGGCTGGCCGTTGAACACGCGCTTCATGCCGAACAGGCTGGAAACGCCGCCCGGCACGGGACGCGCGAAGGGCACACTCCAGCAGCGTTCCGGCAGGGGCTGGGCCAAGGCCCGACGCACCTTTTCACGGTCTTCCTTGATCCGCGCCTGCTGCGAAGCCGGAGGATTGACGTATTTTTTGTCCACCGTGAGCTTCTGCACCGGGCGGTCCTTGTCATACAGCGCCAGACGGGTCCGCGCTACCGCCGCGGCGCTTTTGAGCTTCTTCCCGGTGGCCTCGGCAGCCACGCTCAGCTCCAGGCTGTCGGCTTTTTCGTCCAAGGGCACGGGCAGCAGAATCATCGCCTGCCACGGGCCGCAGTTCTGACTGGCGGCCTCTCCAGAAAGCCCGGCCCTGGCCGTAAAGGCTTTGCCCCGCCACTGAAAGACAAAACGCTCCACCGGCTGATCGGAAACCGCCAGGGCCAGAAAAGCGTCACCCCTAGCGGCTTTTTCCGGCGCTTCCAGGCGCACGCCCGCCAGAACCGGAACACTGAGCATAAGGCAGGCCGCCGACAACGCCAGGCGGCGCATGGTACGAACAAGCAAACGTGTCATGTATTTTCCTCTCCGGATTGCGCGGCATCCGGGCTGACGCTTCCGACCACGGCGGCCAAGCGGCCGTCGGCCAGACGCACCTCAATCTCACGGCCCGGAGCCGTCTGCCCGACCGAGCGCAGGATGCCGCCCTGCGCAGTGCGCACCAAGGCGTAGCCCCGGCGCAGCGGGGACAGCGGATCACTGGCCGCCAACGCGGTTTCGAGACTTTCCAGACGCCGGGAACGGCTTTCCAGCCAGCTGCCGCCCGCTGTCCGCAAACGGTTCCGCGCCAGAGCCAGCGTGTGTTCCGCATCGCTCAGACGGCGCGGCAGAGCCGCATCCAGAGCGGCCCGCAACAAGCTCAAACGCGCCTGACGCGTGTCCAGCCGCCCCAGGGTCAGCGCGGCCCGCCGGGACCGCTCCAGCCCTTCCAGAACGCGGCTTTTGTCTGCAAGCCATTGCCGGGCCGCGCGTCGCAACGTCAGGGACAGGCGCGCCAATTGCTCGGCCAGCCGGGCCTGATGGCGCTGGGGCGAAAACCAGCGCAGGGCGTTTTCCCGTTCCCGCAACGCCAGTTCCTCACGCTCAAGACGCGCGGCAAAAGCCCGCCGCAGAGCGGCCTCGCTTTCATCCAGACGCTGCCGGAGTTCGGCCCGCAGGGGCCAGAGCAATTGAGCTGCGTGCGAGGGTGTGGCCGCGCGCAGATCGGCGGTCATATCCGCCAGGGTCACGTCCACCTCGTGGCCGATGCCCGCCACCACAGGCAGGCGTGAATGGAAAACCGCCTCGGCCACGGACTCTTCGTTGAAGGCCCAGAGATCTTCCAGCGAACCGCCGCCCCGGATCAGCACGATGACCTGCGCCCAATTCTGTTCATTGGCCGTTTCCAGAGCCCGGACGATCTCGGGCGCGGCTTCCTCCCCCTGCACCGAAGCCGGGAAAAGGCGGATCTGCGCCCCGCTGCCCCGGTCGCGGGCCAGTTCCAGAAAATCATGGACGGCCGCGCCGCCGGGCGAGGTGATCAGGGCCACGCGTTGCGGATTCCAGGGCGGCAGGCGCTTGCGCTCCTGCGCGAAATACCCGGCCTCCGCCAGTCTGCGCTTGCGCTCCTCAAAAGCCTGGGCCAGCAGGCCCTGGCCGGCAGGCTGCACCAGTTCCACCAGCATTTGGTACTGGCCGCGCGGCGCGTACACGCTGATCCGCCCGGCGCAGAGCATATCCAGCCCGTTGCGCAGCAGTTCCAGCGGCGAGGGACGAGGACTGTCGAAAACCTCACCGGTGAGCGGGTCAAAGGACTGGCCCTGCTCCGCCTGACGCTGCTGGCCCCTGAACCAGACGCACTGCAATTGGGCGTTCTGATCCTTGAGACTGAAGTAAATATGCCCGGAACCGGGACGCGAGAGGTTGCTCACCTCGCCGCGCACCCAGACAAAGGGAAAACGCCCTTCCAGACTTCTGCGCAGTTGCTCCGTAAGAGCGCGGACCGTCAGTATGCCGTCCTGCATAGGCCTCCGGAGCAGCCCGTCCCCACGGGGATCAGGCCTGCTGAGCCTCCCAGCCGCGCCGCACCGCGGCGGCCCATTGGGAGAAGCCCTCCTCAATGTCCTCCACGGAAAGCTCACCCTTTTCGCCGCTGCGGCGGTCCTTGCATTCCACAATGCCGCGCGCAAGGCCTTTGCCGCCCACCACCAGTTGCATGGGCGCGCCCAAAAGGTCCGCGTCCTTGAATTTGACGCCCGGCCGCTCTTCCCGGTCGTCCAGCAGCACGTCCACGCCCAAGCCTTGCAGCATGGCGTAGATTTCCTCGGCTTTGGCCGTGACGTCGGCGTTGCGCGGGTCGAGATTGAGCAGGATGCATTCAAAGGGGGCCACCGGCGGCGGAAAGACGATACCGTTCTCGTCATGGTTCTGCTCAATGGCGGAGGCGGCCACGCGGGACACGCCGATGCCGTAGCAACCCATGATCATCAGCTGTTCCTTGCCGTTCTCGTCCAGGAAGGCCGCATGCATGGCTTCGCTGTACTTGAGGCCCAGCATGAAGATATGCCCCACCTCAATGCCCTTGGTCAACTCGATGCGGCCGCCGCAACGCGGGCAGACGTCCTCCGCCGTGATGGCGCGCAGATCCGCCCAGGCAGTGATAACGGCGTCACGGCGCAGGTCCACATGGTTGAAATGCGCATCCGCCGCATTGGCCCCAGTGACGTAATCCGTCGCGCCCTGCAGCTCCAGATCGGCATAGATGGGCACATCCAGACCCACCGGCCCGGCAAAGCCCACCGGCGCATGGGTCAGGGCTTCCACCGTGGCGGCCCCGGCCAGTTCCACATCCTGGGCTTTGAGCAGATTTTTGAGCTTGATGTCGTTGACTTCGCGGTCGCCGCGCACCAGCACGGCCACGGTCTTGCCGTCCACGTTGAAGAGCATGGTTTTGACAATGGCCGCGGCGGGCACGCGCAGCATGGCCGCCACTTCCTCCACGCTGTGCGCGCCGGGGGTGGCGACCTTTTCATGTTCCGGACAGGCGTCCGCGCAGGGTGCGCCCTTCCAGACAACTTCGGCCCGCTCCACATTGGCCGCGTAATCGCAGTCATGGCAGAAGGCGATGGTATCTTCGCCGGTGTCGGCCAGCACCATGAATTCATGGGAAAAATTGCCGCCGATGGAGCCGGTGTCCGCTTCCACGGCCCGGAACTTGAGGCCCAGACGCCTGAAGATGCGCGTATAGGCGTCGTACATCAGCTTGTAGCTCTGCTCGGCCCCGGCGCTGTCCGCGTCAAAGGAGTAACCGTCTTTCATCATGAATTCGCGCCCGCGCATCAGGCCGAAGCGGGGGCGGATTTCATCGCGGAACTTGCTCTGGATCTGATAGAGCCGCACGGGCAACTGGCGGTAGGAACGCACTTCGCCGCGCACCAAGTCAGTAATGACTTCCTCATGGGTGGGACCCAGGCAATATTCGCGCTCGTTACGGTCCTTGAAGCGCAGCAGTTCCTTGCCGTAGTGCTCCCAGCGGCCCGTTTCCTTCCAGAGGTCGGCGGGCTGGACCATGGGCATGAGCAGTTCCTGGAAGCCGGAGGCATTGACTTCCTCGCGCACCACGTTGGCGATTTTGTCAATGATCTTCAGGCCCAGCGGCAGATAGATATACAGGCCGGAGGTGAGCCTGCGCACCATGCCCGCGCGCAGCAAAAGCTTGTGGCTGACCACCTCGGCATCAGCCGGAGATTCCTTGAGGGTGGGAATGTAACAGGAGCTGAAGCGCATGAATCTTGCTTCCTTGCTATGAGGTTTGCCGCCGCGCCGGGCGTCAGGCGGGCTGCCCTTTTTCATTGAGCAGCGTTTGCAGTTCTTCCATAAAAGCCGCGAGCAGAGCTTCCTGCCCCTTGACCGAGCGGATCACCTCGCCCTTGCGGAAAATTATGCCCTTGTCACGGCCGCCGGCCAGCCCCAGGTCCGCCTCGCGGGCTTCGCCGGGGCCGTTGACCACGCAGCCCATGACCGCCACCTTGATGGCTGCCGTGGACTGGGCCAGACGGTCCTCAACGGCGCGGGCCAAGGCGAAGAGATCAATTTCCGTTCGGCCGCAGGTGGGGCAGGAAATGATTTCCGGTCCGCGCGAACGCAGGCCCAGAGCGCGCAGAATTTCCCAGGCTACGGTGACTTCCTCGACCGGGTCGGCGGTGAGCGAAACCCGCAGGGTGTCGCCGATGCCCTCATGCAACAAAATGCCCAACCCCACGGAAGACTTTACCGTGCCGCGCAACAGGCCGCCCGCCTCGGTGACGCCGATGTGCAGAGGGTAGTCGCAGGCCGCGCTGAGCAGGCGGTAGGAGGCGATGGTATCCAGCACGGACGAGGACTTGAGTGAAATTTTTGTGTCGTAAAAGCCGCGCCGCTCCAGCAGCCGCACATGGCCCAGCGCGCTTTGCACCAGAGCCTCGGGACAGGGACCGCCGAACCGCTTGAGCAGAGGTTTTTCCAGAGAGCCGGAATTGACGCCGATGCGGATCACGGCCCTGTGGGCTTTGGCCGCGTCCACCACCTTGTCCACATGTTCGCTGGGGCCGATATTGCCGGGGTTGATGCGCAGCCCTTCCAGACCCGCCTCCAGCGCGGCGACGGCCAGGCGGTAGTCAAAATGGATGTCCGCGATAAGCGGCAGATCCGTACCCGCGCGGATGGCGCGCAGGGCTTTGGCGGCGGCCTCGTCCGGCACGGCCAGACGCACGGCCTCGCAGCCCCGGGCCGCCAGACGTCCGATCTGGGCCAGGGTCGCGTCCACGTCGCGGGTGTCCGTATTGGTCATGCTCTGGACCATGACCGGCGCGCCGCCGCCGACAACCAGCCCGCCCAGCCGGATGGCGCGGGTTTTTGTGTTGCGCATGCTCTCCCCCACCGCGAAAATTGCGGGCACGGCGCGGGCCGTCGCCCATCCTTAATACTGAGGCGTTCTTGTATGCTATTTCCGGACGCAAGCCAAGTCTTGGGCTGGAACGTGTTTTGCATGTTTTTTTGCGGGTCGGCCGGGAACATTTATTAGACTTTTCCCCAAAAGCGCACTCAAGTTCCCGGCCGGGCCGACGATAAGAATTATACCACCATGATTGAGGTTGCCATGCACAATCTGTTGCGCTTTTTCCTGTTCTGCGCGCTGCTGCTGCCGCTTCTGCCCGGCTGCAAATCCACGCCCACGCCCAATGATCCCGCCTACGTGGACGCGGTGGAAGTAAAGCTCAAATGCCGCGAACTGGCGGACCAGATGCTGGCCACCGTGCCCAACGACGCCTTGCAGGGCTTTGTGGCCATGCCCGCTTCGTTTGTGGATCAGAACAACACGTCGCGCTCCTCGCCGTTGGGCAGGCTTATGGCTGAATCCCTGTTTTACGAATTCAACCAGCGTGGTTTTCCCACGCGCGAATACCGCCTGACCGGCCATATTTCCGTGGAAGGCGGCCGCGACGACCTGGCGCTGGCCGCCAATCAGATCGTTCCCACCAAGGGCCAGAAATGGGCCGCTCTGGTGGTGGGCACTTATTATGTGGATAAGGACGCCACCTTCGTCAACGCCCGCCTGGTGCGGGCCAGTGACGGTCTGGTGCTGCGTACCGGACAGCTTGTACTGGTCAACACGCCGATCATCGCGCGCCTGGGCAAGACCGACCCCGCACCGGCCACAGCCCCGACGGTCAAGCCCGCCGCCGCGACGGCGCAAAACGGACGCCGCAGCCTGTACCCCTCGCTGTATACCCCGGCCGACGCCATCAGCAGCGGCAGCATCCCCATCAAACAAGGCAAATAATGCCGGAGCCGCCATGCGATATCTGATTCTTTTTTCCTTCGCTTTCTGGCTGGCGCTCTGCCCTCCCGCCATGAGCCAGGGGCTTTCAGCCTATGACACCCCGTCCCGGGGCGCGTCTTCCTTCGGCCAGGGGCCGGACAGCGCTTCCTACCTTAAGGAAGCCCGCAAATACCGCGAACAAGGCCGCTATGAGCTGGCCCGCCAGTCTTACGCCCAAGCCTTGTCCACCTGCCGGAGCAACGCCAAGCTGGACATCATCAAGCGCGAACTGGCCGGTGTTGAACTTTTATTGCGCACCATGCGTTGAGGTTTGCCATGAGCCGTTTTCTTGTGGTCATTCTGGTGCTCGCGGCCCTGCTCTTTCCCTTGACGGCGGCGGCGGGCACCGTGCCCAACGCCGCCGACAGCATCGCCGAGCAGTTGGACGAGCAGTTGATGATGCGCTATGCGGGCGACGACCCCGGCATGACCAAAAAACAGCGTCAGGCTCTGGCCCGCGCCCGGATCATGATCCTGGGCACCACGCCGGCCGATATCAATAATCTGGAAGCGGCCTCGCCTCTGGCCCGCCAGATGACCGAGGAAATTTCGCGCTGGCTGATCAATGCGGGCTACCGCTATCAGGAACTGCGCAAGGGCAGCTATATCCGTTTCGACAGGCGCACGGGCGAGCTGATCCTGACCCGCGAGGTGCGCAAGCTGGCCAGCACGCTGGCCACCGGTCAGGCCGTTCTGGCGGGCACCTATGTGGTCAGCGGCAAACAGGTGCGCTTCAGCATGAGCCTGATTCACGCCACCAGCAACGAAGTGCTTGCCAAGGGCACGGCCACCGTGCCCATCACCGACGACCTGCTGCCCTTGCTGGAGGATATGCCCGCGGGCAGCGGCAAAGTGCCCACCGTTTACACCCGCTTGCAGTAAACGAAAGCGCGTCGGCTTGCTTCCGGCGCGCTTTACGACTATATAAACCCCGCCTCCGGCCCGTCCGGAAGCGGGATTTCGTCATCTACGCCGCACGCCCCAGCACAACGCAAGGAGTCGCCATGTCGCTCAGCATCGGCATCGTGGGCCTGCCCAATGTGGGCAAATCCACCCTGTTCAACGCCCTGACCAAGGCCCAGAACGCTCAGGCCGCCAATTATCCCTTCTGCACCATTGAGCCCAACAAGGCCACCGTAGCCGTGCCGGACAAACGCGTGGACGCGCTCACGGCCAAGGCAAAACCGCAGAAGACCATCCACGCCAGCGTGGACTTTATCGATATCGCCGGTCTGGTGCGCGGCGCCAGCAAGGGCGAGGGACTGGGCAACCAGTTTCTGGCCACCATCCGGGAATGCGCGGCCATTGTGCAGGTAGTGCGCTGTTTTGAGGACGAGAACATCACCCATGTGGACGGCGGCGTGAATCCTCTGCGCGATGTGGAAACCATTGAGACGGAACTTTTGCTGGCCGACTTGCAGAGCGTGGAAAAGCGCCTGGAAAAACTGCAAAAAATGGCCAAGGGCAGCAAGGACGCCAAAGCCGCCGCCGAGCTGATGCAGGGCCTGCTGGCCCATTTGAACGACGGCAAGCCCGCCGCCGGTTTCGCCCTGCCAGACAATGAAACCTTTCTGGCCTCCTGGCGCGAGCTGGGCCTGATCACGGCCAAGCCCGTGATTTACTGCGCCAATGTGGACGAAGCCGCCGTGGCCGACGGCAACGCTTTTGTGGATGATCTGCGTGCTCTGGCCGCCGGACGCAAGGCGGGCTTTGCCTGCATCTGCGCCAAACTTGAAGAAGAACTTCAAGGATTGCCCGAAGAGGAACAGGCCGAAATGCTGACTTCCTATGGCATTGAGGAAAGCGGCCTGGTACGGATCATCCGCACCGGCTACGCCACGCTGGGTCTGTGCAGCTATTTCACGGCCGGGCCCGACGAAGTGCGCGCCTGGACCATTCATCAGGGCTGGAAAGCCCCGCAGGCCGCCGGGGTGATCCATACGGATTTCGAACGCGGCTTCATCCGCGCCGAAGTCATTTCCTTCGAGGACTACATGAGCCATGAAAGCGAAGCCGCCTGCCGCGCCGACGGCGTGCTGCGGGTAGAGGGCAAGGACTATGTGGTGCGGGACGGCGACGTGATGCACTTCCTGTTCAACGTCTAACGGCCGAGGCACAACATGCGTCTGACGGCATTCAACGGAAGCTCCCGCAAGCAGGGCAATACGCGCATCCTGCTGGAAACAGTCTGCGAAGAAGTGCGCAAGGCGGATATTGACTGCAAAATCATCTCACTGGCCGATGTTCCGTTGCACGGCTGCCTGGGTTGCTTCGCCTGCAAGGGGAAGGCACGCTGCGTGGCCATTGACGACGGCTTCAACGAGTGCTTTACCGACATGCTTGAAGCCGACGGTATTCTGCTGGGCTCGCCGGTTTATTCGGCGGACGTCTCCGCGCTGATGAAGGCTTTTCTGGAACGGGCCGGGGTGGTCTGCGCCACCAATCCCGGCCTGCTCCGGCACAAGGTCGGCGCGGCCGTGGCCGCTGTGCGCCGCGCCGGCGGCCTGACCGCCGTGGACGGCATGAATCACTTTCTGCTGAACAAGGAAGTGGCGCTCGCCGGTTCCACCTACTGGAATATGGTCTACGGCAAGGACCCCGGCGACGTGCGCCGGGATGACGAAGGCATGCGCAATATGCGCAACCTCGGCGAAAATCTGGCCTGGCTTATGTGGCGCTTGGCGTCGTAGCCGCACGCTTTTCTTCTCTCTTTTTCCCTACTCTATCACGGCCCTCTTTTTGGTGACTGGCCGCAGTTTATATGCCGAACCTTGACGACGCGGCACAGTATGTATATTTTGCCAAAAAACCAAAGAAAAACATGGATCACCACAAACGCTATATCGCGGCACAGGCCACAATATTTAAAGCTCTGGGCCATCCCAGCCGCCTGCTGATGGTGGATGCCCTGCGTGGCGGTGAAAAATGCGTCTGCGATTTGCAGACTCTGGTGGGCGACGATGTATCCACTGTTTCCAAGCACCTTGCCGTGCTGCGCGAAGCGGGTGTGGTCACGTCGGAAAAGCGGGGAACCAATATTTACTACAGCCTGGCTCTACGCTGTCTGGAAACCTTTCTGGCCTGCACCGGCGATCTGGTGCGGCGGCGCATTCTCGAACAATTGCCGCTGTTGGAAAAAAAGTAAACGTTACGAAGCAAAATTTTTTGGGATTTTATTTGGCTAATTTGCCAATAAAGAAAATAAGGGAGTGGGTATGACGCTTGACGCTGACGGTTCGGAGAAAAAACGCGATCTGTTCACGCCTCCCCCCTGCGCCTGCCGAAACGCCAATTCCAAGGTGCGGGAAGCTGCGCCGCAGGTGGTGAACAAATTTCGCTATTTCGGCACCGGCTTGGCGGCACTGCTCATCTGGTGCGCCGCCTACGCGGCGGCTTTGCCGCTGGCGCGCGAATTGGCCGGGCTGCTCTCCGCAGGCAACGCGCGACTCGGCGCGGCGCTGGAATTCTTCTTCTACGACACAGGGAAAATTCTGCTGCTGCTCGTTTTGATGGTCTACGGCATCGGCTGGCTGCGGGCCGGTCTGCATGCGGACAAGGTACGGGATTACCTGACAGGCAAGGGGCGCGGTGTGGGTTATGTGCTGGGCGCGGGCTTCGGCGCGGTGACGCCGTTCTGCTCCTGCTCCAGTATTCCCCTGTTTCTGGGCTTTGCGACAGCCCGTATCCCTCTGGGCATCACCATGGCATTTCTGATTACCTCGCCGCTGATCAATGAAATCGCCGTGATTCTGCTCTGGGGACTGCTGGGCTGGAAATTCACGCTGCTGTATGTGCTGGTGGGTCTGGGCGCGGGCATACTGGGCGGCATCATCATGGATACCCTGCGCGCGGAGCGTTGGCTGCAACCTTTTCTGCTGGATGCCCGGCAACCCGGCGGAAGCCTGGCAAGCCTGCGGGCACGACATGCGCCCCGCCCCGGCCTTTTGGAGCGCCACGCCTTTGCCCGGGCTGAAACCATAAAGATATTCCGCAAGGTCTGGTTGTGGGTGCTGATCGGTGTGGGTCTGGGCGCGTTGCTGCATGGTTATGTGCCGCAGGACTGGTTTGCCGCGCATCTGGGCGCGGGCCAGTGGTGGTCCGTGCCCTTGGCCGTGACTTTGGGCATCCCCTTGTACACCAATGTCACGGGCATTGTGCCGGTGATGGAAAGCCTGCTGCTCAAGGGCCTGCCCCTGGGCACCACCCTGGCCTTCTGCATGAGCACCGTGGCGGCCAGCCTGCCGGAAGCGCTCATGCTCAAACAGGTCATGCGCTGGCAATTGCTGGCCCTGTTTCTGGGCATATTGCTGGTCATCTTCACCTTGACGGGCTGGCTGTTCAATCTGCTGCCGCTCCAGATCCGCTGAAGCATGTGATGCGCGCATGAAAAAACCGGCTCTGAGGCCGGTTTTTTCATGGTCATGTTACAAACACGCAATCAGGCGTTTTTCATCTCATCAATGAGCCGGATCAAATCCTGAGAGCGACGACGCAGGGATTCCAGCCCCTTGGCCGCCTCCCGCATGGCCTCGGATGTGGATGAGGTGATGCTGTTGACCTCGGCAATGGATCTGGTGATCTCCTCACTGGCGGCGGACTGCTCCTCGCTGGCCGTGGCGATGGCGCGCACCTCATCGGCGGTATGCTCCACCATTTGCAGGATTTCCTGAAGCGATTCACCGGATTTGTTGGAGAATTCCGTGGCCTGGGCAATATTCCGCACGGCTTGTTCCACCTGTTGCGTGCTTTGGTCCGTGCTCGTCTGAATGGCCTTGATGGCGTTACTGACCTCAATGGTGGAGGTCATGGTTTTTTCCGCCAGCTTGCGCACCTCGTCGGCCACCACGGCAAAGCCGCGCCCGGCCTCGCCCGCGCGCGCCGCCTCAATGGCCGCATTGAGCGCCAGCA